>WLWD01000258.1_pt1 | contig 387561 bp, 225 predicted proteins | sample 6712731 | NCBI WGS metagenome assembly WLWD01 (sample SAMN12718690, study PRJNA576275) | sponge metagenome | isolation source: marine sponge | host: Mycale hentscheli | place: New Zealand: South Island, Marlborough, Capsize Point | collected 2014-11-01 | reverse complement strand
ACTAGTGGTTATTGCTACAGAAACATTAGGTAATTAAAATTAAAACACTTGTATATACATTAATACTCATCTACGCTGTAACACTTCATGCTTGTTCCATGAAAAAACACCAACAAAACAAGCCACACCTCTTAACCAGTCTCAAACAGATTGTCTTTGTCATAGTTGGCAGTTGGCTATATAGCTAGCATCAGAGACTGTGGCTATACAGTAATGAATGCAGCAACACTAACAGACCAGACCTTACCACTCATTTACTGACTACATACATAGGCCCTAGGTTTTCTATAGTGCTGCAGTTGGTATGGATTCATGCAGTCAAACAGGGTAACTTTGTTAATAGTGATTGTGCACATTGCTATATAACTCTACAGGCATTCAATAACTTTATGTCCAAAAGTTGGGAGAATGTGGCTCTGTCCCCTTACCTATCAAAGTTTGGGCTGTAGCCCCCTGAGCCCCTACCTTCCACCTCCTATGATGCATGGTAATGCCAGTGTTTGTCTGAGATAAGATTTTGTAAAAGCTAGCTAGCTAGTGCAGTGTTGTAGGAAAGGGAGGGAGGGCTTCAGGGGCTTGAACCTACCCCCCTTAAACATCCTTAAACCACAAAAATCAGATGCCATTTAGCCTTCCCTTCCCCCCCCCCCAAACCCATCTCCCCCCCTTCTAATACCGAAACATTTTCCCACACAGCCATAGTGTATACTAGCAAAGAGGATTCGCACCTTGGGTGTAATGCTATACTATTTTAGGAAATAAGCTTTTGTGGTCCAGTGAGTGCTGGCACAAATCATGCAATCCTCAGTTTCAGTAGTACAATATTATAATATAATATGTGTTATATTAATAATGATTTTTATTTGTCATGTTACCCTACAGCAGGCAACAGCTGTACCAAGATAGAGACTTTTGTTACATACAATGAGGCAATTTTGCAGAAGTTTGGGAAAGGTCAATTGATTAAATCTAACATGTACTAGAAGACAAAAATGTATTCTGTTTTTTTCCCTTCCAGATGTAGGGTGTTGATTCAGTGAAAGATAATATAATATATGTAGATGTTACAGTATATGATTCAACTAGAGATAAGTGGTGTTAATAGTAAAATTGTTTGTGTCTTCAATCACATGAAATGTGAAATCACAGTAAGCATTATAATGACATGAATTAGTTTTTTTGAATGGCTATAACTGTTAACTCACAGCTGCCCTGATCACTGTAGTTTATGATTTCTAGGTTGGGGCACTTTCAATCATGCCATACTGGGCCACTTTTGACAAAAAAAAATTATGTAGCTATATGTGAATAGTATTGAGAAATACCTAATATGAATTGAGGAAAATAAACACTATCATATTCAGGGGAGTAGGAAGATGAAAATTATTGAATGGAGTCAATAACTAAGGTGTTAAACTAAATTGCATAATTGTCATAAAGTACACTATGATTCACTAAACCAGTAACTGGATTGCATCTGCAAACTACTCTAGCTTGTTAATTATTGGGTGGGCCATGCCCCTCTCCCCCTTCAAAAATATTGGGGGGCAACGCCCCCCCTGTTCGTACTCCTGTGGTACTAGAAAATTAGTTATAATAGTGCCTTGAACATAGTGTTTGCTGCTTACCTGTCCACTTAGAGAGCATAATAGAGTTAACTATGAAATAATTTGGCCTGGCAGGATTACATAATAGCCTCTAGCTACTATGTTTCACTCCTGTCTGTTTATTCATCATTAGGTTCTCCAGTATTGACTCTGGTGCCATTTTTGGAGACCAGATATTTATAGTAGTGTGAGTGTATGAAGACTGATCACTCTTTCAAATTACTTTGTGTACCAGTCTGTTTACTTTTAGCATTATAACATTGTGCTTGATCAAAAACCTCATATCAATACCAAAAATATATATAACAATTATAAGACAATACAAGCAAGTTTGTTTATTTGTTCATTTAATCCTGAAAAAGGACATTTTTAATGAAGTTACATAGCTGTGGACTCTACTTTACTTGGAGTGCTTCCTTAAATTTGAATTGGGACACCTTTTTAAAAGTGGTATGAAGAGCTCTGAAGTCCAATGTCAGCATAAATTTGTCTAATGGAATTAATATTCCATATACATATATAATATATATTATGTTGTATATTTATGTTTATATCACCAGAAAGGTTGCCATATCTGGTCTACCTAGAAAGAGAGATTTCACCGCCATTATCTAAAAATCAAGGTAACAATTATCTAACTTCACTTACAAAAGATGAAATGATATTTCAACAGTGAAATTAATTATATCATAAAAGGTAGTGAAAGCATGACGGTCACAAGTCAAACCAATGGCTTTGTTAAATTCATGGAAATATATAGCTTTATTAATTATAGTGTTGTCCTGGTACACATAACAAGACATTTGTTACTATCAGGCCTGAAAAAGCAACCACAGAACTTAAGGCTTTAGGAACGTGGGTTGCAGTGTTTCCAAGTGATATTTCTTTTATGTCATAACCTAAATTAAAAAGTTGCAAACTTAACAGTATGTATTTATATTATTAGAACTATCTCTGAATTATTACTATGTGGTAAACACACTGCTACAAGGTTGACTATAAGAGAGAGTATATATACTGGATAATTGTCAACTACTTATTTGTTCATGGAATGGCTTCTGTCAATGTAGCTAGCTCGAGAATGTTTTTTTTTGTTGTGCAGAAAAAATTCTGATTTAGTATGAAACCATACTAAATCAGGAAGTCTACTTACCTTCATTACATTCCAAACTATAACAATGAACAAGGAAGTAATGAGAAGTGTGATGAGCATAAATGGATACAAGTAAATCCAGCGAAACTTTTCTGGTACTTGACCAATACAAAATTGAAACACTATGGTTATATTGATGTAGCAATAAGTAATCTGCAAAAGAGTTATGAGCGGGAACACTATGCAAAATGAAATACAGGCGATGTGAAAGTATTTCAATTTTCCTGATGCCTTGAATTTCTTAAAGTGGATGGGGAATGAAGTACTCCAAACGACATCAATACAGTACATGAGTATCCAGCATACACTTTGCATTGTGAAGTAATAATATACTATACCTGAAATTGAAAGCACACAATTGTAATCTGATTGTTTCATGAGATTGAATAGTTGCACATCTTTGTGTGTGTATTACTATAGGTTTTCTGCTGATGCTGTTAGCTTTAACCTGATATATAGCAAATAGGATAGCCACTTGAGAGGAAGTGTTCCAGATAATCTCTGTAGGCACAATTGTCTAAATCCAGAAACAGGACACCAAACGAAATTGCTATGCAAATACAACCACACACACACACACACACACACACACACACACACACACACACACACACACACACACACACATACACACACACACACACATACACACACACACGCACATACACACACACATTATATAATATATATAATTATATATTCAACTTACTGAGCACCAAAAATGAGAATGTGAACAGCACAAAGTAGATCATGGGAAAACGTAAACTAAAAATTAACATATAAGTATATCACAACACAATTATTATTTCAATAAAAAAGATTGAAGGTCATGACTGATTGGAGTTATTTTATATATATTTTTGTACAATAGCTTTGAATAAACAACGAAATATTCTCAGAAATAATTTAGAGCATGTGTGGATGTCTGAGCATCAGAGAATTATTATGTATTTTTGTAAAACTCAAATTGCAAAGGCTATATAGGTGTAGCTGTATACTGGTAATTAAGTAATATAGTAAACAATTTACTGGCAATATTATAAATGCTGTGTCAGTTTAAAAATGTATGTGAGTATGTGTGTATGTAACAATGTATGTATGTATATGTGTGCATGGAAACAAAAATACATAATGGAATAGCTATCACTATAACACGTCAAGCCCAAAATTTCGTATTCAATTTTGCCTAATAAGGCCAAACTGTGATTAAAATGGCTCAGCGTTCAATGTATCAATTCATTGGCAATGTGGTAGATATAACCAAATTCAATGACTATAGCTACATGTATACTCAGGCACTGCCCATGGCTGTCTAAAATGTAACTATTTAGAAAGGAAGTGATCAATATACAAATTTAGTACAACAACTAGAGTTTTGCTAATTTAATTAATAATTTAAGATACTTCAGCATTTACACTCAAAATCTACTTAGCTAATTACTTATCACTTACAGGTGCCTTTGAATGGTGAACGCGCATAGGAAATAGACCAGTGATAAGCACGTCATAACTGAGTAAGAAAATGTTGCAACTACCACAGTAACGTCGAAATATGAGTAAGTTAAATAAGGAGCCCAACTACAGAAAGGCCTGCAAGTTCTAGTGGTGGAGTTATAGTAGAATTTATAGGAACAGTTCAATTCCATTGATTGCTTCTCACAAACTGATTCTTTTCTGACTAAATATTCATTTCCTAGAAAGATTAAATTCAATCTCTATACTGCTGTTACTGTCTTTATTTTCTCACCTTGTTGTGACTCTCTGGGTAAATCCTCACACTGGGGTAGGTAGAAGTATTGCTCTAATTCCTTCCATTCACTGCTACATTTGTCGTCTCTGATGACCTCACAGTCTTCCCTGGTTACCTCTACTGTGCCATTTTCTGTGCACTTTCTGAAAAAGAAGTTACAGTAAAACTCTGTAGCACTAGCACTGCATTCAGGAGATGGATAGAAAGCAGGAAGTCCATAATGCAGCAGTCCCACTAAATATTCCTCTACAAATTCTTGGTCTGTCACTGCTACGTTAGAGACACTGTTCTCTGAACAGTTTGAAAGTTCGTTATAGAGTTGAAAATTGTTGAAACATACATTCCCTTTGTAAGCATTTCCTATACTGCAGTCTTCAGTAAATACATTGATGGTATGCCGAATTTGTGTCAGCTTCAAAATGTATAATGCAATAAATAGAAAATAATATGAACTATTTTATGCATCGTTTGCAATAATATTTGATGCAAGTCACTCAAGTGAAGTAATAGTACCTCAATTAAAAGTCGATTTTACTTCTAATCACAGTGGTACTACTACTACTACTACTACAACTACTGCAACAACAGCTACTACTAATAATAAAAATAGTAGTAGTAGTAGCTGGTAATAGTAGCTATGACAACAGTAGTAGTAGTAACAGCAATAGCTATTATTATCATCATTATTATTATTCTTATTATTATTATCATCATCATCATTAATTTACTATTTACTATACAGTCATGTCTCTCTGACTTCTTTTGATGGTATATATATATATATATATATATACATATATTTAATTGAATAATGATGATAGTAATAACAATATCGTAAAGGTTCATTGCTTCAATAGCAATCTACAGTAAATAGATTAGTAGCTTCAGATTTCAATTCTACTATTTTGAAAAGGCATTGCAGCATTACAGTTAGGTGACAGCTATGTGGGATACTCTGTCCAGTTTAATATTGATGATAAGGAAAGTTGCAGAATAGATTACAAGCATGAAGCAAGAAAAGTGAAATACTTTCGGTAATAAAGATGGTACATGATGATCATATCACCAGCTACATAGGAGAAGCTAAGTTGAACACTATTAAATACCAGAGAGACAGTGGAGAAGCCCTAAATTGTTATATTTACCCATACATTAAATGCCTATTGTCAGAGGCAATAGTCTGGATATAGCTACCCTTCTACACCCCATCAAACCCGCAATATCAAAAACACGAGAAGCAAAAGGAATGATGTATATGGATTCCTTTCATGGACTAAACTGTGAAGAAGCAGTTAACGAACAATATTAGTGAGTAAAAACTGGAGCAGTTTGCAGAGTTATGGTATGATGAGCTAAGGGTAAGTTTCACCTCAAAAATTGACTTTCTTCTGTACAAAATAGTCAAACTAAGACTGTCCCTGCTGCACTAAAATCATGCAGTATCTTTGAAACAGGATTATTACAAAATGATGATTAAGCCTTCACAAGCATGCAAAATAAGGTTACTAGCTATATTATAGCCAATATTGTGTAGTAATACTGGCTCAATTCTGACATATGATACACATGATAACTAACTGTTGCATACCTTTATTGGCTGAGGTGGCGGTTTGCTCGCGTAGAAAATACCCACAACAGTGGACCCTGCCACAACAATTACAATCGTAATCAACACTGCCGCCTCAGCTGCCTTTCGCACGTTAGCACTAGCATTTTGCCATTTACTCCTAAGGAAGCCCATTAAGCTCATCCCCGCGCACATAGTGAGTCTGAGCTTTTTAATTTTATTTGCAGTATATATTTGCGTAAATGCAAGATAATCAGATAGACCTCGTCGGGTGTAACTGACAGCAACTAGCGAAAACGTTCCGGAATTTTAGATTTTAGCGGATACGTTCTGCTTAAATGGAACACAGTAGTTGGAGCTAGTTATAAGCTGTAATGGCTCATTTCTTGATTATCTAGCCATTCTCTCAGAATTGACCTTAGCTATATTTTCTATCTACTTGTTAAATTTCAATTTTTTTTTTAATTATACAAAAAAATTGACAAAATTAATATAATTTTATGATGACATACAACATAATATTATATAATTTATGCGTGGATGACATGAAATTGTGGTAGCTACAAGCAGCAGTTGAATTAGGAGTCTCCATAACCATAGAGAACTGTACCTATATAGATATGAGGAGTAATGGACAGCTAAAGCATAAATGTGGCATATAGAGTCTATGATGAATTATCTTATTATCTTGGTCAGCAAACAGTCAATTGGCTGAGTTTCTAAATAAATAGGCCCTATTTAAACTGGTAAAAAAATCTGCCGTGTTACAAACATACCTCACATTGTAGCTTGCTCTTGTTAAGTAGCCTTGAATAGCAACAAACGCAGCGGCTTTAACTAAGGTGAGTAGTAGTAGCGTTTATCTTGTGATAAAAAAATGCAGTAATAAAATGGATATCATTTTGTTATTCATATACTAAATGTAAGTGACATTAAAATTAAATAGTTGTATCTTTAATAATAATAATAATAATAATAATAATAATATAATAGTAATAATAATGTGTAATTATAAGAGATCCATTAGAATTTGTTCAAGTGGCCTTTAATAATGCAGACGGAGCAACTTTGAACATTAACTCTATTACATCTGTGATCATCTATGAATAATGCACGGTTACTTTCCTGCAAAGGCTATCAAACAATTTCATGTGCTTTTTATTGGATAAGATTAGTAAAAGACTTGTTACTGATCCAATTTCCTGATTCAGGTCCTAATGATGGTACTGTAGATATTATGGTCTCTATGCCATCATTTAAACCCTGCAGAATTTTTTTTGAGGAAGCTGAAAAAACAACAACAACAACAGCGTCCATTTTATATTTGCTACTTGGTGTTTCTAATCCCTGTAAATTATTTTATCATTGGTCCTTTTTGTAGCGACTCATACGCCGCCACGCCGCCACGCATATGCCATGTCGCGCATACTACCGCACAGAATACTAAGCGATTTTTTTTGTACAAATTGAAATAACAATGTTAATGAAATGGAGAAGTTAAAGCGCTTATTGTTCGTTTTTATGCTTTTAAGTTTTAAGATCATCCTTCTTAAGCCCACATAAGTATGTATAAAATAATTCTTCACTACTGTATTATCAATAACACCCCTTTTTCATCATCAATTTTACTTGGGACCATTTTCCTTCTATGGTCTGAGTATGTGCTCCATTGGTTGGATTCACAAAGTTGGTGAAGTGACTCACTGTCTGGTGGCTCATTCCCACAGAAAAAATTGTTGCTATGACCTACACTCATCTGATATAACTGCAGTGCCAGGCAAAATGTACTGCTGAAAAATTAGTTAATATGGTTGCTGATCTATTGGCTATTTCTATCTTAAAATGGATGTTGGTTCCTCTTTCTTCACAGACAAAAGCCCAATGGCTGTATCTACCTCACTTATTTTCCTGCCTATACTTTTCCTCCTCGCCCAAAAGGATAGTCTAGCAACCAGTGCTGTTGTAATCATAATTTGTAATTGTAATCAATTACAATGTTTACACACTGTAAAGTATTTATAATTGTAATTGTAATTGGACTATCCCAGAAAAAAGTAATTGGTATTTTTTGTTTGTTTTCCCATCTGTTAAGGGAGGAGACCCATAGCAACCATTGGTAAGGCTGTGGGAAGTGTTAAGTGCTATCAACCACGAAAATCTACAATGCGATCCCTATTCCCCCCGCAGCCGACCTGGTGATCACCGTACGCATCAGCATTAAGGTGGCATTCCGGGCAGGGGTATGACGAGCTGTGGAGGGGAACCCCAAGCCAGTAGAGCAGGCAGCACCGGAACTCTCGGTCGTGGAGATGGAGGCCGAGGGTGGTGGAGTGGATGATGTTCAGCCAGTCTCCGGCATGGGGGAGGCTGGAGGACAAGGCAAGGGCCCGCGAGTGGCAGGTGGGAGCCGAGTCAAGGAGCTGCTGGAAGCAGGCCTCGTCAATGACATGACTAAGGCATTTCTGCCGGAGAGGGAACGTCGATGTCATCTAGGCACTTCCAATCTGGGCGGGCGGCTTCTGTGGCCAGGCGCGAAACAGTCGGGGTGATGTGTGGAGAGGGGGCTGGTGGGCTGGCGAGGATCTGTAGCACCAGAGACTTTGTTACTGAGGTGGAGGCGAGAAAGGCGGCTGGTGAATGGCGTAGCGCACTGCGAAGATTGAGGCCCCTGTGACTACACCGGAGAGACGCCTTCAACCAGGACCAGTGGGAAACTGGGCCACCTACAATGGTCTCCAAGGTGCAGCAGATGGCTCTATCAAACTCGGCAGCGGTGCGTTGGATGTGACTGGGAGGGCAGGCGCGAAGGATGAAGGAGACCTTGGGGAGGGCAAGGCAAGAGCGCAAAAGGGTGCACTCCACCTGACAGTCGCCAACGCTGTGTAGCGCTCCAAGGGATTCCTTCAGCTTCGGCCGGGCGCCAAAAACCTCGCAGTAGTCGGGTGGGCTGATGGGGCATCCCAGGAGAGAAGGCGAGACTTCACTCGCTTCATGATCTCACGCCAACGAAGCCGTTGGCCTGCAGCAGGGCTGGCAAGCACACACTTGGCTAGAATGAAGAGGTGGGACCACTGGGATGGCTCGTCCGGATTGCGTACAACAGACCTGAGACAGGAGCTGAGAGCGAGGGCCCAGCTGTCACGGGCGCCCTTTGGGACATGCTGCAGGGTGGGCACATGGGATTTGGGGATGGTTGGTTGGGCTGGTAGGGCTGACAATGGAGGGGAGGCAGGCTGGGAGGAGGGGGGAGGAGAAGGAGCAGGTGATGAGCTGGCAGAAGAGTTGGCAGCAGCTTGGTGAGGAGACGGGGCAGTCGTTGTCAGGGATGAGGAGGGGCCTGATGGGGGAGAGCGGCCATGTGGCCGGGTGTTGTGGCAAAATCCCAAATTGCCAGGCAAACAGCGGGAGCATGGAGCACCACTACGGACACAGGCGCATCTCAGGCACTTGGCTGTACCATTACAGCGGCAGCAGCGAGTGCTCGAGGCGTTCACAATAGGCATCCACCTTATCAAACTCCAAAAAGTGCGCAGCAACCCTTGAGAATGAGTTGATCTCGTTGGTCTCGTTGGTCTCTCTACGAACCCCGACTTGCTTCACTGGCGTAGCCACTTACACCCGTGTAAAACAAAGACAAACGAAACAAAGCAAAAACTTAGGTAGTATTAGGGTATCAGAACCTCCGTCACAACCGATTGACAGACCCACCTCAGTCATGCTGAAGTACATGATCACTTGGAAAAATAGCTGTGGGTACACATCAATATTTTGCAACTGTAGTTTTGTAATTATAATACTTGTTCACACAACAATCAAAGGGTGTGGCTTCAATTTTGGATGTGACTGCTTATTCTAAAAGTTGAAGCAAATGTTATACTGTGTGACCCATATTCTTAAGTCGACAGACCACAACTCCATAAAGTTCATGGAGCAATCTACATGTGTGTGTATCTAGAGTATCTAGTAGTGACAGTGAGAGCAGCATACAAGTACTTTTCCTGGGTCCATGCATCTCACTCGCCTCCTCCTCCCTTCCCTCTCTCTCCCCCCCTCCCCTATTTATAGAATGTTTCTCCAATTTGTTAGAGTAAATTGTAGCATTGTATTATACAACTTCAGTACGATCAACGTAACGACTCAAGGCAGCGCTAAAAGAGGTCACTAACTGAAGAAACCTTGAGTACTATGTTAGTTAGTCAACTTTATTCTGAAAATGCAGTCTGTTTGTAAGCTAGTATAACATTCCCAATGCCATTAACAAAATACTAATGAACTATTCCATAAAATAAAATACTGTAAACTTCCAGTATGAAGAAGTTTTTAAAGAGTTGGATTATGACAGTGTCAGTGATAGGTTTAGTTGTCTTCAATACTCCAGTAGATTTTCCTTCAAACAAGGATTGAATCGTCGTCACTGGAAACGTATCCACGGCAATTCCTTGGACACTCTTGCATCTCAAACCTGTAACAAAGAAGGGAAAGTAATCACGTTACCAAAGGTCCAGTGCTCGTTTCAGGAACACAATGCTGTTTTCACTACAGTACAGTACAGCACTTGATGTAAGAGACATTTGATTGACACAGCGACCAGGTGTTTGTGTATGATGTGATTGTAAAAGACATCCATTTGTTGATCCTCAATTTCCTGTCCTGTCGTGCCCGAACAAACAAATTGACAGCAATGGAACTGAAAACACATGCTTGGACAGGTGAAAGAACACCCAAAACCGATTCAAGGAATGGATGCCTACAAACATTCAAGTAAAAACATCAAGTGTCAATTCCAGATTCATGAATTTCAACATCAGCCAAATGGACGGCAGTAATTAGAAACAATTTAATTAAACTCAAAGAAAAGAATAATTATAACGGAAAACACGGAGCCAAAAGTAACTCATCACAACAAATTCGTTACCAGAGATTTGTGTGAGTGACACAATTAATAGCTTCTGTTGTAAATCAATTGAATAAGTACTTCTCAAAGATCTTTATACATAATTCTTCTTTATCTTAATAAATTTCAATTCACATGAAGTTAGCGAAAACTTAAAACCGTGTAATATATATGTAATTATCTTTCAATTGTCCCTGATATTGTATATCTTGTGCCAAATACATATAGAAAGTGAAAATTCCAAAATGTATATACAATCATAAAATGATTGTTTATACTTTGAATACTGCAAAATATCGAGTCTGTCGGATTGTATTGGGAAGAGTGCGCAGGCACGAGTGCCAATACCCCGATCAGTTGGTGGGAACTCTACGTTATGGCTCCCAACGGTTCCCACCCTCCTCTTCCAAGAGGGGTGGTGTCGCCCCTTTATTTATTTATTTTTGGACCATTTCGTGCTTTGCCTTTGAATTAAAATATTCTGGTAAAGTATAACATATTTATCATGTACGCATGCGCAAACCTAATCTTAGCAACGACCGGAGCTAAACCACCAGTAAGCTAACGTTGTTATGGCTGAAGATATTTCATTACAGGATTTTTTTGATGACGAAGTTCTTGAAATGATTGAGAAACAATCTGAATATCTACAGAAACTCCCTATAGAACCAACTGTTGCTAATCCAGTCTTCTATACTAACGGACAAATGGAGGAAACTAAGCACGTAGAAGAAGCATCTTCTTCTGTGTGTTTGGACGATGAAGAGTTGGAAATGTTTGTGGACCACCCCCAACAATATCTCTCCGTGTCCCTTACGTATTTTTGAAAAGTTTCTTCAAAAGCGTCCAGTTGAAATGTGCAAATCAGAATCCCCATTTTATCTGGCTGTGAACTACAATTACTCCAATGATGACATTTGGTACAAAAAACAGAAGATGGGGAAGGATAGAATCAATACAATAATGAAAATGATGGCTGCAAATGCTGGATTGTCTGGGGGAAAAACAAATCATTCAGCTCGAAAAGCAATGGTTACATGTCTTACCAAGAATAGTGTACCAGAGACACAGATAATCCAACTAACTGGGCATAAAAATCTACAAAGTCTAAATAGCTATAAAAAAGCATCATTACAACAGCAAAAGGAAATGTCTCATGTCTTGAGCTCATACAAAAAGCCTGAAACTAATCCATCTTCTTCATACCCTACAACACCATCGAGTGGTACTATGAACCAAGATTTAAGTGCTCAGTCCTTCTTTGCTAGAGCAACAATCACCAATTGTACAATAAATATTGGTTTTCCTACAGCAACACAAACACAAAGTTTCACCACAATGTCACACAACCACAAATAAAGTGATTTACAATTCATACATACCTACATAGCAATAGACAGATATATCAAATTAATGTATTATTATTAAGATTTAACAAAAAACCTAAAAATATAAAATTAGCCTAAGGGGACAGGACGCAATAACACTTGTTAGAATGCCCAAGGGGACGCAATATGGGAAAATATTGGGGTAGTTTCATTTGTATTAATCTCTATGGGAGTACTTGAGTTCAGTACATGATAAATACATATATTACTCAATTTTCATTCAAAATGCAAGTGTATTTGATTATTGCGACTACTTTACTACTGCTAGACTGGATAATTTTCCAAATCTTGTTTTATTCCTGGTTTGTTTTAATATTTATAAACTATGCAGCACTCCCCCAAGACAACCACATAAAAAATTAGTCAATCTGACAGTAGGCTAGGAGCAGAAATGTTTCATTTGGGCCAATGGAATGAAAAACAAAACATGGTCAAGTAAAGGCTGTCTCAACCAATGGAAACTACGACACAAAGCCACTATAATGTCAATCAAAATAATAAAAATTCAAACAATTTTCAATTACAGCCGGAGCACTCTAACGAAAACGTGACATCTGGTAAGCAGAATATGTACCAACTGAATGAGTTTGTAAAAATTCTAGTCCTTAAATATTATATATAATGACTATGCACTAGCTAGCGACAGACACAAACAGAGTAAACCTGTCACACGTGCATGTTGATGGTCAAGGAAAGATATATTCAATATATTGCATACACTGTATTGAAAGTGTACTATAAATCCAATGTGTGGTTGTAGCAATATTTCTTACTTAAGTTAAAACTAGTAGCAATTATGTACATTGTTATTAGTACTAAATCGTTTTAGACGCCAACCAGCTAAGTGTGAGATTAACCAATAATAACATTAGGTGGCTTTTACGTCAGAGCTATACAATATATCGTACATCATGCTGCGCCAGAGTTACTTAATATGATTAAAAAAGGCTTACAATATCAGAGCAAGGAATTCTCAAATGTAAAGAATAGACTTCACAGTGCACCAGATTCTACAAATCAACTGCAAGAGTACATGGATTCAAGTAATCTTAACAATGAAGTCTTCCATATGTGGGGGTTGCCCTCGCCAGACCCGAAGCTCCGTAAGGTACCACGCACGTAGGTAGGCAACACAGTCGCTGCCACCAGAGTTCTCCTTCAGCAGGTTGCCTTAGCTAACCTAACTGCTAATATCTTGGTTAACTAAAAGTTTAGTATAATTTGAGGACTGAACCAGGCACGAGGGAATCCAAGGTTATATTGCCTCCGGAACCCCTCGTGCAACAACACTGCGCATGACATAAAACTCAACAATAATCATACAACCACAATCGTTCGTATGCATCAAGATACACACACAGTTCATCTAGCTAATAGTTCCTCTTCTCTTCTTCTCTCTCTTTCTCCATCATCTTCTGTCTCTTCTCCAGTGTGGGCGACTGTCAAGCCCACATCTCCCCCCTCCTTCAAAGCAAGGGTGGCATCCTCTCTGGCACCAGCGTGGCACCTGCTTAGCTTGTCCGCCACCACGTTACTCGCACCAACTCTATACTTGACTACAAAGTCGAATTCCGACAAGGTCAATGACCACCGGTATACCCGTCTGTTCAGCTGGCGTCCCGTTCGTATAGACTCCAATCCCTTGTGGTCTGTCCAGACCTCGAACCTCTGCCCATGCAGATAGAAAGAAAAATGTTTAATGGCCTCCACCACGGCCAAACACTCCAGCTCCTGAGCACTATAATTGGACTGTGCCCCACGCAGCTGTCTTGAGTAAAATGCCACTGGGAGTAGTTCCTCCGCTCTTCTCACCGAAAGAACCGCACCGACTCCACTGCTGCTGGCATCACTCTCCACTACAAATACATCACTAACACACGGAACAACCAAACACACAGAACTTGACAACGCACATTTCAACTTACAAAAAGCCTCCAACATCTGGCTTGTCCACTCCACCTTCCCTTACAAGAGCGATGAGGTATGCGGAGTGAGGAGGGCAGACCACTTGTGGAATCCCTCGATGAACCTTCGATAGTACCCGATCAACCCCAAGAAAGCTCTGAGCTGCTTCCTGGTCTTCGGCTCGGGATGATCTCGTATCGCCGCCACTCTAGCCTCCGGTACCCGAATTACTCCATCTCCGACCTCATGCCCCAAAAACATCAACCTTCTCTTCCCAAACACACACTTCGTCTACTTACACGTTAACCCTGCCTTCAGCAATATTCCAAACAACATCTTCAAATGCCCCAAGTGCTCACTCCATCCTTCCGACACGACCAATACATCATCGATATACACCTTTGCAAACTTCATGCAATCCACCAGAACCACATCCATCAACCTTTGAAACACGCTAGGGGCATTTGTCAACCCAAATGGCATTCTCACATACTGAAATTTGCCAAAGGGGCAGACAAACGCCGTCTTCTCCCTGTCCTCTACCGCCACTGCCACCTGATGGAAACCCTTGGACAGGTCCACCTTAGACAACACACAACCCTTCCCTACACATTCCACCATCTCCTCGAACTGAGGAATATAGTACGGTTCCTTTACCGTGATCGCATTGAGCTTTCGGTAGTCAACACACAGGCGTATACCTCCACCTGCCTTCTTCACTGGAACCAACGGGGAGGCCCACGCACTGGCACTCCTCTCTATAATCCCTCCTCTCTCCAACTCTTCCAATTCTTCTTTCACTGCTTTCCTAATGCCCAAAGGCACCGAATAGGGAGCTTGCCGAATGGGCTGAGCGTCCCCAGTATCAATCTTCAGTATCACTTCCTTGGTACTCCCTGGAGCATCCGAGAACACATCTCCAAATTCCTCCAACAACTCGTCAATCTCCTCTTGCACATATCCATCCCCCTCTCAACAGACAATCTTCTTCCTTGCTATCCTCCAACACAACGTCCAACCTGTTCACCGCAAACCTTTCCTTGAACTTCTTCAAGCAGTTCATATGCACTACCTTTGCATGCTTCGCCACATCTTTCCTACCTATTCTGTAATTCACCTCCCCAATCCTTTCCAACACTTCATAGGGTCCTTCCCACGAATCCGACAGCTTACATTGCATTCCCGGGATCCTGTATAACACCAGGTCCCCAACCACGAACTCTCTCGTCTTGCACCCGCGATTCAGGTACTTCATCCTTTCCCTCCTTCCCTTTAGCCATCTTCAACTCAGCACAATCCCTCATCATCTCCAACTTTTCCGCCATACCTCTCACCCAATCACACACACCTAGCTCTTTACTGTCAACCTCAAACAATCCCGAATACAGAGCATCTAGGGGAGTTCTAACCCTGAACCCATAGACTAGGTCGAACGGGCTGAACCCACTATCCGCATGAGGCATCTGTCTCATTACGAACAGCGCGAAGGACAGCTGCTCTACCCAATCCTTCCCCTCATCCACACACTTACCCAAGATAGACTTAAGTGTGCCGTGGAACCGCTCCACCGTCCCATTAGTCTGAGGGTGGTACGGAGATGTCCGCACCCTCTCTATCCCCAACATCCTACTCAATTCCCTAACCACTTTCCCGCAAAACTGGCCTCCCTGGTCCGACAACATCTTCTCGGGGACCGAAGTCCTTGAGAAGATCGACCACAGACCTTCGGCTACTGCCTTGGCAGTGATGCTGCGCAAGGGTACTGCCTCCGGCCACCTGGTAGCCAAGCACACACAGGTCAGCAGGAACCTGTTGCCACCCTTTCCCTTCGGTAGGGGCCCAACCAGATCCACTGCCACCGCCTCGAAGGGTTCACTGAGCAATGGACGTTCCACTGCCAGCGCCCTCCGAGGTGTGTGCTTGCTTTTCCTCTGACAAACATCACAGCTCTTACAGTGCTCTCCCATCTCCCTTGCCATACCTGGCCACGTAAAGCTTTGCCAGTCTAAGACCTCCCACTTCGTACTCAACCACGGTACTCTGATGTACACTAGTCATGCCATTCACCCCTGAGACATGCATCTCACCACACTCGACAGCCCCCTGATTCACCAACGCCCTAGGTACTACTCCCACCTCGGCACCTGAATCTATCAACACCTTGCATTCAGTTCCATTCACCTTTCCCCACACAATGTTCCCCTTTCTCTTTTCACCAACCACGATCTTCGATACCTTCCTCACCCCTGTCTCCTTTTTCACCGCACTCCCCACCTTTCCATTCGGACACTCTGTACTCTTGTGTCCCGCCTTGCCACAGCTGAAACATGTCAGTGGCCTAAATTCACTACTATACCCCGTTCTGCTAGACCCACTGGGTTTCTTGCACTCAACTGATCTATGGCCCTTCTCTCCGCAGTTAAAGCAAGTGATCGGCCCAAATCCCTCTCTACTCTTGGTGCTAAAATCATCACCATTACTAGTTCTTCTAAACTCACTCCCACTACGACCTCCCAAACTACCGATAGGTTTGTAGAAGTTACCCTTCAATCTACCAGCCATCCACGTTTCTCATGCGTCTCTCAACTCCTCCATCGTACTAATCTTCTTTCCCTCTAAGAACACTTTCCCACTGGATGGAATGATGTTGCGAGTTATTGCAGTGGCCATAGCCACAGCGCACTCCTTGATCGACTCACACCCCTGTATCACTCCCCAGCTCACCCTCTCTATCACCTCCATGATCTCTCCTGCCGTCTTGGCCTTCATACTCTCTCCTGTCAAATCAAACATACGATACCCATACGTTAACGTCGTCTCTCCCATGGCTTTCAACAAGACCCTCTTGACTTCCTCGTAGTCATCTCCCTCTCTTGCACTTTCTACCCTAGCACACAGCCTCTCAGGTAGCCTTGGAAATAACCGTTCCACCCATGTATCCTTCGATATTTCACAATCCGTCATGATCCTCTCAAACTTCCCCAAATACCCCAACAGCTCGACCTTCTCTGTATAATTCCCCAAAGCCCTCAGCTTCTCCATTTGCAACTCCTTCTTCTCTTGATACCTCCGCTTCGCCTCTAACCCCTCACTCGCCCTCACAGACGTCTCTTCCCTCAGCTGGCTAAACATAGCCATCAACTCTTCTTTCCTAGCTTCCTCAGCCCTTTCCAATTCAGCTCTCCGCATTCTAATCTCCTCCTGTCTAATCTCTTCTGCTCTCTCAGCTTCAGCCCGCCTGGCTTCCTCTAGCCTTTCCGTTTCAGCCCTCCTAGCCTCATCCCTCTCGGCCATAATCTGTACCCACTTCATAAAATCACTATCCTCAGCTTTCCTAGCCATATCCCCTGACACAACTTCTACTACTCCCTCTTCTATACTTCCCTCCGATTCCTCAGACTCACTCTTAACTCCTTCCTCTGATAGTTTTCCAAGCCCTTGACGCACCGGGTATGGCGAACGATCCTTTGGCGTCGTGCTGGAGTGCGGCCGGTAAGACGAATCTCCCGCCTTCGTGGATGCTCTCTTGGTCTGCCTCCTCCTCGCCTCCACACCCCTCTCAGTCATGAAAGGAGAGTGTCCTCACCTTCCGTCAGAGACTCTAACAAAAATAAAACAAACGAATAAAGGTAGTATGACACACACACGATTAGAAATAAAATGACACGAGGGTAATACACCGTACAAGGATAAAGCACAAAAAAAAGAACAAACAAGATTTGCCAACAGTTCTGGGGTCGTAACTCCTGCTTTGCTGAATTGCTCCCGACAGTCGTAACCTCGGTTGCGTGTTGCTCCCTCTGCCTTAGCTGGAGAGCTTGTAAAATGTCTTTTCTTTCGGAATATCTTCCGCGGTCGAATGTCTTCGGCCGAGTAGTTTAGTTTTCGTTCCGGGTATTCCAGCAGCTCACTCCTGAAGGTTCCCAGCTCGTTCGAGAATCTCCAGAAAACGTATTCACCAGAAATCCCACCGCTGCCACCAAATGTGGGGGTTGCCCTCGCCAGACCCGAAGCTCCGTAAGGTACCACGCACGTAGGTAGGCAACACAGTCGCTGCCACCAGAGTTCTCCTTCAGCAGGTTGCCTTAGCTAACCTAACTGCCAATATCTTGGTTAACTAAAAGTTTAGTGTATAATTTGAGGACTGAACCAGGCACGAGGGAATCCAAGGTTATATTGCCTCAGGAACCCCTCGTGCAACAACACTGCGCATGACATAAAACTCAACAATAATCATACAACCACAATCGTTCGTATGCATCAAGATACACACACAGTTCATCTAGCTAATAGTTCCTCTTCTCTTCTTCTCTCTCTTTCTCCATCATCTTCTGTCTCTTCTCCAGTGTGGGCGACTGTCAAGCCCACACCATAAAGACCATTTCGTAAACCATTTACTCCCAAACACAGACGTCCGTTCAACTTTAGTAAGTAGCAATAAATTTATTAAAATAATCGAATTAATTCCTCACAATGTTTTGTAGCTGACTAATTTGGTGTTAATATGCATAATATCATTAGAATTACCATTGTGTATTCACAAAAGCCTGTCATAAAACATTTAAGTTATAAAACTATTTTGTTACTTTACAACAATTATAATAAAACCTAGTGATGATCAATTCCCAACAATCTTTTTCATTCACAACAATATGTATTACTATTCTTATGTTAAATTCAACTTCAAGTATTTGTATGATATCATTTAAATCTTTTCGTAGAACTGTTACGAAACCGGCAAATAGAAAGATAGAAGAGAGAGGCCAGATTATCAAGCAGGAAACAGAGTCTGTGTCAGTCAATTTGAAACACCATAATTATGCACATGCTCCCTGCTCGCCACTGGAGTATTATTCTTTATTACTAGCATAATCCTCATCAAGAAAGTGAAAATATCTGAGACAGATGAACAATCCGGTAATGAAAGTTTATCAAGGAAAAGTGGAATGTCCTCTAATAACATCAGGTATGTCATGAAAATATACAAACTTGATGTTGTTATTATACAGTATACTTAATACATGCACAGTCTGAATTGTTGTAAATCTGGTTCATAAAAATTGAACAGTTGGTTTTACATGCAGTAATAAATGAAAAACATGAGTACAATGGAAACAAATTTTTGAACTCTAATGAAAATCTTTTTGATTTCTACTTGTTTTCCAAATATTTCTGATGGCATGTTTAAAATTATTCTATCCCTTTTAAAGCTATCATAACATTAAATTGTATATAAAAGGTCATGACCACTATTAACTAAACTATGGCTGAGGTTTCAACATAGGACAAATATCAAACTACGTTTTAGTTAACATGGTTTTAACCAAAGATAAAATTATCGGGCTTTTGTTATCTTGCTGTATGGCTTTCTTAGCATTTTGTATCATTTTTCATTTTTTTAAATTTTAAAATGAATTAACATAAGCTCAAATTTTCTAGCTGAGCTGATTACAGAAACAAACCTATATAATATTAACTACTATTGCTAAGAGAAATATTGAGAAATTCATAATAATTTAATCTTGTTTTATTGCAGGAGGAATAAAGTTGCCCCAGTCAGTTGTTAAATAGTTAAACAAGACTCTAATATTTAGACATTTAAATTATTCTGTGTATATTAAATTAAAAAAATAATGGGGCAACTATAAATTTGTACTGGTTGTAGTTTAGTCACTACCAAGTTGGCCGCACCAATGCCTAGTTGCGATGTCTTAAATCACATTAATCAGTGAAATGACACACAAACTTAAATTAAATATTAAATGAATGGTACACGTACACAAGATATGACGAGCATTCATAAAACATCAGCTTTTAATGATACACAAAAACAAACATACACATACATAGCAATGACACAACTATGAAGAAAACCACACTAACAACTTGACAAACTTTTACAAAAAGAAAAATTGGGTATATAGATTCATTGGGTTAATACACCCCTCCAGGTTAAAACAGTAAGCAGCAATGGTACCTATAAAACACAAACGTAATAGGATAACTTGAATCATTGAATAATTATTAGTTTACACATGTTAAAAGTATTTAGTAAGCGAAGGTTTGGTTCTTGTCTAAGGCACTACCCCAGCTACTGTAAATTTATTGAGTAGACATCACAAAATAGCTTAACTACTGCATGAGGTGTCAAAGGTGTGCAGTGGTTTGTGTTGCTTTGGTCTAGTCTAAGTGTCTGCCAAGTGGTCTTGAGTCCTCGTCTTTGGTGTCAGCTTATATTTTCTCTACATTAGTATTAGTGGAAAGATCTTTCATACAATTCTAAATTCATATTCTAAATTCTAAATTAATATCTTGAGCTGTCTTTGATTGCACTTGCAAGACCGACTATTCACTTATTCCTAGATAATTTTAACATTCCATAAAACGAGTTCAAAGCAGCCCAACTATAGACTGAGTTACTTAAAAAGCTTAGGACTGGTTGCTGTTGTCTTAGTAGCATGCACCCATTCTGTTGTGGTAGGTAGAACAAATAGTGAAACCTAAGGAGGCTTTTTTGGGCCACTTCCTTCCATCCTATTTCCATCCTACTTTCATCGCAATTTCACACTTCCATCGTAATTCCACGCTAATTCCATTCTAGTTCCATCCTAATTCCATCCTAATTCCATCGTATTTTACCCACCTTCCATCCTATTTCCATCGTACTGGTTGCTCTCCGCCTATCAGTTGCTGGAGATGGAGGGCAATCTTAAGGCTTTCCGCTTTTCTAGGTAGAATTTAAAGCAAAATAGTTCGCTTAAAGCATCTAGCAGTTACCAGTAACTCCCACTCCTGAGGATCGTTTGGTGATGTCATACTTCAAGGACAATCACAAGAGACTGGAGAATGGAAGATTTTTGGTACCCTTACCCAAGAAGCCTGATACCAAGCCACTTGGTGAATCTTGTTCTCAAGTCGTCCGTCGGTTTCTTTCGTTTGAACTCAGCTTACATTCAAAGGGACTTTTCCTGCAAATCTGTCATAGATGAGTACTTCAGCCAAGGACATGCTGAGTTGGTACCAGTGGAAGATTTGGACAAACCTGGGTTCTACATGCCAGTGCACTCTGTCACTAAGGATTCCAATACCACTACTAAGATTAGGGTGGTATTCGATGCCTCCATGAAGACCAGCTCTGGAATTTCGCTAAACGACACATTATGTACCGGACCCACTGTGCACTCCTCTCTACTTGATGGCATCATGTAAAAAGTTCCAATAACCTGGCAGATTGTGCCTCTCGTGGCTGCTTCCATCAGAACTGTTAGCCCACAATCTCTGGTGGGATGGTCCTCCCTGGCTCCGTCAGGGGATTCATTGTTGGCTTTGTCCACAGAGATATCGCCAAACAATCAAGTCGATGAGGCAGAGGAGATCCATTGTCACGTCATGTCTGTTCTGTCTGATCCCATCATCCCTCTTGACAAATTTTCAAGCTTCACACGACTGGTTAGGATCACTGCTTGGATCTTGAGGTCATTCGTAACTGTCGATCAGCTGGCAAGTCAGGTTGCTTGTCAGTTAGCGAGATTAATGAGGCTATTCGCTATTGGATCAAACAGTCTCAATCCTCACACTTTTCAAGTGAACTGAAGAACCTCAAGGATAGCAATCCAATGCAAAGGTCAAGCTCAATACTCAATCTGAATCCCTTCATTGATTGTAATGGTGTTCTTCGTGTTGGTGGAAGACAGCAAAACTCAAAGTTGAAATTCTGTACGAGACATCCAACCATCTTGCATGGGAAACACCCTGTCAGCAAGCTCCTTATACGTACCGAGCATGTACGACTACTTCACGCTGGTCCTACGCTTGTGTCAGCATCCCTTGGACGCCAGTACTTCTTTGTTGGGGGTCGTCAAGCCATTTGTTCGGTCACTCGCAGTTTTGTCATGTGCAGGAAGAAGTCGGCTCGTCCTCAACCTCCTCTTATCGGGCAACTAGTAGTAGTAAAATTATAATAGAATCTGTCTGTACAGTTTAACTCCAAGACACAATCAAATTCATTACTATTCATGAAATTCACTGTGTACTCAGTATCTGCGTAAAGAAAATATTAATGTTTTGAAGTGTGATGATTGCGAATTCACAAGCCCTTACCTTCATATATATCACTAGGCAGATTCTCACACTGGGGTAGGTAGAAGTATTGCTCTAATTCCTTCCATTCACTGCTACATTGGTTACCTCTACTGTGCCATTTCTGTGCACTTTCTGAAAAAGAAGTTACAGTAAAACTCTGTAGCACTAGCACTGCATTCAGGAGATGGATAGAAAGCAGGAAGTCCATAATGCAGCAGTCCCACTAAATATTCCTCTACAGATTCTTGGTCTGTCACTGATATGCTAGAGACACTGTTCTCTGAGCAAATCATGGACGTGACTTCAAGTCGAAAATTGTTGAAACACACATTCCCTCTGTATACACCACTGCCTGAATTGCAGTCTTCAGTAGATACATTGATAATATGTCGAATTTATGCCAGCTTAAACAAAAAAAAATATGCATACATAATATATCACAAGCGAAAACATACACCTAGTGGTGTATGAAGATGGGCGGGCTCCAAGGGCACATTTTATGTGATTTGCAGATGTTCAGACTCAGACAAAACATGAAGCCTTGCTGAGACCATGAACGTACAATTATTATCAAACCCACCGTCTTGTGGTCACTAAAGTCTAATAGTATTAAATTAACCTGGAAATCATTACTGCAGTTCAGGGGAACTCTATAAAATGTAGTAGTATTCTATGGATGCATTTGACATTACATTGTTGCTGTTCTAGTCAGTTTAGTCAACTTTTACAAATCATGCTAACAATTGAAAGTACTTGATGTTGTTGTTGTTTTTTTGCATTTAGTTAGCTTCTTTTCACATAAATGGCAAGTGAGTTAACTAGCTAGTGACTTTATGAACTGAACAATGAAGAAATACTACTCTGGAGAACTTTATAGTCTGGTAAAAGTTACAGCATTATGCACACCCATGCAACCCTATTCTTTTCACATGCAACTCACACATCATTGTTGGTAAAGAATCGTCGGGCTAAAGGAAATAAACGCACGCGCGGTCACCCTGTGGCGTCTCTTGGATCTCCGAAACCTGGAGTCGTAGGGACGCTTCATTGGCTTTGCAAACTTTGAGGTTGGTTAGTAAGGACGACTGGGAGTCTTTATCTTCATTACCACAGCAAGTGGACCGATGGGTTTACTATCATTCTTCAAGGCACTGTTTAAGGTATATCTAGTTTCCTAGACCTTGTTTTGTTCTCTTTTAATCGTAATTTTTTTTCCCCTTCAGAATTGCATAATCCACCTGTTCCAATTCTGGGATAAATGTGTTGGTGAAAGGACTACCAAAGAATTAGCCTGTGACAGGTAAAATTAAACTCTAATGCTCCAACTAACATAGGGTATCTAAAATGCTTAGAATTTAATGCTTTACTATAACTATATCTATCAAACTTTGATTTTAAAATTATTTAATATTTAGCAATAAAAATTTTAGAATATTTGTAAGAATATTATGTGAATGACAATCCTCTCTCTTTTAATAAAAATTTTTTTAACAGTGTGACTTGTGAGCGAGACACTATCTGGGGAGGGGTAAATAGAAAATTTGCTTAACTCTGAACAGCCCTTCGTTAAAGTATCCTACTGTAGGTGTGGCATGAATAACATGACCCATAATTGCTTACTGGTGACATTGTGGTAACAGGAGAGTAGCGAGAAGGAACCAAGGTACGCTGCCACTAGAGTTGAACAATTAGTCAAGCTTTCTAATGCTTTCCCACAACCCCAATCTTAGATTGTTTAAGTCTAAGTTAAGATCATGAGAATTAAGACCAAGTGTACAACTACTAGGGCACACTCAGGGGAGCCAATATATAGACCACTTCCCCGGGCATGCCCAGTGCATGAGAATAATACAGTCACATGTATGTATGCGTCGTGGCGTGGAAATGAACATGAACAATGAATAGTCTGAATTGAGGTACCAGTCTGGTTGGCTTACAAAAACTAAGTGATAATGGTAGTGGGTGTTCTGTAAGTGTTGGGGAGTAGCTGGCTACTACAGACATCAGATGGCACTTTGTAGCTTTTGCTGTAGTGAGTTAGAAAATTGTAACATAGGACCCACTCCTTCCCCTTCCAAATTGAAGAGCCACAGCCACCTATGATCTACCCCTTGAATTAGGTTGCATCTTACATATAGCTAATAATCTACAATATTTTGGGCTCAGTTTGCCCTTCAAAGTAGCACAACATAAAAATGATAGCTGAGAGCCGGTGAAGGAGCTAAAGAGAAAGTTATTGGTGATGTTTACACATAATGCATGTGAATAACTAGCTAATTTGCTACAGAAAGCCATGAAAGGAATAAATTAAGGTAAATGTGATGCAATCTTGCCTGTATCACTCACTATGGCCTTTGTTCCACAGGCGAATTGCATTACATTCACCTTAATTTATTCTTTTCATTGCTTTTTGTAGCCAATTAGCTAGTTATTCACATGTACTAGGTGTAAACATAACCAATAACTAGCTCATTAGTTCCTTCAATACTTATACCAGCTCTCAGCTATCATTTTTATGTTGTGCTACTTTGAAGACAAAACTGAGCCTGAAATATTACAGATTATATAGTAATCAAATATTGGTCGACTGGAGAGTACCTGGTGCATTCGAGTGCTTTAATTAACCTAGTCCTGGTCACATCAAATGACACATTGTAGCTTTTGCTGTTGTGAGTTAGAAAATTACAACATAATGAGTTGAAAGAGGAATACAAAAAACGGGGCCAGGATGCCTGAGGAAAAAAAAAAAAAAAACAGGAGAAAGAAACCATGAGTAAAACTAGCTTATGCTACTGCAATCCTAATTTGCACAACTTAATACGTCAGGTGCCACCATACTATATTCATTCCAATTCTTGCTAACCCTGGATAAGAAGGTGGTCAAGTGCCACTGTGTGGTGAGTCCTTGTATATGCATATAATTATACGATCAACACCACCAAGCTAAGGGCAATGTAGCTTTGTAGACCAAATTAAATCACACATACAAAATGTTATATCTCTCATTTCATTACTTTTTAGTGCTAATATGCGACTCAATGAAGTTGCACTGGACATGGAGACTTTTGAGATGGAGAAAATTAAAATGGAGAAAATGCTGGAGAGCTCAATGCTCAACAATCACAAAATGATCAGTGACTTCAAAGCGATAAAACTCATCAGCAAAGGAGCTTACGGGTATGATGAAAGTTTATTAGAGTGTGAGTGTCTAATTATGTTATTCAGCAAACATTAGCTCGTCAGCCTTTTATGTATTGATTATGTAACCCTCGCAAGAATTATTAATCTTTATCAGCAGTTATGTAGTAATAAAGTGCAATATAAAACCTAACTATGTGCTTGGGTATTGTTTATTAGATGTGTTCATCTCACCAAAGACAATAGGACACAAAAGTTGTGGGCCATGAAAAAGATTGGGAAAAGGGACATCATTCAGAGGGATTTAGTGGGTCAGGTATTTGTGGAAAGAGATGTAATGGGCCTTTCTAACAGCCCTTACATCGTCAATCTCCACTGCACTTTCCAGTCAAAGGTAAGTATGGTTTTTGTGTGATAATTTGTCAGACTGTTTTATTGGAATGGCTAAAGGTAATTTTCCTTCACGTTGTACTGTATATGTCTTCAATCAGAAAAGGTAGGGGTCTCAGGGTATTAGTTGTGTAGGATTGTGCAAACTTAGAAAGAAAAAAGAAGAAGCAAAAATAAGAATATTAATAATATAAAATATCTATCTAGGATAAAAGTTAAGATGCAATATTTATTCCCTCTTGATAGGTATAACATTATATTTATCAATAGTAGTTGTCATAGAGCCTACAATTTTGATTGTCATTCTGTTGCCATATGAAATATTGCAGAAGGATAGTTAAATTGTTCAGTGAAAGATTGTTGTAACTATAGAGATGCAGAATGAATGGAATATTTGTAATTATATAGATAATAATTATCTTTATATTTTTGTCCTATTATTTCAGAGCCACCTGTATTTTGTGATGGAGTATGTGGCAGGTGGAGACTTGGCCACACTGATCAAGAACTGTGGCTGTCTCCCTCATGAAATGGCCCAACTGTATTTTGCTGAAACAGTGTTAGCTGTTCAACATATCCATAATCTTGGCATTGTACACAGGGACCTAAAACCTGATAAGTACGTATACTTTTCTATTTTTTCTGGTTTGAGAATAGCTATAACTACTTTTGGACAGTCCATTCATTTATAGATCATTTTTGTCTTTTTTTTGTAGCTAATATGTTCTTAAACATGTCAAAACTAGAATGTCAATATTCTCATGTTCTACAGATTTATATCATTGACAATTGTAATTATTGTGTGTATTATATGCTCATAGCATTCTTGTAACTGCTGAGGGGCACATCAAAGTTACTGATTTTGGATTGTCTGTGATTGGACATCAGAACAGTAAGAAATAGTGAAGTGTTAGCTACTATTAAAGTAATCATGACTATCTAATGTTCCATGTTTGTAGACTTTAGCTGTAGCCGAACTCTAGGTACACCTGACTACATGGCTCCTGAAGTCATTCAAGGGTTTGGCTGCAGCTTTGCATCAGATTGGTGGTCAATGGGAGTTATTCTTTATGAAATGCTGATGGGAGCTACACCATTTACGAGTAATACTGTCCAGGAACTGTTTGAAGAAATTGAAGATGGTAAGTGTATAGAATTGTTTAATATATGTATCACATCTGCTATTTATATATTTTAGAGACTCGCACTATTCCTTGGGCAGACGAAGAGGAAGATGATGTCCTTCCAGAGTCAAAGGATATCGTCACCAAATTGCTATGCACAGATCCTTCTCGACGACTGTCACTACAGGAAGTCAAACAGCACAGTTTCTTCAACACTCTAGAGTGGTGCAGTTTACTGGAGCAGATGCCACAGTTCATTCCGGAGTTAGAATGCGAAGACGACACAAGCTATTTTGACAGTAAGCTTATGTACACTTTAAATCTACCACGTGTATTTGAAATCAATTCAAATTGATCAGGTCATTGTTGCGAGCAGATAATCAAGTACTTAATGTATTAGCTACATGTATTTTCCTCCCATTACAGCACGTGAGGATCGCTACTTGTATTCTCAGGAGAGTGAAGATGAAGACAGTAATGATGACACTCTCCAATCCTCCTTCTCCTCCTGGTAATATGCCCCCTTCCATCCGGGAGGGCATATCTGGGGTGTTGTAAGTTTCTAAAAAAAGTATTTTATTGTTTTTATACAGTGACACTAGAAATAGATAGTTTGATGACCTCATTTTAACAATAGCACTTGATATTCAATGTAGGTGTTGTTGTTTCTTTTTTGCTTTTTGCTTTATATTTTTTCTTTTTGTATGTACATGAAATACCTTTATATCTATGTATAATTATTCAGTCATTATCGGCTGAAATGATTATAATAATAGGAAATTTTTTTCTTTTTAACAGCCAATATTTTTAATTATAACTTAACCCGACGTTTCGACTTCTTGCCGAAGTCCTCTTCAGGGGTCAACTGAGGTCGAACTCTCCTTAGTGTAAATGCTGTTTTGATATCAAAGTCTCTACACAGTATGAGTGAAAACTTGAAGGAAGAAGAGAAACACCTACACAAAGTACTTCAAAATAATGGTTATGACAACGCAACCATTAGGGCAGGCTCTAAAGAGTTACCTTCTAAAGATCACACAAATACTGAGCAAGAGAAAGGTTTGTTTCTTACTATTCCTTACATCGCAGGATTGAGTGAGAGCATTCAGAGAGTGTGTAGAGACTGTGACAACAAAACAGCATGTAAGTCGGGTAAGACACTAAGATCAAATCTTACTAAAGTCATACCTATTACCACAGAGTCATCCATAGTGTACAGTATACCCTGCAGTTGTGGTAAAGTATACATAGGTGAAACAACTAGAAGGCTTGAGCAGAGAGTAAAGGAACACCAGGATGCTTGCAAGAGAGGTGATGAGAAGGTTTCAGCCATTGCTGAACATGCTTGGCAGCAGCATCACCCCATTAAATGGGAGGAGGTAAGAGTTGTAGACAGAGCCAGTAAGAATCGTGAGTTGAAGATCAAGGAAGCTCTACACATACAGATGACACCTGACAACAATAAGTTTAATAGAGACATAGGTTTAGAGCTTCCAGGATGCTGGCTGTCCATGCTACGTGCAAATCATGCTCCAGGATATAATAAACAGTAAGTGTGCCCTCCAGAAATCTTGCTGTTTACTTTGTGTTATCGTCATTAAGGAGAGTTCGACCTCAATTGACCCCTGAAGAGGACTTCGGCAAGAAGTCAAAATGTCGGGTTAAGTTATAATTAACAATAGTGGCTGTTAAAAATAGAAAAATTTCCTATTACTATTTATACTTGTATGTAAACAATGAGAATAATTATAAAATGTTATATTTTCTTGTAGGGTTGGTGATACGTTTCAGTGTTTCGTCTTTTTTTTGTTGTTGTTTTTTGTTTTGTGTGTTTACAACTTGGAATTTGGAAACTGGATGCAATGGTTGTACAAAGTAAGTGTCATTTTATTTGGTGAACTGTTTTTATGTGTAGCTACTTTATTCAAGTTCCATTATTTAAGCTTTCAACAAACATTGATAACAACAGAAAGCAGCCCGTAGTATGCAATTGATTATTATGCGGGGATCAATTTGCTATACTTTAAGCTACTGGTAGATATTAGACGCATGCATGTGTAGCGAATGTTTGCTGATAGTTTACTTTTATGTCTGGTTTATTTATATTGTCAGGAAATGTATGCTGGTTGTACATTTCATACGATGATGAATCCTGCTCAAGATGGAGAAGATTTAGTGAAAGTAACTGAGACCATCAACTCGGATGATATTAGAGTGGATGATTTCGTAGTAAAATGATCTATCTATTTCTGGTTACAGTGTACACAGGACAATGTACTCATCAACATCGGTAAGTTTTCAGATTCGCCAACCAACCAGTTTACTGTTTATGTAATCCAATCAACAATTAAAGCAACTAAAGTGATGTGAATGTTATATCATATAATTATAGAGCATTCATTTTGGATTGAATTTATTGGCAAGTGGAATTGTTGAAGTTGCAAGCTGGCACAAAAATAGCCTGGCTATTTCTCTAATAATGTGTAAGATAGCAATGGCAGAAGTAATAACAAACGGCTGAGTACATGATTATACAAGTGCCGAAGTGAAAGCTAATTCAAGTTATTAATTATGTTCTCTCATACCTAAGGATAATATTTTGCTCAGAACATGATGATGAAGGATGTTCAGACAACCAACTGTGAAACATTTAAGAATTAGAGCCAAAAGAAAAGTAAGAAAATAGGGTAAGCTGATAAACTAGCTCAACTTTTTCAAATTATTATATGCTTCTATATTATTTTGTAGATTGTCTTGCCACTCCGGACAGAATCCACTTGAAATATGCTGTGAGAAGGATATCAAATATCAATAAAGTTGAACCAAAAAAAAACAAAAAAAACAAAAAACAAAAAAAAGGTTGCCATATTGTAATCTATGTGCTATCAGTGGTAGCTAGAGTTAGTTGGCTACTACTGTATGGTACATATATCACAATATGGCAACCTTTATTTTCTGGAGTATGAATAAAGCAAATATTTGTCACTCTTTTATGTTATAAACAACTTGAATATAATATTTTTATAAATAAACTGCTTTATTTTAGCTACTGTAAAATATTAGTGTACAAATGGCATTGATACTTGTAGAAAAACTGTTTTGTATCTATTAGAGAAGTTGATAGTAATAACTGAAGTTGAAGATGTACACACATGCACACTTAGCTACACAGCAGTGTGTAGTTATTGCTCTCCTGCTCCTTCCAGTGTATTTGACAATTATGTCAGTGAGTATTTATGGTGATACTGTTAATATCTGTTCTGTTTGTGTAACATGTTAAAATCTTGACAGACTACCTGTAAACTATGGCTGAAAATAAAAAGATGTAATTTGTCTATATACTATACAATAATCCAACAATGCTAAATATGATAATAATAAAGTGCTGGCAAGGCAAAAGATTGTACAATTAGTTGATAAATAATTCAATAAATAAATAAAAAATAATAACATCAATAGGTAAAAAGCTAACAACTAAATGAATGAGTAAGTAAATGAGTAAATAAATAAATAAATAATAATAATAAATAAATAAATAAATAGTAATAGAAAAATAGATCATGAGAAAAGGATTAGGTGGTGATTGTTCCCAGGACCAGTCACAGTTCCCTCTCTGCACAGCCACCAAGAAACACTGGAAAAGATAGTCTCTAGCCTGTGGGTCTCCTGTCTCCACCACTCTACAGTGTCCCACATCCTTCAGCAAAGCCATAGACTTTGGACCCACAGCACCCATGGTCTCAATGGTTATAGGTGAGAACCAACGACTTGGTGGAAGGCTGCTATACTTCTCCTCCTTTCTCTCTTTAGCAGCTGCAGCAACTTTCCCAGGCTCTAGGGTAGGAGCAAATGTGTTCAGACAGGTTGCACCCCACACAAGAAAATGACCTCACTTCCATGAAGCCAGAGTCACTCCATCATGTCTCTTTCCATCTGACCTCATTAATCCTGATGGTTCCAGCTTGGAAAGAAAGTGAGCTGATGTCAAGGCTCTCTTCGTGATGTCATTCAGAGCAGCATGACATTGGTGCCTCCCCTCACTCTGTCTACAGCTGAGTGCATGTTTGCCAAGTCATCAACCTCGGCCGAACCATGCCTGCCTGGTGTGGAGAACACACTGGTGTTCCTAGTGAGAGGCCCACAGCAATGCACACTGTATTGTCATCCATGCAAAGCCCAAGGGAAGACACTGGCAGAGCCCTCGTCAGATACTGAAAGCAAGCGAGCATGTCCTCATCATTGGTTGCATCATCCAGGAGGTGTTGAGCAGTTGATGTAGTCCTTATGGAGTCTCATGCTTTTTTACTGTGGGTTGAGACGTAATTTAAAACTTGAAATTTGTTAGTTAACTCAGAGATAACTGCAGTCTGTTGCTGAGCACTTAGCTATGACTGTGTGTGCTGCACACAAGTTTAAAACTTCCTTAAAGAATCATTTTCTGTCACTGGTTCATGCTAATAATCACTATCTACAGGTATGTTTTGCCCCAGGCAAAGAACTTTTCATATTATAGCAGTACTCTTTCCCATTACTCCACTATAGCTAATATACTTGTATACATGCCTGCATGACTTATTTAATTCTAAAATCTATTGTATGAAAATTAGCAGAAGTGAGGTATAACACAAATCAATACTATTACTATAATACCAGCAGCACAGTAGATAATTAATGTAGCTACCATGAAGTAAAATGAAAAGTTAGCTATAAGTCTAGTTGACAAACATAATATACTGCTACATATAAAAGTAGACAATCACTACTTACTCCCCATTACAGTATTTGTCTGAATATACACATAAGAGTACTATGTGTGGTTACTACAAGAGATTTATACAGCCTTAAAAAGTGTTGTAGCATAACAATGTCGGCACAACTGTTCATATGTAACTACTGAACTTTATAACTTATCAAAGTCACAACAAACAACATTTTCCAGTATACTCTCCTGACTTCTGAAGGCAGCACTTTCCCTTTTGGCAGCAAGGAGGAGGGGGTGTAATAGGCATGCACCCAGCAAGGCCACATGCTACATTGCATCTCTCTCCAAGAAGAACACAAAAATCTGAGAGGAAAAATAAATATTTTATTAGTGTATTTAAAAATTGTAAATTTATGGTATGATATATAATCTGCACAGATAGAAGTTATTTCAATTAGTTGTGCCTTTTATGGGCTTTCAAGTTATGCCTCATACTACATTGAATGAAATACACACACATACACCCCTACTTCATTTCAACGTGTTAGGCCTTTCTTCAGTTTGCATGATTTTTGTAATGCATATAGCAACTTCTGAACTGTGTCAGTAAAGGCTACATATTTGGCTTCTGCAGTAGATATAGAATACAATATTTGCTGGCAACTTCGCCATAATCTATATGATAGTGTAGGGTGTACTGTTTGGTTTTTGTAAGAAGCAAGCGGGGGAACATTGAACTGCAGCCAAGAGGATTTTGAGGTATTTACAGGAAATGGTGAACTTGTCTACTGTATGCTTTCACTGAATCATCAGACTTCGTTAGATACTGTAATGCAGACTGGGATGGAGATATGGAGGATTGAAAATCAAAGTTTAGTTGTTAGTTGATGCAAGTTGGTTCTGCTGTCACAATATCTGAGCAGAATTTAGTACACAAGAACAGCAGGCTTCCGACAAATATCTGGTAGCTAGATCTTCTGATTAACAACATGATGATCATATCTACATGAAGTGAGTTTGACATCAGGGCTACATACATACAAAGGTTAAATCATTTTCTTACATAAGAGATATGGCCAATCTTCACAGCTTCCTTTGTTCTAGTCCTGGTCAATAGCAACCCCAAGACAGTGATTTAGTTTGTTGAGGTCCTTCGTTTGAAATTCTGGCTCAATTCTTCCATTACTTCCACTATTCTGGTGCCTTTCCTCCCTCCAAGAATGATGTCATCGACATAAATAGCCACCAAAAAGTTTAAGTCAAATGAAGTAGATAAAAGATCACTCAGGCTTTGTTTCAAATTATTATTCTTCAAGAAGTTGTTAAGAGCACAATTCCAGCATTTTGTTTTCCCACCTAAGTTTGCAAAAAGATTGTTTTCCTGACTCTATGTAAACTGATGTTTGTAGATCTCAGAGGTTGAAGAGGACCCTCGGACACATTGTTTCACTGCCACTTAACTGATTCACTCCCTTCAATCTCTACTCTTAACTCCCTGAATCTCGTAACTCCCACTCTCCACTCATTTTTCTTCCCCCTTATTCTGAACTTAGAATTTCCAGCATCTTGTTGTTTATGCAATCATAATCATCAACACTCATTAACATTCTCATTAGCTGCACCTCAGAGAACAATCAACACTCATTAGCATTTTCTTTGAGCTGTGCCTGAGAGAGCGATCACCTTGTTTTATCCCACATCGCTATATATGTCTATTCATTTCATTTTCCACTAGAAGGCTTACCAAGCCGAGGTATTATGGAAATTAAACTTTAACATCTCTGAAAAGTGTCTACATCTGGTTAGCTATGCCACAGATACAAGATGCAGGTGGTTTGTTGTTGTTCTTTGTCGTTAGCAGTATAATTTTCTTTAGTTTGGAGCTTACTGTAATTGTCAACAGATATACTCCTATTAGGGCCCAGAACAAGACCTTCCCCATAATTTAGGACTGCCATTGAGACCTATGCCATTAGTATTTAAGTAATAGAGCTTGTTTTGATGAAACAGATTAGTTTTTAGTTATGGCACATTCTAAATGTACAATGTGTCAATATAACAAAATTAATTGTAATATCATTTCACAAAAACTTTCATGTTTATTACAAAAAAAAACTTTTTTATAATAACTAAGATTGAAGAAAAAGAATACAACATATATTTGTAATTGTTCATAGAAGATCCTCAGATTTGGAAAAATTCTTCAATATGGCTCCTAGAGCCTTGAAGTTAAATGTTAGCATAATGTTTTCAACAGGAACTAATATTACAGCAGCAGTCAGAACCAATGAGACGTCAAATGTAATAGTTTGATGAAGAGGAGTGACAAACTCGGTGCAATCTCTTTCTGGACTTAATCCAAAACTCTCACAGGCAAAATAGTCAATCAGAGCATTGTAGTGGGCTATTGGAGAAAGGAAGTGCATATAACTGAGTTGAACAATGACCAAGAATGGTAACAACATAGTGTAGAATAAAGACACAAGTAGTTTTATTTCTGTCCAAATGCTACTTCCAGTCACCTTACGAGCTGATAACAGGACCTATTAGAAAAAATGTAGCTATTATAATAATAGTAATAATCATAATAATGATAACAATACCAATATCAATAATTATAATTATAATAACAATAATATACGAATCTTATGCACGAAAACTTCTCACACAATGAATTCACTTATAAAATTTTTAATTCCAGTTATCTTTTTAATAATAATGGTAGTAACTAAAGAAATTTGGTATTAATTATAGCTACTATTGAAAATGCACAGATGCTTACCTTCATTACATTCCAAAATATAACAATGAACAAGGCAGTTGTCAGTAATGAAATGAACATAAATGGATACAAGTAAATCCAGCGAAACTTTTCTGGTACTTGCACTATGCAGAATCCAAATATTACCGTGAAGGAAGTGTAGCGATAGATAAGGAGCAAAAGCGTTATGAGTGGGAACACTATGCAAAATGAAATACAGGCGGTGTGGAAATATTTCAATTTTCCTGATGCCTTGAAGTTCCTAAAGTGGATGGGGAATGAAGTACTCCAAACGACATTAATACTGTACATGAGTACCCAGCATCCACTCTGCATTGTGAAGTAATAATATACTTTATTAGGTACTGAACAGAGCCTGATAACTGTTGCCACATAGAAAATGCATTAAACTAAACAGGATGTGGCTTAGGGCAATATTTTTCCATATCACCTGTGTTCATAGTTATTACGTTGGGTTATTACGTCCCCCTAGGTAAATTTCTTGTTACCAAGGTATTGGATACCCGAGAATATCACTCGTCTGATTGGCGGTATTTACGCTCGTGCCTGCGGCACTCGCGTAAATACTAAGCCAACAGACTCGTGATATTCTCCTGTATCAAATGAATAATATATATATACCTGCAATTGAAAGTATGCCTAAATGAAATATATCTTATCAGTCCAAGTACTTTGTAGTCATTGGCTAAATCAATGTTATACTTTATTTACTTCCTCAACTAAAATGAAATAAATGATTAGAACACCAAATGTTTGGATGTCTACATACATTTTAGTCATTATTAATAGTATAATTAACTTAAGCATCTGTTTACTGAATTGTATGATTTAATTCTTAAAATAGCTTATACTTCGTGAGATACATAAAGTGGGGAGAAATCTCAAATGACAGGTAGATAGGTATACTTCTTCAGTATTGTTCATTTGAAATATCTTAAATTATAGGATTCTTGCTACCTTGAAAAAGATAGCTCATTAGAATCTGTTTTGATTCTTTTTACCTGATGGGAAACATAGAGAGTATGTGTTCATAAGAAAACGTTCTTGATAATCTATAGATGCACAGTTATTTATATCCACAAAGAGAACTGAAAATGAAATTGCTAGACAACACACACAATGAAATATATAAACCAAGGTGTCAAATCTTCTTTCTAAAACTTACTGAGCATCATAAGTGAAGATATGAACAAGACTAAGTAGATCAAAGGGAACTTTAGACTACAAAACACAATACAAGTGTCAATTCATTTTATTACTATAAATTACCCTCAACACAAAAATAAATGTAAGAAAGTTTTCCTAACTTACAGATGTCTTTGGATGGAGAATGCACATATAATGTAGGATAGTGATATCAACATCATTGAAATAATCAAAAGCAGTCCAAAAACGAATTGAATAGTGTCGTAGTCAGTTCGAGTGGTTATATAAGGAGTCCAAATACACAGTGGTCTGCAGGTTCTAGTAACAGGACTATAATAGAATCTGTTTGTACAGTTTAACTCTAAGGGTTCCTGTTCGCAATCAAATTCACTACTATTCATGAAATTCTCTGTGTACTCAGTATCTGCAGATACAAAAAAAAATCATTTAATGTTTGCAGACTTACTACCTCTTACCTTCATACATATCACTAGGAAGATCCTCACACTGGGGTAGGTAGAAGTATTGCTCTAATTCCTATTCACTACTACATTTGTTATCTCTGATGACCTCACAGTCTTCCCTGGTTACCTCTACTGTGTTATTTTCTGTGCACTTTCTGAAAAAGAAGTTACAGAAAAACTCTGTAGCACTAGCACTGCATTCAGGAGATGGATAGAAAGCAGGAAGTCCATAATGCAGCAGTCCCACTAAATATTCCTCTACAGATTCTTGGTCTGTCACTGATACGCTAGAGACACTGTTCTCTGAGCAAATCATGGACGTGTCTTCAAGTCGAAAATTGTTGAAACACACATTCCCTCTGTATACATCACTGCCTGAATTGCAGTCTTCAGTAGATACATTGATGGTGTGTCGAATTTGTGCCAGCTTTGAAAAGAATTATATCTCATGGTAAAGTTAGTTAGTACAATATTTTACACTTCAGGGTCTATACACATAATAGCAAATTTTTATTTGCACCATACGCCCACAAATGGTGCAAACCATAGTTTATTAGATGTATTCTCTCTTTATCACAGGCTTTTTTTTTTTTTAACCAATGCAGAATTAAAAATATTTAGTCACCACCGGGAATCAAACCCAGGACTGCTTCCTTAACACACAAGCAAGCAGTCCAGGGTTTGATTCCCCGTGGCGACCAAACATTTTTAATTCTGTATTGTTTAAAAAATCCTGTAAAAGAGAGAGAATACATCTAATAAGTAAAAGAAGGCTGAGAAAGAAATTATGAAACCCATAGCTGGTTTATAAACAAAGGTCATGAAGAAGGAAGGATGAGGGAAGAAAAAGGATTGATGAAAATTGATGGGGGGAAAGAATAAATAATAAGGGGAAACAAAGAACTGAAAAACCAAGACCACCTTGCAGTATGGCTCGCAACCATTCATGCACAACCACAGTCAAGTGATAGAAATAGTCATCAGTTACCAGTTCATCATATCACATGACTACACTCATAATTGGCAACACTCACTTGTCTAAATTTAACTGGCATTTTTAAGAAAATAAAATTAAAAAATAAATTAATACATTACAGGTACTTACTACAATTTAATATAGCTACATAAATATAATAATAGTACGGCGCGTAAGTTGCCCATTCAAAAATGTATGGGAAAAATAGCTGTTTAATTGAAATCGAACGGGGAAAGTGAAATAGAGCATAACAAATTGAAATACCTCGGTAACTAAGTGGAAACTAAGTGAAATACCTCAGTAGCTAAGTGAAATAGCACAGGTAAGTATGCACGCGTGCAGAGTTAACCTTGGAAATGTACAGTTCGAGTAGTTTCTAGTTGGAGACAATGTTGTTCTTTACCGCAGAAGCTCTACCGGTATTAGACGGAATGTTTTTCCACAGATTAGGAGGAGCCGTAGGTAGAAAACGAAGTTCCAGCGGAAGCTAATCCTGAAGAGTAAGGAGATAGTGAGTGAACAATATAGTATAGCTACATTTGCATATGACTTTTTAAAAAGCTCGCCTACTATTAGTGAGTGATAGTACAGGTAACCTGTGCTATTAGGGGTCAATAGCACTCGTAAAGCAAGTGAAATAGCACTCGGCTTCACCTCGTGCTATTTCAATCGCATTACTCGTGCTATAAATCTCGAATAGCACGATTACCCGTGCTATTACTCATACTAATATTATATAAATGAATTGAAATTGACCACTTGATAAGACTATTGGTCTCATAAAGCTGTGCCATGAAGGGCGAACAAGTTCACTATGGTAAATACACTTTGAGTTCAGAATGTTTGAAATGATTACACTTAAGATTCCAGATAATAATAACTGGAAGTGAGAAACTAAGAAAAGTGTCTGCCAATTGTCAATAATAAGCTGTCCATTGATTTGCTCATTACTCGCTGAAATTAATGGCTGTCTTGAAAATGTAGATGACACTACAAATTGAGTTGATATGACCGCAAGCAGAGTAAATGAGGAACACATTTACTAAAAAAACATGGAACCACTTTAGTCATGTGATTAAGAGTTTTTCTGGCACTTTTTTGTTCATACAAGCCTGTAGGTAAGGTGGGTGTTATCCAAGTTCCCTCCCCCACTAACATAAAGATCCACTCTTCAGATAAGTAGTTAAGTATAATAAAGCAGCTAAAGAACTAATTAAAATAAAGAAAAAAATTGCACTATACTAGGATATCAAGTCATGAATTATTTAGCATCAAACCCTCATTCATTTCAATTGGTCTGGATTAATTGTATGGAAAAACGTAGGCTTCATTTAAGCTTGCTCAACATCAAAGTTATATTTGCCAGTCACATCGTGTGAGTATGAGAGAAGTGCTGATGCACTATACCAGCTCAACAATTATTTGGGAGCATCCATGAACCAAAATTGACTTTAATCTTTGGCACACTTTATGAAAAGATCATTGACACACAAGAAGCATCCATGAACCAAAATTGACTTTAATCTCTGGCACTCAAGAACATACTTTATGAAAAGATCGTTGACACACAAGATGTAGTAAAACTATTTGCCACATACACATCCAAAGAATCAGAACTTCATATTTGTATATTAACTTTTATGATTAATTTGTTTACACAGTTTTTTTGCCTGGTAACTACTCTAAAAGATCCAAAAAAAATTAAATTAAAAAAAAAATTTTTTTTTCATTGTAGGGCTGCCCTCCAAGGAAGATGGAAGAGGAGAGAGACAGACTTCGAGAGAAGACAAAGAGTCATAGAATAGAATGTTTAGAGTAGTTGGTGTATCATTCAGTTGTGAGTCATGTCAGAGTTTAGTTCAATGTATCATAAGTATGTATTGTATCAGCCGTGCCCAGTGGGTAAAGTACTCCCCGGAAGCGGGTTCTTGAACGTGCGTAGTTCTGGACTTAAAAGAGCTGTGTAGCGTGCATTATGTCAGTCTAGTCTTAGTTTAAGAATTAATCCTTTTTAAAAGTGAATTGAGCGTCTGTTAAGGATCGGCTTAGCTGTACCCTGGACCGATGAGCTACTGGACTGGTGGCAGTGATATCATCCCTTAGCCTGACGGATCTCAATCAGTGTGGTCATTATTTCCCGTCATACTCTGGGATACCCCCCTTTGTCAGCATCCTTAGCGGAACTCTGAGGATTAACCTCCCGTGCCGTACCACAACTGGCGGCAGCGGTGTTGGAGACTTCTGTCTATCTACGCCGTCGAAAAGCTACTAACTGTTGTTTGTATCATTTCTTTTCTTGTTGTTGCCCACTACACATGGCGTGTGTTGTAAAACAAATTTTGTGTTTTTACTTTGTTCTCTACAGGTCTCAGAAGTCTTCTGTGTCTCTGGACTGGAGTGGATGTCTAGGAGAGCACGGTTGGACAGAGCTTGTAAGAGAAAGGCAGCTTCTGAGCATTCGGAAGATTGTGAGTTGGGTAGTTCGAACGTTGAGGGTTATTTGGACTCCTTTGGGAGTTGTACGGGTCTTGCTGCTGTAAGAAACGGTAGTGTTGAGAGTGGTGTATGGCGAGTGATTCGGGTCTGGAACTGAGTGTAAGGAGAATGGGAGACGAGAGTGAAAGTGCGATTGTTGAGTTGCATGAAGAGTTGGATACCACGGGGGATAGTGCTGAGAGTTCCTCTGTGAGGAGTAGGACTAGTCGTTCCTCTGTCCGAAAACAAGGACGCGGTTGGCTCTCAACACGATGGGGAGGCGGGTGTAACAACCAGCTCCCTGGAGGCAGCCGAGATGCCGACACAGTTGAACGTAGTGACGAGAGCAGGCCAGTGGATGCACTCCCTGGCTCAGGAAACGGAGAAGAGGAGAGACAGTGAGGTAGAACCACTTTCTAGCCCTGTTCCAGATGGTACAGATCTCCCTAGTACTACTGGAGAGGCAGAAGAGCCGGTGGCCGAGGTGCAGGACGAAGTGCTGTTGGTTGCTGGTGAAGAGGATATTAATGATGAGTCCATTAAAGACTCAAGTCTGGGTTGTCCTTAGGGTAGAGACAGTGCAGACGTCGAGAAGCTAAGAGCCGATATGGTGGAAGACGAATCCCTGAAGCATTGCTGGGATCTGGCGAGAGCTGACAAAATGGGATATTCCACTGAGAATGAGTTGCTGCATCACAGCGTGGTTGACGGTGAGAGGAATGTGAGAGATAGATTGGTATTGCCGAAGTGCAGGAGATGATTGACATTGGAGTTGGCCCATGACAAGACTGGTCATGTGGGAAGTAAGAGAATGAGGGAATTGCTGAATTTCAGGTTCACTTGGCCTGGAGTTGGTAAAGATGTTCAAGAGTTTTGTAAATCATGTGATGTGTGTTTGAGGTATAATAAGGCGAGGAACAAGACCGTTCAGATGGTGGAAAGGCCGATTTGTAACTGAGCCCTTCGAGAGTGTGGCGGTGGACATCATGGGTTCACTTCCCAAAGGCAAGGGAGGGTGCAAGTATGTATTGTCCTTCATTTGCATGGCAACTAGATGGCCAGAAGCAGTACCCACCAGGACAGTTACCTCGTCCGAGGTGGCTGAGGGTTTGGTAACCATTTTTATGAGAACAGGTTTTCCCTTGAAGATTTTGAGCGATAGAGGCAGTGTTTTCATGGGCCGGGTGTTGAAGAAGTGTTGCGAGACATTGGGGATTGATGCTGTTTGTACATCTCCCTACTGCCCACAAGGGAATGGGGTGGTTGAGCGATTTCATGGCACGCTGAAGCCTATGTTGGCTAAGGCTGTAGAGAACAGAGTTGACTTGGTGGACATTTCTACCGATGGCTCTGTTTGCAGTGAGGCAGGTGGCTTGTAGAGACACTAAGTTTTCGCCTCATGAGTTGGTTTTTGGGAAGAAGATGAGGAGTCCGCTTGATTTGCTGTATGCTGGTTGGGTGGATGAGTGTTAGGGTATGGATGTTAGCAAATGGGTGGTTAGCTTGCAGGATCGGTTGAAGACACTGCATGAAGTAGCTGTGGCCAATGCAAGTTTGGCTACCGATAGCAGGATGAGTGCGTTCAATAAGAACAAGTCTCTGAGAGAGTTGGAAGTCGGCAGTAAGATTCTGATGAGAATCCCGGGGTTACAAGGTTCTTTGGAAGCTTCCTGGGAAGGTCCCTATGATGTTATGGAGAAGCTGTCCCGGGTAAATTACAAGGTCCGCAGAGAAGGTGGAGCTAAGAAGAGGTTGGTTCACATCAACAACACCAAGATGTACGTCCAGAGACCTGTCAGCATAAATACTGTCTGTGTCGTTGCTGAAGAGGACAAGGAGATGCATGAGAGATGGAAGGGTTGAAGGTGAAGCAGAAAAAGTGTGAGTTTGGGAGGAAGTATGTGTCATACCTGGGCCACCAGGTGGGTTGTGGCAAGGTTGCTGTGCCAGAAGCAAGGGTGTCGGCTATGAAGGAGTACGGTAGGCCGATCAAAAAACAGTTGAGATCCTTCTTGAGATCAGTTGAATATTATAGGTCGTTCGTGGATGGGTTTGCTGCTCTTTGAGTCAAACTCACTCCTTCTGTGGCTCTCTCTGCTCCTCATAAGGTTCAGTGGACTCGGGAGATGGACGAGGCCTTTAGAAATTTACGTGAGTCTTTATGTAGTCGTGTTGTATTATTTGTGCCTGTTGTGTCTGATTCGTTTGTGATGCGTCGGGTGGAGGAGTTGGTGCGTGGTTACATGTAGTGCGTGGTGAAGACGAGTTCCCGGTGGCCTTCTTCAGCAGACAGCTAAGAGGAGCCGAGAAGAATTATAGTGTGACAGAACTCGAGACGCTTGCCATCGTGGCAGCCATGTTGCACTTTGACTTCTACTTGTGTGGGTCATCAGTGGTCATCTACACGGACCATAGAGCGTGTGTGTCCCTGCTATTCAGTTGTCAGCTGAACAGACGGTTGATAAGGCTGGCTCTCAAACTGTAAGATCGAGACATCGAAATCCGATATCGTCCTGGTCGTGACAATGGGAACGCCGATGGACTGAGTCGTCAGGACTTCGATGATGAAGACAGCCTGAAGGACATGGAAGTCGTCTGCGGTTCTCAGACTTGCCAGCATGGCAAGGTCTTTGCAGGGGGACCTGTGGGGCCAAGAAAGATGGAAGAGGAGAGAGACAGACTTGGAGAGAAGACAAAGAGTCATAGAATAGAACGTTTAGAGTAGTTGGTATATCATTCAGTTGTGTGTCGTGTCAGAGTTTAGTTCAATGTATCATAAGTATGTATTGTATCAGCCGTGCCTAGTAGGTAAAGTACTCCCAGGAAGCGGGTTCTTAAACGTGCGCAGTTCTAGACTTAAATGTATCATAAGTATGTATTGTATCAGCCGTGCCCAGTGGGTAAAGTACTCCCCGGAAGCGGGTTCTTGAACGTGCGTAGTTCTGGACTTAAAAGAGCTGTGTAGCGTGCATTATGTCAGTCTAGTCTTAGTTTAAGAATTAATCCTTTCTAAAAGTGAATTGAGTGTCTGTCAAGGATCGGCTTAGCTGTACCCTGGACCTCGGTGAGCTACTGGACTCTGGTGGCAGTGATACCATCCCTTAGCCTGACGGATCTCTATCAGTGTGGTCGTTGTTTCCCGTCCTACTCTGGGATACCCCACTTTGTCAGCTTCCTTAGCGGAACTCTGAGGATTAACTTCCCGTGCAGTACCACATTTATTCAATTTTCTAGCTACAGCCCTGTCATATCATCAAATTTCCAATAGCTCATTCACCATTTGTGTGAGAGGAAACCTTATAACTAAATGTAACCAAAAAAAGGATTTTCAATTGGCAATGTGATTAGAAAAATTAGATTAAACTGATTAGAACAACAACAATACAATATTAAATGTATCCATAAAGAGTTCTCTTGAAACGCAATAACTAATTCCTGGTTAATCTAGTAATAGAATGTAGTGACCACAAGAGAGTAATGGTGGGTTGACATTAAATTGTATGTCTGAAGTCTCGGCAAGGCTTCATGTTTAGTCTGAAGTCAAGCCACTTTCTGGTAAACTACTGTAGTGTGTCTCCACCTTATTATGTTTTCACTTCTTGATAACTATTCCTACTCACTACAAAACATTCATCCTTACCACAAAAATAATTATTTTTTTAGCCTGAACCCTTGCTCCTATTGGTTCTTATTATAACATCTTCTCAACTTTTGCACACAAATGATTGAATTTTGCGTTTATAGTCCCTCCTATATAAATCCAGTATAACTTGACCACCTGCTATACTCTGAGAACTGTAGGAGCTCTAGTATCGGCTAGCTGCATATGGGAATAGTTATATGTAAATGGTACTCAATAAGTTCAGCAGCTTCTTATTAGGTTTCACATAGCACTTCCTGTTTCTAATCTCTTGAAAACAATTGATTGTGCAGAAAAACGAAACTCAGTGCACAGCAGCTGAAGTTCTACAGAAATGCAGCTATAGTTTTAAATGGGACATATTCTTCATGGTGAATCTTAGTTTTTAAGGGACATATAAGGATGGAACTTTATTTGATGTCTTATAGAAGAACAATTTTGAAATTATTAGGAAAAATAAAACAAAAACATACCAACAACCAAATAAACACCTAACCAACGCCAATGCATACCTTTGCTAGTTGCTGAGGAGGTTTACTTGCATGTATTGTCCCCACTGTTACAGATCCTGTTACAATCACAACAACAGTCAAGAGCACCGAGGACTCCACTACTTTCCTCTGTTTAGCACTGAGGTTCTTCCACAGGCCCTTGATACTCTGCATCTTCCGCTCAGTACAGATTTATTAAAGCTACTGAAAACTAGCCTCCACTGCAAAATTGAGATACTGGCCAGTCATCGTTCTATTATAAATAAATTCTGGGCCAGTACCCCTTACATGTTGTGTAGAAGTCTGGCTTGCGCAGCCTTCTTTCCCGGTAAAACGGGGAGGGTCTCCAGCATGCACCACATGCTGGTAGAAGTCTGGCTTGCGCAGCCTTCTTTCCCGGTAAAACGGGGAGGGTCTCCAACACGCACCCTTTTCGGGAACAGAAATGTAAACCTCGTGGGTTTTCTTATCATCCTGTCATTAATCTTTGTGATCTTTCAATATAATCTATAATATACTGAAAAGTTGTTTACTAACTTTTAAGTAACGATAAAAAAAGAATGTCCAAATATTCGTCAACAAACTCTTGAAGTTAGATGCATAGCGATATTAACTTGAGCTGCTTTATGAGCTTTTTTTTTAGCACATGATCACATAGCTAGTTAAAGCTCAGACAGTGATGGATGAAAATGGTAACCAAGAAGGTGCAAAGGTGTGTGAACCCTTAGTGCTTTTACACAATAGCTAGCTAGCTATTTCAAAATCTTCTCTCAGACAAAAAGAATTGCACTGAAAATGACAGAGAAGCTGAATATTTCATGAAGTATATAACATGTAATGGACACATACAAGTAGTTCCAATGTGGAGCTCCACTCCCAACAATCAATAAACTTGGTATCAAAAACAAAGCACTTCGGAAGCACGAAATGATTTGCTGTCTACATGATGATAAGAAGGTCACCGTGCATTCAAGATGTGTTTTTAAGAATGATAGATGACTGACATACTGGACTGACTGGCAAAGTGAGTGCTATAAGCCTCTTGTGCGATGTGCACTGAGGAGTTATAACTTTGCAGGGAGATGTGTGACAAATGAGGAAAAGATGAAAAAAACTAGCCAGGGTTAGTTCATCAGAAAGTTGCCTGAACTCAGACTAAACATGAAGCCCTGTTGAGACAGTAAACCAACTCCTGTGGTCACTACATTCTATTACTGGAATTCATAATTGCTATTCAGGAGAACTTTATGCAATGTAGTATAGAGCATTGTTCTGGGAATGATTGACAGTATTCTACTTATTATATTGTAGTATAGAGCATTGTTCTGGGAATGATTGACAGTATTCTATTTATTATATTGTAGTATAGAGCATTGTTCTGGGAATGATTGACAGTATTCTATTTATTATATTGTAGTATAGAGCATTGTTCTGGGAATGATTGACAGTATTCTATTCATTATCAGTTTTCTAATCAGTTTTGTCTAAACAAATCACAATATCAGTTGACATTAGCACAGCATTTTTTAAGAGTTTCCATTATCTTGACATAACATTATTGAGTTTTCACTCAAACTAAAGTCGAGTTAATAGTGGATGTGCTTCAGCACAATGGTGATTGAGATAGCCTATAATTTCTTTTAAGGTTTTTAACTGTCAGGTTGGCCAAGTGGAAGGCCAGTTCACCTTGATAACTTTAAGGACTGTATTACTCACATTTTAAACAGAGTTGGTAAAGATTGAGTACTTGAAGTGTCAAATCCATTCACAATCATATCCATTACATAAATTTCAATTATCCATGTGTGTTCTTAAATATGATAGATTTTTTATATATTTTCATAACAACATTAAGTTGATTTAAATAATCAGAGTCAGTTTTGCTCACTGCACTAGTTCATTGAACTATTGATACCCATCAGGTCTTTGACTCTCAAGTTGTATTTTTTTTATCCCACATAATTTTACCTTGTGATATGTAATTTATACATTTGTTTTATTAAAGCTGGCACAAATTTGACACACACCATCAATGTATCTACTGAACACTGCAATTCAGGCAGTGATGCATACAGAGGGAATGTATGGTGGCTTTTTCGGGCCACTTCCCTTCCATCCTATTTCCATCCTATTTCCATCGCATCGTCGTACTTCAATCCTACTTCCATCCTAATTCCTAGTCTCGCGTAGCCAGACCCTTTACCAACCGTAACCGCTACGCGGGGAAGGAAAGGGTCTGGGAACATACAATACAACGACTTGTTCAGCAGCACCCCAAAAAGGGTGCTCCAATTATCACATTCCAATGCTTGCGGTAGCCAATGACGTCACGGCCACGGTTGGGTAGCAGCTCTCCTATTCATGCTGGTACGTTTATTGCTTGCCAGGAGTGCTTATAAAGAGCCTACGAAAACAATTTCACCAGTTTGACGAAGTCACGCAACGTTCTCACCCTCCCAGATGTGATGTTGACGTCACACAATATACCGCAAGCTTGCTGGAATGTGATAATTAAGCACCCTTTTTGGGGTGCTGCTGAACAAGTCGTTGTAGTGTATGTTCCCAGACCCTTTCCTTCCCGCCGCGTAGCGGTTAGGGTTGGTAAAGGGTCTGGCTACGCGAGACTACCTAATTCCATCGTAGTTCCACCGTGTATTTCCATCGCAGTTACCCGCCTACCACCCTAGTTCTATCGCACTGAGCATGCGCATGCATTTTCCAGCGGTTTATTTCTGGAATATGGAGGTCCGTTCAGGTAGCGCTCGGGTTCTTCCTGGTAGACAGCACTTATTTCGACGCTGGCTATACTTATGAAGCTATTGTTTCATTACTTGATCTGATTCATGGTATTAAACTGCCTTTGAGAAGTTTAAAACGATTTTTGTCACTTATGGGATTGAAAAGAAGGTGTCTTAATCAGGATTTGGGACATGCCTTAAGATGCATTGAAGTAAGTTTAATGAATCAATCTTTCATGCACTAAAATATATTTGCTCAGGATGAGATGGAGCAGTGTGGGTCACTTCTTGGCTATCGTGCAATGTGGCTGAGCGACAAAAACATGGCACTTGCCTCTCTAGGTAAATACTTACGATATCCTCAGCATAATTTTATTGACTGCAAAGCATATATATTATAGGGAGTATTAAGCTTTGTGGATCCTGTGGGAGTAGCAGAAAGGAGGAAAAGGAGATTGAATAGAAGGATATACCTATCCAAGGCAAGTAGATACTACTTGGCTTTGAAAAGAAATTAATTTATTATGTAATAGTTAGAGCATACGTGCTTAGGTACTGGTGAATTTAGTGCACTGAAACCCAAGGGCCTTAGGCCCGAGGGCTTTGTGCACTAAATCCACCAGTACCTGAGCGCATGCTCTAACTATTTTAGAACCCGTATGGCCCAGTTTCCACTAGCAACTTGGTTTATCAGCATTTTCAGCATTTTCGCACAAATATGGTGGTGTCAAGCGAATTTCCTTTCAGGCCCAAAATTAAAAATCAATTAAAATTCAATTGAAGCACACCTGGCAGGTTTACTTTAGCATTGTAGCTGCCAGCTGCTATCTCCAGATCTAACTCTACCCTGGGCTGCTCTGCTCTGTGGTAAATAGTTAAGCAGCTAGCTATAGTAAATTCCTGTGGTATGAGAGTCAGCAGGAGAGTTGGTCAGTAGGAGAGTTGTCGAACTAGGGCTGGTCCCATATAGGTCGGATATGAGAGGGTAGTAGACCCTCACATATCATATCCAGGCCTCACACAGCTTTATCCGGCCTATTCTATTAAACTAAAACTCAAAAATAGCAATACCCCAAGGGTGGTTAGTATGCACAGTTTATATACATAAAGGCAAAAAATAGTGCACACTTACCAAGTTAGTACACCTAGTAACAATATAGCAACGGGTTCTAATAACCCGTTGCTATATTGTTACTAGGTGTACTAACTTGGTAAGTGTGCACTATTTTTTGCCTTTAGGTATATAAACTGTGCATACTAACCACCCTTGGGGTATTGCTATTTTTGAGTTTTAGTTTAATAGAATAGGCCGGATAAAGCTGTGTGAGGCCTGGATATGATATGTGAGGGTCTACTACCCTCTCATATCCGACCTATATGGGACCAGCCCTAGTTCGACAACTCTCCTACTGACCAACTCTCCTGCTGACTCTCATACCACAGGAATTTACTATAGCTAGCTGCTTAACTATTTACCACAGAGCAGAGCAGCCCAGGGTAGAGTTAGATCTGGAGATAGCAGCTGGCAGCTACAATGCTAAAGTAAACCTGCCAGGTGTGCTTCAATTGAATTTTAATTGAATTTTAATTTTGGGCCGGAAATGGAAATTCGCTTGACACCGCCATATTTGTGCGAAAATGCAAGTTGCTAGTGGAAACTGTGCATGGGCCGGCTTTGGGTAAACGGGTTCTAAAATAGTTAGAGCATGCGCTCAGGTACTGGTGGTTTTAGTGCACTAAATTCACCAGTACCTAAGCGAGTATGCTCTAACTATTACATAGGGCCCTAATTACTGTTGGCATATAGATGGAAATGACAAATTGTTACCTTATGGGTTTGGGATTCATGGAGCTATTGATGGGTAAGTGGAAGAAATTCTTTTTGCATATATAATTTGTGCTTCAGCACCAATTTGAGTGAGCTAGCCTAGCTATATTTAACCCTTTCGACGCCAACTTTCCTCAACACTTGGGCTCCATTTAGAATTCAAATTTGATTTTTTAATTCTACCACAGGCAACCGGCATTGAAAGGGTTAAGGATAATAGGAAAGAATAGTTACTAATTTTTTTAGCACATGTATAATTTTATTTAAACATTTGATTTTAACCATATGTATTAGTAATGAGCCAGGAAGAGAGCTCACTATGAGCCACAGCACCTATTAGCAATATTTTTATATAGCTCAGCTTAGTGTATAGCTTCACACTAAAGATGCAGTTTATTTCCTTTTTGACTGAAGTAGTCTAAGTGTACTTGCCTTTTATCAGTGAACAAAAATACATTTCATAATTGTAACCTTTAGTTTCTTGAAGCCCAACAAATGTTAAGCAGTACACTGAAGTCGAAATGCTAGCAATAAACAGATTAGAGAAGCATATAGTAGTTTTGGGTGGCCATCATGTCCACTATCCATTACTACTAGGAAGTGATACATTTAGGTCTACCCAAGGTAGCCTGCATTGCAAGGTCATATCATAATGATTGCCATTAATTTGGTAAGATCATGATCACAAATATTCATTTCACATTATCACAACTCTATCTATGTGTGAATATATGTTTACTATAGACATTCCAGAAAAATATTGTGGCTTGAAGTAGCACCTACTAATAAAGATTCTAAGGTTATTGCTGGATATTATTTGAAAGCAGTTCAAAACTTTGGTAAGTAATAATACATTGTACACTTCATCACAAAGTTTAATGTTCAGTATCTTGTCTAGTACAGTAGCATAATTGCCCCTTCTCATTATAATTAGTAGGTGTGAGTTTCCCTCAACGTTGTTCAGCATCACACAAATGCTAGCAACTACGGTGCGACCCCTCAGCGATGCTATACACTAGCTATCTATTACTAAATCATTTCTCAAACCAAAAGAATAATATATAATATATATATGGTGCATACTTAATCAGTCTTCATACTTAACTGGTAGCCTTAGATGCAATAATAATAAAGTAATCGTTATATGAATCTATGAACATCAATCGTAGTATTTCACCATCCAAGTATTTTACACCTAACCTCAAATTAGCTTAAAGTACTCATTTTACCTTTATCCCATAATACCCTTATAAAGGATACTCCCAAATAATACACAATAGAGCATTGACCCAAATTGTCTTTTATTTGAAGAGTCTACTGTATTGGAATTCCTAGACACATGTGAGTGTAGTTTGTGCTCCTGTATTATGTTCATTCTACTCATTACATGCATGCACCAGCACAGCACAGGGTAAAGTGATTATGTCTATTGTAATTGCCTGTGTGTGTGTGTGTGCGTGTGCGCTTGCACCTTGGGGGATTTAGATTCCAATCCACTCAATGATTAGTATCACATGAGAACACAATCCTGAATCAGTATTTGCTTATCAAGTTTCCTTCCTGTGTGGACTTGAAGACATACTGTGTAACTATTTCTAGCATTAGCTAAAGCAAACATTGTTATGTCCCATTTCATGGGCTTATCCTTAATGTATTGTTTTATAAAGAGGCAGTCCTTGTATGGGATCATTGCCTTGTCTATGTTAAGTTCTTCATGGGGATTATACTCTAATAGAAAAAGGGGAAAAGTGAGCTTGAGTGAGCACTGGACCAGCATGCTGTAGTGACCAAGAAAAGTATATTTACAATAGGAATAACCAAAATTCAACAATTGTGACCCGCTCCGAGAAAATCAACAATTATTTAAACACTTGCAGACCGTAAAATACTGCAAATGTTTTTTTGGATTGTGCTGTTATTATTGCAAAGAGAGTTGTTGGGCACTGTCAGAAATGTGCTCAATACTGAAACAAGAAGGCCAGAAGCCTTTAGTAAACGTCTAGTGTAAACAACGGTGATCTAACTTTCCTGGCAAATGTGGGTGTAAACGTGACACGCAGGAAAAGATGGACTTTAAGCGTCTCACTAAAAATTAATTATTTTTTTGTAAAAGTGAATGGTAAGAATTCTGAATGCAAGTAATGTTTTTGCTTCATATTACCACGGAGAAGTGTCACTCATTTTACAGCAATGGATTTGTTGAAGCTAAAAAGATGCTTTTTCAATTTTTTTTTTGCAAATGGTCGATTTTCTCAGAGTGGACAATTGTAATTGAAGGGCAAAAACACTTAATCACCTGTATATGCTTAGATTTCATTATTATTTATTATTACTATTAATATTGTTGTTATTATTATTTATTTATTTATTTATTATAATAATAATAATAATAATATTATTATTATTATTATTATTATTATTATTATTATTATTATTATTATTATACAACCCATTTTATGCATTGAATTATATTTATATAGAGATTTGTAACCAAATTTTTATAAGAATATTTTTAGGATAATATTTTTCAAGAAAATTGGTGAGGAAGGGCTACAATCTACGAGAGCATAAATGAAAGTTTAAAACCTTATATAGATGTACACTTGCTAATTGTGCCTAGCCCTAGTGTAAGGAACGGTGAAGCGACAGAACATACACACACATCCCCACAATGGGTTGCAGTCATTTGGTGAAAACCATAAAGGTAAACAAGAATAATCAGCTAGGGATGATTATTAACCCTCAGCGCACATGCGCGTGAGGGTATCTGTAGTCACTTAGTCATTCGTTCAGTCTGTCAATAGTGGATCTCGAAGACAGCAGCATTCTGAGATGTATAATATCAAACTGCAGTGCTTGATGATTTAAGTACCATTAAGGTGCCAACTTTTTTTGTTTCATCATATTCCTCCAGAAAAAAGCGAGTCACATTGGGCATTGCAAATTTGCATTAGAGGTGATCAATCATGCCGAAACCATGTGAGCAAATAATTTACCGCGCCCACACTTAATTTTTTACATATGTTGCACTGTAATGCCTTGCCTCTAAGTTAATTAACCCTCAGCGTGCATGCACATGAGAGTTACAGTAGTCATCCTGTCATTCACTCGTTCTGTCTGTCAACAGCGGATCTCGAAGATGGCTGCAATCCAAGCCTCGAAAGCCACATTAAACAGTAGCACTCGACAATTTAAGTCCATTTAATGTGCCAGATTTTTTTTGTTTAGACTTATTGCACTGAGGGTTTTGCACTCCTAGTGCTCTAGTGTTCTCATGATTCCAACAAAAAAAGGAAGAAGGAAATCCTATTACAGGTAAGTACACAAAGTACGATACAATAAATACATACATATGTAATGATATTCACTGAAAAATAATTCCAATCCAAGTATTTTACAAATCCAAACACCTTCCTGATCCCATACTGTCTGGATTAGTGAGGGTCTACGTGTATGGTTGCTAGGAATTTTATAGAAATAATAAAATGATGTATCAAAATTTGTGATGTTAGTTTGCCTAGTCAACATTCCTGGAAAACTAAGTAAACGGTGAAATGGTTTTTTAAACTTCATGTCTGTGAGTGACCATTTTGTTTGTGGTAGCTACACTGTTCATATAAATTATTAGAGCTGGAACGAATAGCCGGGTTATTCGAATATTCATTCGGATTGTAGGTATCTGGGTACAATTCTGACTATCTGGATACCTGTGGTTGGGTTGATAACAGGGTTTTTTATAAGTAAAGTTGATAATATGGCTCCTTACACACTCCCAGCAGATATTGTAGCAGCTGCTCCGACCTACCATTGGCGAGGGTTTTTTTTTTTTGGTTTTTTTTTGTAAAAACAACAGGAACCTGAAAAGGAAGGTGGGTCTGCTAGTAGGGGAATTCTTTAAGTAGCTTGTCTGTAAATAGCTAATTATTCCCCCCCCTCCCCCCCCCCCCATCCAGCTCTTCTATAAATTATAATGCATGTACTGTAAGAGTCCTCAGTGTGTTATGTCTAGTCTTGTCATTGTTACATTATAATTGTAGGCTGCCCAAAACTAGTTCGAGCTGACAAAGGTGTCGAAAATGCCAAGGTGTCATTCTTACAGCCATTTCTGAGACATCAAAGCACTAACGGTTGTGATAGTGGAAAAAACTGTTTTCACTATGGAAAATCTGTCAATAACCAGGTAATAAAATTAAATGTATTGCATAAGATTAATTTTATTATGACTGTTTTTTTTTTGTTTGTTTTTTTTTTTTTTTTTAAGCGAATAGAACGTTTTTGGGGAAGTCTCTATCAATGGTGTAATGCTTTTTGGATAGACTTTTTTAAGGTAATTATATCAAGTGAGAATTAAAAGAACTGAACTTACTATGTAAGCACGTAGGGTCTTCGAGAAGAGGGTTGTTATGACGACACCAACTTGATACACAGGTATATTATTAATCTTTTCAGCCCATATATTATGTATAGCCATTTACATTCTTGTAATACATTTTGTAGAGAATGTCTGAAATTCTGCTTCATGAATGTTATACAAGATGACCTTGATGCAATGAAAAGTATTTGGAATGCTCATCGAATACGGAAGAACAAAACTCATGCCAATGGAATTCCCAACTTATTATTTTACCTACCTGAATGTCTTGGTATGAATATTATTCGGTCACTATTTTAATTTGATATAGTCCTTGTGATATTTTGTCTAGGCCTACAAGACTATTCTATCTTATGTGATCCTGCAAATCTAGATTTGTGCTGGAAACATGCCTATGAAAAGCCTCCTACCTACTCCACTGAATTTGTAAATCTTGCTAATATATTAATGGAAGAAGAAAATTTAATTGTACCTGCTAATGCAGAACAAGCTCTGTTATTGTACTTTTCTCTCACAGATTTAATTGAAAACATGCTTTAGGAACAATCAAAATTCATGTAGATGAAATTAGAGGATCATGATTATTGTTGTTTACTAAAGTTCATACATATTGTCACTGAGTTAGCTATGAAGAAGTTTGCAAAGATTTTTTAGAAATGTAGCTGCAGAAATTCTTCGGTCCACAGGCACAAAGCAATTTTCCACTATACTTTTGATTTCAGGTGGAACATAGTCCACACAAGGAAATGATCCTCCTGCAACTTTAAGAATTATTGTGTGTGTGGACAATCCCTTCCATATTTGACGCTCAGAAAATAGCTCCACAACAATGCAAGCAAGAGCATAAACATCGCTTCCTACTCCTACCAGTTCTCTTTTCAGCTGTTCAGGTGGTTGAAATGCTGGCGTCCCTGCCTGCATAGTTGTACGACCAGCATCTACACCAATTTTTCCAAGTCCAAAATCTGCTAAAAAAAACGTGATAGGTTTTGTCTTCCACCTATCAAATTGTATCATGAAAATGACAACATTATAAATATTTCCATAAATATGTCTTACCAACACATTCTCTGGCTTTAAATCCAAATGAACTGCTGGTGGGTTCTGTCCATGCATATACACCAAAGCTTGTGCTGTCTGCATTGCCACATGAACTTTCCGCTTTAAGGAATTCTTGCACTACATAATAATAATAAATCTATGTATATATACAATAACTTTAATTTTATCCATTACCAATGTCCTTACATGGCATTACAACTTCACGAAAGTTATATTAACCAATTTATCAAGAATATAAATAGAGCATATAGCTACATGCAGCTAACTAATAATAATCATTGGATTTAGTATATAAAAAAATGAAAAGTGGCGCATTTAAAAAATGATTTTATATTTACCATTGTTTCTGGTTGATGAAGCAATTCATATAAATTCTTTCCGACAACTAAGTTAGTTAAGATTGTTATTCGTGATTTTTCTCTAATTATCCCCATTAAAGTTAATATATTGGGATGATGAAGAGATCTATTGAGGTACAACAATTCATAAATACATAATGTTAAAAAAAAGAAGAAAAAAAAAGACTAACCTGTATGAATTGAGTTCATTATCCACTATTTTAGCATTCCCAGCCAGCATAATGACTTTAGCAGCAACTATGGAACCCTTCCATATAGCTTTGTGAATTACTCCGAATGCCCCATTTCCAATGACTGTAAGTAAATGCAATTTTTCTGAGTCTGGAAAAATTCACATTACTCTTTAAATCTGATTAGCTAAATAATTATTTCCTTACCGTCACATGATGTCATAATGCCATCAGCTTCTTCACAAGGTAATATGAAGTCTTCTTTAACATCTGGAACTGTGGCATCTAATACAATTATTAGCTTATGACAGATTTAAATGAGTCAAATAATTACCATCACATGCTGATGTCTCCACTTCAATCTCTGTCACTGGTTCTATGCGGTATGACATGTAAATTTTATCATACAAAAAAATGTACTACCTTCTCCCACTGTACCTGTCACTGACGAAAGACTAGTAATGCTTTCATGATTGAAAGCATTGTCATTGATTGCCATATGAACCTTTTGCTGCTTTGCTGAGCCTTTTTTTTTTTAATTAAACAGAATTGTACTTTGTTGTTGCTGTTTGTATTTTTTGACTTACCTTGAATTGTAAATACACAGTGTGTGTGGACATCAAATTTGGTACATTTAACAATGCATTCATGGGACGAACTAGTGGTGCAGTACAGTAGAGGAGTAGTCTGACCAGCCAGTATAGTATCCCCACATTTCCAAGTGTATGACGATTGACTATGATATCCATTAATAGCAACACAAGTTAAAAGTGATAGACCAGCAGAAACATATCCTCCAGACCAGACGCGAAAAGGATCATTTAAAAATAAAAAATTAAGTTAGACTTTATTGAGAAAGTGAGTATTTTGCAATCTCATATCAACTACTTATTGTGGAAGCCTAACCTACTTGCCATTTCATTTATAAATGCTGCTAAATGACACATAAGGAAATTTTATGGCAGTACACTAATCATTAATTTTTATTACAATTCATAAAAAATAAAAACTATTTTTTTAATTTGCAATACTTCTTAAATTGCCTCTCAGCTATTATAAAAACAACAACAACAAAAAACAACAACAGCTATAATGTAATTTAAGTTGACTTATTTTTCTTGAAATATATTATGTGACCGGTTTGGGGAAAATCCGCCTAAACATGGCATTTTATTTTTCTACCTGATTGTAAGCACATTGGCTGAGATGGCATCCCAAAATCTGGGAGCTGTAGCACAAGTCGTTCGCCATATGTGCAACAACAACTCCTTATTTTTGTTCAATTAAATACTGTTGATTTTGAAGAAAAAAAATGCGTAAAGGAGTTACTAGGGCCCGGTGGGCATGTCCCATATTCCGTATACTATCACCATGTGTTTCCGTGAGACAATAAAAAACCTGGCTGCTACCCCAGTGAAAGAAGTTAACCGGGTGCCCTTTAGCAAGCTATGGTCGAGGTATTGGACGAGAGTTGCGAGAGTACATGCATCATATAGACCAGTAAGTGCAACTAGTTATAGATATAATACAGGACGGCATGTCAGCAGTTTTTTCCCCGCTGTAAACAAATAGCCCGCCAAAAGCATTCTTAGCAACGATTCGTTTCGGGTCTAACTGGCATGGTTTATTAGCCTCATATTAAAACTACTAGCGCATGCCAAAGCTTATAACTTGGCAATAAGCTAGAGCAATCAGTTATTTATTCATTTCCAGCATAATTTTTTTTTGTGAAAAAAAATCAACCCATGTGGCTTTTTCCAGTGATATTGAGAAAAAACATTTGCCATATTTAGGCAGATTTTCCCAAAACCAGTCACATGTACATATTAGTTCACCACTACCAATGAGTAGTAACATTCATTTTGTGGCATAACTATGCTGGTAAGTCTTTGTACTACAGGCCCATAGCAAGCAAATTTTGTATGGTCCGGCCAGGAAGTGGGTGTGACTTGTGGTTAATTTAATTAATTGATGTTGGTATCATGGAACTATAGTAATCATAATGTGTAAAATTAAATTTCTTATATGCTCAATTCCAGGAATACCTTTATAGACTTTGAGAGGCAGAACACATTGGATTCATTACCTTGTATGTGATCCACTATTAGAAAACATACCATTATAAAGAATAACGAGTGTTTTGGAAAATTAAAATCTAATGGCTGATGAGGTTTACTAAGCAGAGCAGAAGAGCTCTGAGGAGTGGATGATTCTGCCATAGTAGCTCTAGCTAACTTAACCTATAACCTTCCAGAGTCTGTACCAAACGACAAAAAGCAACTACTGACCATGAAAATCACACTGCACATGCTCTCCTTTATGCAGAAAAATGTGGGCATGGTGATGACCCTTTACCTCTTGGTATTGCAAAATTTCAAATATTGGTCCGGCCAAAACCGGATCAACTAGACTGCTTGCTACGGCCATGTACTTGTGTACAGCAAGGCCACCACCACACACATACAAATATACACACAAATACATACATATTATATATATATTTATTGCAGCTTTGATATTTTTACTTGAATATTTCCGCATCACGCGAGCGTTCTGTATTCTCCCATATTGTACGGTTTATATTGTACGCTACTTGTAGCGCGCGCGTAGCGAGTAAAATCAATGAAAATTGTATTGTAACCGGTTGAGAAAAATTTCAAAGAAGCAATAAATCACTTATCACACTCGTCGTACAATATGGGAATGATATTTTACTCTCACGCCACATTTTCACTCGCCTTTGGCTCGTGAAAATATTTTGCGTGCTCGTAAAATATTTTCCCATATTGTACTCTGACTCGTGCTATAAGTATTATATATATATATATATATATATATATATATATACTCTACCACAGTCTAGAAATAAACTTGCCTTGTCCTGGTTGACTGTAAGTAACATTACCAGTAGTACAGTCAGCAGAGGCAATGAAATTTAAAACCTCTACAAAAATAATGTAATACAATGAGACAACATTCAATAATAGATATTATTTTTACCTTCTTTATTTACTATAGAATGGGTTATCTTGAAACAAGTGATATCGCCCTGGATTTTGTTCCACAAATTCCTGAACATATGAAGTCCTGTTATCTTCTACGTCACAATCAAGTAAGTAGTCCACTTGGTTCATTGTCCGAAAACTTGTATAAGGGACGATATTTGCTTTTCTTTGGGACATAAAAATTAATTTCAAAATATCCAGGAGGCTCTAAAATATAGAATAGTTGCATTATAACATTGAAAATAAATGTCTTAACCCTATCCACAATTAACCCTTTTACAAGCAAATAAAAAAAATTATATGAAAAAAAATCAATATATAATCAGGGGTCCAACAATCACGTTCCTTGCACTCTCAACTGTTGCACTCATCCTCTTCAAAATATCAGACTTTACTTCAGCAAATGAAGATGTGGCTCCCGGAGAGATCTCCCGATATGTGGCCAAGGCTTTTCCTGTAAGACGCTTCCGTAAGGTTAGAACCCAGTAATCTTCAGGTTGCTTAGCCTCTTCCATAGCCAATTCAAACATTTCCAGGTAAGATTCAGCATCTGTACTATCATCCCATAATGGAATTTGCTGTACAATATCTCTGCTAATTCGATCTTGACGTTCTTTTACCCTGTCATTCTCTCGTATCTGATTAAAATCCATCTCCAATGCTTCTCTTTTCTTTCTGTTTTCTTCCGATATCTCAAAATGTTTCTCTTCATAATTCCTCCTACTTTCTTCCTCTTTAGCCCAATGCTGTTTCTCAGCTTCATGCTGAGCAAACTGAGCTGCTTTCTGAGCTTCTAACTCCATCTTGGCTAATTTAGCATCTTCTCTAAGTTTATCCAGTTCATCACGTCTCAATACTGCTTCCTCCTGTCTGTAAGCTTCATTCTTTGCCATAGCTTCCATCATGAGTGCCATTGAAGCTTGTAGTAACTCCATTTGCTTAATCTCACTTGTTGGACCAGCTATCGTAGATGCATCTGAAGCCATGGAACCTGAGTCAGACCACTCTTCATCTAATTCTTCCCTTTCTTTAACATTCTTTGCTTTGGCACCTCCTTTTTGAGTCTTCTTTTCTTTCCCAGAACCTGACATTTTAATCTCTCGAGTGGGTAATTTTCTTGCTAGCCGCTTCCACCAAATGTGGGTCTCCTCTGCTGCTCAGGTACTCCCAAGTGCTGAGAAAACCATACTAGGAGAATCTTCTCTACCGGTTTGCCCAACCTGACTAATAACCAGAAAAATTTAGGTTTTTGTCTTATCCAAGTAAGCAATGGTTCATGAGAAAATACTCTGTGACTGAGCTAGGCACTAGGGTACATATATCCAGGGCTCAGACCATAGAAAAAGTGACATAAAAGTAACGGAGACACGTAACTAATACACAACACAAATGAACACACAACAGACACTAGTTGCTAAGAGCACACATTACAAAACATGCAGCAGTCATAGTGACTGCAGCTAGTTATGTGAAAGTTCATTGGGACTTGACATCCAGGATAAAGCACTATGCATCCAACTCCTTCTGAAGTAGTTTTACCACTATCTTAGAGATTTCTTTACAACAGATTCACTCTACTCCAGTGGGCATTATTATGCAATTTCCACATGAACACCTTGGAGAACACACACACACACACACACCATGTACTGGTATATCCACTAATAGCTGGTAGTGACTAACTTACCAATCTAAGTTAAGAAGCCTGGGATGAACACCCTCATCATCTGAGGCTACTACTGGCTCATACATAAATGGAAGCACTTCAGGATCAGAACTACTTCCAGCTTCAGATGTAAAGGAGGAGGAATCATATTCTAAGCTAACCTCAGAACTGCTGGGATCACTCTCTGCACTGCTATGGCTGCTAGAAGCACTCTCAGTATCCATAGTGTCCAGCCAATGTGGGTAGACAGGAAACCTTTTCCTCGTCATCGCGAGGCCACGCCCACAACAGGAAGTGAAAATTAATGAACCAAATAGTATTTTGAAGCATCCACTCAGTTTTGTTTTAGCATGATATAAGAGTATTATTTATGATGTTCGCAGAATTTTTTTTTTTTTCACCGCAGTTACCCTTTAATGCTGAGTGTTATATACTAGTTAAACTCTTACTGGCTTGATGTAAAGAAGAGGCATTACATAATTTGTTGCAATTTCTTGTGTGAGAATATCCACACATTCCTAGCAACTAATAAAAGCATGAAGTACCAAACATGCGAACCCTCAGCAGTATTATACACTAGCTACCTACTACTAAATCATTTCTCAAACCAAAAGAATAATCAGGTATCAACATAGCTTGTGCAATGAAAACAGTAGATGTAAATGCTGTCTTCATAAGAGAAGTTAAACATGCGTCATCATCCATAGTTTCGAAACTCCAAATTCCAGCACCCGGTAAACTACTCAGCATAAAGCAAAATTGCTTGATTATGTGATTATGGCATGACAATAGGGTGTTACCCATAAAAGCTAGTACCTACGTGGAGCTATGTTGTCAAATACACTGCACGGAAGGAGGCATGCATCCAGCAAAGCCACATGCTACATTGCAGCTCTCTCCAAGAGGAACACAAAAATCTGAGAGGAAAAATAAATATTTGATTAGTTTATTTAAAAATAGTAAATTTATGGGATGATATAATATAATCTGCACAGATAGAAGTTATTTCAATTAGTTGTGCCTTTTATGGGCTTTCAAGTTATGTCTCATATTACATTGAATAAAATACACACACATACACCCCTACTTCATTTCAACGTGTTAGGCCTTTCTTCAGTTTGCATGATTTTTGTAATGCATATAGCAACTTCTGAACTGTGTCAGTAAAGGCTACATATTTGGCTTCTGCAGTATGATATAGAATACAATATTTGCTGGCAACTTCGCCATAATCTATATGATAGTGTAGGGTGTACTGTTTGGTTTTTGTAAGAAGCAAGCGGGGGAACATTGAACTGCAGCCAAGAGGATTTTGAGGTATTTACAGGAAATGGTGAACTTGTCTACTGTATGCTTTCACTGAATCATCAGACTTCGTTAGATACTGTAATGCAGACTGGGATGGAGATATGGAGGATTGAAAATCAAAGTTTAGTTGTTAGTTGATGCAAGTTGGTTCTGCTGTCACAATATCTGAGCAGAATTTAGTACACAAGAACAGCAGGCTTCCGACAAATATCTGGTAGCTAGATCTTCTGATTAACAACATGATGATCATATCTACATGAAGTGAGTTTGACATCAGGGCTACATACATACAAAGGTTAAATCATTTTCTTACATAAGAGATATGGCCAATCTTCACAGCTTCCTTTGTTCTAGTCCTGGTCAATAGCAACCCCAAGACAGTGATTTAGTTTGTTGAGGTCCTTCGTTTGAAATTCTGGCTCAATTCTTCCATTACTTCCACTATTCTGGTGCCTTTCCTCCCTCCAAGAATGATGTCATCGACATAAATAGCCACCAAAAAGTTTAAGTCAAATGAAGTAGATAAAAGATCACTCAGGCTTTGTTTCAAATTCTTCTTCTTCAAGAAGTTGTTAAGAGCACAATTCCAGCATTTTGTTTTCCCACATAAGTTTGCAAAAAAGATTGTTTTCCTGACTCTATGTAAACTGATGTTTGTAGATCTCAGAGGTTGAAGAGGACCCTCGGACACATTGTTTCACTGCCACTTAACTGATTCACTCCCTTCCATCTTTACTCTTAACTCCCTGAATCTCGTAACCCCTCCCACTCTCCATCCACTTTTCTTCCCCCTTATTCTGAACTTAGAATCCAGCATCTCGTTGTTTATGCAATCATAATCATCAACACTCATTAACATTCTCATTAGCTGCACCTCAGAGAACATTCAACACTCATTTTCCATCCTGTTTTTTTTGTTTGTTTTTTTTCTTCTTGCCTTATTTTCCTCTTCCTACTGTTTTTATTGCTTTCCTACCTTTTCCTTTCATTTCCTCTTTCTTTTGTCCCTCTTCATTGTCTTTTTCTCTTTCCTGCCTCTCTTCATGCCACTTCTCTTTCTTTTTTTTTGTTTCTACACTTTTCCTTTTCTTTATCATACTAGCTAACAAGCGCTGAGGGTTTGCACTTCAGTGCTCTAGTTCATTCATTAACCCTCAGTGCGCATGCACCTGATTAACCCTCAGTGCGCATGCGCCTGATTAACCCTCAGTGCGCATGCGCCTGAGGGTATATAGTAGTCAACCCGTCATTTACCCTCAGTGCGCATGCGCCTGAGGGTATATAGTAGTCAACCCGTCATTCATTCATTCATTCATTCATTCAGTCAACAAGGGATCTCGAAGAGTACGGCTACCCAGGATTTGAAAGCGACATCAAACTATAGCACTTCACAGAGTAAGTCCCTTTAATGTGCCAGAATTGTTAGTTTTGACTTAGTTTTCAAGAAAAAGCGAGTAGAATTTCAGTCCTACAATCGTACGTTAAGGTAATGGGAACCGCCCCTTAAAAAACTTGCTTGTCACGTGAGCCAACTTGCAGGTTGCAAATCACTTATCATACTAGCTAACTAGCGCTGAGGGTTTGCACTTCATTCATTCATTCATTCATTCATTCAGTCAACAAGGGATCTCGAAGAGTACGGCTACCCAGGATTTGAAAGCGACATCAAACTATAGCACTTCACAGAGTAAGTCCCTTTAATGTGCCAGAATTGTTAGTTTTGACTTAGTTTTCAAGAAAAAGCGAGTAGAATTTCAGTCCTACAATCGTACGTTACGGTAATGGGAACCGCCCCTTAAAAAACTTGCTTGTCACGTGAGCCAACTTGCAGGTTGTAAATCACTTATCATACTAGCTAACTAGCGCTGAGGGTTTGCACTTCAGTGCTCTAGTTCATTCATTCATTCATTCAGTCAACAAGGGATCTCGAAGAGTACGGCTACCCAGGCTTTGAAATGTAGTTTAACGTAGTTAAACGTAGTTAACGAAGATGTAGCCCACGCATCACACGCGCCCAGGAAAAGGTCGGCAGAGGACCTGTGAGTACGGCGACCATGCGCTAAGCGGTCACACGTGAAGCAATGGCACCCGGGCACCAGTATATTAGTCCTGATAGCTAGCAGCTACTGATAGCCACTGTTCTCAGTGCTGGTAGCCCTAGCCTAGCAGCTACCTGATACCGCTAGTCTGCTGGGGGCCCATGAGTTTACAACTTGCAATTCTCATCAGGTAAAATAGTATGCCCAATGGCTGTTCCACCACAGGCACTATTAGCTCTCTAAGGATGGCTGCTCGTCAGTGGTGGTATTATTGGAATAGTAAGGGGCTGTAGATATATTGTACTCTAAATAATTAGTTTTTCTGCAGGTCAGGTTGGATATATGGGATCTAAACCACCAGTTAGTGGTGAATGGCCTTCATTGATACTTACAGATGCAATCAGCAGAAAACAGTAATTCTATGGCTCGACAATACATGGGCATGCTGCCAGTTCAGTTGCCTTGCTTAGCTAGTGCAGTTGGGTTAAGAGTTGGACTCTAGTCCTGATGCTGTTTCTCTACCCACAGTCACAACCCCTAGATCACAAGGGCACGCTGAACCCTCGCTATGGTCAGGCGTAGGCCTTCATTACATGTGTGGGATGTGTTGCCGGCTCCCACTCTCTGCTTTATAACCTTCATTCAAAAAAAAAATATGATCATTATTGTCCAGTGCATGTTAGTAACTATCTGCAGTATGTGGCCAGACCCTCTCACGGTGTTGCTAAGGTTGGCTCTGTCAAAGTGAGCGGTATTCTCGAAGCAGAAACTCCTGAATCAGTCAGGTGCATGCTGTAATTGATATTTATGCTGACATGAGAGTGTTACATGAGAAGAGGTGGAACAAATAGGGGTTACATAATGAATGAGATTAGAGAATGAACTGTAGTGCTGGATGCAGTGTTTTAGGACTCATAAGCTACACTATACTATTGTCGGTGTGGCATTATAATATATAACTTGGGTAGTAGGTTCTGGTAATTAGCGTTAGATCTCCACCTAGTAGAGGTGTGACGGTCCGTCGAGGCCCCCTTAAAAGCGTCTATGTAGGGCACGCTGCCCTTCACTCTATTGGTACTGGACTTATTCTCACACTATTACACTCACTGCCTGTCTATTCTCACACGATCAGGCTCTCTGCCTGTCTATTCTTGCACTATCAAGCTCTCTGCCTGTCTATTCTCACATGACCAGGCTCTCTGCCTGTCTATTCTTGCACTATCTGGCTCTCTGCCTGTCTATTCTCACATGATCAGGCTCTATGCCTGTCTATTCTTGCGCTATCAGGCTCACGGCCGTATATTCTCTCACTGTCAGGCTCACTGCCTGTCTAGTCTTTCTCTATCAGGCTCATATTCTCTCACTATCAGGCTTACTGCATGTCTACATACTCTCACTCGCAGGCTTGCTGCCTATCTATTCTGTCACTCTTGTTCTTATCCATTCTCACATTCAGACTGGCTGCCTATCTAGTGGCACTTTGTCATGCTTTATTCGTGCACTCTCAAACTCGCTGCCATCTGTTCTTGCACTATCAGACTTGCCTACCTAATCTCGCACTTAGGCCCAGGGCCTATATATTCTTGCATGCACTATCGGGCTTGCTCACCTGCGTATTCTCAAGCTCACTGCCTATCTACTCACAAGCTCACTGCCTATGTATTCTCAGGCTCACTGCTCATGTATTCTTAGGCTCACTGCCCATGTATTCTTAGGCTCACTGCATATCTAGTCAGAGGCTCACTGCCTAGGTATTCTCAGGCTTGCTGCCTATCTACTCACAAGCTCACTGCCTATGTATTCTCAGGCTCACTGCCCATGTATTCTTAGGCTCACTGCATATCTAGTCAGAGGCTCACTGCATATCTAGTCAGAGGCTCACTGCCTAGGTATTCTCAGGCTCGCTGCCTATCTATTCTCAGGCTTACGGCCTATTTAGTCACAGGCTCCCTGCCTATGTATTCTCAGGCTCGCTGCCTATCGGTTCTCAGGCTCACTGGCTATATATTCTCAAGCTCACTGCCTATGTATTCTCAGGTCGCTGCCTATCTGTTCTCAGGCTCACTGCCTATGTATTCTCAGGCTCACTGCCTATGTATTCTCGGGCTCACTGCCTATGTATTCTGGGGCTCGCGGCCTAGGTATTCTTAGGCTCACTGCCTAGGTATTCTCAGGCTCACTGCCTATGTATCCTCAGGCTTACTGCCTATGTATTGTCAGGCTCACTGCCTATGTATTCTCAGGCTCACTGTATTCTCAGGCTCACTGCCTACGTATTCTCAGGCTTGCTGCCTATGTATTCTCAGTCTCACTGCCTATGTATTCTCAGGCTTGCTGCCTATCTAGTCACAAGCTCACTGCCTATGTATTCTCAGGCTCACTGCCCATGTATTCTTAAGCTCACTGCCTAGGTATTTTCAGGCTCACTGCCTATGTATTCTCAGGCTCGCTGCCTATGTATTCTCAGGCTCGCTGCCTATCTATTCTCAGACTCACTGCCTATCTATTCTCAGGCTCACCGCCTATGTACTCTCAGGCTCACTGCCTATGTATTCTCAGACTCACTGCCTATCTATTCTCAGGCTCACTGCCTATGTACTCTCAGGCTTGCTGCCTACGTATTCTTAGGCTCACTGCCTATGTATTCTCAGGCTTGCTGCCTATCTATTCTCAGACTCACTGCCTATCTATTCTCAGGCTCATTGCCTATGTACTCTTGTGGTGGAGCTCGAATGGACATCGACCCTTTACCAAACACTGAACTTTGAACTGTCAGTCTTGTCATATTGCAGTCGTCACGTGTATCACTTTCTCACTGAGTTTTGTATTGTCAGTATTCCGAGTTTATTTGGTATTTGTAAACCTATAAATTGAATCGCTAGAACCACGCGATATTGGTGACCCCGACGAGCCATGTCTGGAGGAAGCAGCCCGGTTCGAGAGAGTACTAGAGAATACCCGCCTAGTCCTGCCAGAACTTCATCCCATGACGACCCCGTTCCAACATCCGGTGGCGGCTCCGCCCCCGGCATCGCAGCTGTTTTCGTGGCGTTGAAGCTACCGCCATTCTGGCCCGCGGACCCAGAGTTATGGTTCGCTCAAGTCGAAGCCCAGTTTGCTTGCCGCCGTATAACTTCCGAACGGTCGAAGTTCGACTACATAGTGTCCTCCTTAGCCCCCGAGTTTGCCGTCGAGGTGAGAGATTTATTGATCAGACCCCCTGCAGTCGACCCCTACAAGACTCTCAAGGCTCAACTAACGAAGCGCACCACCGCTTCTGAGCAACGAAAGCTTCAGATGCTCTTCACTGCTGAGGAGCTAGGTGACAGGAAGCCTACTCAGTTACTACGTCGCATGAGGCAGCTTCTTGGTGATCGCCCTGGCTTGACTGATGATTCTTTCCTCAGAGAGCTGTTTTTACAACGCCTCCCACCAAATGTGAGGATGGTTCTGGCATCCACGCCAGATGGTACTGGTTTAGAACAACAGGCTGATCTCGCTGACAAAGTAATGGAGGTTGCCGCCCCTCCAACCGCCATTGCAAGTGTCTCCACGCCACCCCCCTTAGCTACAGAAGTGGATCAGCTTCGTGAACAAGTTTCACGCTTGAGCATGCTGGTTCACAACCTGTCTCGCACCAGATCTTCTTCTCGCTCGTCCAACCGTCCTTCGCGTCGCCCCTCTACACCCCCTGCCGACTCAGCTGAAACATCCAACTCACCTGATGATCAGGAAACCCTGTGTTGGTATCATCGTAAGTTTGGCAGCCAAGCAAAAAGATGCCGATCACCCTGTTCGCGGAAGTTAAACTTCCAGGCCGGTCGCTAGCGGCGACCAGTGTCACCGGCCCATCCCCGAAAGGTCGCCTATTCTACATTTACGACAAATCTACAGCTCTCCGTTTTCTGGTTGATACAGGCGCACAAGTAAGCATCGTCCCTCCGTCCTCTGCTGAACGTTCTGCCGGACCAGGAGAACTACGCCTTCAAGCCATCAACGGTTCGAACATACCAACTTTTGGGTTGCGTTCACTCACTCTTGACTTAGGTTTACGCCGAGCGTTTAGATGGGTTTTTATCATCGCCGACGTACCTCAGCCAGTGCTTGGTGCCGATTTCCTCTACCACTTTGGTCTACTGGTTGACATGCGCCATTGCATACTCTCCGATTCTACTACACAGTTACGAGTTCAAGGAGTTACTTGTCGAGATCACTTATTCTCCGGTTTCACTGTTACTCCACAGGACAACACCAATCCATTTCTCAAACTTTTGTCCGAATTCCCGTCAGTCACGCAGCCATGCTCCACTGATCGCCCGATCAAGCACACTGTGACTCATCACATCGACACGACTGGCCCTGCTGTCTTTGGACGTACGAGACGGCTGGCTCCAGAGCGCTTTCAGGTGGCTAAGCAGGAGTTCGACCACATGCTGCAGTTAGGCATCATCCAGCCTTCTTCCAGTAGTTGGTCATCTCCACTCCACATGGTGCCGAAGCGCACGCCAGGAGATTGGCACCCATGTGGAGACTATCGTGCACTCAATAAACTTACCGTGCCTGACCGATACCCGATACCTCACTTACATGACTTCACTGCCAATCTACAAGGAACAGTCATCTTCACTCACATAGACTTAGTCCGAGCATACCACCAAATTCCGGTGGCTCCTGAGGATGTACCTAAAACCGCTGTTACCACACCTTTTGGTCTTTTTGAATTTTTACGCATGCCCTTTGGATTGCGGAACGCGGCACAAACATTCCAAAGGTTCATCGACCAGGTGCTGCACGGCTTGCCCTTCTGCTATCCATACATAGACGACCTCTTGATCGCCAGTTCTTCTCGAGAGGAACATATGGAACACCTCCGCTGTGTGCTGCAACGTCTAGATGATCATGGCATTCTTATCAACATTCACAAGAGCGTGTTTGGAGTTCCGTCACTCGACTTCTTGGGTTACCACGTGGATTCCACAGGTATTCGTCCACTGGAGAATAAAATCCAAGCTGTTCGTGAATTTCCTCGGCCAACATCCAAGCGCAAGTTACGAGAGTTCCTTGGTTTAGTAAATTTTTACCGACGATTTATTCCCAATGCAGCCAACCTGCTGCATCCGCTCAACCGTCTTCTTTCTGGAGCTTCTCCTAAAGTTTTGGTATGGAGTGAAGATGCTACGACAGCCTTTACTGCTGTAAAGACGGCTCTAGCTAACGCCACGCTGCTAGCTCATCCGCATTTGGGAGCACCAACCTGCATTATGACGGATGCCTCAGACTCGGCAGTAGGCGCAGTCCTCCAGCAATTTATCCACGGACAATGGCAGCCACTTGCATTCTTCTCCAAGAGTCTCAAGCCAGCCGAGACACGTTATAGTGCGTTTGATAGAGAACTTCTTGCTGTGTACCTAGCAGTCAAACATTTCAGACACTTTGTGGAAGGTCGACAGTTCTTCATACTCACAGACCACAAGCCCCTCACCTTTGCAATGTCCAGCAAACCGGATCGCTATTCTCCTCGACAGTCTAGACACCTCGACTACATCAGTCAGTTCACGTCAGACATTCGCCATGTCCCTGGCTCTGACAATGCAGTAGCAGATGCCTTGTCTCGTTTACCTGTGAATGCTCTTCACACTGGAAATACCACAACGATCGTAGATTTCCAGGCCATGGCTGCCGCTCAGCTCGAGGATCCTACTCTTTCCACATTGCAAGCAGACTCTTCACTTCATCTCCAGCAAGTTGCGATAGCGATGTCCGATGGTGTCTCTCTACTCTGTGATGTTTCAACTGGGATTTCACGACCAGTGGTGCCGGAAAGCTTCCGCCGCCACGTGTTCGATTGTCTGCACTGTCAATCTCACCCGGGGATAAGAGAAACACAACGCCTAGTAACCCGACATTTTGTCTGGCCAGGTATCAACAGCGACGTCAGGCGTTGGGCTCGCTCCTGTGTGCAGTGCCAGAAAGCCAAAGTTCATCGGCACACTCGATCTTCACCAGGCACATTCTCTACGCCAGACGCACGGTTTGACCATGTACACATTGACCTAGTCGGACCCCTGCCCTCGTCTCGCGGATGTACATACCTCCTCACATGTGTAGATCGTTTTACTCGTTGGCCTGAAGCAACCCCAATCGCAGATTGCACAGCTGAGACAGTGGCGCAAGCATTCATCACGTCATGGATATCTCGTTTCGGCACGCCAAGCACAGTCACGACAGATCGGGGTGGTCAGTTTGAGTCTCACTTATGGCAAGCATTCACACGTCTCTTGGGAACCAAACACATGCGCACCACAGCATATCATCCTTGTGCCAACGGCCTAGTGGAACGTTTCCACCGACAGCTGAAAGGAGCACTCAAAGGTCATCCCAACCAGGAACATTGGTCAGATGTTGTCCCTCTCATTCTCCTTGGGGTTCGGTCGGCCTTGAAGGAAGACATAGGGTGCAGCGCCGCTGAGCTAGTGTATGGCACAACGTTACGTCTACCAGGCGCATTCTTCTCACTGCACACAGAGGACTCTATCCCGGATCCAACCACCTATGTGACAGCACTCCGGAACAGGATGCAGCGTCTTACAGCAACTCCTCCTCGTGCTGCTGCACACCCTGTCGACAGTACTACCAGCACTCTTCAAAACTCTTCTCATGTTTTCATTCGTCGTGATGCTGTCCGCAAGCCACTCCAACCTTTATATGACGGCCCATTCCAGGTCCTGGATCGATCTGCTAAATATTATACAGTGGACATTAATGGACGTCGAGATACCGTCTCCGTCGACAGGCTAAAGCCAGCTTTCATGGAAGTTTCTCAGTCACATATGCCAAACTCTTCTGCTCCTCCATCTCTCCCACTCACTTCAAACCAACCACTTCCCAGTACAGAGATGCCACAACTTACTCACAGTACACGTTCGGGTCGTCGCGTGCACTGGCCAGTTCATCTATCTGATTTCTTCGCTCTCTAGTATATCGCTGGAGGGGGAGTAATGTGGTGGAGCTCGAATGGACATCGACCCTTTACCAAACACTGAACTTTGAACTGTCAGTCTTGTCATATTGCAGTCGTCACGTGTATCACTTTCTCACTGAGTTTTGTATTGTCAGTATTCCGAGTTTATTTGGTATTTGTAAACCTATAAATTGTATCGCTAGAACCACGCGATACTCTCAGGCTTGCTGCCTACGTATTCTTAGGCTCACTGCATATCTATTCTAAGGCTTACGGCCTATCTAGTCACAGGCTCACTGCCTATGTATTCTCAGGCTCACTGCCTATGTATTCTAAGGCTCACTGCCTAGGTATTCTCAGGCTCGCAGCCTATCTATTCTCAGACTCACTGCCTATCTATTCTCAGACTCACTGCCTATGTACTCTCAGGCTTGCTGCCTACGTATTCTAGGGCTCACTGCCTATGTATTCTCAGGCTTGCTGCCTATCTACTCACAAGCTCTCTGCCTATGTATTCTCAGGCTCACGGCCCATGTATTCTTAGGATCACTGCATATCTATTCTAAGGCTTACGGCCTATCTAGTCAGGCTCACTGCCTATATATTCTCAAGCTCACTGCCTATATATTCTCAGGCTCGCTGACTATCTATTCTAAGGCTTACGGCCTATCTAGTCACAGGCTCGCTGCCTATCTATTCTCAGGCTCGCTGCCTATATATTCTCAGGCTCGCTGCCTATCTATTCTAAGGCTTACGGCCTATCTAGTCACAGGCTCGCTGCCTATCTATTCTCAGGCTCGCTGCCTATATACTCTCAGGCTCGCTGCCTATCTATTCTCTGGCTCGCTGCCTATATATTCTCTGGCTCGCTGCCTATCTATTCTAAGGCTTACGGCCTATCTAGTCACAGGCTCGCTGCCTATCTATTCTCAGGCTCGCTGCCTATCTATTCTCAGGCTCGCTGCCTATCTATTCTAAGGCTTACGGCCTATCTAGTCACAGGCTCACTGCCCATGTATTCTCAGGCTCGCTGCCTATATACTCTCAGGCTCGCTGCCTATCTATTCTCTGGCTCGCTGCCTATCTATTCTCAGGCTCGCTGCCTATCTCTTCTAAGGCTTACGGCCTATCTAGTCTCAGGCTCGCTGCCTATATTCTCAGGCTCACTGCCTATCTATTCTAAGGCTTACGGCCTATCTAGTCACAGGCTCACTGCCCATGTATTCTCAGGCTCGCTGCCTATATACTCTCAGGCTCGCTGCCTATCTATTCTCTGGCTCGCTGCCTATCTATTCTCAGGCTCGCTGCCTATCTATTCTAAGGCTTACGGCCTATCTAGTCACAGGCTCACTGCCCATGTATTCTCAGGCTCGCGGCCTATATACTCTCAGGCTCGCTGCCTATCTATTCTCAGGCTCGCTGCCTATCTATTCTAAGGCTTACTGCCTATCTAGTCACAGGCTCACTGCCCATGTATTCTGGGGCTCGCTGCCTATATATTATCAGGCTTGCTGCCTATGTATTCTGGGGCTCGCTGCCTAGGTATTCTCAGGCTCACTGCCTATGTGTTCTGGGGCTCGCTGCCTATATATTCTCAGGCTCGCTGCCTATCTATTCTCAGGCTCACTGCCTATGTATTCTGGGGCTCGCTGCCTATCTATTCTCAGGCTCACTGCCTATGTATTCTGGGGCTCGCTGCCTAGGTATTCTCAGGCTCACTGCCTAGGTATTGTCAGGCTCACTGCCTATGTTTTCTCAGGCTCATTGCCTACGTATTGTCAGGCTCACTAGCTATGTATTCTCAGGCTCACGGCCTATGTATTCTCAGGTTCACGGCCTATGTATTCTCAGGCTCACTGCCTATGTATTGTCAGGCTCACTGCCTACGTATTCTCAGGCTCACTGCCTACGTATTCTCAGGCTCACTGCCCAGCTATTCTCAGGCTCACTGCCTATGTAATCTCAGGCTCACTGCCTAGGTATTCTCAGGCTCACTGCCTATGTATTCTCAGGCTCGCTGCCTATTTGTTCTGAGGCTCTCGTATGCATCTACACGGCGCCCACTCAATTATCCCATTATGCAATCAGGACATGCTCCTTCTCACTTGTGTCTGTTGCTGCCTCCACCAGGCACACCCACTGTTATTACTAAGACACGGTTACTTGACTGAATAGCTAATGCCGGCTTGGGGAGGGTTGAACAGTAGTACTAGGATACAGGAGTAAGTCATGGAGTCACACGCCACTTGACTATGGCAAGAGTGGTGTAGAGAGTAGTGTAGCACGTAAGGTTAGATTCTCCACCCAATAGGGGTGTGGCGGTCAGACAGATCATGCCTGGGGTATGGGGTCCGTCACGTATTAACCACTACTGTCTCCTTCACCCGACGGCCACTACCCTGGTTGTGTTCCTAGAGTCTACTTAGACTTCAGTGTGCAGTGAAAGCAGGTGAGTTGGGAGTATACAGTACTCACCAGTCCTGGTTTACTGAAGCTGTGCCCATTCGGGTTACCCGAGACAGACATGGTGGCTGGAGTCATCCAGGTACCAGGCACTGATCACAACTCCAAGGTCGGTGGCACCACTCCCTTCTCTAAGGAACCAATACGTAGTCACTGGATGGCCACATCACAAAGTCAGTGAGAGGGAGAAGGTTGGGGGTCATGGGTAGTTCAGCAGTACTCTTGTCATAACGCTCAGTTCTCAATGTGTATGCTTGTCTGTACTTACTTTCACAGGTATACAGCCTACTACCATTGGTAAGAGAGCTGTCAACCCCCTTTCCTAACCTATTACTTATAGCCTTGGGGGTATAGGCCGCCTCCTGCGGCCCTTTGGGGGACTCCGGCGATGCAGGGCAATTAATGCTAATTGCCACTGACCTGCCGAGTCTCTCACCCCCAAGGCCACACAGGGGGGTGGGTCCAAGGTCATACCGCTGCCTCACGCAAGGAGCATGCGCACACATGACTGCGGGCTCACATCAGCTCAGACTGCCAATCTGTAGTTTAGGAGGATGACAGCAGGTAACCTTACCAATAAGGCGAATTGTAGTTAAATGTAGTTTAACGTAGTTAAACGTAGTTAACGAAGATGTAGCCCACGCATCACACGCGCCCAGGAAAAGGTCGGCAGAGGACCTGTGAGTACGGCGACCATGCGCTAAGCGGTCACACGTGAAGCAATGGCACCCGGGCACCAGTATATTAATCCTGATAGCTAGCAGCTACTGATAGCCACTGTTCTCAGTCCCACCACCTCCCCATTTCAAACCACCTAATTAAGGATAGCTAGAAATACTCCATCCAATTCTTTGGATGTGATTTGAGCTGGGGGGCCTCCGGCGATGCAGGGCAATTAATGCTAATTGCCACTGACCTGCCGAGTCTCTCACCCCCAAGGCCACACAGGGGGGTGGGTCCAAGGTCATACCGCTGCCTCACGCAAGGAGCATGCGCACACATGACTGCGGGCTCACATCAGCTCAGACTGCCAATCTGTAGTTTAGGAGGATGACAGCAGGTAACCTTACCAATAAGGCGAATTGTAGTTAAAGCGACATCAAACTATAGCACTTCACAGAGTAAGTCCCTTTAATGTGCCAGAATTGTTAGTTTTGACTTAGTTTTCAAGAAAAAGCGAGTAGAATTTCAGTCCTACCATCGTACGTTACGGTAATGGGAACTGCCCCTTAAAAACGTGCTTGTCACGTGAGCCAGCTTGCGGATTGCAAATCACTTTATCATACTAGCTAACTAGCGCTGAGGGTTTGCACTTCAGTGCTCTAGTTCATTAACCCTCAGCGCGCATGCGCCCAGAGGGTTACAGTAGTCCTAGTGTCATTCATTCATTCATTCATTCATTCATTCATTCAATCATTCTGTCACTCTGTCTGTCAACAGGCACTTCTGGAAGGTAGGAACCAGCCAGGCTCTGAAAGCGGCATCAAACAGCAGTATTTCACGAAGTAAGTTCCTTTAATATGCCAGAATTTTGATTTTGGACTTCATTTTCCAGAAAAAAGCGAGTCTTTCCAGAGCCGTGCGATCGTAGGCTTAAAGCGGGAACCGCCCCTTAAAAAACCGCCCCTTAAAAAACGTGCTTGTCACGTGAGCCAGCTTGCAGGTTGCAAATCACGTTTAAATAGCTAACAATTACATGCATTCAGCGTGAGGTGTTGTGTTGGGTAGTCGTTGAGTGAGCAAGTACCTAACCTAGTAGTCTCTGGTTCGAATCCACGTCGACGGTATTTTTTTTTTTCATTTTTTTTTCATTCTTTTTTTCTTCTTTATCCTTTTGTCTTCTTGCCTTATTTTCCTCTTCCTACGTTTTTATTTCTTTCCTACCTTTTCCTTTCATTTCCTCTTTTTCCTGTACTGTTTTTTTTTTCTTTCTTCTTCCTTTTTCTTTTCTTCCTACCTATTTTCATTCCCTTTCTTTATCATACTAGCTAACTAGCGCTGAGGGTTCCTTTCATTTCCTCTTTCTTTCGTGTACTGTTTTTCTTTCTTTCTTCTTCCTTTTTCTTTTCTTCCTACCTTTTTTTCATCATTCTTCTTTCTTTTCATACTAGCTAACTAGCGCTGAGGGTTTGCACTTCAGTGCTCTAGTTCATTCACTCATTCTGTCACTCTGTCTGTCAACAGGCACTTCTGGAAGGTAGGAACCAGCCAGGCTCTGAAAGTGGCATCAAACAGCAGTATTTCACGAAGTAAGTTCTTTTAATGTGCCAGAATTTTGATTTTGGACTTCATTTTCCAGAAAAAAGCGAGTCTTTCCAGAGCCGTGCGATCGTAGGCTTACAGCGGGAACCGCCCCTTAAAAACTCACTTGTCACGTGAGCCAGCTTGCGTTGAAAATAAACTTTTAAATAGCTAACAATTACATGCATTCAGCGTGAGGTGTTGCGTTGTGTAGTCGTTGAGTGAGCAAGTAACTGATCAAATAGTCTCAGGTTCGAATCCGTGTCGACGCAATTTTTTTTTTATCTTTTTTTTTCATCCTGTTTTTTTTTCTTTTTCCTTTTGTCTTCTTGCCTTATTTTTCTTTATTTTCCTCTTTCTTCCTACTGTTTTTATTTCTTTCCTACCTTTTCCTTTCATTTCTTTCGTGTACTGTTTTTGATTCTTTCTTCTTCCTTTTTCTTTTCTTCCTACCTTTTTTCATTCATTCCTCTTTCTTTTGTCCCTCTTCATTGTCTTTTTCTCTTTCCTGCCTCTCTTCATGCCACTTCTCTTTCTTTTTTTTTGTTTCTACACTTTTCCTTTGCTATTATTTTCTTAATCATACTAGCTAACTAGCGCTGAGGGTTTGCACTTCAGTGCTCTAGTTCATTCTGTCACTCTGTCTGTCAACAGGCCACTTCTGGAAGGTAGGAACCAGCCAGGCTCTGAAAGTGGCATCAAACAGCAGTATTTCACGAAGTAAGTTCCTTTAATATGCCAGAATTTTGATTTTGGACTTCATTTTCCAGAAAAAAGCTAGTCTTTCCAGAGCCGTGCGATCGTAGGCTTACAGCGGGAACCGCCCCTTAAAAACGTGCTTGTCACGTGAGCCAGCTTGCAGGTTGCAAATCACTTTTAAATAGCTAACAATTACATGCATTTAGCGTGAGGTGATGCGTTGCGTAGTCGTTGAGTGAGCAAGTACCTAACCTAATAGTCTCTGGTTCGAATCCTCGTCGACGATTTTTTTTTTTTTCATCTTTTTTTTTAATCCTGTTTTTTTTTCTTTTTTTTTTGTCTTCTTGCCTTATTTTCCTCTTCCTACTGTTTTTATTTCTTTTCTACCTTTTCCTTTCATTTCCTCTTTCTTTCCTTTACTGTTTTTCTTTCTTTCTTCTTCCTTTTTCCTATTTTCATTCATTCCTCTTCTTTATCATACTACCTAACTAGCGCTGAGGGTTTGCACTTCAGTGCTCTAGTTCATTCAATCATTCTGTCACTCTGTCTGTCAACAGGCACTTCTGGAAGGTAGGAGCCAGGCTCTGAAAGCGGCATCAAACAGCAGTATTTCACGAAGTAAGTTCCTTTAATATGCCAGAATTTTGATTTTGGACTTCATTTTCCAGAAAAAAGCGAGTCTTTCCAGAGCCTTGCGATCGTAGGCTTACAGCGGGAACCACCCCTTAAAAAACGTGCTTGTCACGTGAGCCAGCTTGCAGGTTGCAAAACACTTTTAAATAGCTAACAATTACCTGCATTCAGCGTGAGGTGTTGTGCTGCGTAGTTGTTGAGTGAGCAAGTACCTAATCTAGAAGTTCCTGGTTCAAATCCTAGTTGACGCTTTTTTTTTTTTTCATCTTTTTTTTTTATCCTGTTTTTTTTTCCTTTTGTCTTCTTGCCTTATTTTTCTTTATTGTCCTCTTTCTTCCTACTGTTTTTATTTCTTTCCTACCTTTTCCTTTCTCTTTCGTGTACTGTTTTTCTTTCTTTCTTTCTTCTTCCTTTTTCTTTTCTTCCTTCCTTTTTTTCATTCATTCTTCTTTCTTTTCATACTAGCTAACTAGCGCTGAGGGTTTGCACTTCAGTGCTCTAGTTGTCAACAGATATACTCCTTATAGGGCCCAGAAAAAGACCTTCGCCATAATTTAGGACTGCCATTGAGACCTATGCCATTAGTATTTAAGTAATAGAGCATGTTTTGATGAAACAGATTAGTTTTTAGTTATGGCACATTCCAAATGTACAATGTTTCAATATAACAAAATTAATTGTAATATCATTTCACAAAAACTTTCATGCTTATATATACAAAAAAACTTTTAAAAAATAACTAAGATTGAAGAAAAAGAAGACAATTGTTCATAGAAGATCCTCAGTGGGGCACTCTTTATTTCGATTTGGAAAATTTCTTCAATTTGGCTCCTAGAGCCTTGAAGTTAAACGTTAGCATAATTTTTTCAACAGGAACTAATATTACAGCAGCAGTCAGAACTAATGAGAAGTCAAATGTAATAGTTTGATGAAGAGGAGTGACAAACTCGGTGCAATCTCTTTCTGGACTTAATCCAAAACTCTCACAGGCAAAATAGTCAATCAGAGCATTGTAGTGGGCTAATGGAGAAAGGAAGTGTATATGACTGAGTTGAACAATGACCAAGAATGGTATGAACATAGTGTAGAATAAAGACACAAGTAGTTTTATTTCTGTCCAAATGCTACTTCCAGTCACCTTACGAGCTGATAACAGGACCTATTAGAAAAAATGTAGCTATTATAATAATAGTAATAATCATAATAATGATAACAATAACAATATTAATAATAATAATTATAATTATAATAACAAATAATATACGAATCTTATGCACGAAAACTTCTCACACAATGAATTCACTTATAAAAATTTTAATTCCAGTTATCTTTTTAATATAATATGGTAGTAACTAAAGAAATTTGGTATTAATTATAGCTACTATTGAAAATGCACAGATGCTTACCTTCATTACATTCCAAAATATAACAATGAACAAGGCAGTTGTCAGTAATGAAATGAGCATAAATGGATACAAGTAAATCCAGCGAAACTTTTCTGGTACTTGCACTATGCAGAATCCAAATATTACCGTGAAGGAAGTGTAGCGATAGATAAGGAGCAAAAGTGTTATGAGTGGGAACACTATGCAAAATGAAATACAGGCGGTGTGAAAATATTTCAATTTTCCTGATGCCTTGAAGTTCCTAAAGTGGATGGGGAATGAAGTACTCCAAACAACATTAATACAGTACATGAGTACCCAGCATACACTTTGCATGGTGAAGTAATAATTGACTATTCCTGCAATTGAAAGTATGCCTAAATGAAATCAATGTTATACTTTATTTACTTCCTCAACTAAAATGAAATAAATGATTAGAACACCAAATGTTTGGATGTCTACATACATTTTAGTCATTATTAATAGTGTAATTAAAATAGCTTATACTTCGTGAGATACATAAAATGGGGAGAAATCTCAAATGACAGGTCGATAGGTATACTTCTTCAGTATTGTTTATTTGAAATATCTTAAATTAAAGGATTCTTGCTACCTTGAAAAAGATAGCTCATTAGAATCTGTTTTGATTCTTTTTACCTGATGGGAAGCATAGAGAGTATGTATTCATAAGAAAACGTTCTTGATAATCTATAGACGCACAGTCATTTAAATCGGCAAAGAGAACTGAAATTGAAATTGCTAGACAACACACACAATGAAATATATAAACCAAGGTGTCAAATCTTCTTTTAAAAACTTACTGAGCATAATAAGTGAAGATATGAACAAGACTAAGTAGATCAAAGGGAACGTTAGACTACAAAACACAATACAAGTGTCAATTCATTTTATTACTATTAATTACCCTCAACAAAAATAAAAGTAAGAAAGTTTTGCTAACTTACAGATGTCTTTGAATGGAGAATGCACATATAATGTAGGATAGTGATATCAACATCATTGAAATAAACGAAAACAGTCCAAAAACTAATTGAATAGTGGCGTAGTCAGTTCGAGTGGTTATATAAGGAGTCCAAATACACAGTGGTCTGCAGGTTCTAGTAACAGGATTATAATAGAATCTGTCTGTACAGTTCAACTCTAAGGGTTCCTGCTCGCAATCAAATTCACTACTATTCATGAAACTCACTGTGTACTCAGTATCTGCAGATACAAAAAAAATCATTTAATGATTGCAAACTTACTACCTCTTACCTTCATATACATCACTAGGCAGATCCTCACACTGGGGTAGGTAGAAGTATAGCTCTAATTCCTTCCATTCACTACTACATTTGTTGTCTCTGATGACCTCACAGTCTTCCCTGGTTACCTCTACTGTGTTATTTTCTGTGCACTTTCTGAAAAAGAAGTTACAGAAAAACTCTGTAGCACTAGCACTGCATTCAGGAGATGGATAGAAAGCAGGAAGTCCATAATGCAGCAGTCCCACTAAATATTCCTCTACAGATTCTTGGTCTGTCACTGATACGTTAGAGACACTGTTCTCTGAGCAAATCATGGACGTGTCTTCAAGTCGAAAATTGTTGAAACACACATTCCCTTTGTATACATCACTGCCTGAATTGCAGTCTTCAGTAGATACATTGATGGTGTGTCGAATTTGTGCCAGCTTTGAAAAGAATTATATCTCATGGTAAAGTTAGTACAATATTTTACCCTTCAGGGTCTATACACATAATAGCAAATTTTTATTTGCACCATACGCCCACAAATGGTGCAAACCATAGCTTATTAGATGTATTCTCTCTTTTTCACAGGCTTTTTTTTTAACCAATGCAGAATTAATAATATTTAGTCGCCACCGGGAATCGAACCCAGGACTTCTTGCTTAACACACAAGCAAGCAGTCCAGGGTTTGATTCCCGGTGGCGACCAAACATTTTTAATTCTGTATTGTTTAAAAAAGCCTGCAAAAGAGAGAATATATCTAATAAGTAAAAGAAGGCTGAGAAAGAAATTATGAAACCCATAGCTGGTTTATAAACAAAGGTCATGAAGAAGGAAGGATGAGGGAAGAAAAAGGATTGATGAAAATTGATGGGGGGAAAGAATAAATAATAAGGGGAAACAAAGAACTGAAAAACCAAGACAACCTTGCAGTTTGGCTCGCAACCATTCATGCACAACCACAGTCAAGTGATAGAAATAGTCATCAGTTACCAGTTTCATCATATCACATGACTACACTCATAATTGGCAACACTCACTTGTCTAAATTTAACTGGCATTTTTAAGAAAATAAAATTAAAAATTAAATTAATACATTACAGGTACTTACTACAATTTAATATAGCTACATAAATATAATAATAGTACGGCGCGTAAGTTGCCCATTAAAAAATGTATGGGAAAATCGCTGTTCAATTGAAATGACACGGGGAAAGTGAAATAGCGCGTAACTAACTGAAATACCTCAGTAACTAAGTGGAAACTAAGTGAAATACCTCAGTAGCTAAGTGAAATAGCACAGGTAAGTATGCACGTGTGCAGAGTTATACTTGGAAATGTACAGTTCAAGTAGTTTCTAGTTGGAGACAATGTAATTCTTTACCACAGAAGTTCTTCCGGTATTAGACAGAATATTTTTCAACAGATTAGAAGGAGCCGCAGGTTGAAAACGAAGTTCCAGTGGAAGCTAATCCTGAATTAAGGAGATAGTGAGTGAACGATATAGTATAGCTACAATTGCAAATGACTCTTTAAAAAGCTCGCCTACTATTAGCGAGTGATAGCAAGGGTAACCTGTGCTATTAGGGGTCAATAGCACTCGTAAAGCAAGTGAAATAACACTCGGCTTCACCTTGTGCTATTTTAATCGCATTACTCGTACTATAAATCCCGAATAGCACGGTTACCCGTGCTATTACTCATACTAATATTATATAAATATATTGAAATTGACCACTTGATAAGACTATTGGCCTCATAAAGCTGTGCCATGAAGGGCAAACAAGTTTACTATGGTAAATACACTTTGAGTTCAGAATGTTTGAAATGATTACACTTAAGATTCCAGATAATAATAACTGGAAGTGAGAAACTAAGAAAAGTGTCTGCCAATTGTCAATAATAAGCTGTCCATTGATTTTCTCATTACTCGCAGAAATTAATGGCTGTCTCGAAAATGTAGATGACACTACAAATTGAGTTGATATGACCGCAAGCAGAGTAAATGAGGAACACATTTAGTAAAAAACATGGAACCACTTTAGTCATGTGATTAAGAGTTTTTCTGGCACTTTTTTGTTCATACAAGCCTGTAGGTGGGTGGGTGTTATCCAAGTTCCCTCCCCCACTAACCTAAAGATCCACTCTTCAGATAAGTATAGTTAAGTACATGTATTAATAAAGCACTATACTAGGATATTAAGTCATGAATTATTTAGCATCAAACCCTCATTCATTTCAATTGGTCTGGATTAATTGTATGGAAAAACGTAGGCTTCATTTAAGCTTGCTCAACATCAAAGTTATATTTGCCAGTCACATCGTGTGAGTATGAGAGAAGTGCTGATGCACTATACCAGTTCAACAATTATTTGGGAGCATCCATGAACCAAAATTGACTTTAATCTTTGGCACTCAAGAACATACTTTTTGAAAAGATCGTTGACACACAAGATGTAGTTAAACTATTTGCCACATACACATCCAAAGAATCAGAACACAGTTTTTTGCCTGGTAACTACTCTAAAAGATCCAAAAAAAACTAAATAAAAAAAAACCTCCTTTCCATTGTGGTGCCGCCCTCCAAGGAAGATGGAAGAGAAGAGAGACAGACTTCGAGAGAAGACAAAGAATCATAGAATAGAACGTTTAGAGTAGTTGGTGTGTCATTCAGTTGTGTGTCATGTCAGAGTTTAGTTCAATGTATCATAAGTATGTATTGTATCAGCCGTGCCCGGTGGGTAAAGTACTCCCCGGAAGCGGGTTCTTGAATGTGCGCAGTTTGGACTTAAAAGAGCTACGTAGCGTGCATTACGTCAGTCTAGTCTAGTTTAAGAATTAATCCTTTTTAAATATGAATTGAGTGTCTGTTAAGGATCGGCTTAGCTGTACCCTGGACCTCGGTGAGCTACTGGACTCTGGTGGCAGTGATACCATCCCTTAGCCTGACGGATCTCATCAGTGTAGTCGTTATTTCCCGTCCTACTCTGGGATACCCCCATTTTCAGCCTCCTTGGCGGAACTCTGAGGATTAACCTCCCGTGCAGTACCACAACTGGCGGCAGCGGTGTTGGAGACTTCTGTCTATCTACGCTGTCGAAAGGCTATTAACTGTTGTTTGTATCGTTTCTTTTCTTGTTGTTGCCCACCACACATGGCGTGTGTTGTAAAACAAACTTTGTGTTTTTACTTTGTTCTCTACAGGTCTCAGAAGTCTTCTGTGTCTCTGGACTGGAGTGGATGTCTAGGAGAGCACGGTTGGACAGAGTTTGTAAGAGAAAGGCAGCTTCTGAGCATTCGGAAGATTGTGAGTTGGGTAGTTTGGACTTTGAAGGTAATTTGGATTCCTTTGGGAGTTGTACGGGTCTTGCTGCGGTAGGAAACGGTAGTGTCGAGAGTGGTGTATTGGCTAGTGATTGGGGTCTGGAACTGAGTGTAAGGAGAATGGGAGACGAGAGTGAAAGTGCGATTGTTGAGTTGCATGAAGAGTTGGATACCACGGGAGATAGTGTTGAGAGTTCCTCTGTGAGGAGTAGGACTAGTTGTTTTACTGGAGTAGAAAGGGATGGCAGGAGAGATGAGTCTGAGAGGGTCCCAAAATATTTGTTGGGTGGGGTCGAGAATGAAGGTGAGAGTGAGGCTAGTACGAGAGAGCTCATGAAACTGTTTTTCATGGTTTCATGAAGAACAGGAGCAGGGCCAGTGCGTCGAGTGATACGTTGCTGGACAGAGGGAGAATGGTGGACAGTATACCGCATATAAGGACGGTGCCAAGATTAGTAAATATGTGAAGACGTTGGAGACAGAACTGAGAGAGATAGGGGTTAATAAGGGTCAGCATAAGAGAATACTGTTGTCCAAACTGACGTCCAAAGTGAGGGAGAGAATGGCAGATGTTATTGACGAGTCTACATGCAAGTACGAGAGGCTACAAAGTTGTTGGAAAGAATAGGGTTGAGCAGAAGAGATCTGGAGATTAAGATGTTTAATGATTTGGAGGAAGATTGCAGAGGCATGGATAAAGAGGCTAGGTACAAGAATACCTATAAAGGTCTTGATAGATATGATAATGTCATGATGATGGTGAAGGACAAGTACGAGTTTGAGCTGTTTGTGGCAAAAGGTTTATTCAGAGTTGGGTTGCCTATTTCAGAGCAAGGGCTCATTGAAGGTAGGTCAATTAGTTCCTTTTCGGATTTGGCGGATAGGAATAGGTCATAGATCCTTCGAATGCAGGAGTAGGGGAGATAACAATGTGTCTAGGGTTGTCTGCCATACTTGCAACCAGCCAGGGCACAAAGCCCCAGAATGCCCGAACAAGTCAGAAAGGAATAATGCTGCAGACGCCACTAGGGGGAAAGAGGTTCAGAGGAAGGGGCTGGGAGTAAAACCTGACCCCAAACCTAAGAACGCCAACTGGGTGGCAGTTGATGCAGGATGCCCTGTTGTGAAGGGAATGGTTAATGGGATGACATGCGACTTTGCTCCAGACACGGGGGCAGAGATTACCGTGGTGCCTGGATGGAGAGCCAGATGCTCCCGGATTACATACAGGTCAGTGGTGCTACTGGGAGACCAGTGACATTGTGTACTGCCAAGGTTAGGTTCACGGTGAACGAGAAAACCTTTGAGAATCCCGGGGTTACAGGGTTCTTTGGAAGCTTCCTGGGAAGGTCCCTACGATGTTGTGGAGAAGCTGTCCCGGGTAAATTACAAGGTCCGCAGAGAAGGTGGAGATAAAAAGAGGTTGGTTCACATCAACAACACCAAGATGTACGTCCAGAGATCTGTCAGCGTAAATGCTGTCTGTGTCGTTGCTGAAGAGGACAAGGAGATGCATGAGAGATGGAATAAGAAGAGTGTGTTGGAAGATGAGAAGAGTGATGGCTATGATGAAGAAAGTTTGCGTAAAGCCCTTAGTAAGTTGGAAGATTATTTCAGTGATAGTCCAGGATTGTGTGTGGTCGGGAAGTGTAGTATTGTGGTCAGAGAAGGTTGTGAGGTTGTAAACATGCCCCTTAAGCAAGTTCCGGTGAACATTAGGAGTGCGGTGAATGAAGAAATCAAGAAGTTGTTGGATGGTGGTATTATTGTAGAGAGTAGTGCTTAGTGGTGTAGTCCGGTTGTCCCTGTTCGGAAGAAGGATGGAGGCATCAGATTGTGTGTTGACTACCGCGAGCTCAACAAGGTTACTACTCTTAGGAGGTTTTGGATGCCCTCTTTGTCCGAAATACTGGACAAGGTTGGAGCGAGTACTGTGCTGTCAAAGCTAGATCTCACTTCTGGGTTTCATCATATCCAGATGGATGACGAGAGTCAGAACCTGACCTCGTTCGTGTGCCCGGCAGGTAGGTTCAAGTTCGTTCGGATGCCCTTTGGGTCGAAGAACGCCCCGACAGTCTTTCAGTCGATGCTGGAAGAAGTGCTGAGGCCGGTATCTGAGGTTTGCAGTAACTACATTGACGATGTGGTGGTGTTCAGTGCTGGTTGGGAGGAACATTTAGTGGATTTGGTTAGAGTTATAGAGTGTTTGGGGAAAGAAGGGTTGAAGGTGAAGCGGAGAAAGTGTGAGTTTGGGAGGAAGTATATGTCATACCTGGGCCACCAGGTGGGTTGTGTCAAGGTTACTATGCCAGAAGCAAGGGTGTCGGCTATGAATGAGTACGGTAGGCCGATCACCAAGAAACAGTTGAGATCCTTCTTGGGATCAGTAGGGTATTATAGGTCGTTCGTGGATGGGTTTGCTGCTCTTTCAGTCAAACTCACTCCTTCTGTGGCTCTCTCTACTCCTCATAAGGTTCAGTGGACTCGGGAGATGGACGAGGCCTTTAGAAATTTGCGTGAGTCTTTATGTAGTCGTGTTGTATTAATTGTGCCTGTTGTGTCTGATTCATTTGTGTTGTATACCGAGGAGTTGGTGCGTGGTTACATGTAGTGCGTGGTGAAGACGAGTTCCCGGTGGCCTTTAGCAGACAGCTAAGAGGAGCCGAGAAGAATTATAGTGTGACAGAACTCGAGACGCTTGCCATCGTGGCAGCCATGTTGCACTTTGACTTCTACTTGTATGTGTCGTCAGTGGTCATCTACACGGACCATAGAGCGTGTGTGTCCCTGCTATCCAGTCGTCAGCTGAACAGACAGTTGACAAGGCTGGCTCTTAAACTGCAAGATCGAGACATCGAAATCCAATATCATCCTGGTCGTGACAATGGGAACGCCGATGGACTGAGTCGTTAGGACTTCGATGATGAAGACAGCCTGAAGGACATGGAGGTCGTCCGTGGTTCTCAGATTTGCCAGCGTGGCAAGATCTTTGCAGGGGGACCTGTGGGGCCGCCCTCCAAGAATGATGGAAGAGGAGAGAGACAGACTTCGAGAGAAGACAAAGAGTCATAGAATAGAACGTTTAGAGTAGTTGGTGTATATTCAGTTGTGTGTCATGTCAGAGTTTAGTTCAATGTATCATAAGTATGTATTGTATCAGCCGTGCCCGGTGTGTAAAGTACTCCCCAGAAGCGGGTTCTTGAATGTGTGCAGTTCTGGACTAAAAAGAGCTGCGTAGCGTGCATTATGTCAGTCTAGTCTTAGTTTAAGAATTAATCCTTTGTAAAAGTGAATTGAGTGTCTGTCAAGGATCGGCTTAACTGTACCCTGGACCTCGGTGAGCTATTGGACTCTGGTGGCAGTGATACCATCCCTTAGCCTGACGGATCTCGATCAGTGTGGTTGTTATTTCCTGTCCTACTCTGGGATACCCCACTTTGTAAGCTTCCTTAGCGGAACTCTGAGGATTAACTTCCCATGCAGTACCACATCCATTCAATTTTCTAGCTACAGCCCTGTCATATCATCAAATTTCCAATAGCTCATTCGCCATTTGTGTGAGAGGAAACCTTATAACTAAATGTAACCAAATAAAGGATTTTCAATTGGCAATGTGATTAGAAAATTAGATTAAACTGATTAGAACAACAACAATACAATGTTAAATGTATCCCATAAAGTGTTCTCTTGAAATGCAATAACTAATTCCTGGTTAATCTAGTAATAGAATGTAGTGACCACAAGAGAGTAATGGTGGGTTGACATTAAATTGTATGTCAGAAGTCTCGGCAAGGCTTCATGTTCAGTCTGAAGTCAAGCCACTTTCTGGTAAACTACTGTAGTGTGTCTCCACCTTATTTTGTTTTCACTTCTTGATAACTATTCCTACTCACTACAAAACATTCATCCTAACCACACAAAAAATTCTTTCTTAGCCTGAACCCTTGCTCCTATTGGTTCTTATTATACACTTTGAGTTCAGAATGTTTGAAATGATTACACATCTTCTCAACTTTTGCACACAAATGATTGAATTTTGCGTCTATAGTCCCTCCTATATAAATCCAGTATAACTTGACCACCTGCTATAGTCTGAGAAGTGTAGGAGCTATAGTTTATCGGCTAGCTGCATATGGGAATAGTTATATATGTAAATGGTACTCAATAAGTTCAGCAGCTTATTATTAGGTCTCACATAGCACTTCCCGTTTTCAATCTCTTGAAAACAATTGATTGTGCAGAAAAACGAAACTCAAGTGCACAGCAGCTGAAGTTCTACAGCAATGCAGCTATAGTTTTAAATGGGACATATTCTTCATGGTGAACCTTAGTTTTTAAGGGATATATAAGGATGGAACTTTATTTGATGCCTTATAAAAGAACAATTTTGAAATTATTAGGAAAAATAAAACAAAAAAATACCAACAACCAAATAAACACCTAACCAACGCCAATGCATACCTTTGCTAGTTGCTGAGGAGGTTTACTTGCATATATTGTCCCCACTGTTACAGATCCTGTTACAATCATAACAACAGTCAAAAGCACCGAGGACTCCACTACTTTCCTCTGTTTAGCACTGAGGTTCTTCCACAGGCCCTTGATACTCTGCATTTCGCTCAGTGCAGATTTATTAAAGCTACTGAAAACTAGCCTACACTGCAAAACTGAGATGCTGGCCAGTCATTGTTCTATTATAAATAAATTCTGGGCCAGTATTCCTTACATGCTGTGTAGAAGTCTGGCTTGCGCAGCCGTCTTTTCCTGGTAAAACGGGGAGGGTCTCCAACACGCACATTTTTTTCGGGAACAGAAATGTAAACCTCATCATCCTGTCATTAATCTTTGCGAGATCGTACAATTGCGGGTGTGGCCTGCTAAAAATTTTTTTTTTTATGGACGCTCACACACAATAGAGGTTATTCACGTTGGGCGTGGTCTTGCCTTATCGCGTAGCAACAGATCCACGTGGCCATTTTGGGTGGCAGAAGCTGTACAAGTGTACGGGTGGCAGCGTAGCAATGACTAGTATATACTTCGGTACTCTTTCGGTAGAGGATCAGCAGCACTACAGAAGGAAGCTAGCACTGCTGGGTAATATTGAAGATCCATACTTAATGTGGGAAAAGCCAACACTATCGGTGAGCACCAGTTTAGATTGGTATGAATGGCCCGATGTTGAATACCCAGACATCTACAACTATTTGATTGAAACTCCAAGCTTGTACACCAAAGAAAGTCTAAAAGCATACAAGAGTCTCGATGGCTACAAGTACTATTGTGATGGATGGGTTAGTAAAGTCATGGTACACAGTATAGTTAACAATGACACTTTCCTTGCTACTTGTTTGGTGCGTCATTCTCAAAGTTTATCAGCTTCGCCTTTGAAGCCTTGGGTAGGTATACAGCAAAATGGTTGTGTTCGTGCTGCACATTGTACGTGCATGGCAGGTCTTGGGGAAGCATGTTCCCATGTTGCTGGACTTCTTTTTGCTTTGGAGCAAAATACTAAAATGAAAAAACAGACATCTTGCACTTCTCTTCCGTGCTCATGGCTACCTCCTTCTTTTCAAAATGTTTCGTATGAGCCAATAGCTAAAATTAATTTTTCTCTATCTAAGCTAGGGGATACTACTAGAACTGAAGGTAGCTCCAGTTCTGCAGCAAGTAAATCAGTCAAAGTTAAGGAACCATCTGAGCTTGAAATAAGTAATTTTTTTACAGCCCTATCAAATCTTAAAAGTAAGCCTGCTATTCTTGCACTTGTTCCCGAATTTTCTGAATCATATGTTCCCTTAGTAAAAAGTAAAAGAATTCCAAAACCATTATCAGCTTACTATAATCCAGATTATTTGAGTTTAAGTTATCCGGAACTGCTTTAAAAATGTGAAGAGTTTTATGAGTCATACACTGTTAGCGAAGATCAGGTGAAGATGGTTGAAGAAGTAACTAGAGGTCAATCCAAATCTAAATTATGGTTTCAGCAAAGAACTGGCAGAGTAACAGCCTCACGTCTTAAATCAGCTTTATCTACTTCGCTAGCTAAGCCATCACAATCAATAATTAAATTAATTTGCTATCCAGAGAGTAGTAAGTTTTATTCAGCTGCGTGTACTTGGGGCTGTAATCATGAAGGACCTGCCCGTGAAGCATATGTTGCTCAATACAAGAGTAAGCACGAACGATTTATGATTTCTCGTAGTGGTCTTGTTTTAAATAGTAAATATCCATTCATGGGTGCGTCACCTGATGGAATTGTTTCGTGTCAATGCTGCGGACGCGGTGTACTTGAAATAAAGTGTCCATATTCCTGCAGGAACAAAACATTATCTGAATTTGAAGGTGAAGTTTCTTTTTTAGAAAAATCACAAGAAGGGAAAATGGAAATAAAACGCACCCACAGTTACTATTATCAACTTCAAATGCAAATGAAATTTTGTAACACTATTTATGGCGATTTCATTGTGTATACTAATCAAGATTTATTTGTGCAGAGGATTGCAATTGATGACAAGTTTATTACAGAAGCCTTACAAAAAGTGCAACCCTTTATCAAAATAGGAATTTTGCCTGAAGTCTTAGGAAAAGTTTTGACCAAGGAACCAACGTGTATAGAACATGGCAATTCTCAGTTTGAAACAAAGGATGATGTCTGGTGCTATTGTAAGAGAGGTGAAGAAGGAAATATGATAGCTTGTGATAACAGCAGTTGCCCTATACAATGGTTTCATCTGCAGTGCTTGAAATTGTCTCTTGAAGACGTACCAAAAGGGAGTTGGTATTGCAAGGAATGCACAGCATTTATCAACAAAAAGAAGAGACACAAATCTGGCCATTAGTATCAGTTTGTCATGCCATGTTATTTAACTTTTTCAATTTTGTTTAACAATATTCATCCATTAAAATCATCAAAGTATTAATTATTGTAAATGAAACATTAAATGAACAAAATATAATTTCAATGTGTATCCATATGTAATATTTTGGTGATGCTAGTTAGATGAAACAACAGAGTCACATACATTGCATAGAGCACACGCAATTGTTACAATTTTATCAATAGTGCTGTATTTTGCATCTTTGTCGCACATTATCATTTTTATTGGTAAAGTCGACTGCAGGATAGAATATTTTTGCCGAACAACACCAATAATGCGTTCGACATGAATTCGAACTTGGGACAAATTCCTAGCCGTGTCTACTTCCAATTTACTTAATTGAGTTTTTCCTCTTGTAAATGGAGGCAGTTTAACTTCAGCACAAAACATGGCTGCACTTTCTTGAATAGTGAAACCACGATCAGCCAGGATAATGTCTCCAGGTAGAAGTTTTTCCAGGAGTCCACAATGCTCTGTGATGTGCACATCAGAAGCTCTACCACCCCATCCCTGAGATATAAAAGAAATGGTACCTTGTGGTGTGATACCAATGAGGAATTTAACGGTGTTATGTTTCTTGTAGTTTGACCATGTTTGTGCTCGAGCTTTTAGGTTACTGGGTCTCTCAATAAACACTTCAAAACAATCAACTACTACCACGCAAGATCTAAACTTCTCCTTAAAAGCCATGGGCATAGTCTTCCATAACATTTCTCGCTCGGGCCACATAATAAGAAAGGAGAGCTTCACAAACAACCTGTCAATCCAATAATTGAAGTACCTTGAGACTGAAGATTGACTGATATTAAACCGATACGACAAATCGACATCTCCCAAATTCAGCCTCAGTTTCATCAAAGTCAAAATAAATTGATTAAATAAAGACAGAGCAGACCGATCATCTTCTTGAATACCATTAACCACTAGATCATAAACAGCTTTGAGCATATTAGTTGAAGGTAATCCAGTATAATACTTCACCTTGGCATCAGAGTCTAAACTGAAGCTTGACCTCACAACTTGATGTGACTGCTGAACCTGATCTCTTTCCCTCTTTAAGCACTCAATTTCTTTCTTCATCCCATCCACTTCCTTCTGGATTATTGCCAAACTCCCCTTCAATTCAAAATTAACTTTTTTGTGACCTTCACTTTCTTGCTTGAGCTGAACAACTGTATGCTCCAGATTATTTATGTCCGCCACGCTCATGTCAGTGCAGCTAGAAACACCACTGTATGGCTCACAGTATGCGGAACCATTGCCTTCCTCATGAAGTGTCAGAAGTGACTGGGCCGCATCAAGCCTCGATGTGTTTTCCAATCGTATCTTGTTAGTATGTTGCCCCCTATCAAACCTTGCTGCATTTCTTACTAACCTTTTCTTTACTGGAGAAGCAGTAAAAGAGAATAAAGTGGGAACGTAATCTGGAGAAAGAGGATTGTTACTCTTTTCACCTGACATAAAGTGAGCACTGCAAACCCTGCTAGATTCTCCTGGTTGCCAATCCTTTCTGTTTATAGCCGCCACCCACCTTGGCTTCCTTTCAGCATCTTGAGGAAATCGATAAAACTTTAGTGTGGAATCTTTGGAGAACCTGTTCGTACACCCAACTGCACAGCAACTCTTTACCATTTTAGCTACTTGAGGTCGTCTTTTTGCCACCCAAAATGGCGCCTGGTATGAATTACGCGGTAGTGACACGCCCACTGAATAACCTCTATAGAAGAATTTCTTAGCTAAAACAGCAACTTTAAGTAGTATTAGAACATAGCTAACCCCTTTTTTGTATTGTGAAGTAGGCATTCTATCCAGCATAGTGTTGTTCAAGTAAGTGCACAGGATACTAAATGCCGAAGGGAGGATACTAAATGCCAGAAGGGAGGGTACTACTGATAGTATCCTCCCTTCTGGCTAATAGTATCCTCCCTTCTAGCATTTTATTAGTTTTTTATGGTTTATGAGTCGTGCAAACATTAACTAATTAAAGAATTTTTATTTTATCTATGGTGCAAGTATGTTGTTTGCACGGTTTTCCTGTCAGATGCGAAAGATAAGATGGATTCAGCGCTTGTCTTGTACACTAACAATATTTTTCTTAACTAATACAATCATCACCAAAATGAGAAAGTGAGAAAGAAACCAATACCATGATGAACAATAAAAAAGTAGTAATATTATATGTTGCATATGTTATTTTAAAAGTTTTAGTACTATTCTTGTGGATGTTTATATCACTACAGTTATAAAAATTAAAGGCACCCCTTCTAGTATATTGTTTTCAATGTAAAAGCACTACATTCATGGTATTTTCGTTGTATTTTGCTTATGTAATCAAAATCCTTCCTTATCCATAGCAAGCTGTTCATCAATGTCAGATACTCTAAATACAAACGTTTTGCATGGCCTTACATCTTTCAAAATTTCATCATCATGTAAAGGTTGACCAAATCCTGATTCAAAAGCTAAGCTAGACTGGAGATTGACTGTAAAGAGCAAAGCTAGAGTAGTGATTGTGAGGGGCTTGACTTGAAAGTTGCCTGTGAGGAGCTAGACTTGAAAGTTGCCTGTGACCTATCTTTGTTGGCTTTCCATCTAAACTAATTTTCCTGCCTAATTATTTATTTATTCATTATTTACCCACCATATTCCTGCCTAATTATTTATTATTTATTTATTATTTACCTACCTATTTATTTCCCCATTATCTATTTACCTACTTACTTAATTATTTATTTACCTACTTATCTACCTATTTATGTATCTACCTATTTATTATTTATTATTTATTATTATCTGTTATTTATCTATTTAATCCACTTCAAACCTCTCCCAATCTATTCCTACATTGTGGTCTGTTCACCCATTCACCCACCCACCTATCATTTCAAACCTCTTCCAATCTATTCCAAGGTATTGTGGTTTGTTCACCCATTCACCCACCCACCTATCAACACCTTCGCAGGAGGCAAACACCCAGACTGTTGAAAGGGCTCAATCCCTTTGTCATATTCTTTGTCTATTGTTGTTTTTAATTTCCTTGTTATGTCATCTGTAGACCAGCATATATATGTAGCTGGTACACCATTACTGTTTCAGTCTTGTATTGCTTGAAGGCCCACAAAGCCGAGAATTTACAATTATAACCAAAACTCTGTCAACACTAAGTTGAAGCACCTGGCTTGGTCAATTCTGAACTTGACTTCTTTAGTCCTGTTCACATCTAACTAAAATTTCCTGTTACTATTTATACTTGTATGTAAACAATGAGAATAATTATAAAATGTTATATTTTCTTGTAGGGTTGGTGATACGTCTCAGTGTTTTGTCTTTTTTTGTTGTTGTTTTTTTGTTTTGTGTGTTTACAACTTGGAATTTGGAAACTGGATGCAATGTTTGTACAAAGAAGTGTCATTACAAAGAAGTGTCATTAACCCTCAGCGCGCATGCGCCCAGAGGGTTACAGTAGTCCTAGTGTCATTCATTAACCCTCAGCGCGCATGCGCCCAGAGGGTTACAGTAGTCCTAGTGTCATTCATTCATTCATTCATTCATTCATTCATTCATTCATTCTGTCACTCTGTCTGTCAACAGGCCACTTCTGGAAGGTAGGAACCAGCCAGGCTCTGAAAGTGGCATCAAACAGCAGTATTTCACGAAGTAAGTTCCTTTAATATGCCAGAATTTTGATTTTGGACTTCATTTTCCAGAAAAAAGCTAGTCTTTCCAGAGCCGTGCGATCGTAGGCTTACAGCGGGAACCGCCCCTAAAAAACGTGCTTGTCACGTGAGCCAGCTTGCAGGTTGCAAATCACTTTTAAATAGCTAACAATTACATGGATTCTGCGTGTGGTGTTCCGTGGCATAGCTGTTGAGAGCAAATAGCTAGTCTAGAAGTCTCTGGTTCGAACCCAAGTAGATACTTTTTTTTTTCATTTTTTTTTTCATCCAGTTTTTTTTTTCTTCTTGCCTTATTTTCCTTTTCCTACTGTTTTTATTGCTTTCCTACCTTTTCCTTTCATTTCCTCTTTCTTTTGTCCCTCTTCATTGTCTTTTTTCTCTTTCCTGCCTCTCCTCATGCCACTTCTCTTTCTTTTTTTTTGTTTCTACACTTTTACTTTTCTTTATCATACCAGCTAACTAGCGCTGAGGGTTTGCACTTCAGTGCTCTAGTTAACCCTCAGCGCGCATGCGCAAGAGGGTTACAGTAGTCCTAGTGTCATTCATTAACCCTCAGCGCGCATGCGCCCAGAGGGTTACAGTAGTCCTAGTGTCATTCATTCATTCATTCTGTCACTCTGTCTGTCAACAGGCCACTTCTGGAAGGTAGGAACCAGCCAGGCTCTGAAAGTGGCATCAAACAGCAGTATTTCACGAAGTAAGTTCCTTTTAATATGCCAGAATTTTGATTTTGGACTTCATTTTCCAGAAAAAAGCGAGTCTTTCCAGAGCCGTGCGATCGTAGGCTTACAGCGGGAACCGCCCCTTAAAAACGTGCTTGTCACGTGAGCCAGCTTGCAGGTTGCAAATCACTTTTAAATAGCTAACAATTACATGCATTTAGCGTGAGGTGATGCGTTGCGTAGTCGTTGAGTGAGCAAGTACCTAACCTAATAGTCTCTGGTTCGAATCCTCGTAGACGATTTTTTTTTTTTTTCATCTTTTTTTTTCATCCTGTTTTTTTTTCTTTTTCCTTTTGTCTTCTTTCCTTATTTTCCTCTTCCTACTGTTTTTATTTCTTTTCTACCTTTTCCTTTCATTTCCTCTTTCTTTCCTTTACTGTTTTTCTTTCTTTCTTCTTCCTTTTTCTTTTCTTCCTACCTATTTTCATTCATTCCTCTTCTTTATCATACTACCTAACTAGCGCTGAGGGTTTGCACTTCAGTGCTCTAGTTCATTCTGTCACTCTGTCTGTCAACAGGCACTTCTGGAAGGTAGGAACCAGCCAGGCTTTGAAAGCGGCATCAAACAGCAGTATTTCACGAAGTAAGTAAAGTTAATATGCCAGAATTTTGATTTTGGACTTCATTTTCCAGAAAAAAGCGAGTCTTTCCAGAGCCGTGCGATCGTAGGCTTACAGCGGGAACCGCCCCTTAAAAAACTTACTTGTCACGTGAGCCAGCTTGCGTTGAAAATCAACTTTTAAATAGCTAACAATTACATGCATTCAGCGTGAGGTGCTGCGTTGCGTAGTCGTTGAGTGAGCAAGTAACTAATTGGCGAGCGAGCGTAGCGAGCGAGACACTTACAGGGGTAACACAATCGAAAATCGGGGATGTTTGTTTAATATATGTTTGGACGTATGTATGTCATTTTGTACTTTGACCCTCCGTATTTTTGTGTTCGCTCGGCGTTCGACCCCGTCCCAAACTTCACTAATCAGAATCCTCTGGTTTAGCGACCATTACCCGTGTCACCTTAGAAATTGAATTGTTTAACGCTTTGAATTGTTTTGCGGGTGCAGTTAAAACGCAAAAAATTATGGGAGCTCCATTTCTATTCGAGTTAGTGTGGCGGTGGTAAGTTAATACGCTATTTGTCACAGTTATAAGCCCTACTCAACAGCATTTACTTGAAAATCCATTGTCCACTAGACGAACCACAAAGGTAAGTCTTGCGGAGGTATGTTCAGTTGTGTGAAAGTATTGTTCGTTACAACTACTATTAAGAATATCACAAAGAAAATTTTAAATAACGTGACTCGATTTTGTTGCTTCTTTTTCAATTCAAACGGTTGCGGGGAGCGGTTACTATGGCATTGAAACCCCTTTACCGCATATACTTAAATTAAAAACTCGACTTTATTTTAGTAGCTTGAGTGTTAGTTGTTAAAATCAATCATTTAACAATAGTGTAGTTTAAGGCTCGCTCGCCATTTGTGCTCTAGCACACCACTAGTCTAGTAGTCTCTGGTTGGAATCCTAGTTGACGCTATTTTTTTTTTCCATCTTTTTTTTTCATCCTTTTTTTTTTTTTTCCCCTTTTGTCTTCTTGCCTTATTTTTCTTTATTTTCCTCTTTCTTCCTACTGATTTTATTTCTTTCCTACCTTTTCCTTTCTTTTCTTTCATGTACTGTTTTTCATTCTTTCTTCTTCCTTTTTCTTTTCTTCCTACCTTTTTTCATTCATTCCTCTTTCTTTTGTCCCTCTTCATTGTCTTTTTCTCTTTCCTGCCTCTCTTCATGCCACTTCTCTTTCTTTTTTTGTTTCTACACTTTTCCTTTGCTATTATTTTCTTCATCATACTAGCTAACTAGCGCTGAGGGTTTGCACTTCAGTGCTCTAGTTCATTCATTAACCCTCAGCGCGCATGCGCCCAGAGGGTTACAGTAGTCCTAGTGTCAGTCGTTCTGTCACTCTGTCTGTCAACAGGCACTTCTGGAAGGTAGGAACCAGCCAGGCTCTGAAAACGGCATCAAACAGCAGTATTTCACGAAGTAAGTTCCTTTAATATGCCAGAATTTTGATTTTGGACTTCATTTTCCAGAAAAAAGCGAGTCTTTCCAGAGCCGTGCGATCGTAGGCTTACAGCGGGAACCGCCCCTTAAAAAACGTGCTTGTCACGTGAGCCAGCTTGCAGGTTGCAAAACACTTTTAAATAGCTAACAATTACATGCATTCAGCGTGAGGTGTTGCGTTGCGTAGTTGTTGAGTGAGCAAGTACCTAACCTAAAAGTCTCTGGTTCAAATCCTTGTAGACGATTTTTTTTTTTTCATCCTGTTTTTTTTTTTTCCTTTTGTCTTCTTGCCTTATTTTTCTTTATTTTCCTCTTTCTTCATACTGTTTTTATTTCTTTCCTACCTTTTCCTTTCTTTTCCTCTTTCTTTTGTCCCTCTTCATTGTCGTTTTCTCTTTCCTGCCTCTCTTCATGCCACTTCTCTTTCTTTTTTTTTGTTTCTACACTTTTCCTTTGTTATTATTTTCTTTATCATACTAGCTAACTAGCGCTGAGGGTTTGCACTTCAGTGCTCTAGTTCATTCTGTCACTCTGTCTGTCAACAGGCACTTCTGGAAGGTAGGAACCAGCCAGGCTCTGAAAGCGGCATCAAACACCAGTATTTCACGAAGTAAATTCTTTTAATATGCCAGAATTTTGATTTTGGACTTCATTTTCCAGAAAAAAGCGAGTCTTTCCAGAGCCGTGCGATCTTAGGCTTACAGCGGGAACCGCCCCTTAAAATAACTTGCTTGTCACGTGAGCCAGCTTGCAGGTTGCAAATCACTTTTAAATAGCTAACAATTACATGCATTCAGCGTGAGGTGTTCCGTGGCGTAGTTGTTGAGTGAGCAAATAGGTAACCTGGAAGTCTCTGGTTCGAACCCAAGTAAATGCTTTTATTTTTTCATTTTATTTTTTCATCCTGTTTTTTTTTCTTTTTTTTTTTCTTCTTGCCATATTTTCCTCTTCCTACTGTTTTTATTGCTTTCCTACCTTTTCCTTTCATTTCCTCTTTCATTGTCTTTTTCTCTTTCCTGCCTCTCTTCATGCCACTTCTCTTTCTTTTGTTTCTACACTTTTCCTTTTCTTTATCATACTAGCTAACTAGCGCTGAGGGTTTGCACTTCAGTGCTCTAGTTTTATTTGGTGAACTGTTTTTATGTGTAGCTACTTTATTTAAGTTCCATTATGTAAGCTTTCAACAAACATTGATAACAACAGAAAGCAGCCCGTAGTATGCAATTGATTATTATGCGGAGACCAATTTGCTATATTTTAAGCTACTGGTAGATATTAGACCCATGCATGTGTAGCGAATGTTTGCTGATAGTTTACTTTTATGTCTGGTTTATTTATATTGTCAGGAAATGTATGCTGGTTGTACATTTCATACGATGATGAATCCTGCTCAAGATGGAGAAGATTTAGTGAAAGTAACTGAGACCATCAACTCAGATGATATTAGAGTGGATGATTTTGTAGTTATTTCTGGTTACAGTATACACAGGACAATGTACTCATGAACATCGGTAAGTTTTCAGATTCGCCAACCAACCAGTTTACTGTATATGTAATCCAATCAACAATTAAAGCAACTAAAGTGATGTGAATGTTATATCATATATAGAGCATTCATTTTGGATTGAATTTATTGGCAAGTGGAATTGTTGAAGTTGCAAGCTGGCACAAAAAAGCAATGGCAGAAGTAATAACAAACGGCTGAGTACATGATTATACAAGTGCCGAAGTGAAAGCTAATTCAAGTTATTAATTATGTTCTCTCATACCTAAGGATAATATTTTGCTCAAAACATGATGATGAAGGATGTTCAGACAACCAACTGTGAAACATTTAAGAATTAAAGCCAAAAGAAAAGTAAGAAAATAAATAGGGTAAGCTGATAAACTAGCTCAACTTTTTCAAATTATTATATGCTTCTATATTATTTTGTAGATTGTCTTGCAACTCCGGACAGAATCCACTTGAAATATGCTGTGAGAAGGATATCAAATATCAATAAAGTTGAACCAAAAAAAAACAAAAAAAAAAAACAAAAAAAAAAAACAGGTTGCCATATTATTGTAATCTATGTGCTATCAGTGGTAGCTAGAGTTAGCTGGCTACTACTGTATGGTACATATATCACAATATGGCAACCTTTATTTTCTGGAGTATGAATAAAGCAAAAATTTGTCACTCTTTTATGTTATAAACAACTTGAATACAATATTTTTATAAATAAACTGCTTTATTTTAGCTACTGTAAAATATTGGTGTACAAATGGCATTGATACTTGTAGAAAAACTGTTTTGTATCTATTAGAGAAGTTGATAGTAATAACGGAAGTTGAAGATGTACATACATGCACACTTAGCTACACAGCAGTATGTAGTTATTGCTTGCTCCTTCCATGCAGTGTATTTGACAATTATGTCAGTAAGTATTTATGGTGATACTGTTAATATCTGTTCTGTTTGTGTAACATGTTAAAATCTTGACAGACTACCTGTAAACTATGGCTGAAAACAAATATGTAATTTGTCTATATACTATACAATAACCAAACAATGCTAAATATGATAATAATAAAGTGCTGGCAAGGCAAAAGATTATACAATTACAAGTTGATAAATAATTCAATAAATAAATAAATAATAACATCAATAGGTAAAAAGCTAACAACTAAATGAATGAGTAAGTAAATGAGTAAATAAATAAATAAATAATAATAAATAAATAAATAATAATAATAAATAAATAAATAAATAGTAATAGAAAAATAGATCATTGAGAAAAGGATTAGGTGGTGATTGTTCCCAGGACCAGTCACAGTTCCCTTGCTGCACAGTCACTAGCCTGTGGGTCTCCTGTCTCCACCACTATGCAGTGTCCCACATCCTTCAGCAAAGCCATAGACTTTGGACCCACAGCACCCATAACCTCAATGGTTAGAGGTGAGAACCAACGACTTGGTGGAAGGCTGCTATACTTCTCCTCCTCTCTTTAGCGGCTGCAGCAATTTTACCAGGCTCTAGGGTAGGAGCAAATGTGTTCAGACAGGTTGCACCCCACACAAGCTTCCATGAAGCCAGAGTCACTCCATCTTCCTGGAAAGAAAGTGAGCTGATGTAAAGGCTCTCTTCATGATGTCATTCAGAGCAGCATGACGTTGGTGCCTCCCCTCACTCCGTCTACAGCTGAGTGCATGTCTGCCAAGTCATCAACCTCGGCCGAGCCATGCCTGCCTGGTGTGGAGAACACACTGGTGTTCCTAGTGAGAGGCCCACAGCAATGCGCACTGTATTGTCATCCATGCAAAGCCCAAGGGAAGACACTGGCAGAGCCCTCAACCATGCTCGTCAGATACTGAAAGCAAGCGAGCATGTCCTCATCATTGGTTGCATCATCCAGGAGGTGTTGAGCAGTTGATGTAGTCCTTATGGAGTCTCATGCTTTTTTACTGTGGGTTGAGACGTAATTTAAAACTTGAAATTTGTTAGCTGTTGCTGAGCACTTAGCATGACTGTGTGTGCTGCACACAAGTTTAAAACTTCCTTAAAGAATCATTTTCTGTCACTGGTTGTGGTAGAATACACTACCACATTTAACTAAAGACTTATGGTTCATTACATTCCTTTCATCCATTCACTTAATCTGTTATCCATTCACTTAATCCATTATCCATTCACTTATCTGTTATCCATTCAGTTATTGTTATTTGTCCATCTGCATTTTAGTCCTTTTAGCTACAACACACAACTCCATTGTCCAAATTCCTTTAAATGTACTTTGTATCTTCCACACATCTATGCTTACCTATATATGTACTACATTTTTGTCTTTTTTGTCAGAATTACCTTGGTAAATTTACATTCAAACCTAAGAACTAGTCAAGGGAAAGCGAGGTTGAAACCTTCATTGCGTTGGGCTGGTATCCCCTGCCTTAGCGTTTACCTGCTAAGTAGGAGAGGTAATTCTCAGGTGGAAGCAACCCGGTTCACTAAAGCTGATCCACAACAACCTGGTGGCAGCGGACTCCTTGGTTCTACTGTTCTGAGGAGAGAAAAGTACTCACGCTATTCTCTGACTGATTGTTACCACCAGTCGTTTTGTTTCAGCTGGAATAAACTGTTGTATTGTACCAACATATTTTCAATTTGTTGCGCTATGGAAAAAGACAACCCAACGTGCGACGAAGTCGAAGTCAGTCACAGGCAGAGAGCTAAGCAAGCCATAGGCGGAGCCAGCTCGTACCAATCTGCCGAAATTATTCTCGAAGAAGATTACAGCGAAAATTTTAAATCAGTTTCTCACCAGTCCAGAGGAATGCGAAGTTGGGTCCGGGTCAGAATCAGAACTAGAACGCGATAATATTTCCGACACCAATTTTTCCATGGAAAAGTTATTTCTTGCCACGATGGCACAGAACTTAGCCGATAGAAAGGAGAAAAAGAAACGTCAAAATCGGAAGGAAAAGAGACGCAAAGGGGGCAATTTCCCCCCCTGCCCCCCCCCCCCCCCCCCCCAGTGGAGCCTCCCCTGCCTTGTCATTGGTATGCTGAAACTTTTAAATTCTTAATTATACAGTGAGTCTGATTAATAACAGCTTTGGAAAATATACTGGACGTTCAAACCGAACCAGACAGCAGTTTTTCTCTTTCTTTTGACTGTGTGTCGGATACTGCTAATGTTGCTAGCCCAGAGCCTGATACTTCTATTTGTGATGAAGAGCCTAGTCCAACTTTACCTGATACAGAAAATTTTAGTGCTATAAATGAATTACAATCTGGAACTCAACCTGATAAGTGTATTTCTTACTGCTCCAAGCATTAATTTCGATGGTATCTCTAAAGCGGATTTGAGCAAAATGCAGCATGAAGATGAAACTTAAAAAAATATTTGGGAGTGGGCGAGAAAGAGAGAGAAAAGATGTTTTGTTGTGGATGGCATCCTAATGTGTTTGACCAGCACAAATGGACGATATTCACATTCAGTAGTAGTGCCAGAGCCCTTGAGAATGAAGGTTTTGAAGTTAGCTCATGACATGTCCGGTCATTTTGGCACAGGTGCTACTAGAGCTTTCGTAAACCCAAATTTCACCTGGCCAGGGTTGCACAAAGACATTCAGCGTTACATCAAATCCTGTGATAAGTGCCAGAGGTACAAAGTCATCACCTCCGAAGGCTCCCCTCTCATTCCTGCTGACATTATTGTCGAGAGATTTGACAAGATAGCAGTTGATATTGTGGGGCCAATTCAGAAATCTAAGCGAGAGGGTATCATTTTATCTTGACAGCTATGGATCTGGCCTTGAGTTTTGTGTTTGCTAGACTTATGAAAGGTTTTACTTCCGATGAAACAGCCGAAAATTTACTTGCTATTATCTCTTTCACTGGACCACCATCCGCTATATTATCTGATCAGGGATCAAATTTTTTGTCTAAGGTTCTTTCACAGCTATATGACAAGTTTGCCATACAAAGAATTAAAACTTCTCCGTATAGGCCGCAGAGCAATGGTCAACTAGAAAGAGTGCATTCCACCTTGAAAACTGTTTTGCGGAAAATTATTGCAGACAAGCATGATTGGCCTTTAGTATTGGATCTTGTTCTCTATTTTCTCAGAAATTTACCTCACTCGCGACATGGACATACTCCATATGAGTTAATATTTATGAAACCAACCCCTCACATTTTAGCTACTCTGAAGTCTTACTGGTTTCACCCAGAAAATGAGTCTTTAAATGCTTCAGTTTTTTTAGAATCACTACACCACAACATCAACACAACTATTCAAACTTTGAAAGAAAGACTTAGAGATGACACAGCCAAGAAGAGAGCTACTTCTGATAACCGCAAATTTCGTAAATTCAAGGAGGGTTATCTTGTGTGGAGGTGTGTCCCAGGTCTAAATGCATGTTTGGAAGCATCTTGGGAGGGCCCCTTTGTTGTGCTGTCAAAGCTGACTGATGTGAATTACAAAATAGCCCCCAAGGGAAGCAAAGGAAAATCACGGGGAAAAGTTGTTCATCTGAATCATCTCAAAGTATGCTGAGAATTCCAATGTTTTTGCTATTGTTGCAGTGTGTGAGGAAGAGTGTGAAGATGCAACTGTCAATAACTCATCCCCTAACCATTCTATTAACCCAAGCTTGAGTATAGAATACTCTAAATCTATTACTGAGATTTTAGAAAAACATGTTGACATTTTTTCTGAGATTCCAGGTTGTACATCTACAGTTTCCCATTCCATTTCAGTTAGTTGTGAATTACCAATATGGACTCCATCTTACACGGTGCCTGCTCACTTGGAGGCTGGGTTACAGTGCAGCATAGAGGAACTACTTAGGTTAGACATTATTGAGCCATCAACATCTGCATGGTCAAGTCCACCCATTCCAATCATTAAGAAAGATGGTGATGTGAGAATTGTTTGTGATTATCATAAGTTGAATTCGGTGACATTGCCTGAACCTTTCAAAATGCCAACCATTGAAGAAATCTTGTCTAGGTTAGGCATGGCAAAGTTTTTGTCCAAACTGGACTTACAAAAGGGTTTCCATCAGGTTCCTGTCGCACCAGCTTCTAGAGACTTCACAGCTTTCTCTTGTCGGCATGGAAAATTTCGCTACAAGAGAATGCCATTCGGCTTGAGAAATGCCCCAGCCACCTTTCAGCTATTGATGCAGGAGGTACTCAGGGGCTTGGAAGACTATTCATCAGCATATATTGATGATATTGTCATTTTTTCAACCAATTGGAAAGATCATTTGTACCACATTGATTCTGTATTGGCAAGGCTAAGTGTGCATGGCTTAACAGTAAAAGTTTCGAAATGTGGGTGGGGTTACCACTCTTTTGAATTCCTTGGATTTGTAGTGAAGGAAAACTTAGTATACCACAAGCCCGTGTATTGCAACTTCAAAACTTTGTAAGACCTAAGTTGATCGCACAACTTCGTTCCTTCCTTGGCCTAGCCAACTTCTATAGCAAGTTCATTCCTCGATTTGCGGAGTTCACCAAATCATTAACTGCTCAGACAAAACGTAACTCACCAAAGAACATTGTATGGACAACAGACATGATACAATCATTTTCTCATATTATTGAATCAATTTCTAATGCAACTCAGTTAGTAGTGCCCTGTTTGTCTGATATTTTTGCTGTTTTTTGTGATGCCTCTTCACGGGGTGTCGGTGGAGTTTTGTGTGTTTACAGAGAGGAGCAGTGGTGTCCTGTCGCGTTTTACAGCCGGCAGATGAAAGATCGTGAAGTACGATATTCAGCAACAGAGATAGAGGCACTGGCTATGCTCTCCTCAATCCTCCATTTTGCGTACTACCTGGTCGGAACTTCATTTACTGTGTACACTGACCACAAAGGCCTCGTCCATCTCTTTGATTCTTCATCTCTCAACAACAGGCTGTGGCGGTGGAAAGTTAAATTATTAGATTTCACTTTTTCAATTGTTTACATTGAAGGTTCAAAGAATGTTGTGGCTGATTCACTGTCTCGCCAGGGCTGGGAGGACCAGACTAGCAGTGAGCCTCAGGAACGATTTTTGGAATTTACTTCACAAACGGAGCTGTAATTTCAACTGGGATGCTTCTCTTTAGCAGGGGGAGATGTGGTAGAATATACACTACCACATTTAACTAAAGACTTATGGTTCATTACATTCCTTTCATCCATTCACTTAATCCGTTATCCATCCACTTATCTGTTATCCATTCAGTTATTGTTATTTGTCCATCTGCATCTTCCACACATCTATGCTTACCTATATATGTACTACATTTTTGTCTTTTTTGTCAGAACTACCTTGGTAAATTTACATTCAAACCTAAGAACTAGTCAAGAAAGCAAGGTTGAAACCTTTATTGCCTTGGGCTGGTATCCCCTGCCTTAGCATTTACCTGCTAAGTAGGAGAGGTAATTCTCAGGTGGAAGCAACCCGGTTCACTAAAGCTGATCCACAACACTGGTTCGTGCTAATAATCACTCATTCTACAGGTGTTTTGCCCCAGGCAAAGAACTTTTCATATTATAGCAATACTCTTTCCCATTACTCCACTATAGCTCATACCTGCATGACTTATTTAATTCTAAAATCTATTGTATGAAAATTAGCAGAAGTGAGGTATAACACAAAGCAATACTATTACTATATTAATACCAGCAGCACAGTAGATAATTAATGTAGCTACCATGAAGTAAAATGAAAAGTTAGCTATAAGTCTAGTTGACAAACATAATATACTACATATAAAAGTAGACAATCATCTACTTACTTCCCATTACAGTATTTGTCTGAATATACACATAAGAGTACTATGTGTGGTTACTATAAGAGATTTACACAGCCTTAAAAAGTGTTGTAGCATAACAATGTCGGCACAACTGTTCATATGTAACTATTGAACTTTATAACTTGGCAAAGTCACAACAAACAACATTTTCCAGTTTACTCTCCTGACTTCTCAAGGCAGCACTTTCCCTTTTGACAGCAAGTAGGAGGGGGTGGAATAGGCATGCATCCAGCAAAGTCACATGTTACATTGCATCTCTCTCCAAGAGGAACACAAAAATCTGAGAGGAAAAATAAATATTTTATTAGTTTATTTAAAAATAGTAAATTTATGGGATGATATAATATAATCTGCACAGATAGAAGTTATTTCAATTAGTTGTGGCTTTTATGGGCTTTCAAGTTATGTCTCATACTACATTGAATGAAATACACACACATACACCCCTACTTCCTTTCAATGTGTTAGGCCTTTCTTCAGTTTGCATGATTTTTGTAATGCATATAGCAACTTCTGAACTGTGTCAGTAAAGGCTACATATTTGGCTTCTGCAGTAGATATAGAATACAATATTTGCTGGCAACTTCGCCATAATCTATAATATGCTAGTGTAGGGTGTACTGTTTGGTTTTTGTAGCAAGCCAGCGGGGGAACATTGAACTGCAGCCAAGAGGATTTTGAGGTATTTACAGGAAATGGTGAACTTGTCTACTGTATGCTTTCACTGAATCATCAGACTTCGTTAGATACTGTAATGCAGACTGGGCTGGAGATATGGAGGATTGAAAATAATAGTTTAGTGGTTAGTTGATGCTAGGTGGTTCTGCTGTCACAATATCTGAGCAGAATTTAATACACAAGAACAGCAGGCTTCCGACAAATATCTGGTAGCTAGATCTTCTGATTAACAACATGATGATCATATCTACATGAAGTGAATTTGACATCAGGCTACATACATACAACGGTTAAATCATTTTCTTACATAAGAGATATGGCCAATCTTCACAGCTTCCTTTGTTCTAGTCCTGGTCAATAGCAACCCCAAGACAGTGATGTAGTTTGTTGAGGTCCTTCGTTTGAAATTCTGGCTCAATTATTCCATTACTTCCTCTATTCTGGTGCCTTTCCTCCCTCCAAGAATGATGTCATCGACATAAATAGCCACCAAAAAGTTTAAGTCAAATGAAGTAGATAAAAAGATCACTCAGGCTTTGTTTCAAATTCTTCTTCTTCAAGAAGTTGTTAAGAGCACAATTCCAGCATTTTGTTTTCCCACATAAGTTTGCAAAAAAGATTGTTTTCCTGACTCTATGTAAACTGACTCTCAGGCTGTTTGTAGATCTCAGAGGTTGAAGAGGACCCTCGGGACTCCCTTCCATCTTTACTCTTAACTCCCTGAATCTCGTAACCCCTCCCACTCTCCACTCACTTTTCTTCCCCCTTATTCTGAACTTAGAATTTCCAGCATCTTGCTGTTTATGCAATCATAATCATCAACACTCATTAACATTCTCATTAGCTGCACCTCGGAGAACAATCAACACTCATTAACATTCTCTTTGAGCTGTGCCTGAGAGAGCGACCACCTTGTTTTATCCCACCTCGCTATATGAGTCTATTCATTTCATTTTCCACTAGCTAGAAGGCTTACCAAGCGGAGGTATTATGGAAATTAAACTTTAACATCTCTGAGAAGTGTCTGCATCTGGTTAGCTACCTTGTAGTTAGTCTCTAATAGATAGCTATAAACGAAATCCAATAGATTAGCTTAAAGGCTCAACTTTTCTAACAGATTTCCAAGAACCATATAAATATGCCACAGATACAAGATGCAGGTGGTTTGTTGTTGTTCTTTGTCGTTAGCATAATAATTTTCTTTACTTTGAAACTTAATGTAATTGTCAACAGATACTCTTATTAGGGCCCAGAACAAGACCTTCGCCATAATTTAGGACTGCCATTGAGACCTATGCCATTAGTATTTAAGTAATAGAGCTTGTTTTGATGAAACAGATTAGTTTTTAGTTATGGCACATTCCAAATGTACAATATGTCATTTTAACAAAATTAATTGTAATATCATTTCACAAAAACTTTCATGTTTATATATACAAAAAAACTTTTAAAAAATAGCTAAGATTGAAGAAAAAGAAGACAACATTATATTTGTAATTGTTCATAGAAGATCCTCAGTGGGGCACTCTTTATTTCGATTTGGAAAAATTCTTCAATTTGGCTCCTAGAGCCTTGAAGTTAAATGTTAGCATAATTTTTTCAACAGGAGCTAATATTCCAGCAGCAGTCAGAACCAATGAGAGGTCAAATGTAATAGTTTGATGAAGAGGAGTGACAAACTCGGTGCAATCTCTTTCTGGACTTAATCCAAAACTCTCACAGGCAAAATAGTCAATCAGAGCATTGTAGTGGGCTATTGGAGAAAGGAAGTGTATATGACTGAGTTGAACAATGACCAAGAATGGTAAGAACATAGTGTAGAATAAAGACACAAGTAGTTTTATTTCTGTCCAAATAATGCTACTTCGAGTCACCTTACGAGCTGATAACAGGACCTATTAGGAAAAATGTAGGTATTATAATAATAGTAATAATCATAATAATGATAACAATAACAATAATTATTAATAATATTAATTATAATTATAATAACAAATAATATACGAATCTTAAGCACAAAAACTTCTCACACAATGAATTCACTTATAAAATTTTAAATTCCAGTATCTTTTTAATATAATGGTAGTAACTAAAGAAATTTGGTATTAATTATAGCTACTATTGAAAATGCACAGATGCTTACCTTCATTACATTCCAAAATATAACAATGAACAAGGCAGTTATCAGTAATGAAATGAACATAAATGGATACAAGTAAATCCAGCGAAACTTTTCTGGTACTTGCCCTATGCAGAATCCATATATTACCGTGAAGGAAGTGTAGTGATAGATAAGGAGCAAAAGTGTTATGAGTGGGAACACTATGCAAAATGAAATACAGGCGGTGTGAAAATATTTCAATTTTCCTGATGCCTTGAAGTTCCTAAAGTGGAAGTGGAATGAAGTACTCCAAACGACATTAATACAGTACATGAGTACCCAGCATCCACTCTGCATGGTGAAGTAATAATAGACTATACCTGCAATTGAAAGTATGCCTAAATGAAATATATCTTATCAGTCCAAGTACTTTGTAGTCATTGGCTAAATCAATGTTATACTTTATTTACTTCCTCAACTAAAATGAAATAAATGATTAGAACACCAAATGTTTGGATGTCTACATACATTTTAGTCATTATTAATAGTATAATTAACTTAAGCATCTGTTTACTGAATTGTATGATTTAATTCTTAAAATAGCTTATACTGCGTGAGATACATAAAATGGGGAGAAATCTCAAATGACAGGTAGATAGGTATACTTCTTCAGTATTGTTCATTTGAAATATCTTAAATTAAAGGATTCTTGCTACCTTGAAAAAGATAGCTCATTAGAATCTGTTTTGATTCTTTTTACCTGATGGGAAGCATAGAGAGTATGTGTTCATAAGAAAACGTTCTTGATAATCTATGGATGCACAGTCTAATACACGTAAGAAAGTTTTGCTAACCTACAGATGTCTTTGAATGGAGAATGCACAGTGAATTTCATGAATAGTAGTGAATTTGATTGCGAACAGGAACCCTTAGAGTTAAACTGTACAGACAGATTCTATTATAATCCTGTTACTAGAACCTGCAGACCACTGTGTATTTGGACTCCTTATATAACCACTCGAACTGACTACGACACTATTCAATTCGTTTTTGGACTGTTTTTGATTATTTCAATGATGTTGATATCACTATCCTACATTATATGTGCATTCTCCATCCAAAGACATCTGTAAGTTAGGAAAACTTTCTTACATTTATTTTTGTGTTGAGGGTAATTTATAGTAATAAAATGAATTGACATGGCTATAGTAGTAAGTCCTGTGTATGAATGGAGAATGCACATATAATGTAGGATAGTGATATCAACATCATTGAAATAAACGAAAACAGTCCAAAAACGAATTGAATAGTGGCGTAGTCAGTTCGAGTGGTTATATAAGGAGTCCAAATACACAGTGGTCTGCAGGTTCTAGTAACAGGATTATAATAGAATCTGTCTGTACAGTTTAACTCTAAGGGTTCCTGTTCGCAATCAAATTCACTACTATTCATGAAATTCACTGTGTACTCAGTATCTGCAGATATAAAAAAAATCATTTAATGTTTGCAGACTTACTACCTCTTACCTTCATATATATCACTAGGCAGATCCTCACACTGGGGTAGGTAGAAGTATAGCTCTAATTCCTTCCATTCACTACTACATTTGTTGTCTCTGATGACCTCACAGTCTTCCCTGGTTACCTCTACTGTGTTATTTTCTGTGCACTTTCTGAAAAAGAAGTTACAGAAAAACTCTGTAGCACTAGCACTACATTCAGGAGATGGATAGAAAGCAGGAAGTCCATAATGCAGCAGTCCCACTAAATATTCCTCTACAGATTCTTGGTCTGTCACTGATACATTAGAGACACTGTTCTCTGAGCAAATCATGGACGTGTCTTCAAGTCGAAAATTGTTGAAACACACATTCCCTCTGTATACATCACTGCCTGAATTGCAGCCTTCAGTAGATACATTGATGGTGTGTCGAATTTGTGCCAGCTTTGAAAAGAATTATATCCCATGGTAAAGTTAGTTAGTACAATATTTTACACTTCAGGGTCTATACACATAATAGCAAATTTTTATTTGTACCATACACCCACAAACCATAGTTTATTAGATGTATTCTCTCTTTATCACAGGCTTTTTTTTTTTTAACCAATGCAAAATTAAAAATATTTAGTCACCACCGGGAATCAAACCCAGGACTGCTTGCTTAACACACAAGCAAGCAGTCCAGGGTTTGATTCCCGGTGGCGACCAAACATTTTTAATTCTGTATTGTTTAAAAAATCCTGTAAAAGAGAGAGAATACATCTAATAAGTAAAAGAAGGCTGAGAAAGAAATTATGAAACCCATAGCTGGTTTATAAACAAAGGTCATGAAGAAGGAAGGATGAAGGAAGAAAAAGGATTGATGAAAATTGATGGGGGGAAGGAATAAATAATAAGGGGAAACAAAGAACTGAAAAACCAAAACCACCTTGCAGTATGGCTCGCAACCATTCATGCACAACCACAGTCAAGTGATAGAAATAGTCATCAGTTACCAGTTTCATCATATGACATGACTACACTCATAATTGGCAACACTCACTTGTCTAAATTTAACTGGCATTTTTAAGAAAATAAAATTAAAAAATAAATTAATACATTACAGGTACTTACTACAATTTAATATAGCTACATAAATATAATAATAGTACGGCGCGTAAGTTGCCCATTCAAAAATGTATGGGAAAAATAGCTGTTTAATTGAAATCGCACGGGGAAAGTGAAATAGAGCATAACTAATTGAAATACCTCGGTAACTAAGTGGAAACTAAGTGAAATACCTCAGTAGCTAAGTGAAATAGCACAGGTAAGTATGCACGCGTGCAGAGTTAACCTTGGAAATGTACAGTTCGAGTAGTTTCTAGTTGGAGACAATGTTGTTCTTTACCGCAGAAGCTCTACCAGTATTAGACGGAATGTTTTTCAACAGATTAGGAGGAGCCGCAGGTAGAAAACGAAGTTCCAGCGGAAGCTAATCCTGAAGTAAGGAGATAGTGAGTGAACGATATAGCATAGCTACATTTGCAAATGACTTTTTAAAAAGCTCGCCTATTATTAGCGAGTGATAGTACGGGTAACCTGTGCTATTAGGGGTCAATAGCACTCGTAAAGCAAGTGAAATAGCACTCGGCTTCACTTCGTGCTATTTCAATCGCATTACTCGTGCTATTAATCCCGAATAGCACGATTACCCGTGCTATTACTCATACTAATATTATATAAATATATTGAAATTGACCACTTGATAAGACTATTGGCCTCATAAAGCTGTGCCATGAGGGGCGAACAAGTTTACTATGGTAAATACACTTTGAGTTCAGAATGTTTGAAATGATTACACTTAAGATTCCAGATAATAATAACTGGAAGTGAGAAACTAAGAAAAGTGTCTGCCAATTGTCAATAATAAGCTGTCCATTGATTTGCTCATTACTCGCTGAAATTAATGGCTGTCTTGAAAATGTAGATGACACTACAAATTGAGTTGATATGACCGCAAGCAGAGTAAATGAGGAACACATTTACTAAAAAAACATGGAACCACTTTAGTCATGTGATTAAGAGTTTTTCTGGCACTTTTTTGTTCATACAAGCCTGTAGGTAAGGTGGGTGTTATCCAAGTTCCCTCCCCCACTAACATAAAGATCCACTCTTCAGATAAGTAGTTAAGTATAATAAAGCAGCTAAAGAACTAATTAAAATAAAGGAAAAAATTGCACTATACTAGGATATCAAGTCATGAATTATTTAGCTTCAAACCCTCATTCATTTCAATTGGTCTGGATTAATTGTATGGAAAAACGTAGGCTTCATTTAAGCTTGCTCAACATCAAAGTTATATTTGCCAGTCACATCGTGTGAGTATGAGAGAAGTGCTGATGCACTATACCAGCTCAACAATTATTTGGGAGCATCCATGAACCAAAATTGACTTTAATCTTGGGCACTCCAGAACATACTTTATGAAAAGATCATTGACACACAAGAAGCATCCATGAACCAAAATTGACTTTAATCTCTGGCACTCAAGAACATACTTTATGAAAAGATTGTTGACACACAAGATGTAGTTAAACTATTTGCCACATACACATCCAAAGAATCAGAACTTCATATTTGTATCTTAACTTTTATGATTAATTTGTTTACACAGTTTTTTTGCCTGGTAACTACTCTAAAAGATCCAAAAAAAATTAAATTAAAAAAAAACCTTTTTTCATTGTGGGGCCGCCTTCCAAGGAAGATGGAAGAGGAGAGAGACAGACTTCGAGAGAAGACAAAGAGTCATAGAATAGAACGTTTAGAGTAGTTGGTGTATCATTCAGTTGTGTGTCATGTCAGAGTTTAGTTCAATGTATCATAAGTATGTATTGTATCAGCCGTGCACGGTGGGTAAAGTACTCCCCGGAAGCAGGTTCTTGAACGTGCATAGTTCTGGACTTAAAAGAGCTGTGTAGCGTGCATTATGTCAGTCTAGTCTTAGTTTAAGAATTAATCCTTTTTTAAAGTGAATTGAGCGTCTGTTAAGGATCGGCTTAGCTGTACCCTGGACCGATGAGCTACTGGACTGGTGGCAGTGATATCATCCCTTAGCCTGACGGATCTCAATCAGTGTGGTCATTATTTCCCGTCCTACTCTGGGATACCCCACTTTGTCAGCCTCCTTAGCGGAACTCTGAGGATTAACCTCCCGTGCAGTACCACAACAGACGGCAGCGGTGTTGGAGACTTCTGTCTATCTACGCCATCGAAAAGCTACTAACTGTTGTTTGTATCATTTCTTTTCTTGTTGTTGCCCACTACACGTGGCGTGTGTTGTAAAACAAATTTTGTGTTTTTACTTTGTTCTCTACAGGTCTCAGAAGTCTTCTGTGTCTCTGGACTGGAGTGGATGTCTAGGAGAGCACGGTTGGACAGAGCTTGTAAGAGAAAGGCAGCTTCTGAGCATTCGGAAGATTGTGAGTTGGGTAGTTCGAACTTTGAGGGTTATTTGGACTCCTTTGGGAGTTGTACGGGTCTTGCTGCGGTAGGAAACGGTAGTGTTGAGAGTGGTGTATGGCGAGTGATTCGGGTCTGGAACTGAGTGTAAGGAGAATGGGAGACGAGAGTGAAAGTGCGATTGTTGAGTTGCATGAAGAGTTGGATACCATGGGGGATAGTGCTGAGAGTTCCTCTGTGAGGAGTAGGACTAGTCATTCCACTGTCCGATAACAAGGACGCGGTTGGCTCTCAACACGATGGGGAGTGTGGTGAAGCCCACCACATCATCAGCAGCAGTACCTACAGACATCAACGCGTAACTATATTCATAGCTAGCTCATTATGGACATTCTTATTAATGCACACATTACATCATCCTTATATCATCTTATCCATGGCGCATGCGTGGCAGGTTTCTTATATTATGGCTTGTCACACGTGTACCCGCTCAGTTGTCGTTCATAGCCTTGACCTTAATTCCACGATCCTTGAGTAGAGGTTTGAAACCCTCAATTTGGGAGGTTGGAAAGCTTTGAACAGCTTTGGGATAGCTAAGACAACTCAGGTGGCAGCCTACTTGGTCTGTTTCCCCTACGCACCACCACACCTGGTGCCAGCGGTGACTCCTTCAGTCTTCTGTTGGAGCCTTTGGAGACGGCCTACGACATCGTGACCTTCGCTTACCTCACTTTATCGGTGCTGACTCCTGTTCTTTTTAGAGCTGGTTCAGCGTCTTCGTCTCGAGACCGCTTACTTCGCTACTTACTCCGTTGTGGGAGACTACGGAGTTTTCGAAAGTATCAAACGATTCGTACCAATTACTTTTGCGGCCGGTTTACTTGGATTTATCTTCAAAGCTTCCTTCTTCTATTGGTGACGTTGAATTTACTTATTATTTGCCATTGTTGTTATAACCATTTTGTTTGTTCTGAACGCTGTTGTGATCACTTTATTATTTGCCATTTGTCTCATTCTTATCTTTGTTCACAATGAACACTAGAAGTGGACGCCCTCGTGGAAAACCTCTTCCCAAGCCTCCTTCACCATTTTTGGGAGATGCTCTTTCTGTGGACCTAAATCCCCCACTATCATTACTATCACCATCTTCCCAATCTTCCTCATCAGCTTCCGCTTTCTCTTCAACCTATGTCTCTTCACCCTCTACCATCACTCCATCAGGCGAATCCTCAAGTAAGGATCAGGAGCAAATTGAGTCTCGACCATCCACTCCTCCTAAAGCCAAACCCTCTCCCTTTGCCAGTATTAGCAGAGCCAAGCTCCTAGCTCAAGAATTAAAGTCTACTGAGGTAGACCCTGTATTTCTCCTTCTTTCTCAAATGATGGAAAACCAGTCTGTTGCTACTCCATCACCACCTCAACCTGTGTATGCTCCTATCAATGCCTCTGACTCCTTGGCAAAGTCCATCGGTTCTTTGGAACAAGGTGAGGACATATTTGTCTTTTTACATAGATTTGAGTACGGTATGAAGTTTAATGCAGTTCCCGCTCATGCTTGGTTACACATTTTGCCAAAGTTGTTGCATGGCACTTTTAAAGAAGCTTACTTTAATAACATTACTGAGACTACCTCCTACCAACGTATGCGCACTGTACTTTTAAACTCGGGTGGATACTCCCTAAGTGACTGTTTAGCTTCATTCCCCTTGAAGTTCAGGTCAAATGGTTCTAAGTCTGTGATGCAATTCTTTAACAACTGGAGGTACAAATATGGTGTTATGTTATCACAACTTTCCTTTCTTGACTGTTTTACTGAGGACCAGTTAGATTTAATTTCACAAGGTGTAGCAGCTCTAGGCTTAATGGCAGGTATGTCAAATGAAAACCGCAAAGCTGTATTGGATAGACATCATGATTCCCCTCAGTCATTTGTAGAAGATTGTGCCTCATCTGTTGCATCAGCTGACGATGGATTCAGAAATCATCATTCTGGTAATTACTTCCCTTCCAGACCGAATTACCACTCCCAACCTTCTAGAGGTGTAAATTACAGACACAGTTCCAACTATAATCATTCTAACTCTTATCATGAACCCTATTCCAATTATTCGTCATCTTCCTCAACTTACCACTCCCATTCTCAGCCTCAACATCAAACTCATCATAACCCTCCCACCCCCGTTCCCAGGCGTGATATTTCAGATGTTCAATGCCATAAGTGCAAGGCATTTGGTCATTACGCCAATAGATGCCCCACTTCCCATCATGTTACTCATCAATCACCTCAACCCCAACCTCAAATCACCCCTCAGGTTATCACTCCTCAAATCACCCCTCCTGTTATCACTCCTCGTCCACCTCCCCGCAATCAGAACCCCAGACCTCAACAACCTAATGCCTCTTTACCACCAACTTCCTCATACACTGTAGGAAAGGTTGATGCCCCGACTCACAACACCCCACCTGTTGTTGATATCACTGACTCCTCACTTCTCAATAACTTTGATGATGATTTTGTTACCCACGGTTATGTGAACAATATTTACACACCTATTATTGTGGACTCTGGTGCTAAGAGATCTTTAGTTTCCTCTGACTTCATCACACCAAATCTATCTCCCGTCAAATCTGAATCTCTCTGTGGTATTTCCAGGGTTGTATCCGAATTACCATTTAAATTGGTAATTCGGATAGCAAACCTAGCAATTCCTTTGATGGTAGGAATGTCAAAGGAATTGCTAGGTTTGCTGAATGCTCCACCCTTCCTAAGAACACTGTTTTGTTGGGCATAGATTTGGTAGATTCAATCACCCAACTCTATCAATGCTGTTACTAGGGCAATGAGTTCGGATGACCAGTTATCTGACCAAATTACCGAGGCATTACATGCTTCAGAAGGTGGACATCCACTACCACTTGACAGCATCCCTGACACTGTTGATGACGAACCAGTTTCTAATTCTGACGTCCTAGCTGCAGAGCATAGCTCTTGTGATAGCATCGGTTTCCAGAAGTCACTTGTGTGCAAGTTTCAATATAGCTTCTTAGTTAGCTAAACTATTAGTCTATGATTCAACTTCAGATAATAACAAGAAGTAATAATATTCAACAGTAACAAGTCTAAATAGAAATATAACAGGAAGTAAATGTGACCACAATGTAATGAATATTAATGACAACCAACTAATGAATATTGTTCATGCCACATCTCCCTTTCCCGTGTCAGCTTGTTTGGCTCGAGATCTTGTGATAATGACTTTGGATGTTCGTTTTGGATGCTTCTTTTGTTTTCCTGATTGTTGAGGAATAATTTTGAGATGACTCCTGTTACGATGTAATTGACCGGTAGGAGTGTCCACGACATATGACCTTGGCTGTCCAGCTGATGACAGTACCGTTCCTTCGATAGGCTGCTTCTCAGATTTGATCCAAACTTGTGATCCTTCAGGTATTTCTGGTAAATCTCTGGTCCGATGACGCTTGTCAAAATTGTGCTTTTGAGTCTTCTTGTACTCTTTGTTTTTCTCCCGAAACTCCTCCAAGTATTGCCATTCCGGCATCATCTGCTTTGTTGCTTGAGGAATTGATGTTCTCAACCGCCTCCCCATACATAGTTCAGCAGGAGACAATCCACACCAGGGCAATGGTGTTGACCGATAGCTTAGGAGTGCCATATACATCTCTTGTGGCTTCTTCAACATGCGTTTAATAGTTTGGACCATTCGCTCTGCCTCACCATTACTTTGTGGATACTTTGGGCTGCTGGTAATGTGCTGAAAGTCATATGAACTAGAAAACTCAGCAAACTCCAGTGAAGCATATTGTGGGCCGTTGTCACTCCGTACTATTTCAGGTATACCATGTCTTGAAAATACTTGTTTCATAACATTAATAACCATAGTTGATGTCGTTGATTTCAACTGGAACACCTCCGGATATCTAGAGAAATAATCCACTATGAGTAGATAGTAAGTTTTATCAATTTCAAAAAGATCAGTCCCAACTATTTGCCATGGGTATTCTGGAAGTTGTGTAGTTATGAGTGGTTCCTTGTTATGAGTTGCATACTTTGCGCACTCCACACATTGTTGTACTATCTGAGCAATATGCTGGCTAATTCCAGGCCACCAGACTGACATAGCTGCTCTGGCTCGGCACCGCTCTATTCCTTGGTGACCTGTGTGAATCTTCGTCAATGTTTCCTTCTGTAAAGTCTTGGGTACGATTATTCTGTGAGCGTACATCAGCAATTCATCGTTTTGGGTGATAGCATCTCGCCACTGCCAGTAGGGTGCGACATCTTGCCTCACTGATGCTTTTCCTGGCCATCCATGTTGGCAGTACTCAGCGATTTGCTGGCAGACTGGGTCTTCCAGTTGTGCTTGTCTGTACTTGTTCAGACCTTGCTGTGTAGCTGGAATAGATTTAACGATGTTGACCACAAATGATTCCACTTCTTTCTCCAAATGTACATCTCCTTCACTTCCAGCCAAAGGTGCTCGAGACAATGTATCTGCTGTGTACATCTCCTTTCCTGGTACATGATGGACTAGATAGTCGTACCTGGCGAGTCGCAGTCGAAATCGGAGAATTCGTGGAGGCATACAGTCGAGCTGCTTCGTGTTTAACAGTGGGACGAGGGGTTTGTGGTCCGTCTCTATCAAAAATCTTTTCCCTAAGATGTAGTCAGTAAACTTCTCACATGCCCATGTTGTAGCCAACGCTTCCTTCTCTATTTGAGCATATCTTCTCTCAGTTTCTGACATTGATCTGGACGCATAGACAACCGGTTTCCAAGTGTCTTCCTCATGTTGAAAAAGAACAGCACCTAACCCAAAAGAAGACGCATCTGCTGAAACTTTTAGCTGTGCACTAGGGTTGTACAGTGCTAGAGATGTTGGCACCGAGAGCTCTTCTTTAACTTTCTTGAAAGCTTCATCTTGCTCTGGCCCCCATAGCCATGCTCGCTTGTTGCTAAGCAGCTCTCGCATCGGCTGTGTCAGTTCTGAGATTCTTGGAGAAAATTTCCCCAGTTGATTCACCATACCTAAGAACCTCCTGAGATCTGAGACTGAATGTGGTACTTCCATGTTCCTCACAGCACTAGTCTTCTCTGGATCTGCCCTGACTCCATCTTTGCTGATCAATTGACCAAGAAACTTCATGGAAGATTTCCTGAAAACACACTTCACACCATTCAATGTTACGTCTGATGCCTCTAATCGTTCCATTACTTTAGCCAAACGTGCATCATGTTCAGCCATATCTTTGCCATATATTAGGGTATCATCGATCAAACCAGTAACCCCTTCCAGACCCTCTAGGATTTTATTCATACGTTTTTGAAATAGTTCTGGTGCGCTGGATATTCCGAAAGGCAATTTATTGAACCACGGTAATGAAAGTAGTGAGTGGGCGTGACTCTGGTGATAATGGTATTTGCCAGAATCCACTGTTCGCATCAATTTTGCTAAAAACTGTAGCCCCTGTTAGCTGAGCTAGAACTTCCTCCACCCTAGGTATTGGATGTACTTCACGCAACACACTTTCGTTTAATGGTTTTAGGTCTACACATATTCTTACTGAGCCATCTTTCTTAGGGACAACAACCATGCCAGCACACCATGGAGTGGGGTCACTCACCTTCGATATGACTCCTAGTGACTCCATGCGATTGAGCTCATCTTGGACTTGCTTCCTCTGGGGAAATGGAACTCGTCTTGGAGTATGAAGAGCATAAGGTTGTGCATCGTCCTTCAACTTGATGGTGTACTCATCTCCCAATGTACCAAGTCCAGTAAAAACTTTTGGGAATTGTTCTTGTATGGTCATCGTTTCTGAGAGTGTTGCATCAATCCTCTGAATGAGTTGGAGAGAAGTAATCGATGGTAAGCCAAGTAAATTGGTCTGTAAATCTCGCACTACGAAGATGTTCTCTGAGTGGGTGTGGTTTCCATGAGTGAGTATTCCTGTAAACTGTCCCATCACATCAAGTTTTTGTCGAGCCGGTCCATATAAAGTCTTGGTTGGTTTACTCAGTTGAACCTCTGGAAGTGAGTTATATACTTTGTCTGAAATTACTGTCACCTCCGCACCAGTATCCATCTTAAATTGAATGTCTTTTTGCTGAAGCTGCACTGTGACTGTCCAAGTGTTGTCTTTCTTTGATGTAACAGCTCCTAAGAAAATCTCCTCTTCATCTGTGCTGACTTCCACCTCAGCCATAGTTTTTGACTTACATTGGGACCCATAATGACCTTTTCTGTGACATTTAAAACAAGTAGAGCTCAGCGCTGGGCATTTGTTTGGAGCAGAGTGATAAGGTTTACCACATCTCATACAAGCTTGGCTTTGCTTTGGCAAACGAGCTCCTCCTCCGTTAGATTGTGGCTTGTAGTGTTGGCCTCTCTTGCTGATTTTGTATCTTGATTGTGGCTTTTGCTTGACCTCATCAAGGTTATTGCAGGGCTTGTTCACGCCTGCTTGCAACTCTTGCTGTTGCTCACACACCGCTTCTTTTTGACGAATTTCTTTTTTCGCCTTCTCCAAGGTCAGATCAGCCATCATTTGTAACTTTTGTGACATAGTTTTGTCCTTAATGCCTACCACTAATCTATCCCTGAGCATCTCTTCTTTCAGAGCGCCATAGTTGCAAGTGTCTACCAGGCTATACAAAGCTGTGATGTATTGTTCCGCACTTTCGCCCTCTGCTTGGTTCCTCTGATTGAACTTTGCACGCTCGTAAATTACATTTTTCCTCACATCGAAAAACGAATCGAATTTGTTCAGCACAGTATCGAACTTTTTCCGGTTTGCTGCCGAAATATTGGTAGAGGTTAGTACATCGTCGCCTTCTTCGCCCATGCAGTAGAGTAGAGTAGAGTACTCACTTTGCGGACGTCACCTTCTTGGTCCAGCCCCGTAGCTGCTAGGTACTGAGTAAACCTGCGCTTCCATTTAGGCCACTCATCTGGGTGTCTGAAGTCAAACCTTCCTGGGGGTTTTAGCGTAATGTTTGTTGCCATCCCACCGCTGCCACCATGTGCAAGTTTCAATATAGCTTCTTAGTTAGCTAAACTATTAGTCTATGATTCAACTTCAGATAATAACAAGAAGTAATAATATTCAACAGTAACAAGTCTAAATAGAAATATAACAGGAAGTAAATGTGACCACCATGTAATGAATATTAATGACAACCAACTAATGAATATTGTTCATGCCACAAACTATAATAATTATGTATAATATATCTAGCATGAAATAAATGTAATTGTTCCACCCAATAAGATATCTTCACAATGATATCTTTAGGTACATGAGCCATTGAATAACTCATAATATTTCAGGGTTGATATTTCACGCTGTGGAAGAACTTTACCCTATAGTATTTCCAAGTTGAGTTGGCCAGAAAAAAACTTAAATAACTTTTGAACAGAAACAGCTACGCATCCGCTATTCCAAAACTCAATACAAAAGTCTATGGGAATAGGAAAAACTACAGGTTTCCCGCTCAAAACGCGCCCGCTTTTAGTCACGCGGTGCGGCTCAATTTATCACGCGGACAGTCTTCATTAAGAATTTTGTAAACAATGAGCGGCTTCTTCTCTGATTCTTGCGTTCCTAGCTTAGTATCGTGATTAGCTTAGGCTGCTAGTGTGGAAACAGGATAGTTGGAGTGCCCTGTTGTCGCAGAGGGTACTGGACCACCTGATAGGATGTAGGTACGATTATTTGTCTACCTGTTCAATAACAAATGCGGTATAGCCAATACATTTCAGAGTGATATAGCTATCATTTAGCTAGCAACTTGTGATGATATAGCCACACTTAAGCTTTTTTGTTATATTTAATTTGTATGCTTGTCAAAGAGCTGTGTTTATGCCAATTACTTTTTCTTCACTACTAGATGCAGTTTATTGTGTAAAGATTAGGACCAACTCAGGCTGCACTCCACATTCAACTTGGATCACAAATATATTTTGTATGTGTACTACTTAAATTCTATCATCTCGTCAATTTTCATATATATATTATAAATAAATGAAGCAATTTGATAATTTTATTCAACAAGAAAGTCTAATAACTTTAGCTACAAGTTAACAGTGCTGTACTGCTGAATCCTGTTAATATCAGAATATTTCTTGGGACACAGTAGGTAAAATCGACTGCTTTTAATCTCGTCTCTTTAGAAGAACGCCTCACCAGTTTGTATTTTCTATCTGCTGTACATTATCTGGCATCAGAAACATAAATATAGTTGAAAACAGACGAGATGAGCTGTACAGTGCCCGAAAAACTCCATAAACTTCACTAAATTTCTTTCTTACAATAGTTACAGAATTAATGCTGGTAAGTACTAAATGCATTCCACATTTACCAGCTTGCAGTGGTGCCAACTCAACTTGGACATACTATAGTTATAGCAACCATCCAAACTTGTCCCTTTTCCTGGTTTTTACAGCTACAGTGTACCTTCCTCTAGTGTAGTCTACTCAACTTGGTTAGAGCAGCACCTACAACCTACTTTACCTGTAAGTTACCAGTCCTAGTACTGACTACAGCAGTGAAGATATCTAACTTGGAATAAACCACTTACTACACTCCTCAGAGTGATATGGCTAGATTTTTCACGCTCGGGCTTTATTTTCACTCATCTCTGGCTCATGAAAATAAATTAACATGCTCATGAATTATTTTGCCATATCACACTCTGACTCATGTGATAAGTATTATATATATGTATATACAAATATTACATATATTCCACCCTAGACATCTTCTTAATGATATTTTTAGGTACAAGACCCAAGATATAACTAATGATATTTCATGCTTGTTATTTCACATTGGATTGCCCAAGCTCATTACCCTTGTATTTCAGCAACCTGTCAAGTTTACCACTTTTCCCAGTTTTTACAGCTACCTTCCTCTGGCATAGCCTACTCAACCTGGTTAGAGCAGCTGCTAAAATAACAGCTGGGGAGGGGGGGGGGGGGTTGGTAACCCCTCTACAGCCAACTTTATACTTGTGAGTTAAGGTCCTAATACAAACAACAATAGTGAAGATAGAATAAACCACTTATTACACTAGAACAGTGATATGGCTAGATATTTCATTCTCTTGAGCTTTATTTTCACTTGCCTCTGGCCCTTGAAAATAAATTAGCCTGCTCGTGAAACATTTCACCATATCACACTCTGACTCATGTAGTAAGTATTATATGCATATACAAATATATATTATACATATTATGTTTGAAATTAATAAATACCTTCCAGGGTCAAAACATTTTTGATATTGTATTGAGAAAAAAAAAATTAATGCAAGCAAAGCGAGCAAGACATTACGAGGAGTAACACAATAAAAATTAATGGAAATTTGTATACATATAAACAGACATTGTGTATGCCATTTTTGTACTTTGATTCTCGCATTTTTTGTTTGCTTGGTGGTCAACCTTGTTCAAAACTCTACTGTACAGATTTTTTTTGTAAACAATCTTTATCCATAATATCTAAAAAAATTAATGATTTACTCCTTCAAATTAGGCTGTTACTGACATGATCTGAATGTTGTGGGACACAAGGTTTAACAAACTTACTGGAGTTCATTTTCTAGAATTAGTGGTAATGGTACATTATTTTGGTTACTACACTATTTGTTATACCTGCTCTCAATTGAATATTGATTGCCCAAGATTTCACATCATCGAGAGCAGTGGCATAGGAGTGGGGGGAGCTCCGGGGGCTGGAGCCCCCATATTTTTTGGCACAACTTAAAAATTAGATTTCTCGCATAAACACCTGAAAACCACAAAAAATAAACATGCCTTCAGAGCCCACCCATACCCAAACATCTTCCTTAACCACTGAACAAAATTCAATGTAAGTCTTGTGGTGTTATATTCAGCGATCAAGTATGTGTGAGAGTAGTGTGTATTACATCTGTTACTTAGCTAAGAGTATTGTGAGGCAAACAATAAACGTATTAGCTGCCTTTTTATCTTCTTTGGCATCCTTCAAGTTATTGTTGTTAGTAAGCAAATATTATTTAGATAATTCCTTAGAAATGCTGGGTTTTTTATGAGTCTCAAAATTTGTGGGAGTGGATACTATGACATTGAAATTCTTTCCCATACCCAATTTTTAAAATGGCTGCGTTTTAATAGTTCAGTGATTTTAGTCAGGAGTTGCTGGTAATTTGGAGAATCAAAATTATTCTTAAATATGTTTTGAATTACTTGTGCACAATAGCTCGCTCACCATTAGTGCTGAAGCACATGACTAATATATTATTCAGTGAATAAAATTATCAAATGGGATGCTAAAAGCAACCAGAATTTTAAAATAATGTTCCAGTTTGATGTGGCTTAAAAAGTAAAATGTGAGATAAAATTAAAATGCTATTGTCTACTGTGATTATTCTTATGTCAAAATAATAATAATGATAAACAGTATGTGAGAATGACAATGTTGTATTCATTTAAATTAGCTGAGCCAGGAAGCACCATAAGTAACCAACAATGGTGTATGTATTTATGGATACATAGGTCAAGAAAAGTGTGTGTGAAATAAGTGAACTGATGGAAGTCTACCATTTAAAACACATTATACCACTACATTCCTCATTTGCAAAAAGTATGTGTGACAGGGTACTTACTAGTAATAATAATTAACTACCAAGTACCCCATGACACAGTGGCATTTGACCTGTTGCAAAGTAAGAATGCAGTAGCATAAGTTATTATTTTTCATGGTTATCATTCTTTATGGTTGGTTATGGTTACATCAGTTTCCCTCTCTTTCCTGAACTATCACATTTCTGTATCCCACACCTTTCCTTTTTTTTTGCTCTTTCTTCCTGAGTAACAAAGTCCTTTCTTCTCCTTTGTCTGTTTCTCCTGCTTCTGAAACTTTCTGTCCTTCTATCATGATTGTGGACTTAGGCTTTCTGAAACTTCTGCCTTCTTTTTCTACTTTCATCTTTCTTTTTTTACTGGACAATACAATTCCACCCGCTTTTTAGTACAATATTAAGCGTTCCCTTTTGCCTTCTCTTTCATACTTTTATCTTCTTTTTACTACACAGTTTTTCCTCATCAATTCTACAGGCTAATTTACAGCTTTTCTGCCTTCTCTTTCTCACTTTAGTCTTCTTTTTTGAAACCTATGCCACCTATCCTCCTCAAATCCACCCAGGTTATGCGCTAGGCTTACTTGGAAATTCAGTGCGAGTTCACAAGTACTGTGTGTCGGCGTGTACTAGCTCATTAGCTCATGAATTATTCATGAATATGTACGTTGTCGGTCTGGGTATATTTGGCGAGCGAACGAAGCGGGAGAGACACTATCTGGGTTAACACAATTGAAAATCGGGGATGTTTGTTTATCGGCGAGCGAGCGTAACGAGCGAGACACTTACAGGGGTAACACAGTTGAAAATCGGGGATGTTTGTTTATTTATTTATTTGTATATATGTATAAACGTATGTATGTCCTTTTGTACTTTGACCCTCGCGTTTTTGTGTTAATTATGTGTTCGACCCCGTCTCAAATCGCACTAAACAGAATCCTCTGGTTTATCGATCAGTACCCGTATCGCCCTAGAAATTGAATTGAATTGTTTACCGTTTTGAATTCTTTTACGGGTGCAGTTAAAACTTGAAAACTTTAGGGTGGCCGCACACCACCTACGCAATTTTTTGTTGATGGTTGCTATACACGATTTGTATACTTACAGGGGCTTCTCCACTACAATACAAGGACAAAGTACCTGCCGAAGGAGCCGCTCACTAATTTTAGAGCGAATCTGGAGGAAATATCGGGGCATAGTTATAAAACTTTGTAGCACTTTTTTGGAACGGTGCGCTAAGTTGGAGCTCCGCAATTTGGTGCACTACTAGCCGAGCCGATACTCTACTGCATGATAACGAGTTCTTATCCATTTCAATATTACTTTATGATATATTCGCAATATTTTCTATTTATAAAATATTAAAAAATTCTCGTTATGGTGCAGTTCATTTTTTTTTGTTTACCCGTGTGTAAAATTTTTGTGTCGTTCTCATTATTAGATTCCAAGAAAAACTCATACAAAATTTGGAACTTTAATTCCAGTAGCAATTCTTAAGAAATAGCTCCACCCCCATATCTCGTACTACGAGTACGCGAGAAATTATTTTTTTCAATTAGTTTGTATTATTTCTAAAAAGAGCCCGCCTATATCAAGAGTAAACAAACATCAATACAACTATAACAAGAGAGTAAGAAGAGAGAGCAGTTTATTGGAGATAGCCAGAGGTGAAGGTGGTATTAGATCTGCGCAGCTTGGGAAGTCTTCGCTCCGCCGAAATCGAGCGTGGTGGATCCATCCCTTGAGTTCAGGTTCGCAGAGTCTGGAGAACGGCTACTGGAGGAGAGGCAGCATGGTGCACCTTGCCGCCTGAGCTCAGAGGACGTATGGAGAGTTGCTGTAAACGAATATGAGACAACAAGAAGCTAAACTAAAACACCACAACTTCGCAAAGTATACTTCTGCCACTACTGCGCGATTGTTTCTGCTCGCGTATTATCGAATGGTGGGGTATTGGCGGGGAATAAATTAATGTCCGGATCTACAGGCGGTGCGCGTTGCTATGTGCGGCCACCCTTAAGGGACTTCCATTTCTATTCGAGTTAGTGGCGGTGGTAAGTCAATGCACTCTTTGTCATGGTTATAAGCCGTGCGCAACAGTATTTACTTGAAAATACATTGTCCACTAGACTACTGCGAAGGTAAGTCTGTGTAGGTGCATGTCCAGTTGTGTCAAAGCATTGTGTGTTACAACCACTACTTAGCTAAAGAATAGCACAAAGAAAACTTTTAAATATGTTTTTTTTTTCTCCTTTCAATTCAAGCAGTTGCAGAGAGTTGTTACTATAGCACTGAAATCCCTTTACCGTGTTTGAGAAATATAAAAACTGGACCTTATTTTCAGTTGCTTCATGGTTAGAAGTCAAAATCATTCATATTAAAATAGTATAGTCTTTAGACTCGCTCTCCATTTGTGCTCAAGCACATCACTAGTTTATTGGCGAGTGAGCGTAGCGAGCGAGACACTTACAGGGGTAACACAATTTGATAGTCGGGGATGTTTGTTTATCAGTATGTATGGACGTACGTATGTCATTTTGTACTTTAACCCTCGGGTATTTACTTGAAAATACATTGTCCACTAGACTACTGCGAAGGTAAGTGTGTGTAGGTGCATGTCCAGTTGTGTCAAAGCATTGTGTGTTACAACCACTACTTAGCTAAAGAATATCACCAAGAAAACTTTTAAATATGTTTTTTTTTCTCCTTTCAATTCAAGCAGTTGCAGAGAGTTGTTACTATAGCACTGAAATCCCTTTACCGTGTTTGAGAAATATAAAAACTGGACCTTATTTTCAGTTGCTTCAGTGTTAGAAGTCAAAATCATTCATATTAAAATAGTATAGTCTTTAGACTCGCTCTCCATTTGTGCTCAAGCACATCACTAGTTTATTGGCGAGTGAGCGTAGCGAGCGAGACACTTACAGGGGTAACACAATTTGATAGTCGGGGATGTTTGTTTATCAGTATGTATGGACGTACGTATGTCATTTTGTACTTTAACCCTCGGGTATTTTTGTGTTCGCTCCGCGTTCGACCACGTCCCAAACTTCACTAAACAGTATCCTCTGGGGTTTAGCTACCATTACCCGTATCACCTTAGAAATTGAATTGTGTGTACGGCTATGAATTCTTTTGCGTGTGCAGTTAAAACTCTAAAACTTATGGGAGTTCCATTTCTATTCAAGTTAGTCGCTATTTGTCACAGTAATAAGCCCTACTCAACAGCATTTACTGGAAAATTCATTGTCCACTAGACGAACCACGAAGGTAAGTCTTGCGTAGGTATGCTCAGTAGTGTGAAAGTATTGTGCGTTACAACTACTATTAAATATCAGAAAGAAAATTTTAAATAACGTGACTTGATTTTGTTGCTTCGTTTTCAATTCAAACAGTTGAGGGGAGTGGTTACTATGGCATTGAATCCCCTTTACCGTATATGCTTAATTTAACAACTCGACTTTATTTTAGTAGTTTGAATAACAATAGTGTAGTTTTTAGGCTCGCTCGCCATTTGTGCTCAAGCACACCGCTAGTTTATTTGTATATATGTTTGGACGTACGTATGTCATTTTGTACTTTGACCCTCACGTTTTTGTGTTAGTTATGTGGTCTACCCCGTCCCAAATTGCACTAAACAGCATCCTCTGGTTTATCGATCGTTTTGTATCACCCTAGAAATTGAATTGTTTACCGTTTTGAATTCTTTTACGGGTGCAGTTAAAACTTGAAAACTTAAGGGACTTCCATTTCTATTCGAGTTAGTGGCGGTGGTAAGTCAATGCACTCTTTGTCATGGTTATAAGCCGTGCGCAACAGTATTTACTTGAAAATACATTGTCCACTAGACTACTGCGAAGGTAAGTCTGTGTAGGTGCATGTCCAGCTGTGTCAAAGCATTGTGTGTTACAACCACTACTTAGCTAAAGAATATCACATTAAATAACGTGTATTGTTTTGTTGTTGTTTTTTTTCCTTCAATCCAAGCAGTTGCAGAGTTGTCACTATGGCACTGAAATTCATTTACCAAGTATGCGAAATTTAAAAACTGGACCTTATTTTCAGTAGCTTCAGTGTTAGAAGTCAAAATCATTCATATAAAAACAGTATAGTCTTTAGGCTCGCTCGCCATTTGTGCTCAAGCACATCACTAGTTGGCGAGCGAGCGAAGCGAGCGAGACACTATCAGGGGTAACTCAATCGAGATTTCGCTATATTTATTTATTTATCTGTTTATGGGGTACGTGAGACCTCTGTTTTCGCCCGCGCTTTTAATTACGTAAGTTAGGTAAAGCGTTCACAGTTCCAGTATTTTTCAATTAACGAGCTCTGAGACTCCTTAGTGGCGGTGGTAAGTCAATGCGCTCTTTGTCATGGCTATAAGCCGTGCGCAACAGTAATTACTTGAAAATACATTGTCCACTAGACTACTGCGAAGGTAAGTCTGTGTAGGGAAAGGGGAAAGGCAGAAGAGGCGGTAGTCACGTGCGACGATAGAGATAGAGGAAAGAAGGGAGAGAGTGAGGAAAGAGGGAGGTGTGAATGAGGAATATTCGAAAATAAGAGGTAAACTTTCCTGTCCTGTTGTGTCAAAGCATTGTGTGTTTACAACCACTCTACTTAGCTAAGAATAGCACAAAGAAAACTTTTAAATAACGTGTATTGTTTTGTTGTTTTCCTTCCAAGCAGTTGCAGAGAGTTGTTACTATGGCACTGAAATCCCTTTACCCTGTATGCTAAATTTAAAAACTGGACCTTATTTTCAGTAGCTTCAGTGTTAGAAGTCAAAATCATTCATATAAAAATAGTATAGTCTTTAGGCTCGCGCGCCATTTGTGCTCAAGCACACCACCACTATATAGTCTTATAGGCTCGCTCGCCATTTTGTGGCTCACACTTGGACGGACTTATGGTTTTTTGTACTTTGACCCTCCGTATTTTTGTGTTCGCTCCGCGTTCGACTCCATCCCAAACTTCACTAGACAGTATCCTCCGGTTTAGCGACCATTACCCGTATTACCTTAGAAATTGAATTGTGTACCGCTTTGAATTCTTTTGTGGGTGCAGTTAAAACTCTAAAACTCATGGAAGTTCCATTTCTATTCGAGTTAGTGGCGGTGGTAAGTTAATACGCTATTTCTCACAGTTATAAGCCCTACTCAACAGCATTTACTTGAAAATTCATTGTCCACTAGACGAACCACGAAGGTAAGTCTTGCGTAGGTATGTTCAGTTGTGTAAAAGTATTGTGCGTTACAACTACTATTAAGAATATCACAAAGAAAACTTTAAATAACGTGATTTTATTTTTTTTTCTTCTTTTTCAATTCAAACAGTTGCGGTGAGCGGTTACTATGGCATTGAAACCCCTTTACCGCATACGTAATTTAAAACTCTACTTCATTTTAGTAGCTTGAGTGTTAGTTGTTAAAATCAATCATTGAGGCTCGCTCGCCATTTGTGTTCAGGCACAGTATAGTATATGTTTAGACAGACCTATGTCATTTTGTGCTTTCACCAGGTGTTTTTGTGTTAATATGGTGGTCGACCCCCACCCCAAACTCCACTAAACAGAATATTGTGCTTTATTGATCACTACCCGTATCACTCCGTGTTTTTTTCTATTCCCGTAGACTTTTGTATTGAGTTTTGGAATAGAACTTTCCCTCCGTTTTAGAGTATACTGAGGAAATCTTTTTTAACCACTTGGGTGTGAGCTTTCTGATGATGCAAACCCCAAATGCCCACCTGCTTCCCTTCAAAAGTTATTCAAGTTTTTTTCTGGCCAACTCAACTTGGACATACTATAATGACAGATGTAAGTTATTGCATTCTTTGTTATGGCTATAAGCCCTACACAACAGTAATTACCTGAAATTCATTGTCCACTAAATTAACCACAAAGGTAATTCTTGTAGGCATTTCCAGTTATGTAAAAAGTTTGCGTTAATGTGAATTGTTTTTGCTGTTGTTTTTTTTCTTCAATTCTAACAGTTGGGTTGAGTTGCTACAATTGCATTGAAACCCCTTTACCATATACTTAATTAAAAAATTAGACCTTAATATTTAGTAGCTTGAATGTTAGAAGGTAAAACCATCATAACAATAGCATAGTTATAGGCTCCCTACCATTTGTGCTCAAGCACATCACTAATAATACAAAATAATAATAATAATATAATAGCACTAATCTACCCACTCTACATAGTAATGCTATATTCATCTGGTTAAAATTGTCATATATTGAATAGACTCTTAAAAAATTAGTATGTATTAATATAATTTTGAACAAAATTGTGGTGCTTACTATTTCAAATTAAATACTACACATATAAAATGAGAATGATACCTCCACTTATAAACTGTTTCAGTGCCTCTGCTTCGTCACGTGTAATTGTAACTGCTGAACATAGCAATAAAAAAATATTTTTTTAATTTATATAATATGTATATAATAATATGGGCACATAAATATCTTTACTAAATGCATGCACAGTACACAGTGCACTTTGATTAGGTATTTTAACTTGTATATTACTTAAAGACATGTTGGTGAAGTCATTGTAGCTGTCCATACAATTAAATATAGAAGCAAGCTTACTCACTATATGTTTTGTAGCACACCACCAATTAACATTAAACATTTATATTAAATAACAAATCACCTGCTCCACTGAGTCTTGCTTGTATTGCTACATACACAAGAGTACATATTATATAAATGGAACAATATAATTATTATCTGTAACATTGTATAAAGTTATACAATACGGACAGCTAATTATATCCTAATGTGATATTTCCTATTCTTGCCAAACTCCTCCTCAGAGGTTATTGTTATATGAATCTACGATGTGATTTAACACAGAATAACACAGTTCCGACTCACTCAATGAGAACATATGATATCTATGGAGGTGCATGTACACTGATGGCTATTAAACAAGCAAAGTAAGTCTTGGCGGCTGTCTAGCTAGCTCAGAACTCAGTGACCTGGTAAAGAATTATCACATCCAATATAAAAGTGGCCTCATGACCCCAGCAAACCAACAGTCATGACAAATAGCTAGAATTGTTATGTTCATGGAAGGAATGTAAATTTTCGTATGAATGTTAACAGTAGTGAAGCACCAAGGCAAGTTTCTATTTTGAACATTTTTAAAGATCAAATAAAGACAGAGGATATTGTTATTTTGAAAAGAAAAGGCTGTTCAGTTAATGAAGTGAGTGTCACTGTCTAATTCTGACCACAAGAAGTGCATTTCATTCCCTTTCCACCATCTTCAAACAAAAACAGTGGCATTAGAACTATGATATCCTGAGAGGTTCACAAAACTAGACTTTGTACTCCTATCAATAATTTTTCGGGTCAGTCTTCTATACACATGGGATGGAGTAACCAATTGTATGATAAAGTAATATAACTGATAAGATATAAAATTATCCAATCAGATAGCTCAATTCACAGTGAATTTATTTCATGCCCTCCTCCTAGATATGAATAAGTAAACTGTCAAATCTAAATTTGCTTTTTGTGCATTTCCTACAGCCTAGAGCGGTGAAGTCTGGTGTACCCCTCCATGTTAGGTCGGTACCAAATTTACACTATCCTTCGGCCTTTGGCTCTCTGCTGTATAAATCTCATACCAACCTCCTCGTCATGGCATAACCAATACTGATTACGTGCTAAATATCTTCATAATAGAATATTTTAGTGGACATGACCAGTGAAATATTTCACAACATCACATGCTGTATTGTGCAAGCTCACTACTGTGTAGTTATAGCAACCAGCCAAGATTACAAGCTTTCTAGTGTTTTGACAGCTACCTTCCTCTATGGCAGCCTATCCAACCAAGTCAGAGTAGCTGCTAAAATATCAGCTGGGTTGTGGGAAGCCCCTATGAGCTAAACATCATGACAACTTTACACCATGAGCTCTTGGCCCTAATGCAAACTACTGCAGTGAAGATATCTAGCACAGAATAAACAACTTGTTACATTCTCTCAGGCTTTTTTCACTCACATATGGCTTATGAAAAATCATTAGCATGCTCACAAACTATTTCACCATATTACATTCTGGCTCATGTAATAAGTATTAAATACTACTGGATCTACTACAATATTTAATATAACTCAAAATTACCTTCCTCACGTTGTTTATAAACATCTTCTTTTTCTTCTTTTGAAAGCCCAGCTAAAAATATGACAGCGTGCATAGTAAACGACTATAATAAGAACATCTAAAGTTTGTATGATATTAATTGATCTGCAAGTAATCGGCAAATGAGCAAGCAATCAAATGCTCTTTACTAGATGTCAATAGCTACATTACTAGATATAGTGCAGTAGTCAATAGGTATAACCTTGTTTGGATGGCAATAGCTACATTACTAGATGTAGTCCAGTAGTCAATAGGTATAACTTTGTTTGAATGGCAATAGCTAAGTTACTAAATATAGTCCAGTAGTCAATAGGTATAACCTTGTTTGGATGGCAATAGCTACATTACTAGATGTAGTCCAGTAGTCAATAGTTATAACCTTGTTTGGATGGCAATAGCTAATTTTTTGGTGGATTATGTTTGCCAATGCAACCAATTTTAAAGAAAAGTCTACTGGACATCCATCAGCATTGAGCAATTTGAGATAGATTTCGTGGATTTTGTTTTTTACTCCACTAATTTACCACTTCATAATTGTCTCAGACTTTTTAGACTTACTCTCTCTTCTACATAAGCTTTTTAAAACAACACATAATTATTAAGAATTTAGCAGTCTTCAGGATCAAACCTATGAACACTTGCTAGATGCACAGACACTCTAAGCACTGAGCCTGACAACCAGCAAACTTTTAATTCTATGATTTTTTTAATTCCTGAAAACAGCCAACATTTTCTGTTTACTTTGTATTTCTTGTAAAGCCTGTCTAAGAGAGAAAAAGTTATTTGTAATAAAATATTGAGGTATCAGACAAGTGTAGAGGCAACCGCCAAATAAATTAACATCTTCTCTTCTCTTTATTCTGGCAATACATTAATAAAAAAACACTGTGTTATTGGTTGAAAGATTAGATTAAATAATGCAAACACTGGAAGTAGTACAGAAAGTAAAGTGTGAAGTTAAAGCATCGTATTGCATGGGTAGTGAAATTTAATGATAATGGTTATTAGACTATTACTTTGCCATAAAAAGAATATTACTTTCTAACATACATTTCCCTCATATTTATCAGATTGGTAAAACAATCTAAAAAATTCTTGTAAAACTCCACTTTTTTAAGCTAAAAATACCTTTATTTATAACATTTTCTACAAGACGTCTTTTCTCTTCGGTAACATTAGCTAGAAATAAATAACAAATACAAAACTGTAAACATAATTTAGACCACTGATTCACACCATTTTTTTAATTACTTCTCAGATGTCAAAATATTTTGATTTGTATAATATCTAGCATGAAATAAATGAATTTATTCCACCCTAGATATCTTCACAATGATATCATTAGGTACATGAGCCATTGAATAACTCATGATATTTCACGGTTGATATTTCATGCTGTGCAAGCTCATTATCCTAGATATCTTCACAATGATATCTTTACACACTTGAGCCATGAAATGACTCACGATATTTCACGGTTGTTATTTCACTGTGTGCAAGCTCATTACCCTTGTAGTTATAGCAACCAGCCAAACTTGTCATTTTTCCTGGTTTTTAGAACTACCTTCCTTTGGTGTAGCCTACTCAACTTGGTTAGAGCAGCTGCTAAAATATCAGCTGGGATGTGAGGGTAGCACCTACAACCAACTTTACCTGTGAGTTACTAGTCCTTAGTACTAAATACAGCAGTGAAGATATCTAGCTTGGAATAAACCAAGTTCCAGGAATGAATCACTAACTAGATAACTTGCTAGTTACAAGTATCTGAATTTATTCCTTTCACTCAAGATCGTAAATCTTGAGCCTGTGTCTTGCCTGACAGCTAAATTGAATTTTAAAACAGATAACAAACAGGAATCACAAGTAATATAGAATTATAAATATCAGTGTAAGAAATAGCTTAACAATAAGTTGGAATGAGTAATGACTTGATACAGTAGATAAGTGAGAATGAGGTAACTCAAAGTTATTATAAACAAATGAATGAAGGCGACATCGACGACATCGACGATCAGCAAGTGGAATCAGTGAGCGTGAGCAAAATAAATGCCTGTAGTTCTATACTGGAAGTGAGTGAACTAAATCGAACACCACTTACTACACTCCTCAGAGTGATATGACTGATATTTCACTCTCAGACTTTATTTTCACTGGCCTCTGGCTCGTGAAAATAAAATAGCATGCTCGTAAAATATTTCACCACATCACACACTGACTCATGTAATAATAAGTACTACATATTATATTATTTTGGAAACTAATATATAAATACCTTACAGTGTCAAAATGTTATTGATATTGCATTGAGAATAAAAAATTCATGTGAGCAAAGTGAGCGAGACACTACGAGGGGTAACACAATAAAATTAATGTATATTTTTACACACACACACACACATACACATATATATAATAGACATTATGCATGCTATTTTTGTACTTTCAACCTTGTCCAAAACTCCACTAAACAGATTTTTCTGTAAATAATCTTTACCCATACTACTATCTAAACAAAATTAATGATTTACTCCTTCAAATTAGGATGTTACTGACATGATCTGAATGTTGTGGGACACAAGGTTGAACAAACTTACTGGAGTTTATTTTTTTAGAATTAGAGGCCATGGTACATTATGTCAGTTAATGTACCATTTGTCATACCTGCTCTTAATTGAATATTAATTGCCCAAGAGGTCACATTATCCAGAGCAGTGGCATAGGAAGTGGGGGGAGGGGGAGTTCTGGGGGCTGGAGCCCCCATATTTTTGGGCACAATTTAAAAAAAATTGATTTTTCGCATAAACACCTGAAAACCACAAAATAAACATGCCCTCAGAGCCCCCCCCCCCCCCCCCCCAGACCGAAACATCTTCCATAACCACTGAACAGAATACAATGTAAGTCTTGTAGTAGTATATCCAGGGAACAAGTATGCATGAGAGCACTGTGTATTACATCTGCTAATTAGCTAAGAGTATTGTGAGTCAAACAATAAATGTATTGGCTGCCTTTTTAGCTTATTTGGCTTCCTCCCAGTTTCATTTGTTAGTAAGCAAATCTTATTTAGATTTAGACTCTAAGGTTTAGATAATTCCTTAGAAATGCTGAGTTTTTTTTATAAGTCTCAAAAATTGTGGCGAGTGTATGGATACTATAACATTGAAATTCTTTCTGATAGCCAATAATTATAAAATGACACAAACAATGGTTGACAAAACAATGAAGTAAAGCTACAACAGTGTCATTCACAGGTGAGCTGAAGACAGATTTTGTAAAGATAGATAAAATATAACAAACACAATTAACTAATCACAATGAGATGAATTCAAACTACAGGACCAAAGTAGTCGGTAGAGAGTGATATATATGGAGGAAATGGGTCACCAAGCGAGTATTAGGTATAGGACGATAGCGATGGTGTCTTTTCAAGATAGTGGTGGTAAGATCAAGTTGAGTCAACAGGTGTACCAGTACAGTCACCCGGGTTTCTAGTTTACTGTTGTTGCCAGGTTCAGTCAGGATTAACTGAATGCACAGGATGGAAAGTTATTCAGGGTTAACTGAATACTTATAGAGAGAAGGCTGCCACCAGAGTTGCTGGGGCTGCCCAATCACTTAAGGTGTATAAAGAGTTTAATCTTTAAACAAGGCTGAAATACAACAACTGAAATGGTATGGGGAAAACTGGTGTGTATAACTAGAGATAAGGATGAGGGAATGTAATACAAGTTGGGAAGAAGATATTTGAATAAATGGACACAAATGTAAATGAACACCAAGGTTGAATGTAATTAGATATAAGATAAGAATGGTTAACATGGGAAAATACACAGAGAAACAAAAACATAATGAAAAATATAAACAGGTAAACCTAATTATAAATAAGAATAATATGACATGATGTAATAGTTCAATTCAGTTCTAATAATGTAGTGACAGTTTCAATACAATAATAATAATAACAATAATAATAACAATAATAATAATATTAATAATAACAGCTTAATAATAATAATAGTAATAATAATAATAATCTACCCACACCTAGTAATGCTATATTCATCTGATTAAAATCGTTATATATTGAATAGACTCATAAAAAATTAGGATGTATTATAATTTTGAACAAAATTGTGGTGCTTACTCTTTCAAATTAAATAGTACACATATAAATAACAAAAATGAGAATAATACCTCCACTTATAAACTGTTTCAGTGCCTCTGCTTCGTCACATGTAACTACAACTACAGAACATAGAAATTAAAAATATTTTTATTTTTATGTATATAACAATATGGTGCATTAATACCTTTAGGTATATTTTAACTGATAATGTTGGTGAAGTCACCATTGATTAGGTATTTTAACTTGTATATTACTTAAAGACATGTTGGTGAAGTCATTGTAGTACAGTCCTCAAAATCAAATGACAAACATAAAAAACATAATCATCCAATTATTTATTTCTAGCTCTCACACAACTTTAGTGCTGGGTAGATAAATAAACAAAATACTACAATGCTCTACTCATTAATCTGAACCAACTGCAACTTCAAAATCTACTGTATAATTATAAACAGGTGTGCTGACTGGCTCAATTAATACTTTTCTTGCTACAACTCATGCAAAATACGAATGGTTTTCTCTACATTAGTATGAGCAAGCACGGTAACTGTGCTATTGATCACTAATAGCACAGGTTATTGGTGCTATCAATTGCTAATAGTAAGCCAGCTTTTTAAAAGTCATTTGCTATTGTAGCTGCACTGTATCATTCACTCACTATCTCCTTATTTCAGGATTAGCTTCCATAGGAACTTCAATTTCAACGTACACCCCTCCTAATCAGTTGAAAAACATTCTGTCTAATACAGGTAGAGCTTCTGTGGTAAACAATGACATTGTCTCCAACTAAAATCATCTCGAACTGTATGTTTCCAAGGTTAATGCTGCACGCGTGCGCACTTACTCATACCATTTTACTTAGCTACTGTGGTATTTCACTTAGAGTCCACTTAGTAACCAAGGTATTTTATTTAGTTAAGCGCCACTTCACTTTCCCCCTGCAATTTCAATTAAACAGCATTTTTTTCCATACATTTTTAATGGGAAACATACGCTCTTTACTATTATAAATAAAATATTAAAGAAAATCTTGAAAGAGGACACAAAACCATCTTGTGATTAAAAAAAGCACAAAATTTAATTTCGAAAAAATGTATTTCCAGTCTCATCTACAAAGTATATTGAAATCTAATTCTTCCTCTATAATGTCTTATTTATAGCTAGTGATGTTGACATAGATAGTTTCTTAATTCGTATAAGCTAAAAAAATTTTTCAGAGCAATCACCACTTTCTATTTTAACTGAGACTGCCATTTACCATTACTCAGGATGCTCATTACTCCACAGCCTACTACTAAACATAATAAGATCAGCTCAATTTAGGAGCTGGAGTACCCCAAGTTTTGGTATGGTGGCTGAGCCCCCAAAATTTAACATCATTGTTTAATTGGAAACTGCATTTGTCAACTAAAGTTATTGGTTTATGGTAACATAATCATAGCTATTTTTAAGAATAATCACCTGAATAGTGCCTTCCTAAAAAAAGCTAGGGAAACTGGAGCTACAAACTAACTTTTGGAAAACTTGACATTTGATCATTTCGTTAAATTTGCACACAGATTATGTAATGTCAAAATTTATCGGATTTAAGGTCTAAATTTACTAAGGTACATCACTAGTTCAATTACCAAAGAAACATAATGTTGTGTTTATGTGAGAATAATTTCACATGTAGAAGACAATGAAGATAGCTATCCAGTAACAAGACAGTAACCATGAACCTTTGAAAATACCCTTTTGAAAATGTATAATATTCAAATTAATATAATTAGCATTGTTGTATTAATTGAAGTAATTTACTTATTCATAAATACAATTATAACTATACCTTCACGTTGTACTCCTCCCAATCCTGCTCCGGGATTTTGTCCTAATAAAAATTATAAAAGCATCATTATATAAATATATTTATTCCACCCTAGATATCTTCACAATGATATTTTTAGGTACATGACGCGTGAAATAACTCACGATATTTCACACTGTTATTTCACGCTATACTGCGAAAGCTCATTACCCCTGTAGTTATAGCTACCGGCCAAACTTTTCAATTTTCTCGGTTTTACAGCTACCTTCCTCTGTTGTACCCTGCTCTTTATCCTGCTCAACAGGGTTAGAGCAGCTGCTAAAATATCAGCTGGGGGTGTGGGTAGCCCATAAAACCAACTTTACACTGTGAGTTACCCTTTCTCTAGTACTAACTATAGTAGTAAAGATATCTAGTGTGGAATAAATCACTTATTACACTTGTCAGAGTGTTATGGCAAGATATTTCACTCTCAGGCTTTATTTTCACTCAACTCTGGCTCGTGAAAATAAATTAGCCTGCTCTAACCAATCTCCTGTGTCTTGATCATTTAACTAATAGCTCCTCCTAACCACCCAGGGGCGTCCAGGAAGTAGATGCAATATTTTAGTTATACAATGATGCAGGTGAACATATGGTGAGACTGACTAAAAAAGGAGTGGACTAAGCCATGCAATATATAGCCCCACGGGTGAAACATAAATAAAGTGTGCTACACTGCACTCCCTCAATAAACACGTGTGTGAATTATAGAATGTTCTAGAACACGCTCAATAAATGGAATGTTCTGAAACAAGTTAGAGTGTCAAGTGAACCAATAACAAATCATTCAGTGGGCGGTGTCCCACAATATATATTATTATTATAAAAGTATCATTATTATATATACATATAGTACTTGTTACATGAGTTATATTATGATATAGTGAAATATTTCACAGACTTTAGTTATTTTCACGAGCCTGAGGCGAGTGAAAAGAAAGCCTAAGAGTGAAATATTCTGCCATATAACTCTGACAAGTGTAATAAGTGGTTTATTCTACTCTAGATATCTTCACTACTGTAGTTTGTACTAGGACCTTAACTAAATCCATTAAGTTGGCTGTAAGGGTTCCCCAAAACCCCAGCAGTTATCTTAGCAGGGGCTCTATACAAGTTGAGTAGGCTAAACCAGAGGAAGGTAACTGTAAAACCAGGAAAAGTATTGAACTTGACAGTTTGCTATCACTGCAAGGGTTATGAGCTAGGCAATACAGCTTGAAATTAAGAATGAAATATCGTGAGTTATTTCACTGGTCACGTACCTAAAAAATATCATTAAGAAAATATCTAGGGTGGAATAAATATATATACATTCTACCATAGATATCTTCACAATGATATCTTTAGGTACATGACCAGTGAAATAACTCACGATATTTCACAGTTGCTATTTCATGTCGTACTGCGCACGCTCATTACTCATGTAGGTATAGCAAGTGGCTGAACTTGTCACTTTTGCTGATTTTTACAGCTATCTTCCTTGTGTGAAGCTATTCAACTGGGTTAGAAAAGTGTCTATAATATTAGCTGGGTGCGTGTGTAACGGTTTCTACCCTAACTTTAGCTACTAGAGCCACCTTCACACTTACCCGAGTCTAGTTAGCCCGGGTCAACAAGTGTAGAGTTATTAAAATGGAAGATAAGAGTTTAAACAATCGAAATAAAGCTATTCTAACCTCTGCTAGACTGAGCTATTGACAATAATTACTGTAAATTATAGTCAAGATTTACAGTAAACAACTTATTAACACCAAATGTGTAAATAAACAACTCAATGGTTCATTAAACGTGAATGGTTGCAGTTGGTTACTGTTGTGTATCCTCACCAACGTCCTGGATTCGAGGATTTCCTGTCAGGACTGCCATCTCCAGCTCACCTGGTGGGCAGTCCCTGACACCTCCCTTCCCTTCTGTAGCCGAAGGCTCCGTAATCACTTGCCAGGAGAGACTGTCTGCATTTGTAAGTTCAATTTCCAGCCGATGTTTGACGGTAAACTGACACGGCTGGAAGGCTAATGACCAACGCATTAATAGATTATTCCCATTCTGCTTGGTTTGTAACTTTAATAGCGCCTTATGATCTGTCTGCAATTCAAAATAGTTTCCCCAGCAAATACACCACAAAATGTTCGATCAATTTTCTTTCTCGGTAGCATTGTTGAGCTTTCTGCTAAAATATGCTACTGGTCGATTTCTCCATCAATTGTTTGTGCTAGTACAGCATTAATACCCAGTCCAGATGCGTCTGTTTGTAGAAGAAAGGTTTGCAAAAAATCTGGCACCCTTAACACTGTCCCACCAGACAGAGCTAATTTTCAGATCTTTAAATTCGCTTTCCATAGCTTCTGTCTATCTAAGCTTGTTTGCTTTATCTCCACCCAATGAATCTGTGAGACTAACTGTTCGTGCCACACAATTTCGAATAAAACGTCGATAATATCCAGTAAGCCCAACAAAAGCTCTCACATCTGATTTCGTCACTGGCTGAACAAATTCATGTATAGCTGTGACCTTGGCTTCCAGTGGTCGTATTGTACCACTTCCAACATTGTGTCCCAAAAATTCGCATGAGTTTTTCCCAATTAAACACTTGTCTGGCCTTAGTGTAAGTCTAGCTTCCTTGATTTGACTAAAAGCTTCTTCCAAATGTGTCTGATGTTCTTCCCAAGTTTCAGAGTACACAATGATGTTGTATATGTAAGCCACTACAAACTCAGAGGTACCATCAAATAAGTCGTCCACCAGTTTCTGAAATGTTGAGGGTGCGTTTTTAAGGCCGAATGGCATTCGCTAGCTGGAACTTTCCTAGCGAAGAGATGAATGCTGTTTTCTCTTGATCCTCAATGCTCATAGGCACTTTGTATTACCCTTTTTAACATGTACAATGTAGAGATGTAGTTTGCCTTGCACATCCTGTCCAAAAATTCCTCAGGTCTTGGCATGCAGTACGGATCATTTTCGATGATACTGTTCAACCGACGATAGCCTCCACACAGCTGAACTCACCCATCCTTTTTTCTGACTGTGACCAACAAAGATATCCATGGACTCTTAGATCACTCTATAATATCTAAATCTTTCATCTTCTTTACCTCCTGTCTGACTTCTTCCACATAAGCAACAGGAATTCAGTATGGAGCTGATCGCACTGGTTGAGATTCTCCCGTTCTAATTTCGTGCTGAATTCTCGACGTTTTTCCATGACATGAACTAAATATAGTCATGTATTTTTCAAGCAATCGTTAGCTTCCTGACTTTGTTTAGATTTCAAATTATTACCAAGTTGTGGTTTGTCAACATCCGAAGTGTCCAAAGTGATTAGTTCACCTTCGCCTTCTGTCCAGCCTTCTGACTGAGTAGCTATGTTCATAGTCGATACTGGTGGAGATTTTCACGCTTTCATTAAATTTATATGGACAAATTTCTCCTTCTTGCCAGGTCCCGGTAGCTTCAGGTGATAGGTTACTGGTGACAGTCATTCTTTCACAGTGTAGGGCCCAGAATAAGCAGCTTCTGGCCTTCTGGCATCAAAACTAATGCTTGGTCTCCAGGTTCAAAGCTTCTCTCTCGTGCTCGTCTGTCATAAAGCTCTTTGTACTTGAATTTAGCTTGCTCATTCCTTGGCAATCTCGGCCATATCTGACATTGCCTCATACAAGTTGGACAAGTATTCTGCAACTGATACTGGCAATTCTTTCATCTTTCAATTGTTAAAAAGCCCCTGCCAGCACACACCCTACTGATCCCTGCTAACACATCCTTGCTAGCCCCTTCGAACATACACCCCAGCGATCCCTGCTAGCACATCCTCACTAGCCCCTGCTAGCACATTCCAGGCCCGGAGCCTTCACTCAGAAAGTGGTAAAGCCAAAACTCCTCCCTCTGACCACACCCAATTATTAATGTGAAAAATATTATGTTCAATTATTGTATGATATAGCTAGCTATAGTTACTGATATGCAAGAGTTAAAATTTTGTGGTCATACTATTGTTTCATTAACTACTTCATTAACAGTTAAAATCTTCCAAATATACGCAGTCTGTGTTCACAGTCAGAAACAAATTCATTTGCCACTTCTTTAAGATTAAGGAGATCTGTATGATGATGGTGAACATGGAGCACCATTAAATTATTTGATCTTCCCTGGAGCATTGTCCACCTAAGATAAGTTTTGACTCTTCTTAGAGCACTGAAAGATCTTTCTGATGAAGAATTTGTTGCAGGCATTATTAATATAAGCTGCAATAGCTTCATAACTTCATTCAAAAGGTTTCTATGAGAACTTGATAAGGTTGTAAAATGATCTTTAATATAAAAAATGGTTACTTCTTGATCTGCTCGTCATTTTGGATTGAATCCACACCAAATGTACTAAGTTGAGCTCTTAAAACATCTTTGTTAAAATCATTTTTGTAAAAATCAGTAACAACCTGAAATTCATCTTCAAAATCTTCCTGTTTACTAGCCTTAATCAATAATTGTTCTAAATTACTATAAGTTTTGTATCCAGGTTGATAAAATCTGTGAATTAAGCAATTTATAGCATTGTCTAATGCTTCAAAGTATAGTTGCCGATAAAAATCCTTTGCTGACCCAGGATAGTGACCACTGGTACTTCCATCTTTCTTGCTGGTCTCCTTTTTCTTCGTGGCAAATGTGGAGGTGAAATATCCATTACATCTGTAAACTTTAAGAGTTTTTCCCAGAATAAATCATATTGCTTATCCTGACGAATCTGTTGCATTGTAGTAGTTACCAATTTAGCAATTTGTTAAGCTTCAGATGCTGAAGTCGATTTTGCTTGAATGGTACGACTCAAGTTATTTGAATGACGTAAAATAAGTTCACCAAGGATTGTACCAAAAGCAAAATCGAAACTCTGCATTTGAGAGATAATACCGCCAATTCAGGCTTTCATTTCACTGTCATGCACAACAAGCAGAGCTTCATCCCAAGTATCCATCAAAGTTTCATAATTATCAATTACACTTTTAAGAGAATTTGCTCGTACAATCCATCTGGTTGGGCAGAGCAGTCTCATTCCTGGAGATTGAAAACCAGAATACTGGTCATGTGTTTGTTTTAACTCTCTAAATATTCCATCTCTACGTGGTGAGTATTTTATCAATTTCGTAATTTCATGAGTAGTTTCCAATGCCTTACAAACAGGCTTTGAAAACTTAATTGCGTCATTCATGGCCAGATTGATGGAGTGTCCATAACAGTGAGTATAAAGAGCTCACGGTTCTTCATCCATAATAATCTTAGCCACACCTCCTCTTGCTCCTCTCATTGTTCTTGCTCCATCATAGCATTGCCCTCTGATTCATTCCATTGGAATGTTCATCCTGCATAGAGAATCCTTTAAAACAGTAGCAAGGGTTTTAGAATCAATAGAGGGTACTTCAAATAATCCAATAAATTCTTCGTTTATATCAAAATTGTTAAGGGAACGTATTACAATGATGACTTGCTCCTTATTGGAAATATCTGTAGCCTCATCCATCATCACGGTAATAAATAGTGATAATTTAATACTTTCGTAGATATCTCTCAAAATATAAGTGGCCATAACCTTTTAAATGCTATTTTGTATTTCATGTTAAATATAATATTTATTCATTTTTTTTCCAACCAATCATTAATAAGTGGGTCATCCTCTCCCTTCAATTTCAGAACTTGCATAAAATTACCATCTTCTTTTCCATCACCTCGCAGTGGTAAACCTTGTCTAGCTAAAAATCGAACAGAAGATATGATCTTCAATAACATACTTCAATTCTGCTCTTTCTCCTTCATAACTTCTCGCGAAAGTATTTCAGCAATATTACCTGTACTGGCGGGCAATGTGATGGTTACTTCTACAGCTTCTTTATGACTTGAACTGAGTTCATGCCTTCGTAACACACTGGTTCCATCTTTCCAGCTACTAAATCCTCCTTTAGAAAACTAAAGAAATTGTATTGGCAGCTACAATAAATAACAGGTATAATGAGCTACTTACAAAGAAGGAAGGATCAGCACTGCTACTTCTCATCTTCTTCTCTTTAAAGGCACTAATGCAGATATGGCAATATCCTACATCATTAACTTCATCATAGTGGAGAAAAGGACACTGCTTGAACCATGCACCTTGACAAGATCTCCAAACGGTCTCTTTGGAAAAACAAAAGACTCCACAGGTGGCATAGATCGCCCACCTCCTTCTCTACCTGATGCTGATTGAAGCCCATGTCTTTAGTGAAATAGGTCACCCACCTCCTTCTCTACCTGATGTAAATTAAAGCCCATGTCTCTAGTGGCATAGGTCACTCACCTCCTTCTCTACCTGATGCTGATTGAAGCCTGTGTCTCTGTTGACATAGGTCACCCACCTCCTTCTCTACCTGATGCTAATTGAAGCCCATGTCTCTAGTGGAATAGGTCACTCACCTCCTTCTCTACCCATGATGCTGATTGAGGCCTGTGTCTCTGGTGGCATAGGCCACCCACCTCCTTCTCTACCTGATGCTGATTGAAACCCATGTCTCTAGTGGCATAGGTCACTCACCTCCTTTTCTACCTGATGCTGATTAAAGCCCTGTTCTCTGGTGGCATAGTTCACTGGCTATCCAATGCGTACAGTGTATCCACTTGTTCTAAGATTAAGGATTCCTGCTTGCTCATTGAGCATCCAGCAATAGTTGTGACACCATGGATACATCAGATATACCTCTCTCACAGGTAGCAGACCAAAAATTGCAGCACAGACTAACCACTCTCACTATTAGAGAATAAATTTGACAATGAGCTGCTAAACATTCAAGTGAGCATCAAGAAAATTACATATCAGAAACTATATAGTATTTTACTAATTAAAGCAACTCGTTGTGAGCCATCTTTTCTATAATTAATTAAAATGCTACGAATTGGGAATGTGCAGAAAACAGTGGATCATCTCAATCCTCTTATTGTTCATACAATTATTGAATAGGACTAAGTCCCTCGCTGACCTGCGGGGTCTGAGGGGGTGTGGCTAGCTAAGCTAGGGGCAATTAACTTGACCACTTTCAGTTTAGATATTGGATTGACTATAATTACGAACAAGAGAAAAGAGCAGATCAGAGAGAGATTAGACGTTGAGTGTGATGCGCATAAGATGCGCATTATGAACAGGATGACTTGGAGCAGAGTTCAGTGGTTTGTGATGAATCTCATTACCGTCTCCAGCAATGAGATTCGGGTAAGGGGATCACAGGTGCATTAGAAACTATGGAGAAGAGGGACAGATACAGATAAGCATAAGATTAGAAATAAATGAATTAAGACAGATACATGCAGGTAAACAAATGAAACATGGATATTGTGCATTCAGTTTCAGTTTGTAGATTACTTCCGGGCCGGCCGGGCTTGACATCTCTGGTTGGGCGTGGAGCCCAAACAATTATCTACAGCCAGTCTAGCATACTCGTAATTTGTGCTGCAACACAGCATTAATTAATATATCACATATGTAATCACAAATTACCTGTTTGCCGTATTCCTGACATTCCTTGTTGTATTGCTAAGTACAAAAAGTATATAAAATAGGTAATATCATAATTTCTTATGCATCTCAGTTAGTTTGTAGACAAAAATGATTATGTGTGCAATTTTAACCCTCTTTGTGGTATAAATTTAAACAAGTTTGGGTAGGCTATACCAGATGAAGGTAGCTATAAAAACCTGGAAAAGTGGTAAACTTGGCTGGTTGCTATAACTACTTGGGTAATGAGCTTGCACAATACAGCATGAAATAACAACGGTGAAAAATCTTCAGTTGTTTCATGGGTCACGTGCCTAAAAATAACATTGTGAACATATCATGGGTGGAATGTATATATATTTATTGCACCCTAGATACCTTCACAATGATATCTTTAGGTACATGACCCGTGAAATAACTCAAGATATTTCATGCTGTTATTTCACACTGTACTGCGCAAGCTCATTACCCTTGTAGTTATAGCAACCAGGCTAAACTTTTAAATTTTCTGGTTTTTACAGCTACCTTCATCTGCAGGTTTACCCTGCTCAACTGGGTTAGAGCAGCTGCTAAAATGTCTGGCTGGGGATGTGGGTAGCCCCTACAACCAACTTTAGCTATGAGTTACCCTTCCTCTAGTATACTAAATATAGTAGTAAAGATATCTAGTGTGGAATAAACCACTTATTACACTTGTCAGAGTGATATGGCTAGATATTTCACTCTTATGCTTTATTTTCACTCTCCTCTGGCTTGTGACAATAAATTAGCCTACTCATGAAATATTTTTCCATAATCACACTCTGACTCATGTAATAAGTAATATATACATTATATTCCATGCTAGATATCTTCACTTTCACATTGTTATATTTTTAGGTATGCAGAGGCGGATCTTGGGTTTTGTATTGGAGGCTCTTTTCAAGAAGGGTGACATAGCAAGAGCTACTTAAGGAAAATGTTGTATATATTGTATTTCTATTGTAATATTCAGTCACACAATAATTAGCATTATCATCTAACTGACTAGAACTGACATAGTGAACAGCTAAAATCAGGAAGGAAAATTTAAAACTAAGAACAAAACAAGTTTACAAAGATATCTTTGTGAATAAATGGTAACTGAGAAAAATAATGAAACTACAACGACATTCTAGCTAATATAGAAAGTAGTTACATAACCATGAAAAAAAATTGAATTACCACTAAATGCAATACCATTCTGTCAGAAACTAATGTTATACTTGCTCAATTTTGGCATTGGAATTGGAATAAACATAGCTTTGACAAGCACACAATTTAAATTTAACGGCAAAAAGCTTAAGTGTGGTTGTATTACAATTTGCTAGCTAAATGATAGCTAAATCACTCTGAAATAATTTTGGTTATACCACATTTGTTATTGAACAGGTAGACAATAATCATACCAACATCCTATCAGGTGGTCTGTACCCTCTGCGACAACAGGACACTCCATCTATCCTGTTTACACACTCACCACCTAAGGTAATCGCAATACAAAGCTAGAAATGCATCAATCTGAGAAGAAGGTGTTCATTGTTTACAAAATTCTTAATGAAGACAGTGTGCGTGATCACTTAAGCCTTACCGTGTGACAAAGCGGGCACGTTTTGACCGGGAAACATGTGTTTTTTTCTATTCCCACAGACTTTTGTATTGAGTTTTGGAATAGCACTTTCTCTCCGATTTTGGAGTAAACTGAGGAAATATTTTTAATCGTTTGGCGCAAGCTTTCCAATGGTGCAAACCCCGGATGCGAGCTGTTTCCGTTCACAAGTTATTCGATTTTTTTCCTAGCCAATTAAACTTGGACATGCTATAAGAGCTTGGTCTGCTATACTATAAAAGGACAATGAATTGCAAAAATAGTGTGACTCAGCATATCCATAAGTAGGGGCTCGCTCATTACACCATCGTGATTATTGGAGGTGGAAAAACAACCACAGACAAAAAGTTATGGTATTATACTTTTATCAGTAAGAAACTGGTTAGCTAAACAATGAGGGCTCTTTCTGAAAAAGGGGGCTTAAAAGCACCAGTCGAGCCCCCCCCCCCCCCCCCCCCCCCCCCCACTAAATCCATGAGTATGTGACCAGTGAGATAACTCAAGCTATCACATGGTGTTATCTAACTGGCTGTATTGCACAAGTTCATTACCCTAGTAGTTATAGCAACAGGGCCTGGCCACCAGTTCCTGGTTTTACAGCTTCCTTCCTCTGGTGAAGCCTACCTAACCAGAACAGCTGCTAAATATTAGCTGGGGATGTGTGGAGCTTCTAGAGAGTTTTACAGCCAACTTTACACTAAGTGTTAACAATCCTAGTACAAACTACTTCAGTGAAGATATCTAGCATGGAATAAACCACTTATTACACTCTGTCCGAGTGATATGGTTTGATATTGTACTCTCAGACTTTATTTTCACTGTCTCTGGCCCATGAAAATAAATTTGCCTGTTTGTAAAATATTTGTCATATCAAATTCTGACTCAAGTAATAAGTACTATATGTAATACAAATATCTTGCTGAATCTATGGCAATGTTATTTTCATAATTACCTTTCTCACGTGCTCTAATAACAGCTTCTATATGTGCTTCTGTAACCCCAGCTAAACGTATAATAATAAAATATATAACTGATATGCAAATGATTGAATGCTCTCAGGTAATACACTCATAAAAATAACATTACAATCATACTTCTTTTGCTCATACTTAAAGTGAAGTCAAACAAATGAACAATTTCAAATTATTTGATTGAATTGATTCCTGAATATTTACATTGAAAACTTATTTTAAACAGACTGAATTAATAATAATGGTGTGGTAGTGATGTGACAGACTCAATGAACCACATTACATCTGCTGTAGCTTTGTTATATCAAAATTACTGAACTACAAGAAATATACAGGCTTAATTAATTATAACCAATTAATTATAGATTGAGTATTTATATTCTATTTTTATGAATTGTGCTTTTTGTATTGCAGTATTTTCTAAATTTTACTCAATTTTAGTTCTTCTATATTTATTTTTTCATTTCATTTTCAAGCTATTTATACTAGTAGAGTACACTAAGGGCCAAAAAACATGAAATTGTTACAGAGTGGACAAAAGTACCAAATTTGGTTTCATGGTCCTTTGAAATATAGGGAGTGAGAAAAACACTGGCTGCAGACGCAAAAATGTGTGTGCCACAAATTATGCCAATTATTTTTAATTTCGCTGCGGAAATTTCGCGCATTTTTGGGGTTTTTTGTTGTCATCATAGTAGTCTGTCATAAAAATTTGAAGAGATTATTTTGAAATTTAGAGGTTTTGTGAGCAAAATATGGAAGAAAGTGATTAAAAACAAACTAGTGACATATGCATAGAATCAGAACTAGGAAACTGAATAATGCTGATACCACTTCCATGGAAAGATGATTGTGTGGTAGCAGAACTGGGATTACGGTCTATATTGTCCATAGCACCAACTGTGAATAATCCCTCTCTCAATTTGGAAGGACATACTACTCCATCTGACTCAAATTGCTTGCACATAGATTGAGCAATAGCAGTTTCAGTCTGAATGACTCTAGCCCCAAATCACACAGATTTTCATTATACACTTTGTGTACTTCAGACAGTTTAAAAATAAATGTCCTATTTTTCAAACAATTCTCAATGTAAGAAACTGTATTAGCAAATGCCATAGTAAATTCATGAAGATTACCTGAGCTAGAATCACAAAAGAGACAAACATTCTGCTGTACTGAGTTACAACGCTGCTTCAGTCTACTATTACAGCTGGAGGCTTCCAATTCTTCAGACTCTTTTGACCTTTTTCAGGGCCGTAGGAAGCTAATTTGAAATGGTACGGCCAAAGAAACCACACCCACTCATTATTAATATTATGTATTTTTAGATCAATTTTTGAAGCACGGAAGTAGTAGCAGGCAAGCACTGTAATCTCAATTTTCACTTAATGAATAATTTTGACATAGTGATAATTAAGGATACAAAAGAATAGTACATGAAATAAATTTAAAATTGTTGTATGTTATTCATTCTATGGTCATTTCCAGTTATAAATTCATTTGAACAGATTTTTAAGTCTAAATTATCAGTTCTATGTTTGTGAACATGTAACAGCATTAAGTTATTCAGACGGCTTTGGGACATGGTCGATCGCAAATAGCTTTTCACTCTACGTAGAGCAGAGGCACTTCTCTCACTCACTGCATTTGTCGCTGGAACAACTTGAATTAATCTTAGAAGAGTACAGATTTCTGACATACTGTTCCTCTGTGCAGGAGACATTGACTTAAAGAGATCCACAATATCAAAAAGTGTTGGTTGTTCATAGGCACTCATTGATGTAGTGAAAAGCTGCAACTGAGTCTTCAAAGGTGATGAGGCGAGGTCATTCGCATAAAACTTCAAGACAAAGTCAAGTTCATTTTGATAGTTCTGATTCCTAGCAGACTTCAGAAGTAAGTTTTCAAAATTTTTTAATGTCTTGTAGCCAGGTTGATTAAACCGATCTCGAATAAATGTTGTTATTAAATCAAGACATACAAAGTAATGACAGCGATACAAACCTTTAGGTGTTGCAGGATAACTACCATCGCTTGAACCTACTTCATGCCAAGTGGGAGCTCTTTTTTTCCTAGGTAAAATGGGATCACTAACATCAAATTTGGCTTTTACTATAAGCACTTTTTCCCAAAAAAGATCATAAGCTTCATCATTCCTAATACGCTCCAAAGTCTGACAGGTCAATTAAGCGATTGAATAACCTTCTGATGCGGTAAGACATGGATTCTGTAGGGTCTTACTCAAATTGTCAGTGTGAGTAAGAATGCACTCTCCTAGAACAACACCAAATAAGTAACTGAACTTTGTCATAGTTGCTTGTACACCAACTAATCTAGCACACACCTCAGAATCAGTACTTGCTTCAAGAGCATTTTCCCAAAGCACTTGCAAGACATTGTAATTGTTGACTACACTTTCTAGAGTAGCAGTTCGCACTGTCCATCTTGTTGGACACACAAGTCCTGAATCCTGGAGTGTCTGGAGCAAGCTCTGATTTGATTTTCTCAAATTCAGTATCTCTACGAGGAGAAAACTTTACTAGCTTGGAAATTTCAAATGTTACATCAAGCGTATCCCTGAGTATGGTATTTTTTTATACAATCACCTGCAGCTAGATTCAGAGCATGTCCATAGCAATGAATAAAAATTGCACGAGGCTCCTCTCTACTTATTTGAGTGGCTACACTATTTCGTGCACCACACATGTTGGCAGCCCCATCATAACATTGAGCATGACAATGAGTTATATTCAAGTTCATTCTCAAAAGTACATCTTTAAGAATTGTTACCAGTTCAATAGCAGTTATAGTGTCAGCTTTGTGCAAACCAATAAACTCTTCATGAGGCTGAAAGTCACTGTCAACCTAGCGTATGCAGATAGCAACTTGCTCCCTGTTGGAAGTGTCTGTAACTTCGTCAGCCATAAGACTGAAATACTTGGCTTTCTGAAGTGAATCAGCTATATCCCTTAAGATTTTTAAGCCCATTATTTGAAGCATTTCATTTTGAATTATGGGACTAGTATATTTGTCTGTCTTCTTTTCGAGCATAGACTGAATTTTGGGATTATTAATTTTGCATAGCATTAACAGCTGCATGGAATTACTGTCCTTTTCATCCCCATCTCCACGCAGCGCTATCCCTTGTCGGGCTAAGAAGCGTATGTAATGGAAAACCTGAAAAACATACTCTCTATTCTTTAACTTTTCTGATGCATGTGTTTTTGAGAGCATAACACCAACATCTAAACAGGTTTGGGGTACAGTAATAACAGCATCCACTGCTGCTTTATGGAGAAGACTAGCTTCATGCTTGTTAAAGTACCTAGTGGCATCTTTCCAGTTCCAGAACCCACCAGATATAAAAGTAGATTCTCCTGCATGCCCAATAGAAACTTTTACTTTACCTGATTTCAAGCCATTGATGCAAATGTGACAATAAGCTAAGTCTCCAGAGGCATCATAGTGGATCCATTTCCACTTGGCGAACCACGAACTTTGGAAAGAGCGGTTCACTACGTTTTTCTGTCCAAACTGGCGCTTGGGGAAGCTGTGGTTCTGCGGCTGATATGGCTCAGAAGGAACATCTGGTAAGGCGGCCATGCTTAAAACTTATCAATCTGGGCATGCCCAGTACTAATTTTAAAGTGGGGGTGTGGTTTCTAGAAGAAAAAAAATGGCACGGCCACTCCTACGACCTTGTTTTTAGTTGCACACGTTTTAACATTGAAGTGTTGAACTTCTGGTGGCATTTCTTATGCCAACAAGCCTGATTGACTAGGTGGCATTTCTTATGCCAACAAGCCTGATTGACTAAGTGGCATTTCTTATGCCAACAAGCCTGATTGACTAGGTGGCATTTCTTATGCCAACAAGCCTGATTGACTACAAAGTGGTCTACTGTACCTTGATCGCAAAAGTCAATATCAACTGGAAGACGATCAAGTTTTCTAAATGCTTCCACATTATTTTAAAATGCAGTATACACTACTGTGCTGTTGTGAGTAGGATATCGCAGGTCTTCAGAACTTTTCTTTTGGCAGATTATGCACAACTTCCAGTCTATTTCACCCTTTACAGACATTTTTGCTACTTCTCTTCACTCTTGTCAGATCAAGACATAGCCAGCTGCTCACAAAGTATGACCTCTGTATGACCTTGTCTAGAATTTTCTTATTGAACAGTGTATTTAAATCAGAGGTGTTAGCCATCATGTAAAAGGAACAATAGCATTGGTTTTGGTAACACCCTAAGACTTTCACGAGGGGGTGAGGGTTACAATCAGGGATTCATACACAGCACAGTGGAGAGATGGGGGGAGGTGGGGGGGTGTGTATAGGGGGAAAAGGTGTCGTTTTGAGTCCGCTAATGTGAGTACAGCGAAGGTGGTTAGTTTGGCAGAGAGAACTAGATGCTACGCATGGCTCTAAGGAACTGTAATGTTTATGAAGTACGAACTAATGAACTGATTGAAGTCAGCTTTCAACAAATTCAATTGTAATGTTGGACATTTTTTATCACAGTACCTCTAAATTTCAAGATAAACTCTTGAAATTTTGATGGCAGACTACTATCATAACAACAAAGCCACAGAAATTTTCGAGAAATTAAAAAAATTGGCATAATTCATGGCACACACATTTTTGTGTTTGCAGCCGGTGTTTGCAGCCGATGTTTTTCTAACTCCCCATACCCCAAAGGACCACCATACCAAATTTGGCACTTTTGTCCGCCGTGTAACGATCTTGCCTTTAGTGTACTCTACTATACTATCACAATTGTCCTTTAGACTTTTTTTTATATATATTTAGATTTATGTATATGTCTTAGCACCTTCAGCACTTATCCCTAGGATTCAGCATCAAACAAGTGACATATACAGTTTCGATAGTTTAGCATTATTTTGTGTATTTTCAACTGAAAAAGGCTCCACAGAACAGAAACATCTCAATTAAATTTAACATCAGAAATCTTTGAATATAATATTATTATGGAATAAGTTGTCAGTAGTTGTAAATTGTATCTTATTTTAAATTAAAAAACAGAGAATGTTTTATTTGGTTACTATTTAGACATAATTAGTATGATGTGTTTGTTCTCACGTGTGTTTTTTCCATTATAATTATCAGACTAAAACGAAATAAATTTCCATTAAGCAACACTTTTTTTATTAGCAAACACAATTTTGTCTAAGGTAAAGTACCTCCTTGCAGCATATCTGCTACTCTGTGAAGTTCATCATCGTCAATATAAGCTAAAAGTAAAATATAAAATAAACAGTAATCATAACTTGGATCACTAGTTCATAGATTCTTCATATGAATCTGATTGAATTGTAATTGCTATGATATTATTATCAGTACAACACTGATAAAAAAAAGTTATTATACATCAAAGATTATCGTAGATTCAGTTTGTTAGTTGTTTTTCAGTTGTTTAATTTTGTTTTTGTAAGCGCCGGATTTTTTTTAGGGCCATCAGCACATTTTATTAAGCGCTCGATGCATTCATCTATTGCTAATTGACACTCAGCCTCAGTTTTTAGGATACCACTGACTGTTAAGTGCCTACAACGTATTGGGGAGAGAGTAAAGTGAGCTAGACATTACCAATTAAAATATGAAGATATTTGTTATAGTGATCATTAGGAGTGGACAATTGAAAATAGAGTATAAATTCAATATAATACAATACTTAATACAGTAAGTCAGAGTGTGATATGGTTGAATATTGCAGGAGCTGACTAATTTATTTTCATGTGCCAGAAGTGAGTGACAATGAAGCCTGAGAATGAAATATCTAGCCATATCACTCTGATGAGTATAATAAGTGGTTTATCCTACAATAGATATCTTCACTGCTGTAGTTTGTACTAGGACTGGTAACTCACACTGTAAAATTGGCTGTTGGGGCTATATTATTTTTCACTCCCTGTTATGCAAATATTCAAAACTAAGACTTGTCTGAGGTGTTGTTAAACACTAGATGTTCTTCACGGACCAACTTTCTGTTCATAGGCTTAAAATATCTTTCTCCATCATCTGTCAAGGGTTAACTGAGGTGAACTCTCCGTGGTGATATAATAACACAACGTAAACAGCAAGATTTCTGGAGGATATAATGCTTACTGTTTATTAGATTCTGGAGGGTGATTTGCACGCAGCATGGACAATGCTGTATCTGTGATCAGAGATAAGCTCCAGAATGATGAAAGTCTAGATGAGAAAACATGTCTATCTCCTGAGTGCATCACCCAATTATTTAGTGTAGTGTACCCTGCAGCTGTGGTAAAGTTTATATAGGTGAAACAACTAGAAATCTTGAGCAGAGAGTGAAAGAACATCAGGATGCTTGTAAGAGAGGTGATGAAATAGTTTCAGCAATTACTGAACATGCTTGGCAGCAGCATCACCCCATTAAATGGGAAAAGGTGTGAGTTGTAGACAGAGCCAGTAAGAATCTTGAGTTGAAGATCTAGGAAGCTCTACATATTCAGATGATACCTAATAACAACAAGTTTAACAGAGACACAGTTTTAGAGCTTCTAGGATGCTGGCTGTCCATACTGCATGCAAATCACCCTCCAGGATATAATAAACAGTAAGCATACCCTCCAGAAATCGTGCTGTTTACATTGTGTTATAATATCACTACGAGAGTTCCACCTCAGTTAATCCCTGCATAGGACTTCTGCAAGATGTCAAAACATCGTCAGGTTAAGTCATAATTAACAATATTGGCTGTTAGAACGAGAAAAATTTGTTAATTTCATATTTTTCTCACATGAGTAGCAATATCTTTGCGACTGTAGTATTTGTATGAGTAATAGCACAGTTTCCATGCTATTACTCACTAATAGTAGGCCAGCTTTTTAAAAAGTCATTTGCAATTGTAGCTACACTGTAATGTTCACTCACTATCTCATTGTTTCAGGATAGTCTTCCACTGGAACTTCGTTTTCAACATAAGGTTCCTCCTATTCTGTTGAAAAATATTCCATCTAATACGGGTAGAGCTTCTGTGGTAAGGAATTACATTGTCTCTAACTAGGCAGTACTCAAGCTATATGTTTCCAAGGCTAATGCTCCAAGCATGTGCACTAATCTGTACTATTTCACTTAGCTACCATGGTTTTTCACTTAGTTTCCACTTAGTTACCATGCTATTTCAATTAATTACGCGCTATTTCACTTTCCCCATGCGATTTCAATTGAACAGCAATTTTTCCTATACTTTTCAATTGGCTATTTACGTGCCATTAAGTATTAAACTATCTGAATTACCAGTTGTTTTTGATACACTAAACCAGAAACTAAAAATGCCAAGTATTTTTTAATTATTATATGTCTAGAAAGGGTTTCAATACCTGCCCCAGTGTTTTATGACTTGAAAAAAAAACAACAACCACCAAGCATTTTTAGGAAATTATCATACAGTTTTAAGTATACTATATCATATAAGTTACAGAAGAAGCTAATGGCTAACCTAAATTATATGATATAGAATATATACACAATTTCAATTGTCCAACCCCCTACTCTCTGCTTGCTTGCCAACTAAAAAAAAAATCCCCCATTTATGTTACACCCGTGATGTCTCGCACGCTTTGCTCAGTGCCAAATACAAAAAAATAGAAATATTACCTCCAGACACAAATCTTTGAAATAGCTGTCTATCTTCAGCTGTACCCTTGACTGCACAACATATAGTATTATTATAATATTAATTACTCCACATGCAAAGTTGTTTACCAATCATTACTAAATTCTAATAATACAGTGAACACAATTCGTCATTTGGATGGATTTGATACTCAAATACTTTGTGGGCAGAGAAAGGCCCACATGAGAGAAGAGCAAAGAACAGTATTTATTATTATTGTGTTGGTGTATGCATATCGAGAAAGGAACTATCATATCGTGTGTTGTGTGTGTGTTGGACAAGGAGTCATTGTATATTTTGTGAACATGCTCAGTAGTGCTGTTGTGGTCATTCAGGGCTCAAGCCCTCATGCAGTTGTGGTCATTCAGGGCTCAAGCCCTCATGTATGTAAGGGCCTTGCGCCCCTTGTATTGTTAGTGTGCATTTCAATAGCAAATTTCAATTCGTTGAGCTAAGGCTAGCTAGCACACTCTGGTGGCAGCGTATTATAAGCTGTTACCAAGTGCGGGTACAATACCTAAGGGTACTAACATCACATACGACCCCCACAATTGGTGGCAGCGGTGGGATCTGAGGAGGAGACGTCCCGATCAGCCCAAGCGAACAACAAGACGAGCTCAAGGTGACCGAGGTGACTGCCAGCTCTACACTCGAGTCTCAGGACCACGAGGATTGCCAGTGTGGAAGAATCTACACTACCACTGTCTAAGGAAGAGCAGCGAGGAGAAGAACGCCGCGGACAGGCACAGCTAACCTGAAGGACGGACCACTGAAGTGTCAGGACCCGTTGTAACCCCTGAAGGAGCAAGCTTAGCTTTCGCGGACAGTTTGTGTGTTGTGAAAATTACGAATTGTAAAGTCCAAGCTGCATTATTTTCTAATATTAATTTTGTTTTGTTCTCATCCTTGTAGTGTGTTTGACGGAGGCAGAGTACTCTTGCCCCCTATGACGGAGCCCGGACACAGGGAGGGTAAGCGGAGGACCAAGAAATTGCCAGCGGTATCCTCCGAGGAAGCACCATATAGGCCGACGGGAAAAGCTATTGTTATAGAAAGATCACCTTATCCTGCTAGGCCGTCGGACGCAAGGTACAGAGAGGAGTCGGAAGGGGAAGGAACGGAGACCGAGAGGATGGAGGAAGCAGAAACAGGCAGAATGGCGAGGAAGTCTGAGGAGAGTGGAATGGAAACATTGGTGCGGTACTTGATGCAAAAGGATGAGAAGGAGAAGGAGAATAGAAGAGAGGCAGAGGGTGCCAGGAATGCGGAGATAGCGAGCCTGCTGAGGCAGATGAGCGAGGAGAATGCGATGAGGAGAAGAGAGGAAGAAGAGACTAATCGAACGGTCAGAGAGGAAGAACTCGCCCGTCGGAGAGAAGAGGAGGACCGGCGGAGGACACAGAAACTGGAAGACGACAGACTGAGAGAACAGAAAGAGTTACTGCAGGAAAAGCTTAAGGGGCTAGGTATGTACAAGGAGGGGAATGAGTTAGCAGCTTACCTGGAGAAATTTGAGAGGATCATGAGAGAGGGAGAAGTGAATGTGGAGAATTGGGGTGAGAGATTATACCCTAAGCTACCTGACCAGCTTTGTATGAGAATAGCCCAAGGGCGAGATGACGGGGTAGACTACGAGGGAATTAAGAAGGTTTTACTTAAGGCTACTGGGGAGACAGCCATTACCTATGGCAACCAGTTATTTGAAGTGAGTGGTGAGTTTTTCAAGGGGATGAACGCGGGAGAAATGGTTGGGTGGTGGAAGAGAATCGCGGGTGGATTGTGTCAAGGGTGTAAGAGTGTGGGAGAGTGCGAGTTGGCCATAGCTAAGGCCCTGATGAGGAGAGTTTTGCCTCAGAGTGGCAAGGCTTTCATGGAAATCAAGAGCAATAGTGATTGGGGGGAATTAAGAGAATCAGTGGAGGATTGGTTATCGGGCAGACAGAAGGGGAACTTCTTTAAGCCACTGGGTGGTGGACCTGTGGGGAAAGGATATCGAGAGAGTGTATACGGGAGAGAGAATGGGACTAGGAGTGGAGATAATAGGGATAAGGTTGGGAGTGCGATGAGTTACTTCACATGTTTCAATTGCAGGGAGAAGGGACATAGAGCTACGGATTTGCAAGAAGGAAGGGAAATATGGTGGTGGATTCCTCCCGAGGGTCCCCACCTGCTACAACTGTGGCAAGGTTGGTCATATAAGCACAGAGTGCACAGCTAGAAAGGGAACGACTCCGGTCAAGAAGGAGACCACCACCACTAAGATGTCAGTGTTACTGAATTCAATGTCTAAGAGAAAGGGGAATGTAGCGGTAGGGCTTGTGAATGGGGTGAAAACGGAGATATTAATAGATTCTGGGGCCGAGTTGGGGTCGGTGCCTAGAGAGTTTGTGCCTGAGTGGGCAAAATTGTGTAACGAAGTGCGAGTGGTAGGGTATGGTGGTGTTGAAAGAACTCAGAAGAGTTTCATGTGTGAGTTTATTGTGGGAGGTTATCGTAAGGTGGTGAAGACACTGATACAAGAGGATGGGGCACCGGGAGTTATGTGTATCTTGCCGGTTGCTTTCACGAATGATGTGGAGGAGGCAGCTTATAAGGGGGCTATAAAGGAGTATGTTTTAGGGAAAGAGAGAGTGGGTATGAATGTGCTGACAAGGAGTATGGCTAAGAAGGAAAAGGAGATGGATGAGAATGAGGAGGGATTTGTTGAGCAGGACTTATGGAGTGTAGTCACTCCTGAGAGTGAGGAGGTGCATGAACCTCTAGTTGGGGTAGATGACCAGTCCGAACCCTTAATCAGGCCCGAAACAGAGAGTAGGGTGGGGGAGGAATACGAGGGGGTTGAGGCTGAAGGTTCGCCTGACGCTGATGAACCCCCGGTCTCTGCTCCAACGGAGCCAGACGAAGGGAAAGCAATTCCTCTAGAGGAGTTGTCTTCTGGGAGTGGCAGTGAGAGTGAACTGAGTAGGGTTGCGGGAGAAATAGGCCCAGTAGGGGAGGGCCAGGATAAGGATGAGTTTGTGAAAGAGATCAAGAGTGACGAGGGGTTAAAGGAGTGGAGAGAATTAGCAGAGAGGAGAGAGAGAGGATTCAAGTGGAAGAAGGGAATCTTAGTGAGAAGTATGTACGTAAATTGGGAGGAATACAGGGACGTGATTGTACTGCCTAAGAGTTATAGAGAGAGAGTCATGATACTGGGGCATGATAGAAATGGACATTTGGGGGCAGATAAGGTGGCTAAGATGATTGGGAGACATTTTGCATGGCCGGGCATAGTGAGAGAGATAGTGGATTACTGCAAGAGCTGCAGGTTCTGCCAGGTCAAAAGTAAGTATAGACCTCGAAGGGCGCCTGTTGTGGAGAGACCCATATTGGCAGAGCCCTTCGAGAGTGTTGCAATTGACTTGGTTGGGCCCTTACCGAAAGAGAAGAATGGTAATAGGTATATCCTGACTTACATCTGTTTAGCGACCAAGTGGCCTGAGGCGGTGCCCCTTAGGGCTATTACCGCAAAGTCAGTAGTAGAAGGGCTGTGGTCGATATTTTCCAGGACTTCTATACCTGAAAGTGTTTTATCAGATCAGGGCACCCAATTCTGTAGTAAGGTGATGGGTCAATTTTGTGAATGGCTTGGCATTGAGAGAGTAAGGACCTCGGCCTACCACCCGGAAACTAACGGGTCGGTAGAACGAATGCATGGCACGATGAAGAGCATTTTGGGGAAGTGTGTGAGTGAAGGGTTAGACTGGGTAGGTCAGTTATGTTTCGTTATGTACGTGTTGAGGCAGATGCCTCACGCGGACTCAGGGTACAGTCCCTTCGACTTAGTTTATGGATTTAGAGTTAGGACGCCATTGGATGCACTATATTACGGATTGTATGAGAAGGAGGTTGAAGGATTGAATGTGTGTGAGTGGGTAGCTAAGATGGCAGAGAGGCTTGAAAGTGTAAGGGATAGTGCGGCATTGAGAATAGCGAGGGGCAAGGAGAGTTGCATGCAGTATGCGAATAGGGGAGCAAAGTTGAGGGAGTTCAAGGAGGGGGATTTGGTATTGTACAGGGTGCCTGGAATGACATGCAAGTTGGCGGACTCGTGGGAAGGTCCGTATAAGGTTTTGTGTAAGAAGGGTAAGGTGAATTATAAAATAGCGAAGGTGGGTAAGGAGAAGCACGGGAAGGTTGTGCATGTAAACTGTTTGAAGGAGTATAGGGAGAGAGCTTTTATCGGGAGATTAGATGTTGTGTTGAAAGAGCAGGGTGAGAGGGGTAGCATTTTGAGTGGTGTGTGCGAGGGGTACAACGAGAGTGAGTTACAGGAGTTATTGGGGGAGTATGAGGATGTATTCTCGGACAGACCGGGGAACACAGACTTAGTGACATTGACAATTGACATGGAGGATTGTGAGCCGATTAGGCAGATGCCTTACTCGGTCCCGCTTGGCATTCGGGAGAAGGTCAGAAAGGAGTTGGAGTCACTGGAGGAGCAGGGTATCATTGAAAGATGTTGCAGCAGTTGGGCGTCGCCTTTGGTGCCTGTACGCAAGCCAGACGGGAGTATACGCTTATGTGTCGACTACCGTAAGCTCAATGCTAAAACTGTGAAGGAACCCTACTATATCCCCTCGTTTCATGAGATGATAGAGAAGGTTGGTGCAGGATGTGTTATGTCAAAGGTGGACCTAGCCAAGGGGTTCCACCAGGTGCAAGTGGCAGAGGGAGACCGGGACAAGACCTGTTTTGTCTGTCCCTTTGGGAAATTCAGATTTGTTAGGATGCCGTTCGGCCTTACGAACGCGCCAGCGGTATTCCAGAGACTTATGGACGGTGTATTGGTTGGGTGCGAGGAGTTCGCCCGTGTATATATCGACGACATCTTGGTCGTCTCTGTTGATTGGGAAAGGCATAGGGTGGAGTTGAGGAAGACGTTAGAGGCAATTCGGAGAGCGGGGCTGACGTGTAAGAGGGCAAAATGTTGTTTTGGGAAGCGGAATTTTGAATTCTTAGGACATATGATTGGTGGAGGACGTGTGAGTGTACCAGCAGCTATGGTGGAGGCGATTCGTGCTCATCCTCTACCCAAGACGAGAAAACAGCTGAGGGCATTCCTCATCCTTGTGGGCTTCTATAGGAGGTTTATCGCAGGCTTCCACAAGTGGTCCTCCGTTCTTACGCCTCACACATCGACAGCAATGTCTGGGGTGGTAAGCTGGACGAAGCCAATGTTGAATGCGTTTTATGAATTGTGTAATTCTTTGTGTGAGCCTGTGTGTTTATATGTACCATGTTCTAGTGATTCGTTTGTGTTAGAGAGCGATGCGAGCTCAACGGGGGTTGGAGCTGTCTTGTCGGTGGTGCGCCATGAGGAGAAGCTGCCTGTGGCGTTCTTTTCGAAGCAGTTGTCTGGAGCGCAGAGGAACTACAGCGCCCAAGAACTGGAAGGGCTGGGTGTCTACGAAGCCATCAACCATTTTTCGTTCTACTTGTATGGCCAGCGTTTCAAGGTGGTCACAGATCACAAAGGCCTAGTGAACATGCGTGAAGGTCGCCAGGAGAACAGACGAATTCACAATTGGTGTCTCAAGTTGGCGATGTACGACTTTGAAGTGGAGTATCGTGCGGGGAAGGAAAATGTTGTAGCTGATGATCTCAGCAGATGTCATGAGGGAGCAGATGACGGAGTCACCCGTCTTTTGGAGGAGGGGGGAGATGTGGGCAGAGAAAGGCCCACATGAGAGAAGAGCAAAGAACAGTATTTATCATTATTGTGTTGGTGTATGCATATCGAGAAAGGAACTATCATATCGTGTGTTGTGTGTGTGTTGGACAAGGAGTCATTGTATATTTTGTGAACATGCTCAGTAGTGCTGTTGTGGTCATTCAGGGCTCAAGCCCTCATGTAGTTGTGGTCATTCAGGGCTCAAGCCCTCATGTATGTAAGGGCCTTGCGCCCCTTGTATTGTTAGTGTGCATTTCAATAGCAAATTTCAATTCGTTGAGCTAAGGCTAGCTAGCACACTCTGGTGGCAGCGTATTATAAGCTGTTACCAAGTGCGGGTACAATACCTAAGGGTACTAACATCACATACGACCCCCACATACTTCATTGGCGAAGTCATTATTATAAACTTATATTGAAATGTGTAGTACATTACAAAACCAAGCTGACTTAAAAGTTGCAAATATATTAGCTTCATGTAATTCCTAAAGTAATCTGAAGAACATCAATTTGTAGCTATATGCTATAAGTTAGTTCCAAGAAATTCTAGCTTAGTTCAAATCTCCTAACTGTCAATACTTTATTCCTTGCTAGCCGTGTGTGTATGTGGGTTTGTATTGCTGTGTAACTATGTGTACACTGTTTGAACGAATTATATGAGTGATAATTCCATTATAAAAATATTGATTATCAGATATATAATAATGCCTTGTAATCTCTGCCCATATACACTTTCAGCATTTATTTTGCACATACACATAAAACTAACACAACACATGTACACATAGGACTGACACAATACATGCACACATAGGACTCACAACACACGCACACATAGGACTCACATCACATGGACACATAGGACTGACACAACTCATATAACCTATAACCTATGACTGACATAACACACACACTTGTACACCTAGGAGACTAGCACAACACATGTACACATAGGACTGACACAACACATGTACACATAGGACTAGTACAACATATGTACACATAGGACTAACACAACACATGTACACATAGGGCTAACACAACACATATACACATAGGACTAACACAACACATATACACATAGGGCTAACACAACACATGTACACATAGGACTAACACAACACATGCACACATAGGACTAACACAAAACAATTATGCAAATAGCTACACAAGTAAGTTTATGCCTAACTTCAACTGGTAGTCATAACTTAATATGTGACAAAACACAAGTCATCATCAAAATATTACAAGAAAATAGTTTTTTTTAAAGTAAACTTCAAATCTAACAATCTAGCAACCTCAAAATACTAAGTTATAACTTGGTTATATTATATATAATATAATTAATAGATTTTTTCTTAATATACTATAACTTTTATTATGTCTTACCAGACTATCTATATGTTTTCAATTTTGCTACTATTGTTTTATCCAAAGTAACAATTTATGTAACATTTAGATCACTAATTATTACAAAGTTAGTTTATGTAGAAACAGTATTGAATATTGTAACCTTCATAAGTTGTTGGTTCCTTTTCCTCTGGTTGTGCCTCAGGCACCTCTGGTTCTGGTATTGTCACACTTTTTTCTTGTTCTTGTGCATCCATAAATGTGTCTAGGTCTGATTAAACACAAGTTGTTAATGTTAAGTAATGTTGCATTATATAACCCATGATATTACTTTGAACTTCTACCCAATGCCTATTGAAAACATTCACGTTAAGGATGGCAATACCACCACACACTTTAGTTGCTATGGTAGAATTTTGCTGCTTTATTAAGTACGTGCCTATTTTTATTTCATGCAAGCAGCTAACGATGGAAATACCTGCCAGCTCAAGTGTGAAAACAACTAGTACTGATGGTCATGAAGTTTCTACAGCATTTTCAAAGATCTGACTCGGAATATTCAATACATTGTTTATATTTTTATTATATTATTGTATGATGCCTCAGGATTCATGTAACAAATCCAAAAGACTTATCTGTGGCATATGCAGTAAACAGCTAGCTAAAGAGATTAAAGCATTTACTCATTTATTACATCTCAGAGCAAAGCTGCAATTGATCATTAACTTTTACTTGTATGGACCTCTTCCTACTGCTGTGATGAATCATCAAGCATGACAGTCCTTCCCCACACACGAATAAATGAGCTAAGCAAATAAAATAAATAACATACCACATATTAAAACTTAATTCTCGTTACTAGACTAAGTTGCTGTAGCAACACAGACTCAGGATCTTAATTCTTTATCTTACTAGTACTGAAAGTTACAACACACGTGGGTGGCTTATACAGGCCCGTAGCCAGAGGTTCTCATTGGGGGGTTCGGATTTTAAGACGCAAAAAGCCACACTTACTTTTGTTTCCTCGTTAATTCTTTTACAATACTAAAAAACAAAAGATAAGTGTACTAAAGCTTAATTTGTTCTAGGTATTCTACTTCAAAACTATAATCTGTTCATATTCGAGAGAAAAGCGGTATTATTCTCATGTAACCAATACAGTGCATCATTAATACGCCTTATTCGTACACTACAAGTTATTTAATAGTACAGCGTGTAAACTGCCAGTTCAAATTGTATTGGAAAAATCGCTATAACTAAGTGAAATAGCACGGGACAAAGTGAAATGCCATGACAAAGTGAAATGCCACCGTAGCTTAATTAGAGTAAGTGCACAAGCATGCAGCTCTAGCCTTGGAATTGTACAGTTGTAGTTTCTAGTTGGAGACGTCATTTTTTAGAGCAGAAGCTATACCCTTTTTAGACAGAGTTTTTTCAACAGATTAGGAGGAGCCATCTATTAAAGTAAAATTCAAGATTACGTTTATCCTGAAGTATAGAGATAGTGACTGCATTATACATAGTAGCCACACTGTAAATGATCTTTAGCTTACTGTAGTCTCGTGCAATTTTTATAAAGCTAGCCTACTATTAACGGGTAACCGTGCTATTCAGGATTAATAGCACGAATAACGTGATTAAAATAACACGAGGCAAGTCGGAGTGCTATTTCAGTAGCTTTGTGAGCGCTACTGATTCCTAATAGCACAGGTTACCCGTGCTATCACTCGCTAATAGTAGGCCTGTTTTTATTTTTATTTTTATCATTTGCAGTGTAGCTACAATTATCTGTGCATTTCAGGTTTAACTTTCTCAGATACTTCCGGATGGCTCCCTTTCTAATCTGTTGAAAAAATTCTGTTGCTTATGCTATTAATATTGAATCGCATGCTTATTGGTGCTATTACTCTTACTAATTAATAAGTGCATTACGTTACACTTTATAAAGAAAAATATAAAGTAGCAAGCTTTACTCGTGCAGCGAAAATTTTGTAACCAAGGAGCTGAATAGGTCACTTGGACTCACACTAGGCCAGAAAAATAGCAGATAATTCAAGAGCTGGTTCAGCACGATTGAACAGATGATGAATTCCAATAGTTATATGTGGAGTGTGGCTAAAATATTTACTTCCGGTCACTCTAAAGGGGGTTCGACCGAACCCCTCGAACTGGACATGCACCTACACAGACTTACCTTAGTCTAGTGGACAATGTATTTTCAAGTAAATACTGTTGGCACGGCTTATAACCATGACAAAGAGCGCATCAAAACGGTAAACAATTCAATTTCTAGGGTGATACGGGTACTGATCGATAAACCGGAGGATTCTGTTTAGTGCAATTTGGGTCGGGGTGGATCACATAACTAACACAAAAACGCAAGGGTCAAAGTACAAAATGACATACGTACGTCCAAACATACAAATAAATAAATAAATGTGTCCGTCTACATGAAAATCGGGCACAGCGCGGCCTGACGAAAAATAATTTTTTTGCACTTACGCACTCCTCGGCATCCAGGTATTAAGCTATCCAAGTTTTATCGTCGTAGCTTTAGCCATTCCCGCTATATATCACCTAACCTTACCCTCCGTTAGGCTTATTTAATACAATTTTAAGAACTAAATCGATCTTTTCGCGACGTCTACGCATGCCGAGTTGTGCCCGATTTTCCCATAGACGGTCACAAATAAACATCCCCGATTTTCGATTGTGCTACCCCTGTAATTTAGCAAAAATACTAAAGTGTTGTAGTGCTAGGGCGAAGACGGCTCAGGAGGAAGGCATCCCAAGGCCCGGTGCAGCCTACTGGTAGAATTAATTAGAAAACTTTAGATGCCACGTTTAGCCGGGTTTTCACAAATCCAGTCACATATACAAAGACTAAAATCTTAATTGAATCTCATAATGTGATGGGCTTGCACTAGTACCTTTAGTGATAATGCTCATGAATTATTTTAACTAGATATTTATTGGATTAATTAATTAAATCAAATATACAGAAAAAACATTCCTCAGGCGTAATGTAATGAGTAACTAAAAACGTACCTTCACCCATGTCTCTTAAAAATCTTGCTCTGTCTTCACCTGTAAGTCCAGCTAAACAAATAGTCACATATACACTAAACATTGAAAATGCTCTCCATATTATGAGCAAAGCACAAGGTAAATAGTTCTTCAAATACCTACAATTTATTTCATTTTTAGTACATCATACATCTATTTTATGTATACAACTAAATTACCTTCTTCAACAAATTGTTTAATTCTCTCTGTGTGATCACCTATGAATGAACAGGATACCCATTAATATCTGCAAATGTGTTTAAAATAGTCTACACTGTGCATATCTAATTAAAATAACTTGATCTATCATTTAGCCACTATTATAATCAAGTAATTGTAGTATCTTTTATTAAATATTTTGTTTTGTATCAAACTACTATAATCACTAGATACTGTATTACAAGAAGTTATAGAAGGCAAACATTGGTATAGGATATAGGAAGATGACATGTTAAGGGGGGGTTGCAGAACCATTCTTTCAATTCAGCTACATTTATGAGTTGCAATACAGAGTAATATTAAATCATTAACATATTATTTAATACACAACAAATAGTAATTGTCTAGAAACATATTAATTCACAATCACTCTGCTGTGCATCATTGTAGGTATTATTTATAAATACAAATCCAATGCAAAGACATTAGTTCTTGTTTAAAGAACAGCCACAAACCCAAATATTAATGATAATAATGTGTACATATGAGAATATCAACTTCATCAATATGTAACTGCATCATCTTCTAGTAGTAAAATTGGTGCCTCAATTATTGAGCAACTATCTCAATTGGAAAAATCAGTTCCTCAACTTCAGAGAAATATTGGTTGTTTAATGGTTACACTTTTTGCTCTTCAATAGGTAAACTTTTTAATTGTGAGAAGCATGCATATCTAATTTATCACAACCCACCTAGTATATCCCCATCTACTTTGTCTCACAACTATTATAAAATTGTATATGTCATGACTGGAAAAGGATCTCTGGCTTCAATGTAGCATGGACCATGTGAGCAAAGAAAAAAGTCAGTTACTTCACCGTCCCTTTTGCATTTAGGTAAAGATCAGTGGAATGCATTTTAACAGCATAATACAATATGCCAACTGTATTATCCTAAATTGATGTAATAGCAAGCACAAATTCAAATTACCAAAAATTGCCACATTCTTACACAGAATGTATGGCTTATTTTATATTACTTTCTGAAAAACATTGCTACTATAATGAATTGAAGAATTTTATGCCTTGAACTTTCCAAACATTTTGTGCAATACACATACAGAACTGTCTACATGTAATTGATACTTGAATTTCTATTTTATCTAATTTTTATTAGATTATATGCAGTTGTGACTATAATTAAAGTTACCTGTATCTGAATCTAAAGGAGGAAGTGGTGTGGAATGTACCATTATCATACTACCTAAGCAAATTAAATAAAAATGTGGTAACCCTTACCAACATTACACTCAACAACACATGCATATGTTAATCAGTGAAAAATAGTGTACATTTGCAAATAAGATTGTAACTGATTAAGATCATTTTTTGCATCCATTTCTCTACTATATCATTTACCTCTGCAAGGTCAAAGTTAAGAGTGCTGAAGTAATTTTGTCTGAATACATTTGTGGACAGTGCTTCCAGCATAAAGAGTAAACATTTTGAATTTTTGACTGTGTTATGGTTTTTATTCCACTACAGGGAAACTAAAAGCTCTACAAAGTTTATTTTTTGTATGGAGATATATTAAAGCTATGTTAATAGGTTCATCAAATTAGTTTGTAATTTTGTGGTTACATGGTAATAGGTGACACCTTGAAGTGGCTGATTTTTATCATTTTCAAAATTTGATGTGTTTAGGCCAGGAAAAAAGTATATATACTTGTACCTTTCTCACTTAGCACAAATGAAATAATATGGCCTGTTAAGTTTATAGTAAAAATAAATTGGTGCACCAAATTTATTACATTTTTCAAAAATTTCAAAATTTATGGCCAAAAGTGCCAAAAGTGTTTAGGCCAGTATTTCTTGGTTGTTATACTTGGACCTTTCTAGACTTGTCAGAACATAAGAGTAATAATTATTATATTTTGTGGAAAAAATTGGAAAATTTTTGCTGGCTGCAGAGAGCGCCATTTGATGACGCTAAATGACGCAAATTCAGATTTTAACGGTACGCCTTCTGCGTAATCGCTCTGTAAAATCTTGGCCCAGGCGCACTCAAGTCAATTATTGCCAGGCAGCAAGAAAGCGGGTAGCACTACTTATTGTGTTTCTTTCTCCCCGGCGCAAGCTAACGAGTTCTTGTCGTCCATCTAGAGGAAGTACTAGGAGGGGACAGGTGGTACTGCTGTTTAGAACCGGGCGGCGCCGAAAAAGGAGGAACTAAGCAAGCACTCCTGAAGTGCCTGCTGGGAATGGACTCGCAGAGGAACCTTGATGAGAGGATTCAGTGATTTTAGCACCTCTTCTGCGCTCTGGATTAGTAGCTAAGAGGTGAGTAGTCAGTAATTTAGTTTTTTTGACAAATTATATCCAAAATACTAGTTTTAGAATAAACAAAACTCGGGAGACCTGGAGAAAAAATATAGTTCATAATGTTAACTAATACGTAATATTGCTGCAACTATTTTTGCTATATGTGCTAGGCTGCACACTGATGTGTGAAACATTCATCCCTCCTCATTCCACCTCTCACTCTGACAAGCATTTTTCAGGCTCTTCTGGAATCCCCCTGATGTTGTCATTTGCCATATTATATTATCATACATTCACATTATATTTTTTATCAGCTTTATATTATGAAGGTGCATTATTAAAAATGATTAAATCTAGGCATGACATTTTTTTTAATAAAAAATCTCAACTGTATGATAAAAAAATGTATATGAATTATGTGTTCTGGGAGAATAATTGATCAGCATTGGCATAGTGTAGGCTTGGTGTAAGAGGCAACATCCAGTTCTTTAGTCCAAGTTTACCAGTGGCATCATCTACTGACAGCTTCAACAATGAATAATACTTACTAGATGACCTTAGAGGGTCAGCAGGGCCTGCTACATTATATTTGCTGGAAAATGTTTTTGCCATTAATAGTGTTTGCAGTATGAACCAGTAATTTAAATTATCCTTGTCAGCTGTGTGTGAGTCATCGCAGTTGAATAAAGTTAATTAGCACGCAGCAGTTTTTAATAAGGGAAAGTACCTACACGCGGGCAAAATTAATAGGGAAAGTACCTTGTGGACCGCATCATAGTGATGAATTCAACGCGGGTGAGAATTGAATGACGATCCGGTGACGACGCGGAAGAAAATAATGACGACAAAATAAATTGGCGATAATGTATTAGAGTCTATGGGAGAAATCTGGTTTGAAGTTTCTGAAGAACCTTGTGGTGCTGTGTTTGTATTAACTTATATTTTAAAATAATCTTACGTGTAACTCTTACATTGAGGGATTGCTCATGAATGTCACTGTTATATGCTACTTTAAATAAAACATGCCCATTATAATGATAAATTATTTATTAAAACTATGTTACAAGTGAGTGGTTAGTTTTTAAAGTAATCTGTAGTGTCTTAATATAGTCGTTCCTCAACTAAACCAGAAGTCTTTGACTCCTATATAATGTTGTTGTTGTTGTTGTTAAAGTGCCTGTTTTCTTCATTGCTATTAACACTTCTTTAAGCTTAAAAGAGAATTTATACAATTTTGGTTCTTCTCGTCTCAAAATCAAGATCCTGTGGGTTAAATAGTAAACAAACATTGGTCTATTTTACCGAAAATGGAATACACAAGTAAAATTCTTCCCCCACTTAATTAACTGTTTGTTGAACCAAACTGATCAATTCAGTGCTGGGGGGAGGGGGGGGGGCTATTTGCCCTTTTATATGCCTTACTAATGCTTATTGTCCACACTAACCTGCTATAACCAAAATACTAAACAAGTACGCCATGATAATAATAATTGATGAATTGATGACTAAATAACCAATGAAAATTGCAGGTTTCTCCTGGAGTCTAGCACCCTGCAACTAAGTTGCTAGCGGCGGTTAGCGTTCAAGTGAAATAAAGTGACGAAACTTTACAGCGTGGGAACAGTTGGCACCCAATTAAATCCCAAACACCTGCTCCCACAAAACTTAAGACTCTGCCCTGTAACAAAATATTGTAACACTGATATATCTGGCCTTACTATATGCCCAGTTCAATTTGGCAAGATTACAAATGTGGCAAAATTGAATTTGCAAAACCGGAAACAAATTAAGGTCACCTGACTGTGGTAGCTCCATCCAACGCACGAAAACGTCAATGCCCAAGAGTAAAAAGGGGGGTATAAGATTTGCGTATATAGTAAGTTTAGTTGTTCAAGTGTAATAATATATTGCAGTTTTCTGGCTATATTCAACATTATTGAGCTTGGATATATTCATAGTTTTGCTATAGTGTGTCAACGTTGAGTTGGCGCGACCACAAATGTGGCAAAAGAGGAATGCATTTAGCAAACCGGAAATCAATTAAGGTCACATGAGAGTAGTAGCTCAAACGCGCGAAAACACCGAGTCTTTCTTACCGTAATTTTACTTGTTGATATGAAAAAGAAGCTATGACAATTTCTTCGGGGGCTGTATTCATATATGCCCGGTTACGTCTGTACTGGCTTCTAGTTGTGCCCAGTGGTGGTGGCTTCGCAGTTATGCTTTTTTGTGAAGTGATTGCTGGCAATACGCGCTGCCTGCGTGTTGATATATCCCTTTAGGCCTCACAAGAGTGTAATTTTTGCACAGCATCCGCGACATACTGGTGGAAAATCACGCTATGCAGAAAGGATTGACTCAGAAAGAAGAGTGTGGGTTGACTTCTGGTGCATCAAGGAATGTGGGTTTTAGCTAGCTAATCCTGCTTATCAGTACTCACTTCTTTTTTTTATAGCCCTTGACTCAGAAAGAAGAGTGCGGTTTGCCATTGACGCAGAAAGAAGAGTGCGGTTTGCCATTGACGCAGAAAGAAGAGTGCGGTTTTGCCATTGAAGCAGAAAGGAGAAGAGTACTGTTTGCAATTGACGCAGCTAAATTCAATGGCACAGGGTGTCGTACAGCTTACTGTCTGAGTACGCTTGATACAATCCTGATGGATATTTTCAAGCAACCAGTATTTGGCACACACACATGTGGCAGTGATAGGAGGTAAACTTGATTATTGTAATATACCACTTGCAAAAAAATATTATAAATATAGCTCTGTATGTGATATGGCACTCGTTTTAATTCAGGTGTAGATTAAATTGAAAGAATAGAGAGCTATGATTTCTTTTTGAACCCAGCTAAAGGTCATTGGGCATGTCAGTATTCACTTCTTTTTTTTATGGCTGGTTTCAAGTAAAATTGGTATCCCAAATTTGGATATCCTGGGTACCTGTATTTAGGGGGGAAATATAATTGCCCCCCCCCCCCATGCATATAAATTATGTACTGGAGTATAGTTACCACCCCTAACAATATTTAAGATAAATTATGGGTACCCCCTGAAACTACGGGTATAGCTATCCCCAGTACATTATACCTATAGTGTTTGGAGAGAGCAGGTCGTGGAGGAGATTGCTGGACTATGGGAGCAAGGAATTATTCAACATTCAACTAGTCCCTGGTCCTCCTAGATTGTGCCAGTTAAAAAAAGTGATGGTAAGGTCAGGTTATGTGCTGATTATAGAAGGTTTAAACAAACATACAGTAGACTAGTGATGTGCTTGAGCACAAATGGCTAGCGAGTAAAACTACACTATTGTTAAACGATTAATTTTAACTTCAACACTCAAGCTACTCAGAAAAAGTCAACTTTAAATTACATGTATAAGGTAAGGGGGATCCTGCAATGTCTCTAGTTGATAATTCAAAGCTGATTCAGACTCCATCAAAAAAAAATTTCGGTGAATAATTTTCACGTGTGTGGTATTCATTCCTTTTTTATAAGTTTTGTGCACATTGCTTCAGATTTAGAATTATCCACCTTTTTCCCTTATAGAAGTTTTTCATAATGGTGGAGACATTCTCACGAAAAGTAACAATATCTGCTTCCGCACTTAACCAAGTAATAATTATCTCATCACAAACGTGTCCTTTACTGTTTGTTACATGTAGACTTTACTATAATGCTGATCCTTTTCAATCAAGCCACTGGTTGTTGGGTGCTCCTCATCATTTTCCCTCAAGATAGCCACTGTCTGTTGAAATGTCCTACAACTCCGTCTAAATCTTCTGGTCTTCCAGCAGTAACACATTCTGTAGTGATATGCATTACAGTACACCCAGATATATGCTGCTTTGGGACATTCCTTGATGTACTAAAATTCACATTATTGTTGATATACACTTCATCAGCAGCATGTACATCAATCACATGTGCAAGTCTACTGGATATACTAATTTGCTTCAGTCATCATTTCTCTCTTCACAAGTTTTGGAAATGCTGCTTTGAAATCCCTTGTTCTCATAGAAAATACATAATTACAAAAGGCAATACTCTTTAAATTGAGGGGTTTCTAAATGCAAGGTACAAAAAGCTGGTAATTCCTGTGTTTTCTTACTCTTTGGAGCAACCAATAGCCTCCTCCTCTTCAGCATTTTATACTGACTGTTCAACTTCAGTTGTAAAAATGTTATTACTCTATTATTACCATCACTACCTTTGTTTCTCTGTTGGCCAGCCATTTGACCAGATTTCACTACAAATTATCCAAGCTTCTCCTTCATTCATCTTGCCTGAAAAAAAATTAAGAGTGTCTCTCAACACTTTTCCGTGTGCTTCTCTGCCCCTTCTAATTACTTTAGGGAGCCCCATCTTATGGGGTATATCTCAATCCTTTCCAACTGCCTTAAAGTATTTCTCTTGGCCCCTTCCAATTACACAATCTATAGGAATGACCCTCAGTCCATTCCAATTACACTAAGGGTGTCTCTCTGCACCTGACAATTACCAGAGTTTCTCAGCTCTTTCTAATTGCATTAGTAAAACCTCTCTGCTGCTTACATAGGGGTGTCTCTATGCCACTGCCAATTAGGGGGCCACTTCCAATTAAGCTAGGGTGTCTCTCAGCCCCTTCCAATTATGTTTCTCAGCCAATTCCAATCTTAATTTGGATGTCTCACAATATCCCACTTCCAAGCTATTTAACCCTCCCCCACTCAATTAAAAGACTCTTGTTGTTCTTGTTGCAACTATGGTACCACTAACTACAACCATTAGTACGAATACTAGTAGTCAGCATGCACACCTCGCTATGAACCCTCCCCCACCCCACTCTAGCCCCTAGATCCTCTTTATGAACTAGGCCTAAAATAAATGTCCCCTTTTAAACCATATAAATTCTGGTTTTCTCAAGCCATTCAAAACTACCATGAGTGGTTATTGCAGTATTGAAACCATTTACCACAAATTCAAATGTTTGTTTCATACGTTAGCAGTGTCTCCAACCTTACGGATCCATCCATAATTCTTACTGAAATGCTCCTCAAGTTACGGACTACGGAGATGGCGCTCTAATTACGGTTTAATCGTTGCATGCACAAAAAGAAATTGTCTCAGTGGGGGAAGATTTAGGCCTAGCTGGAAGCTCCCAGATGGAATTGTTGCAAGTTCAAAAGGTGAGAGATATGCCTATTGCAAGCTATGCATGAGCCATTTTAGTTTACTACATGGAGGTTTGAATGATGTCTCCCGCCATGTCAAAGGGCCTGCACATCAGCAGAGGCTTAAGGACAGTAGAACCACTTTAAAGGATATGCTTGGACAATCTTCTAGCTAACAACTTTCACTTGCTCGAAAGGTTACCACTGCAGAAGTCATGATGTCCAACTTCACAACCTCTCATTTCAGTGTGCTGATCATCTGTCTACGTTGTTTGGCAAGATGTTTCCAGATTCAACCATTGCTTCAAATTTTTCCTGTAGTCACACTAAGACAAAAGCAATTATATGTCAAGCTCTTGATCCTTACCACAAGAAACCTGTGGTTGAAAGTGTGCGTGATTCCCCTTTTAGTCTACTTTGTGATGAGTCAAATGAAAAAGGAGACTCTGTGAAGCTTCTGACTATTTTAGTCCGGTTTTATGAGTGTGACCGTGGATCTGTTGTTAGTCGACATCTCGAAACAGTGGGTATCACTGCTATGGGAGCAAATGATATTTTTGAGGCTATCAAAGAAATAATAGATAAATACGGTTTAAAATTTGATCATTTAATTGCCTTTGCCTCTGACACTTGTAATGTAATGAAGGGAATTAGGAATGGAGTTATTGCTAAGATTCGGAATGAGCAGCCTAAAATATTGATGTGCACTGTATATGCCACTTAGTTAACTTGTGTGTTAACTCTGCTGTTAAAGTTCTCCCATTTAAAGTATATGAAGTTTTAGTGGATATTTACTATCATTTCCACCATAGTGTAAAAAGGATTACAACATTAAAAGAATATGCAGATTTTTGTGATGTTGAATTTAAAAGTATCATAAAGCGGTTATTTTTGATAAATTTAATATATATTTCCAGACAAGTAAAGCAGCAACAATTCATAAACTTCATACAGAAAGTGAACGCTTGCTTAAAACTGTGAAACAAGATGGCTGTCACTAACACGTAGCATTAAGCGCACCTTACAAATGTGGGAGCCCTTACTTTCGTATTTCACCAGCCATCCAGATGTAGAAAAGACTGGCAAGGTAAAATCTATTTATGATCATCTTAGAGGTTCCTTCTGTAAGCCTTGGATGTTGTTCCTAGCCAATACCCTGGTTATTTTTGATAAATTTAATATATATTTCCAGACAAGTAAAGCAGCAACAATTCATAAACTTCATACAAAAAGTGAACGCTTGCTTAAAACTGTGATCTTTCTTTGTTAAATCTTCTGTTATAAGACTAAATTCCTCTAATTTAATTGACATAGAATACTCCAACCCTAGTAATCAAGTTTCGGATGAAGAACACTTTATTGGTGATGAAACAACAGCATTTCTTCTTGATCTTGCTGATAATGAGGAAATTCCATCAACTAATTTTTATGGGCATGTGAGATCATTTTATGTAGCCTTCACTAAAAAGTTGATCTCCAAATTTGATTTTAAATCCACTCTCCTGAAAACATTAAAACTACTTGATCCAACACAGTGTCAGAATATAAGCCTGGAAACACTTGATCAAATTTACAATACAATTCCCATTCATTTTGATAAAAATGCTGTCAAATTGGAGTTTAGGGAATTTGCAATTGATGAGGAAATTGCTGAGATCAAGAGTGAGGATGCTGTCAGTTTTTGGCTGAAGGTGAAGTCTAGTAAGACTCCAATGGGTGACTCTAAATACCAAAACCTCTCAACCCTAGCTCTCCAATTGCTCTCTATTCCAGCTAGCAATGCTGACTGTGAAAGAGTTTTCAGTTTAGTACGAAGAATATAAAAACTGATTTCAGGTCAATATTACTCCCTGAAACTATTTCTTCTTTGATCAGCGCTCATTTAAACTCACCATTTCAATGTTGTGAACAATCTGATTATGATTCATCTTTCCTAGATACTGCAAAATCATGTACCCATGCAATGAACCGTAGTTACAAAGATCATTGAATTTTTTTAATAATTACAAATAATGTTGAACATTAACAATTGTTTGAGCATATGGCTTGGGTATAGCTCAAATTACTGAAATGCACCATGAAATTACTGAAATGCACCATGAAATTACTGAAATGTTTGATCTGAAATACTAAAATAGCTATGCTCAGGTTGGAGACACTGGGTTAGTGAGTTGTCAAGAGCTACTTGGAATTGAGTTAGTGAGAATGGTGTAAATAGTTTTTGTTATTCTTGATACTATCGAAGATAGTATTGTAGATACAGATGGAGCTACTTGGTGTTCAAAGCAACTTGTAATTTAAATGAGAAAAACCTATTTTTTTTACTTCAGACACTATATTGAGTGTTTTGTAGTCAGCTAGATTATCATGTCCAGGTAAACTCCAGTTCATGACGACTCTGAGGTGAAAAATGCACACATCAAAAAACACAAATAGATGAAATAGTCAATAGAAGATTGCAGGCTGCATAGACACACACAAATATAACAAATATATCTTCTGTTCGTGTGACTCTTCCCACTACATGGTTTTGGAAGATTAATGGTGGCTACATAGTTAGCTACTAAAGAAATGGTGAAGAGTAATGAGATCAGTAATGAGGTATATTAAAAAAAATCCCTTTTCTTCCATGTCAATTAGATCTGTTATTGTAGCATTTCAAAACTTTACCATTTCATTATTTTTACCAAAACTTTTGATCACTTTGCCTAATTATTACTGCCATTCAGTCTGTACTTTACAAAGGCAGCAGCGGGAAAATGCTGCATTTCTTCAAGGTCCATGGCTGAAACTGAACACTGCCTCTTTTCTGCATCATTGGGGTAGACTCTAGACCTGACACCTTAACAAATATCTCATATACTAGACAACAGACTAACTCATACACACAAGAATATTAGATAATGTCAAAAAATCATTCTTTCATTATATGAGTTGCACAGCAAGGGTCAAAGTTAAAATACATTCACTTAAGTAATATGAAGTTGCAATTTCTCCTGCAATAAAAGCATAACACATAAATGGATATAGTTTATTATACCATCATTACAAACTGTATTTCAACAGCAGTAAATAAGTGAGGCCTGTTTTTGAAGGCAATAAAATGCATATTTTTAAAACTTAATCTGATATGTTGATTGCCTCAGAAAGTGGAAAAAAATTAACAAATAACGAACAGCAAGTCACTTGGTGGGCACGCTTACCTTTACATATCCTACAAGGTCACTCATGCAGTACAGGCAACCAGCATCCTGGAAGTTCCAAACAATTGAGATTAATGGAGCTATTGTTGGTTCGGACTATAACTATTACCTCTTTTAGTATTGATCATGTTCAGCAAAGCTAAACCTTCTGCTCACATTTATATGCTCCTTGCTCAAGCCTATTGTTTAATCGATATACACTTAGCTTTCAAGCTAACTATTGCGGGTGCAAGTCACCAGGAGGACACTTTAACAGAATAACAGTCAAAGTTCATATGTCTGAATAGTAATGTAAGGCATAGATTAAGTATAATAATATACCTTTACTGCGGGGCTCTGGATACCGGCCTGGATCTAATAAAAAAAAATATTTCATATCGCTTATTGTTAGAAAAAAAAAGTCTAAACACTAGAATTTTTAAATTACTGAACAAAATTGAGAAGATAAAATTTGTCTGGTATTCAATTAAAGTAATGGTTGAATATAATAATTCCAAATTCAAAGTAAGTACTCTACAAAGTCGTGCTGTAAATTTGTTAATCCCAATCATGTATTCCTATCTAAACTAGTAATCACTGTCATAATATATCTATTTGTTCACCATAACACAAATCTGACATTAATCTCTCTTAGGTAAATACAGTTTGGGAAAGCATTTTGGGGAGTAAATAAATGACTGGGGACATTAGAAGTAAAAACAAGCTTTTCTCAAAGTTGACTCGAGTGTTTGCCACAACCAGAGATAAAATACTTATATTAAATATGACTAGCTAAAGCATTTATTATAAACAATGAAATAATAAATTAATGAACGTTTATTTATACCTATACCCAGATCTCTTAAAGCTTCATCTCTAGCTTCACCAGTAAGTCCAGCTATAGAAAAATACATCCATTGTGTGTCAAATAATATGGATATAAAAAACTATGTACATTTAATTGAAGGAGTGGAGTGAAAAACACTTGATAATCAAAACTAGTCATACATACTTCAGACATAATCACAGAAGCATATTCTTAAGACACTTTTATTCTATGCACACTTATCAAAAAAATACCTTCATCTATAAATTTTAGAATTGCGTCTCTGTCAGAATCTGCAAACATTAAAATCAATACTATATTTGAATATTACAATTGAATGTCAACATTCAATTTAATTATGTTTGTATGTCAAACTATTCACAAGTTATAGTTACTATAACAATACTCATGATGAAATAGAACTACAGGTGTGCTTCAGCATTGATTACGAGTGAATTTAAATATTTCTATGAAAGATTCATTTTTACATCTACTATTATTTTGAACATGTTATAATAGGCTAAGGTAGAAAGAGAGTGTATCCTGAAATAAAAACAGAATAAAAACATACGTTGTGAATTTTATAAATGGTTACCCTTTGTTTTCTGAAATCCCAGCTGTAGTAATTTTATAGTACCGAAGTTGAAGTGTAGCTATTTGCTGACTTTTTGCTGTTGTTGTTGTTTTCAATATTATTTCATTCTGTAGATTGAAGCATTCTGAAGCTGTGCCAAATGTTTCAAGTCAATTGGACATTAATAATTATTTATAGGTATTTTGTCACTGCTACCCATTGCTTGTAACAACAACCCTAGAAGAATGTTCTACTGTTACCATTTGTGTTGTGTGTCTTTGTCATTCTGAGTGTACAGCTATCAAAATAGAGCACACCAGACAATGAGCTATTTAACCATGTGAACAGCACTCGAAAGTAAGTGTAAAACTGTCCAGTGATACTCGAGTAGTGATGAGGCTGCTCTAAAGCAACACTTAACTACCAATTTGAGCATATTTGTAGTAAAATCAGTTACTCTAATCATACATATTGGAGTTTATGAATTAAATTGTTGACAGAAGCCACATTCAGCTATATCTCCCCAAATAGACACAACTATACTCTCCTATCCTGTAGTTTCCATTTTCTGTTGAGTCAGAATAATGAATAACTTTATTGAAAGGTATAATTATTGATATAATTAAAATGGAATTCCATTTTGTTAGATTTTATGGGTCTATTGGATTAATGCTAGAAAAGCTGTCACTGATGAAGTCCAAAATATTGTCAGTTTCAACAATGCAGCTGCTCTATTAATTGCATATCAGTATTTGATTATCGTAGGAAATTTATAACTTATAAAAACTAGCTTACTGATCAATTTAATAAACATGTAAGTATAAAATATTCTAGGTTGGTACTGAAACTTTGTTTAGAGTAGCACAAATTTTATTAGTGAAACACTTGAATTAGTGTAATGTACTTCAATTTAATTTTGTTATTAATTTACAATCTTCATTTATTATACATAAAATAATATATACCTTGCAGGTTTGATGCTATTATTCCTTCTCTGTAATCAGGTTCTAATGACAGGTACAAAAACATAGCAGATATAATTGCAGTTATTTCAACAAATTTTAATGTAATAGCTACTTCAATTAGGGAAAAGCATACACTATACACTTGAACTTGACAGCACTTAGTCTGTGAGTACCATTTAAAGCCAATTCATCAGAGGGCACTCAGCCACAAAAACACTGTTACAAAGAAGAATAAGTATAACTGCCAATGAACATATGTAAAAAGGAGAGAGTGGGGGTGAGAAAGAAAGAAAGAAGATGTAACAAGCTATTTCAGAAGTCCTAATGAAATTAATTGACCATAAAACAATATGCACACAAAGACTCTAGGCATCTGTAGCTGTGGTAATAACTGCACTCAAAGACTCTAGGCATCTGCAGCTGTGGTAATAACTGCACACAAAGACTCTAGGCATCTGTAGCTGTGGTAATAACTGCACACAAAGACTCTAGGCATCTGTAGCTGTGGTAATAACTGCACACAAAGACTCTAGGCATCTGTAGCTGTGGTAATAACTGCACACAAAGACTCTAGGCATCTGTAGCTGTGGTAATAACTGCACACAAAGACTCTAGGCATCTGTAGCTGTGGTAATAACTGCACACAAAGACTCTAGGCATCTGTAGCTGTGGTAATAACTGCACACAAAGACTCTAGGCATCTGTAGCTGTGGTAATAACTGCACACAAAGACTCCAGGCATCTGTAGCTGTGGTAATAACTGCACACAAAGACTCTAGGCATCTGTAGCTGTGGTAATAACTGCACACAAAGACTCTAGGCATCTGTAGCTGTGGTAATAACTGCACACAAAGACTCTAGGCATCTGTAGCTGTGGTAATAACTGCACACAAAGACTTAAGGCATATGAAAGAGTAGAAGGTAAACAGATAATCTACACCTACCTCATCACTTGTAAAAATAATAGGACTCCCCACTAAAGCGCTCTCTGTTTGCGTATAAAGTGATGTTGGATGCATGTTTGTACAATTATGTCACCCTCATTAATACATCAATATTACATTTATTTATGGCCAATGAAGTTTAAAACAAAGATGACAATCAACGCAATTTTTTCATAAAATCTCTAAACAAATAAAAATATTCAATACCTTGATATTGTTCTGGTTCTGGTGGTCCTACAGCCACTTCTGATTCTTGTGCTGGTGGCACTTCCATATTTGGATCTTGTAGTTTCATAAACATATCTAGGTCTGACAATAAACAAATAAAGTGACACCATAACAAATTTTACCTCATTTATAACAAAGTTTATAGATATCTTTCTACACTAAAAATTTACAAAAAAAATCTTCAACAGCTAAATGACTGTCAAATCTTACATCGTCCATCAGCTAAATTGACACAAATAAGTCGCTTTAAGTGTGGCAATACACACCCTCACACTTTAATAGCAAGGTAATTATAACAATCTGATTGTTGGACTAGAAACTCCAGATTGGAATTGTGTGGCGTGCCTAAATTTGGTATACCAACAAAACTATACTTTCAACAACAACAGCAAAAAGTCAGCGAATAGCTACACTTCAACTTCGGTACTATAAAAATACTTTCTAGTGAGATTCTTGAGTCAACTGCAGACTCTACTGTGACAGTCAATACTAGCTCTCTTCACTCTTCACCTGTCAGGTATTTATCATTTATTGCTTGCACAAAGTAAAAATCTCCACATACTCAATAAACCAGTAGTGCAAACCTCATTTTTTTACCCAGAATTCTGGCTAAGTACCAGGATGTAGTACAAACCTTTGCTAAAACTATTACTAGCCTAGTAGCCTAACACTAAGCTGCTCATTGAGCCCTCCCCTTTGTCAACGCCTATTAGCATGTGCCTTCTGGTTAGATAAATTTTAAGCAAGTCGCTCAGAACCCTATTGTTTTACAGTGTCCATTGTGCATTGGGAGCAGCAACTGTTGTGAATTGCCACCTTTACAGAGTGTAGCTGCCTGAAAGTTGGAATAAGTCAGGAATATCGAGTTGTCACCAAATATTATATGGTTTAAAGGATAGCTAGCAGTGGCTATTGCTACTAACTGTGTAGCCTACACAGCTAGCTGTTGTAATTTGAATCTTGAGAATATTAATTTTAACAGATAGTGATGCCATAATGATACAATTGGTAGTGATGCAATGAAGGATGAAGTGAAAGTTTATATGCCATTTGCAGACTTGCCACAACGCACACATTTTTTTTTCATTTAAGTTGAATTAATACTTTCTGCTATTATTTCTTTACATTGTGGCAGTTCAAATGAGCTTCCTCAATAGGCCCTGCCAGATTATGCTAGCATTTTTTCTGGAATAATAAATGCTAATCAGCATAGTGGAATAATTCTAGAATAATATAAGCATTTAAGAGAATAATAAGAACAATCACCTTGCTGGATAGGTGTGGCATATCTTACTAATAAACTTACAACCTACCCCTAGACAAGTGTGAAGCAAATACATAATATTTAGTGAGGAAAGTTTGCACAGTCAGTCTGTGAGTAAAGTAGCGGATCTGCAGCCAACATGTAGTGATCTTAATAACCTCCTTGCTGTCATTCCTGTATTCTCACATGAAACTTGGACTATTGAACCATTGTGCTGCAGTTGAAGATATTTCTTCTACTCAGGACCCAGTGGAAACATCTTCAGCAGCAGAAAAATGTGTTTTTACCATTTTATCAAACAGTTATTAATGAGTCATAAAAGTTTTGTTGTTGTTGTTGTTGTTTTATAATAAAATATTTTTGGAATAAAAAAAGACGAATAATTCTGAACTTTTTGAGCATATTCTGGCGGGCCCTATTCCTCAGGGGCCATCCTTATCTCACATGTAAAAACCATGTTACTAGCTGGAAAACAATATAAAAACACATAGAACACTTTGGTCACTTGAGTAATTATTGTCTAGTATTTCATGAAATAGACTAAATCTAGTCTCTGATGAGCAAACCATACAATTTTACAGTCAGGTAAACTAAAATTCTAAATATTAAGTTTAGTACCTTCACCCATGTCTCTTAAAAATCTTGCTCTGTCTTCACCTGTTAGTCCAGCTAATAAAATAATAAATAAATATACTTGCATATTATGTGTACAAACGTTATGTCTAGTAATGCATGTACAATACACTAGCGGTGCGCTTGAACACAAATGGGGAGACTCCCTAGTTAGACTACATTGTAAACCTAAGTACTGTTGGATGATTAATTTTAACTTGTAACACTCCAGTTCAAAGTCCTTCAGAGAGGGACACTATTAACTGAGTGTGTGCCTCCCCTCCAATTGCATTGTTAGGAGCATTCGCTTCATTCTAAATCAGTTAGGCGCTGCGCAGCCGTTGTAAACTACCGTTCTTAGGGTCCCTCAGGCCCTAAGCAGTGCCTTAGCTGCGTTCAGGAAATCTACTACTACACAACCTAAGACCTCCGGAACCCTAACAACGGTAGTTGCCTCTGAGGCAGCGCCTTACCATTATTAATATAGCCTGTTACCAGAGTGACCGTGCTTGTGGTCAAGTACTAGTCCCTGCCATTTCCGTATGAAGATGTATTGGAGGTTGATAGGTAAGTTGATAGAGTTCATAGCAACTATTACATGTAATGTGGGAATGACCTGACAGAGCTATAGATAGAGCTAATCGTTAAAGTTTGTTTATAATACCTAACACTTTACCTGTTATTGTTTTTTAACAGATTATTGGCAATGAATCATTGAAAATATCAAACAATTATTATGTGTTTACTGAGTTAAACTGGAACACCTCTTTTGTAGTACTTTGTGTTTTGTATACGATGAAAATGAGAGCTGAATTATTATTAGAAAGAAATTCTTATCAGCACACAGTTCAATGTTATTGAAAATCTCAATATTGGTTTATAACTATTCCATATTTATATATAGAACATATACCTAATTTCCACCCCTAATAGTATCTCGTTCGATTCACTCGCTCACCAAATTATGTCTAGTATTGCATGCGATACATTTATGTCTAGTTCTACATGCACAATACATCATGTCTAATTGTAACACGTGCAATACATTAGTTCTAGTACAATAGATACAGTATATGTAACATAAGACACTGTCAGGGTGTAACACCCTACGCAATGCCCAAACGCACTTAGAGGATTGGTAGCTTCACAAATGTACTTAGGAGTGTTCAAGGACAACACCACTAATCAAAATAAAGTTAGCCTAAACAGGCTGATCAGATAGTTGTAGGTAATTAGAATAGACATAACGTAACTCAATTGGTCTAATAACTGACAAAATAAAAAACTGAAAGAACGAATCTGTACAAACATCGATGATCAACAAACATCAAGTGACAGAGAAAATAATAATACAATACATGGTAAAATGAAAGAAAATAATAACTATAAGAGGTGAATAAATAAAGGAAAGAATGAACAATTACAATAGTTGCTTGATGGCTGTTTATTCACATCAGGGAAGAATTGAAGTAATAGGCTGTTCAGTTGCCTGAACAGACACAATGTATTGTACATGTAAAACGAGCAATTACATTTGGTTTATTCTACTGTGGTAAAAGTAGACTGTTTGCATACCCCTATAAACTTTCTACATCTGTTATAACTATTTACATATAAATTTAATTACCATCATCCATAAATTGTTCAAGTTGTAGTCTGTTATCAGCTGAGGAAACAAAACATTACGAGTAACATCTATAAAGAACTACTTACATTCATTTAATAAAGAACTACTTGCATTCATTTAATAAAGAACTACTTACATTCATTTAATAAAGAACTACTTACATTCATTTAATAAAGAACTAATTGCATTCATTTAATAAAGAACTACTTACATTCATTTAATAAAGAACTAGGCTTACATTTATTTAAAGAACTAGGCTATACATCCATTTAATAAAGAACTAGGCTTACATTTATTTAATAAAGAACTAGGCTATACATTCATTTAATAAAAAACTAGGCTATACATCAATAAAGAACTAGGCTTACATTTATTTAATAAAGAACCAGGCTATACATCCATTTAATAAAGAACTAGGCTATACATTTATTTAATAAAGAACTAGGCTATACATTCATTTAATAAAGAACTAGGCTATACATTCATTTAATAAAGAACTAAGGCTATACATTCATTTAATAACAATTATATTCACAATTTTTCTAGGGCTTCTTTCATCCATGAGGTGTACTTTCACAGACTGTTTTTAACGTTACAAAATTAAAACTAAATTTTGGGCATTACCAAGAATTAAACTTCCTTAAAGCACCAGCAGATTAATCACTGAACTGCTCCTATAACCACTGTTAAGAGGTACTGCTAATCTAAAGTTTCACTATCAACAGACCAAGAGGCAACTTTTTTTTTAGTGAATGTCTGAAATAAATTTCAATCTTTACTTAGTCTCTTAGCTAAACTATTCTGATGAAAATTGATGTTTGGGATGAATTATGCTGATTTGACAGTAGAAACTCCATAGATAGTGTCACTGGGGTTGATATTGTTGATGCATTCGTGTCGCTGCTGTGGATGGTGTCACGGCTGTGGATGGTGTCGCTGCTGTGGATGGTGTCGTTGCTGTGGATGGTGTCATTGCTGTGGATGGTATCGCTACTGTAAATGATGTTACTGCTGTGGATAGTGTCACTACTGTGGATGTTGTCACTACTGTGGATGTTGTCACTACTGTGGATAGTGTCACTACTGTGGATAGTGTCACTACTGTGGATAGTGTCACTACTGTGGATAGTGTCACTACTGTGGATAGTGTCACTACTGGGGATAGTGTCACTACTGTGGATAGTGTCACTACTGTGGATGGTGTCACTACTGTGGGTAGTGTCACTACTGTGGATGTTGTCACTACTATGGATAGTGCCACTTGTGGATAGTGTCACTACTGTGGAATGTGTCACTACTGTGGATAGTGTCACTACTGTGGATAGTGTCACTTCTGTGGATAGTGTCACTACTGTGGATAGTGTCACTACTGTGGATAGTGTCACTACTGTGGATAGTGTCACTACTGTGGATGGTGTCACTACTGTGGATGATGTCACTACTACGGATGGTGTCACTACTGTGGATGCTGTTGCTGCTGTGGATAATAATCACTGCTGTAGATGCATAGTTGGTGATTAGCTAGCTAGCAGTTGCTGCTCAGTGGTGGTGCAAGGGGGGAGGAGTCCTCAAGCTGGAGCCCCCCCCCCCCATAATTTTGGAGCTTAATACACACTTTTTTTAACAGCAGCTATAATTGTATCACAATGCAAGTAAGACATTCATAATGAAATCTATTGATGAGTTCAATAGAAGTGTATAATTATTACTGTCAGTGCAAATATCAAGTCCTAAAGCCACAAGCACAGTATCAAGCTTTTTGAAACTATTAGTACCTATCATTATGGCTCAGAGTAAGCCTACAACATTCATTTAAAATTCCTGCAAGTATAGGTAAATGCTTCATTCCTGCTCAAGGTTATTTGTGTTACTTATAAGTACCAAACACTAGACGGTAATGCTGAATCAGCGGATGTTGAAGCAGACAATCCTGATTGCAGTTCCTATAAATGAGAGAATTGGAACTTAAGATGAAAAAAGTGAAGATGAAAAAGAAAGTTGAAGTGAAGATGAAAGAGAGAGTAGAAGTGAAGATGAAAATGATAGTGGAAGTGAAGATGAAAAAGAGAGTGGAAGTGAAGATGAAAAAGAGAGTGGAAGTGAAGATGAAAAAGAGAGTGGAAGTGAAGGTGAAAAAGAGAGTGGAAGTGAAGATGAAAGAGAGAGTAGAAGTGAAGATGAAAATGATAGTGGAAGTGATGATGAAAAAGAGAGTGGAAGTGAAGATGAAAAAGAGAGTGGAAGTGAAGATGAAAAAGAGAGTGGAAGTGAAGATGAAAAAGAGAGTGGAAGTGAAGATGAAAAAGAGAATGGAAGTGAAGATGAAAAAGAGTGTGGAAGTGAACATGAAGAGACAATGGTTCTACATGTGGTCAATATGAGTGCCTTCTTGTACTTGAGTGGTCAACCCTACCATCCCATTGATGTAAGCAAATCTGAGCATGTGTATCCACGTAAGAGCAAGCATTCTGCTAATAAAATGCCTTATAGTAGATCTATTCAGCCAAATTGGTATAAGAATCACCCCCTTGGATAACTGTACCACCAAGTTTAAAAATGTTTGTCACTCCTGTTGCTATTCAAGAAAAGAAAGGGCTCCTTACTTTTTGTAATCATCATTAAAATATTTTGTAGAGGATGGATTTTGTAACTGGAAAAAGTCTTTGTAGAAATTCCGCAAACACGAAAGAAGAGATATGCATAAGGAAGCTGTATTAAATGCACATACTAGCAGCACTACTGTTAGTGCACAGCTTAGCACACAGTGCAAGCAGAATCAGACTTTCAATCAATGCATGCTTTTGAAATTAATGTCTATAATTAAATGTTTAGCTTCTCAGGGCATCATGCATGCCTTGCAAAGCTAATGGTTTATTGATGAAAATGGAATGCTTTGATATTATTTGGGCTATAATTGTTATTTCATTTTCAGTGATCACAAAGATTATCTTGTCATCATCAAGATACCACAATGCCATAAGCCAATCAAGGAGCCAGCCTTTTAGTTTCTCATTGTAAGTCAGTACATGCGGGGTCCAAATTTGATGCATTTAATGCTGATGTTTGGGTACAATCAGTTGGATTAACTGAAGAACCTTGTCTTCCAAGGCATCTATCCTAACATGCTTACTCAGTTTAAAAAAAATGTCAGTTGAGGTGTGCAAAACACACTTTTTTAACACACCAAAATAAAGGAGTTCTTAACACACTCGGTATATTTAAAAAAATGTGCTAGACACTTTATGTAATGCACACTTAAAGTGTGCTGAGTGTTTAGTGTGCTATGCACACTTCCAATTTTACAGTGTATCAATACATCTAATGAATGAATTTATTTGAACTATGTCCCTTATATTTTATATCATTGACATAAAAAAATTTAATTTTCATATAATATTGGTAAATGTTTATCCAACAAATTGACTTCACACCATCACTTCACTGGACAATGATTCAATGGTAAATCATCAATGAATTTAACAGTGATATTGCAACATCAACATAATCTAATTTGTTGAAGTTCATTCTTATTTTTGTTTTTGTTGTTGTTGTTGTTTGTTGTTGTTTTTTATTGTTGTATGTGTATTATTTTGCTTAGGTTAACCAATAATATATTTTGTTAGTTTGACCTATACGTAGTGAAATGTGCTGTTGAGTCTGTTACATATAAAGATAACAGAACTCTGCAGTTTAATACAATAATCTTCACTGACAGATGACGTTCTACTATACCATATATAAACAATACAATTATCCCAATTAAAGTAAAGTACAACATACCTGAATCTGAATCTGATGGAGGAGGTGGTGTGGACTGGGTCATTATCATAATACCTACAATAAAACTAGTGATGTACTTGAGCATAAATAGCAGCGAACCTAAAACTACACTATTGTTAAACGATAAATTTTAACTTCAACACTCAAGCTAGATGGGCTTTAGCTTATTAACTTACTACAGCCACTAACTAATATAAATGGAATTCAGTTAAGTTTTTTAGTTTTAGCTAAGAATTCATAGCGGTAAACAATTCACTTTTTTGGATGATACGGGTAATGACCGCTAAACCAGATGATTCCACTTAGTGAAGTTTAGGTCGGGTCGAACAACGAGCTAACACAAAAATACCAGAAGGTCAAAGTACAAAATGGCATAGGTACGTGCAAACATTATTGGCAAGCGAGCGTAGCTAATGAGACACTTACAGGGGTAACACAATTGCAAATCGGGGATGTTTGTTTATCAGCGAGCGAAGCGAGCGAGACAGTATTAGGGGTGGATAATGCAAAATCGGGTATATGTTATTATGTATGTATATAATTGGCGAGCGAGCGTAGCGAGCGAGACACATACAGGGGTAACACAATTGAAAATCGGGGATGTTTGTTTATTTAGATATAAGTTTGGACGTATGTATGTCATTTTGTACTTTGACCCTCCGTATTTTTGTGTTCGCTCCGCGTTCGACCCCGTCCCCAACTTCACTAAACAGAATCCTCCGGTTTAGCGACCATTACCCGTATCACCTTAGAAATTGAATTGTTGACCGCCTTGAATTATTTTGCGGGTGCAGTTATGGGAGCTCCATTTCTATTCGAGTAAGACGCTATTTGTCACAGTTATAAGCCCTACTCAACAGCATTAACTTGTAAATTCATTGTCCACTAGACTAACCACGAAGGTAAGTCTTGCGTAGGTATGTTCAGTTGTGTGAAAGTATTGTGCGTTACAACTACTATTAAGAATGTCACAAAGAAAACTTTAAATAACGTGACTTGATTTTGTTGGTTCTTTTTCAATTCAAACAGTTGCGGGGAGAGGTTTGAAACCCCTTTACCGCATACGTAATTTAAAACTCGACTTTATTTTAGTAGCTTGAGTGTTAGTTGTTAAAATCAATCATTTAACAATAGTGTAGTTTAAGGCTCGCTCGCCATTTGTGCTCAAGAACACCACTAGTATGTCTGTATGGATTTTACGTATGCCCTTTAAACGAGCGAGCGAGAAACTTTTTTCAGTACGAAGAGAGCTATCACTACTTCTGAAAAGCTTATGTAAGCACATAAAGTATTAACGCTAAGGAAGCTACGACTACTCCAGGGATGGTGAGGTAAGTACGTAAGTATGCAAAAATAACTCTGGCCTTTCTTTTTTATAGCTAAGAGCTTGTCGTCTACAGTGACTGGTAAATTCAAATAGTCAGTAAGACTACAAAAGTTACCACTGCTCAAGAAAATGAGGTAAGAAAGAAATTTTGTATTTGTGTGCTAAAATTGATTGTCTTTTGTTTTTGTAGGTGAGAGCTTGTTTTCAAGGTAATTCAGATGGTCAAAGTAACTTCAATTTGATACTACAGAAGTTATCAATACTCAAGAATGAGGTAAGTAGAAATTCCATATTTGTTGGCTAAAATTACAAATAATAACATTGGTTTACTTTTTATCGTAGCTGAGAACTTGTTCAGGAGTTACTGGTGATTGAGATTATCAGAATGGTTAATGTTTGATACTACAAAAGTAACCATTAATCAGGTGAGAGAGTGATTTTGTATTTGTTTGTTGAAATCAAATGTCATAACTGCTATTATAATGTTTGCATGTAGTAAGCCAAAAATAGTAACATTTTATTTTACCTAACTATCATGCTCGCTCGCCATTTGTGCTCAAGCACACCACTAGTTTATTTAGAAATATGTTTGGACGTATTGACCCTCGCGTTTTTGTGTTAGTTATGTGGTCGACCCCGTCCCAAACTTCACTAAACAGAATGCTCTGTTTATCGATCAGTAACCGTATCACCCTAGAAATATAATCGTTACCGTTTTGAATTTTTTTATGGCCGCACACCGCCTACGCAATTTTTTGTTGATGTTTGCTATGCACGATTACTACTATTTGTATACTTACAGGGGCTTCTCCAATACTACACAAGGACAAAGTACCTGCCGAAGGATCCGCTCACTAATTCTGGAGGAAATATCGGGGCACGGTTATAAAATTGTAGCACTTTTTGTGGTGAACGAATAAATTGGAGCTCCGCAAATTGGTGCACTACTAGCCGAGCCGATACTCTACTGCAAGACAACGAGTTCTTATCCATTTCAATATTAATTCATTTTTTATTCGCAATTTTTTCTATTTATAAGATATTGAAAAATTCTCGTTGTGGTGCAGTTCATTTTTTTTGGTTTACACGTGTGTAAAATATTTGTGTAGTTCTCATTATTAGATTCCAAGAAATACTGATACAAAATTTGGAACTTTAATTACACTGCAATTCTTAAGAAATAGCCCCATCCCCATATCTCGTACTACGAGTACGCGAGCTTTGTTTTTTCAATTAGTTTGTATTGGTTCTAAAAAGAGCCCGCCTATGTCAAGAGTAAACAAACATCAATACAACAATAACAAGAGAGTCAGAAGAGAGAGCAGTTTATTGGAGATAGCCAGAGGTGAAAGTATTAGATCTGCGCAGCTTGGGAAGTCTTCGCTCCGCAGAAATCGAGCCTGGTGGATCATTCCGCTTGAGTTCAGGTGCGCAGAATCCGGAGAACGGCTACTGGAGGAGAGGCAGCCAGGTGCACCTTGCCGCGTGAGCTCGGACGACATCATGTGGAGAGTTGCTATAAACGAATATGAGACAACAAGAAACTTCGCAAAGTATACTTCTGCTACTACTGTGCGATTGTTTCTGCTCGCGTATTATCGAATGGTGGGGTATTGGCGGGGAATAAATTAATGTCAGGATCTACAGGCGGTGCGCGTTGCTATGTGCAGCCACCCTTAAAACGTGAAAACTTACGGAACTTCCATTTCTATTCGAGTTAGTGGCGGTGGTAATTGGCATGGTTATAACATACGCAAAAGTATTTACTTGAAAATGCATTGTACACTAGACTAACCGCGAATGTAAGTCTTGTGTAGGTGTATGTCCAGTTGTGTCAAAGCATTGTGCCTTACAGCCACTATTTAGCTAAAGAATATCACAAAGAAAACATTTAAATAGCGTGTATTGTTTTGTTGTTGAGGTTTTCCTTTAATTCAAACAGTTGCAGCGAGTTGTTACTATGGTACTGAAATCCCTTTACAGTGTATGCGTAATTTAAAAACTCGACCTTATTTTCAGTAACTTCAGTGTTAGAAGTCAAAATCATTCATATAAAAATAGTAGGCTCGCTCGCCATTTGTGCTTAAGCACATCACTAGTAATATAAAACAGTAACTAGTGGTGTGCTTGAGCACAAATGGCGAAGTTTTGAAATTAAGTCTGGAAAAGGGTCTTCTATGCCATAGTAACAGGTCGAATCAACTTTTTGTTTCTTGAAAAGCAAACGTTTTCACAGAAATTTTCTCACACTTCGGAGCTTAAGACTAAAGTAAGGCTTGCTTAATGCTGTACTTTCAGAATAAACTGGGGTTAAGGGTGGCCGCACATAGCAACGCGCACCGCCTGTAGATCCGGACATTAATTTATTCCCCGCCAATACCCCACCATTCGATAATACGCGAGCAGAAACAATCGCGCAGTAGTAGCAGAAGTATAATTTGAGAAGTTGTGGTGATTTAATTTAGATTCTTGTTGTCTCATATTCGTTTATAGCAACTCTCCATATGTCGTCAGAGCTCACGCGGCAAGGTGCACCAGGCTGCCTATCCTCCAGTAGCCGTTCTCCGGACTCTGCGCACCTGAACTCAAGCGGATGGATCCACCAGGCTCGATTTCCGCGGAGCGAAGACTTCCCAAGATGCGCAGATCTAATACCTTCACCTCTGGCTATCTCCAATAAACTGCTCTCTCTTCTGACTCTCTTGTTATTGTTCTATTGATGTTTGTTTACTCTTGATATAGGCGGGCTCTTTTTAGAACCAATACAAACTAATTGAGAAAAAAAATTGCTCGCGTACTCGTAGTTACGAGATATAGGGGTGGGGCTATTTCTTAAGAATTGGAGTGGAATTAAAGTTCCAAATTTTGTAACAGTTTTTCTTGGAATCTAATAATGAGAACGACATAAAAATTTTACACACGGGTAAACCAAAAAAAAATAAATTGCACCTCATAGAGAATTTTTCAATATCTTATAAATATAAAAAATTGTGAATAAATCATGAAGTAATATTGAAATGGAGAATAACTCTTTGTCTTGCAGTAGAGTATCGGCTCGGCTAGTAGTGCACCAAATTGCGGAGCTCCAACTTACCGCACCGCTCCAAAAAACTGCTACAAAGTTTTATAACCAGGCCCAAGTATTTCTTCCAGATTCGCTCTAAAATTAGTGAGCGGCTCCTTCGGCAGGTACTTTTTCCTTGTGTAGTAGTGGAGAAGCCCCTGTAAATATACAATAGTAGTAATCGTGCATAGCAACCATCAACAAAAAAATGCGTAGGCGGTGTGCGGCCACCCTTAAGCCTAATAAACCGTGTTTTGGGAGAAAAAATTCCCCGCGCGTTTAAGGAGCATACTTGCCATTCATACACACATATATATATACATATAACATATACCCGATTTTGCATTAACCACCCCTAATATTACCTAGCTCGCTTCGCTCACTGGATAAGTACACAAACACTAGTGATGTGCTTGAGCACAAATGGCGAGCGAGCCTAAAGACTATACTATTTTTATATGAATGATGTAGACTTCTAACACTGAAACTACTGAATATAAGAGTTACCCGATTTTGAATTAACCACCCCTAATAGTATATAAAAACATCCCCGATTTTCAATTGTGATAGCACCGCGCTCGCTACGCTTGCTCGACAATTATTGTAGATATAAATATGCATAATAATATATTATGTATATATAATAGTTCTTCCCTGTTGCAGAGGGAACTACTGTATTTAGGGTTTTGAAGGTGTACGATCGGTAGAATCCTTAGCTCAATGAGGGTGCAACATTTAGGACCTGAGGGACTTAAAACAGCTGTATTTCAATGATGGCTAGGTTAACTAGCTTAAAATATAGCAACCGTTCCTAACAAGGCAATCGATGTTGAAGTGTATTGCCTCACAATTTTTTACTAGACCGTTCCTAGTACTACAACCTTAGTACCTACTAGTACCTGCCCTGAAGGTGTGGGCACTACATTATTGGCGAGCGAGCGGAGCGAGCGAGACACTCTCAGGGTAACACAATTGAAAATCGGAGATATTATTTTGTTTATTTATATATTTAGACGTACATTATGTCATTTTATACTTGTATTTTTGTGTTCGCTCAGTGTTCGACCCCGTCCCAAGCTTCACTAAACATAATCCTTTGGTTTAGCGATCATTACCGTATAAGCTTAGAAATTGAATTGTTTACCGCTTTGAATTCTTTTGCGGGTGCAGTTAAAACTCAAAAACTTATGGGAGCTCCTTTTCTATTCGAGTTAGTTGCGGTGGTAAGTTAATACGCTATTTGTTATTTGTCACAGTTATAAGCCCTACTCAACAGTATTTACTTGAAAATTCATTGTCCACTGGACGAACCACGAAAGTAAGTCTTGCGTAGGTATGTTCAGTTGTGTGAAAGTATTGTGCGTTACAACTACTATTAAGAATATCACAAAGAAAATATTAAATAACGTGACTTGATTTTGTTGCCACAGGGATGCATAGTTTTAATGTTAGTTGTTAAAATCAATAGTTTAACAACAGTGTCGTTTAAGGCTCCTTCACCATTTCTGCTCAAGCACACCACTAGTAGTGAAGCATCTAAGGGATTTGAAGTCCCTCCTTCACAGTACAAAAACTAAGCCAGCTATGTTGTAAGTATACATACACCTGTGCATTTTTATTAACATTAACTGCGCATGCGCGTGGTTCTACTACCCAATAGCCAGGAAGCGACACTTTCCCGGTGCAGTGTTCGTTCATTCAAAGGCGAGTTATGTTGCTTATACTGTGTACCCAGCCGCTATGCTTAATTGGGCACTAAAAAATTCATAGACAATTTTGTCTAGTCTGGTTTGCTTTACAAAGGCTAACAAGGTATGCTGGGAATAATTTGGCATGGGCTCCTATAAGAATCTAACCAAAACCTGATCACCCATACCTTGAGGTTACAGTAGTCTCTTTGTCATTTCATTCCCACCAAGGGCGGACTTTTATGCCTCGATAAAAATTTAGAAATTGAGGACGATTTAATTTGCTCTAATTTGCGCCACTTTTTGAACGAAAGAAAGAAGAAAAAAAAAGCGCTACTATACAGCCGCGCCCATAAATTCGTTCACCAGCTATTTTGAATCGGGAGGGCTGTGGTGAGCGTACAGTTTTTACTGCTCCCAGTACTAGTCCTGATCTTATCATAGGGGTGTCTTACATTAACATAGGAAAACATTGTTGCTGGAGATGTGATTCTTTCATCAACTGTAACTGTACTTGCTCTTCAAAAAGTGTGCCATTAGTGCTCGTGCAACGTGCGTGTCAAAAAGTTCTAGCTGAATATTTAAGAACTTTCTTATTCAACAGTAATGACTTTGTTGCATATTGCGTTGAGGGTAGTACTGTTAGCGCTTTGGCTCAATATAGCTGCACAGCAGCGAATATTCCTAAAAGCATCATCGTTAGTGATAAGCGCTTTAATTAAATTGTCTGTGACCTAAAATATTGAGAAACACATCTATTCAGAATTTTCTAATTTTGCATTCTATCTTCACAAACTGACAACTAATGTAGCTATAGTTTTGTAGATATTTGTAGCTCTGTGGAGCGCAAGTTCACCAAAGCCTTGTGTAAAATTAGTAACTGAAGTTATAACATGAATTGGAATAATTGCACCAAGTAATAATAGGTATCAAAATTGCTTTGTAAACTTGTTATATTCTACATTAGATAAATATGTACCTATATCTAAAACATAGTTTATCGTTAATTTTGAGTGCCAAAAATTTGACAGCATTTTAGCTACCGGGAAAACAACAAATTTCATCACCAATATGTATATACATATTATAATGTTAATGATTCTATATAACAATTATTTTTCTTTCGCACTAACCTGCTATGCTCAAAATTGTGAACAAGTGCATGACGGTAATATTGGAAACTATAAGACTAGGTGGAATAAAACGTTCAGAATAAAATTTTAACACGCTTCTATATTAAAAGACGCCCAGATACCTAGCATCCGAGTGAATTCAAACGCTGGGAAAGTATACTAAATGACTGAGTCACTGGTGCTGCGCTTTGGACGCTCTGCCGATTGATATAAGAATTGAACAGGATTGGAAGCGTCCCCGTTCTCAGTATACCACAGAGGCTGTAAAGTTATTGCGGAATCAGATGTCCCTTCCCCAATGACCTGCAGTCTCATTGTACACTATATAGTGCAGGTTGACTCCCACAGTCATTGCATACTAGTGTAATAACCCGTAAGAGTACAACAGAGTGGGACGACTCCTTCAGTGTACAGTGACCCCCACAGTGACAACTGCATACTTGCAGTACATTGTGATGCCGCGCAGGCCTCGGCAGGTCTAGCAAAGGGTAATGAAGTTACCGGTGTCACAGGAAATTTGGTATCCCCCAGATTTTTGCATCCGCGTAAAATAACCTAGCTTGTCTTGCACCCCACGTAAAACTTCCTAGTGTATTATGCATCCCCACGTCAAAATTCCTAAGGAAATCCTGCATCCATTCAGGAAATTAAGAGTCTCCCTGTGTTCTCAACTCTGTACTGATTCCTGGCGTTTGTTGAGAAGTTGGCATAGAAGTTGGCATGGAGGAAGACTCAGAAAGTGATCAAATGTTTGAGAAAGTTAGAAAGTATCTCAGTGATGGAACGTACTATGAAGATTTAGACAAAGCCCATAAAGCAATAGTTAGAAGATCAAAGAAGTTTGAACTTCAGAATGGAACGTTAATGTACAAGGATAGCAAAGATGGCAACAATTTTCTCAGACAAGTAAATCAATAGTCTTTAAACTAGCTACTTTGTAAACTGTAGGTATTCCCACTTGCAGGTTAATTATTACTGATTAAAAAAATAAAATTCAAATTCTTCAAGCATGTCATGACGATGATGTAGGTGGGTGTCACTTTGGAAGAGACAAAACTTTGTCAAAGATTACCAGAAGATATTATTGGAAGGGAATTTGCAATGATTGGGTAAGTGTAAACATGAATTTAAGAATTTAAGCCTGACATTGTTTACTTCTATATCATATTCTCAAGGTGGAGTCTCACTCATTGAGGGTGGTGAAATAATGGTCCCATTGCAGGCTGGTAACATAATGTTTAGGAGGAGTATGAGTCCAACTTAGGCTAGGGATTACCCGGAATATGAATGAGTGGAGTAACGGATTAGGGGTCAGCAGTCTGTGATATGTACAATTGATCCATGTTTTGCAGGGCTTGAGGTGCCCTCAGTTGTGGGGCCCGAATTGGACTAGAGAAGGAGGAGACGAGCACTTTCTTTAAAACGTTACACCACATCGTCCTCTGTTATTGGATGGTCATAGTTCCCATTTTAAACCAACTTCCATTGAGTATGCAAAGAAAAAAGGTGTCGTCATTTTTTGTCTCCCTCCGCGCACCACCAATGAATGTCAACCTCTGGATGTGAGTCTGTTTGGTTCATTGAAGGCAAGATGGAGAAATGAGTAACCCTAATGCTATTCAACCCACTATAGTATGTCCAAGTTGAGTTGGCACGACCGCAAGCGCGGTAATTGAGGAATGCATTTAGTACTTTACCGGAAGCAATTTAGTCATGTGAATCCAAGTCAATTAAGCGCGCAAACGTCAACGTTGCACGTGAAAAAGGGGCGGTAGCGCAGGTGCGCATTAATACTGTAACTATTGAAAGAAAGAAATTTAGTGAAGTTTATGGAGTTTTTCGGGCGCTGTACAGCTCATCTCGTCTGTTTTCAATGATATTTATGTTTCTTATGCGCAGATAATGTACAGCAGATGGAAAACGCAAACTGGTGGGAGTTCTTCTAAAGAGACAGGATTAAAATCAGTGGATTCTACCTACTGTGTCCCAACAAATATTCTGATGTTCACAGGATTCAGCAGTACAGCACTGTAAACTTGTAGCTAAAGTTGACTTTCATGTTAAATAAATTATCAATTCTTTCATTTATTTATAATAAGGTATATGAAAATTGATGAAATGATAGAATTTAAGTAGTACACATTCAAAAAATAGTTGTGATCCGAGTTGAAGGTGGAGTTCTTCCTGAGTTGGTCCTAATACTTACAATAAACGGCATCTATAATAGTGAAGAAAAGGAATTGGCATAAACACGGCTTTGACAAGCACACAATTTAACGGCAAACAGCGTAAGTGTGGCTGTATTACAAGTTGCTAGCTAAATGATAGCTATATCACTGAAATAATATTGGCTATATGGCATTTGTTATTGAACAGGTAGACAAATAATCTTACCAACATCCTATCAGGTGGTCCTGTACCCTCCGCAACAACAGAACACTCCGTCTATCCTGTTTCCACACTCGCAACCTAAGCTAATCGTGATATAAAGCTAGAAACACAGCAATCTGAGAAGAAGCCGCTCATTGTTTACAAAATTCTTAATGAAGACAGTCCGCGTGATAAATTGAGCCATACCGCGTGACTAAAAGCGGGCGCGTTTTGAGCGGGAAACCTGTGGTTTTTTCTATTCCCATAGACTTTTGTATTGAGTTTTGGAATAGCACTTTCTCTCCGGTTTTGGAGTTTACTGAGGGAATATTTTTAACCGCTTCGGCGCGAGCTTTTCAATGGTGCAAACCCCGGATGCCTAGCTGCTTCCGTTCTAAAGTTATTCAAGTTTTTCTTGCGGCCAACTCAACTTGGACATACTATAGTAAGTCTTTGTTTAGCATAAAAAACCGTTGTAATTATTATTATTATCATTATTATTATTTTATTGGTTATTATTATTGTGACATTATTAGCTATTATTATGATTTCATTATTATTATTATTTTATTACTATTATTATTTTATTGTTTTATTATTATTATTATTATTGTAACATTATTAGCTATTATTAATATTTCATTATTATTATTATTATTTTATTATTATTATCATTTTATTGTTTTTATTATTATTATTATTGTAACATTATTAGCTATTATTATTATTTCATTATTATTATTATTATTATTATTATTATTACTATATTATTATTAATATTATTATTTTATTGTATTTTATTATTATTGTAACATTATTAGCTATTACTATTATTGTTATTATTAGGTGTTTGTAACACCTATTGTTGATCCTTCAGCTATGTGTGTGTGCATATATGTTTGTGTGTGCATATATTTGTCGTACAGGTAATAAAATTACAGAAGAAGAAGAAGAAGAAGCTTTTAATGCACTTCAAGCAGATAATCCTGATGATGCTGAGCTTGATTCTGATTTGGAGATGTCCAGTGTTTTGGAGTCTGGTGCGAACGAGTCAATTATCGACATTGCATTGAACAATGAAGTTCTGTGGAGGAGGAGTTTAAGTTTGCACAGTGGTTTGAAGAACAATATGACTTACCAAATTCGAGGTATGACTCTTGGTTGAAGATCAATCATCCAAATGCATGTGTTACAGAAGTTCCGGATAGTGTGCCTGGAACCCCGATTCTTTTTTCTGAGTCTGATTCAAGTGACAGATCTTTATGTGCTTCTCCAGTAAACTATCTGGTGGTATCTTCAAGTCCTCCAGTGCCGTCTACATTGTCCTCCACTTCTTCTGGTCCTCCTTCATCTTCCAGTCCTCCAGTGTCGTCTACAGTGATCTCCACTTCTTCTGGTCCTCCTTCATCTTCCAGTCCTCCAGTGTCGTCTACAGTGATCTCCACTTCTTCTGGTCCTCCTTCATCTTCCAGTCCTCCAGTGTCGTCTACAGTGATCTCCACTTCTTCTGGTCCTCCTTCATCTTCCAGTCCTCCAGTGTCATCTACAGTGATCTCCACTTCTTCTGGTCCTCCTTCATTTTCCAATCCTCCAGAGTCGTCTACAGCGATCTCCACTTCTTCTAGTCCTCCTTCATTTTCCAGTCCTCAAGTGAATTCTACAGTGACCTCCACTGTAATTTCTTCCTGTTGGCCTCAGACCACATCTTTTTCTAGTTTTCCAGTAACCTCTACCTACTCCTCACCTGCTTCAGTGACTTCACCTTCATCCTGTAGTTCTCAAGCAAACACTTCCAGAGTTTCGGGAATTTCTCCAAACACTTCCTCTCACGGCAGCACTTCCTGTAATTTGCTCGGGCGTACTTCACCATTGTCAAGTTTTCTTACACTTCCCACTTCATCAGGGTCAAGCAAACTAAAGAAAACAGGAAAAGCTAAAGTCCTCACTAGTGATGAATGCTTAAAGATATTGAAAGAGAAGGAAAGGAAAAAACAAGAAGAAGCTGAAAACAAAGAGAAACGACGCCTGGAAAATTTGGAAAAGAAAAGATTAAAAGAAGTGGAAAAGAAAAGGAAAAGTGAAGAATTGGCAAAAAAGCGTGCCGAAAGAAAAGCAGTAAAAGAAGCTAAAGAGATGGAGAAAGCAGCGAAGAAAGCATCAAAGGAAAAGGCCAAAAGTGCAACAGACACAGTTGCTATAGGTGTTCAGTGATGGTAGAAAATGAAGACACTATAGAAGAGGATCAAAGAGGCAGGCACAAGACATAGTCAGTTCTAGAAGGACTAAGAAGAACAAGATTGATTCTACAGTTTTTTCAGACATTTGTTGTGTCTGTCTTGGAAATTATGATGACGACGCTGGTACAGATTGCCAATGGCTTCAATGTAAGTGTGACAGGTGGATACATGAAGACTGCATTGATTATGAAGATTCTAGTTCGAGTGATCGTCTTTGTCCGTTGTGCTAAATAGAATTATAACATTTTCTTGTCTCATTTCATCACCAAATTTTTCTCTTGTGCTAATACAAAATTCTATCCCATAATAACTCAGTGGAGATCATTTTCTTATGTCAAAGTCTTCTTGTTATGTACCATATAAAAAAATACCTTAAAATAACTTTTTCCACACGTAAGAAAATCGTGAAATTTTTATGGTAAAGGGTATTCAGCCTGATTTATACGTTCATTGGGACCTCCTAGCATAGTTTTTCTTCGTGACGACTCTGTAACAAAGAGAGTTGGAGAGGTCGATAATGCCGGTATACAAAGTCTACGGGCAGCCGATAATCGGGTGCCCCAAGCGATAATTGAGGTGCGGGGAGCTCCTGATCAGCGGTTGAAAGCTCCATTGTATTTATTAGTAGCAATACTAACATGATGCTACTTTATAGAGGAAGCATTGTTTCTATTGTGAAGTTACTCCAGTATAAAAGCAAGTCTGGAACCTGGTAAATCCAGAGGGGCAAAGTCGGGGCGATAATCGAGGACTTACGCTATATGCAAGTGTGTTCTGCATGTGGAGGCGACCATCTAGCTGAGTGTGCAAACAAAGCATTGAAAGGGTGGCAGACACGTACAGGGATTCTATTTGTGGTTGAGGAGGGCTATTCCCGGTGTTAAATGACCGCTGCAATATAGGTGCGGCAGAATAAATCTGGTATGGCCATGTCCCCAGACCCATTCCCAGCGTAGCAGTTTGGTAAAGGGTCTGGGGACGCCAGACTAGTAATAAGGAGTGTCAAGTTCCCGTTGAAAATACTGACTACCACTAGTAAATGTCCCTTGTCTGTCTAGCTTCTTCTATAATGAAGATAGTCTTTACATGTACCATATTAATTGCTCGAGCTATAGTGATATTTGAATAGTAGCCAATAATAATGGTGCTTATAGTAGCGTTGAGGATTGCACCTTTGGTGCCTTCATTTTAATTTAGAAGCTGCTTTGGTTGACTTCATTATGTTTATGATAGGATCAGCTTTCTGATGGCTGTGGAACTCTAAAACAGAATACTATGCTTAGTCCTGAATATGAACATAGTTTGCTTACCAATAATCTCAGTGTACCATCAGCTCTCTACAGTTTCACCAAATTTCTCTAGCATGAATTTGTAGCTATTGTAAATGGGGTTATAGCGTTGACGTCCCTTTCCCGTCCTGTAGGTAGAGAGAAACTTAGCTAAGCTAGCTAAGTTAGTTAACTTAATTGAAATGGCAGTTTAGATAAAGGTTAGTTTAATAGAGTAAGGAAACAGAGTAAGTCAGAGAGAGAGCAGACGAGGAGGATGAATGCGCAACATGCGCACATATAAACATAATGACCATGATGAAGTTCAGTGGTTGCCGCAATCCCATGAATCTCATTACCATATGCGGAAATGAGATATGGAAAAGGGCAGGTGAAGTTCAGTGGATTAGAACTTAACGAGTGCGAGACAGGTACATGCAAGAGAAAGATTAGAAATAACTGAAAGAGGGCAGAATACATTCAGTAAGAAAATGAAACATAATATATAGAGTTCAGTCTAGGTGTGAAGAGGCGGGCCAGCCGGGCGTGGTCTTTAGATCCTCTGTTCGGGTCTTGTGGATCCCGAACATACTCGGGGGGGAGCAGCTGAGGAAGCATAGGCAGGTGCGTCAGAATTGCTGGTGTCTTGAAGTAGTGTAGATCCTTTGGAGGGGTGTAGATTCTCGTCGGCGTCGGTCACTAGGTGGACTAGGCGATGGACGGGGCGTTGGTACGTCTTGCCAAGACAACGGATGGTTGCTACCCTGGAGACTCCATCATCTCCAGTGTGTAGGGCAGTAATGAGAGCCAGTGGCCAGGAGCGTGATCGAAAAGACTCGTCCTTGACTAGTACCACATCTCCAACATGGAGTGTGAAGCCTGGGCGGAGCCACTTTGCTCTTGCGGCGCAGCTGGACAGATAGGCAGAGTTCCAGTATCTCCACAGGTCGGCTTGTAGGCGTTCCACTAGGTTCCATCGTTTGAGCAAGGACATCTTCCCAGTGGAAGGCAGCTTGGTAGGTGGGGCTCGAAGTGGTCGACCGATCAGAAAGTGCCCTGGTGTGAGCACATTGTCTTCTTTCAGGTCGTCGGCGTGAAGTGGTGCGACTGGGCGCGAATTGAGAGTTGCTTCGACCTCGGTCAGCAGAGTTGTGAGTTCTGACCAGGTGAGCGGATGAGGTGTGATGAGTTTCCGGAGGCCTATTTTCATGGCCTTCACGGCAGCTTCCCATAACCCCCCAAAATGAGGGGCTCTGGGTGGAATGTGATGCCAGGTGAGTCCGGTGGTGTTACAGAAGTTCATCAAGTCGGTCTTGTAGCTTTCAGAGTCTGCCATCCTGCGGATGGCACGAATCTCCTCGGCGGCCCCAACAAAGTTGGAGCCGTTGTCCGAGAAGATATGGTTGGGACAGCCACGCCTCGCGATGAACCGGCGTAGGGTGGCCAGGAAGTCTGGAGTAGACAGCGACTCGCATAGCTCCAAGTGCACGGCCTTTGTTGCCATGCATACAAACACGGAGACATAAGACTTCACGTGGACAGGCTTACGAGTGTATCCAGTGCGGAGCGTCACTGGTCCGGCGAAGTCCACCCCTGTGTTGGCAAAGGGTGGGGCAGGAGTCAACCTTACAGCAGGAAGAAGACCCATAACCTGCGTTACAGGCTGGGCCAACACCCGCTGGCAAGTGACACACTGCCTGGACACACCTTTGAGAAAGTTCCTCGCTCCAGAGATGACGAAGGAACTCGACAGGATTACCATCAGGGTGGAGGTGCCAGGGTGACCGTATGCTCGATGGATAGAGGTGAGCAGAAGTCTCGCGACAGACGATTTGGCAGAGAGCGGGACGAGCTCGGCAGCAGTGTTCGGAGCATCAGGATTCCTCACTCTACTGAGAGCGATGAGATGACCGGATCGTGAGAGCTTGACTTGAAAGTGTCTAAGGGGATGACCTTTCGGTAGTGGAGAGAGAGTGCGTGCAGCATGAAACGCATCAGGGTAGGACTCAAGTTGGGAGAGTCGATAGAGTGCAGATTTGGCCCTTTCGACTTCGGTGCAGGTGAGTGTACCGGAGAGGTGTTGAGCAGGTGGGTGACGACAGTTGTGAATGAACCTAAAGATATAACATAGGACACGAACGAGTGAAAAGAAGGAAGCACGGACAGATACAATGTTAGCAATGAAAGCCAGTTGGGAGGGGGGAAGAGGGCCGGAAGGTTTAATAGAGACAGAATAGATGGAGATAGGAGGTTTGGAGCGGAAGGGAGGAGGCCAGTGTTCGGGAGACAGAGTTAGCCACTTGGGTCCGCACCACCAAAGTTCAGACGAGAGGAGGTCTTCTGCACGGACTCCTCTGCTGGCGAGGTCTGCAGGATTTTGAGAGGTGGGGACGTGACGCCAATGTTGGGCTGGTAACAACTCCTGGATTATGGCCACACGGTTAGCCACAAACCGGTTGAGTGCTGAGGGTGCCTTAGGTAGCCAGAACAGCACGATCTGACTGTCAGTCCAGGCGTATGCAGACTGGATGGGCAGGTGCAGGAGTTCGATGGTGTGTTTCAGCATTTTGGCTAAGAGTAGTGCTCCGGAGAGTTCTGCCTTAGCGATGGTTATGGGTTTTGTGGGCAGCACTCTTGCCTTAGCAACAACAAGGGAAGTGGAGATGGAATCCGGAGCCTCCGTCCGCGCGTAGATCACTACGCCATAGGCGACGGAGGAGGCATCGCAGAAACCGTGTAGAGAGATGGTAGAATCAGATGATGAGCAGGTGAGAATGCGTCGAGGTACAGGATGATCATGAATTACGGGAAGGTCGGAGGTCCAGGCTTGCCACCGCTGGAGTAAGTCCTCTGACACTTCCTCGTCCCAGGAGAGTCCTCTCTTCCATGTGTCTTGAAAGAGGATTCTCGCAGAGATGACCACTGGGGCGAAGATGCCGAGGACATCGAACACTCCAGCGGTGATGGAGGCGATCACCCGTTTGGTAATCTTGGTTGATGGAGGTGGAAGGTCTGGGACGGCAACGTGGAAGACGTCGGCTCGGGTATCCCAGTGGATCCCGAGTGCCTTGGGTGCTGCAGGTGAGATTGGGCAGGCATCGGTTTCCAGCAGATGTTCTGGGATCAGCTGCCTGAGTGCAGGATCATTAGTTCTCCATTTCCTGAGATCCATGCAGGCGTCGGAGAGGAGATCTCGAAGGTCTTGAAATAGTTTGAAGGCGAGCTCCGTCGTGGGGGCTCCTGACAGGACGTCGTCGACGTAGAAGTCGGACAATATCGTCTGGGCTGCAGATGGATGAGACTCTAGGTGGGTCTGGGCATGGCGACGAAGGACTTGCGTTGCCAGAAAAGGTGACGACTTGACGCCAAAGGTCAGCCTCTTCATTCGAGCGTCGCGGATGGTGTTGTCAGCCGCCCTGAACAAGAACCGATGCCAGTCTTGTTCCTCCGCATTCAGCAGTATCTCGTGGAACATCTTAGAGATGTCCGCGGAGACTGCGGAGGAGTGGCACCTGAACCTGATCAGGACGTCTGTGAGTGGAGGATAGAGGTTTGGGCCTGGGAGCAGCTGGTCGTTGAAGGACGATCCGGTTGTGGTTCTCGCCGAGGCATCAAACACGGCTCTCACCTTCGTGGAGGTGGAGCTCTCCTTGACTACCGCGTGCACCGGCAGGTAGTAGGAAGCACGGTCGATGTCAGAGTGAGGTACTTCCTCGGCATGGTCGAGGGTAAAGTACTCCCGGACGACGTCTTGAAAGGGTTGCAGAGTTTTCTTTGTGGTGAGGGACCTCTCGTTCGCGAAGAGCCGAGAGAGTGCTTGGCGGCGGCTGTCTCCGAGTACCGGTGGAGAGTCTGTCCGAGGCAGCGAGACTGTGTAGCGTCCGTCGACTCGCTGACAGCTTGCGTCAAACTGATCTAACGCAGATTGCTCTTCGGCATTGATGGTGGGGGCTTCTGGGACGCGATCAAGTTCCCAGAGCTTGGAGATGTCGGCATCCAAGTCGGAGGTGGTGGTCACTGTGTTGACTGCTGGTCTGGCGTCATGGTCCAGCGGGCAGGAGAGTCAGAGCCCCAGCTGTGTGGGCAGAGCTCCCATGTTTCCGACCTGGAATGGTTTGCCGGTAGTGAGACCAGTCACTTGAGTGATGCCTAGCACCAAGTCTACTCTCCCGCCCAGGTCGGCGTCGGCGAGCGAATAGTGGCGCAATTCGGGTGTGTTCAGGATCTCTGTCACGTTGGATGGTTTGGCGATTGGCTCCAGTGATGGGATGAGAGTGAACATGATGTCCGGAAGTTTATACCTAGAATCTACAGACGTGACAGAACAAGTTACGGTATATTGGCACCTGGCAGTGCCTGAAATCCCAGTGATTGGGATAGGGTCGTGCCTACGGGGCAGACCGAGAGAGGCAGCTAGACTCTCTGTCATCATGGGGATCGCGGCTCCTGCATCCAGCAGGGCGCGAGCCAGTACAGTTCTGCCTCCGCAGTCGAAGGCAACCAGGGCAGAGTACAGGGAAGCCGCTCCTCTGGAGGTGGCTTTAGTCTGGCTGACCATTGCGGGAACAGGCTGGGCAGTGGTCGTGGTTGGCACCTCCCTCTCACGATGTAGCATCGAGTGGTGGCGGCCGTTACATGTCCTGCAAGAGAACTTACTGGGGCACGACTTACAGCCGTGTCCCTCACCTAGACAGTTAAGGCACAACTTACGTTCCCGCACAACTTTGTTGCGCTTGTCCACGTCGTATCCTGCGAAGGATGAGCATCTGGACAGCGTATGGGTCTCACCGCACACTGGGCAGTGCAGTGCGGTTCTCCGGGGGGGCGGCAGTCTCGCAGGTGCAGGTCTGGAACGGTCTTGTCTTGGGGACGGTGGTCTGGCAGGCAGAGTAGGTAGGTAAGAAGGGCTAGGCACAGGCTGGATGCCGCGACCTCTGAGCTCCTTCTTCTGGAAGTCGACAAACTTCTGGAGGTTATCCATGTCCGGCGGGGTGTCGGGTGGCCTGTGCCGCAGCCACTCCCGTCGACATTCAGGACTCATGAAGTTCGAGGCCAGCATGGCCAAGAACGCGCCAAGGGAGTCTCCCACAAGGGAGCAGAATTTATTGTAGGGCAGAATGAAGTTATCGTAGAGTGCGTTGATATCTGCAGAGGACAAAGCACAAGAATTAATAGACAACACCTTACGGATTATGAGCGGGGCCAGCACGTCTGGCGCGCCGAAGATGGCCTCCAACTTGTCCAGCATGGCATCGAGTGGCATGTCGTCCGTAGGCAAGTTGTGGAGGACCTTGAGGCCTTCAGGGTGCTTTACAGCTTTGATCAGCAGACCTTTCACCTCAAGGGCAGAGTGACCTCTCGCACTTTTCTCAATGGTACGCTTGAACATCGTACGAAAGTTCGCCCACTTGAACGGATCACCGTCGTAGGTGGGCAGCTCAATGGCGAGCGCGTTCCGGTCCGGAACGGCAGCAGGCACGGATGTGGGTGCCGGCGCAGCTGTGGGTGTCGCGGCCTCTTTGCAGGCCGCAGCAGTCATGGTGAACAGCCGCGACAACTTGTCGGTGATGGTGTCACAAATTGTCTTCAGTTCAGGCATTGCATGGTAGAACTCCGCGCAGTGATCAATGACGGAAACTCTGCGGGTGTGGAGTTTGTCAACGGAATTCCTGTAGAAAGGAGACTCTGGCATCGGCGACGCGAGTGCACCCTCGATGTCGGCGAGCAGAGAGGCGGCCTGTCTACGCAGGGGCAGGGCTTGCAAAACATTAGAAACTTCAGACTTCCACTCAACATGAGCGTCCAGAAGGTCAGTGTCCTCCGCTTCTTTTGCAGTAGAGCGGAGCTCAGGGAAAGTCTCATAGAATTCTTCAAGCTGAGCTTGAAGGGCGGTGTGCAGGTCTATGGCGGTGGACAACTGCGCCGACAACTCCTGCAGCGAGGAGGCATTAATTCTGTCGGGTCCATCGGCAATGACTTTAGCAATCCGATTGTGGAGCTTTGTGGCCATGCCACGTCTGCTGCCACGTTTGACTTCAAGATCACGAACAGTGGTACTGATTTCCTCAGTGATCATCGTCGACATGACGTATTTGCTGAAAAGAACAAAATAGGGTAAGGCAGAATGACAACTTACTGATCCAGAAATAGACTAAATCCACGAGGTGCAAATTCCTGTGGAGAATTGGGCAGGGCTTCGCCTTGGGAAAGTTCCGAGAAGTTGCGGCAGAAGTAGAGGCGGGGCTGCAGACTTCTTGCGCAGTAGGTGTGAAGTGGCGTTCGCGTGAGAGAGGCGGCTCCCAGAGTAGGTGGAGATTCGGCTCACTCGGCAGATAACCAGCGGAGAGAAGATGGCAGAAGTCGCTGGGCTCGAAGGACCAATGTAAATGGGGTTATAGCGTTGACGTCCCTTTCCCGTCCTGTAGGTAGAGAGAAACTTAGCTAAGCTAGCTAAGTTAGTTAACTTAATTGAAATGACAGTTTAGATAAAGGTTAGTTTAATAGAGTAAGGAAACAGAGTAAGTCAGAGAGAGAGCAGACGAGGAGGATGAATGCGCAACATGCGCACATATAAACATAATGACCATGATGAAGTTCAGTGGTTGCCGCAATCCCATGAATCTCATTACCATATGCGGAAATGAGATATGGAAAAGGGCAGGTGAAGTTCAGTGGATTAGAACTTAACGAGTGCGAGACAGGTACATGCAAGAGAAAGATAAGAAATAACTGAAAGAGGGCAGAATACATTCAGTAAGAAAATGAAACATAATATATAGAGTTCAGTCTAGGTGTGAAGAGGCGGGCCAGCCGGGCGTGGTCTTTAGATCCTCTGTTCGGGTCTTGTGGATCCCGAACAGCTATAACCATCTTCATTAGAACCAACTAGTCTGTCTTCCATGCTAAAAATCATATTATCTGCTCATCATCACGCTTACAAAGTAACAAGCTACTTTCAAGAATCCATCACTTCTTTCCTGTTTTTGATATGGCTGGAGCTGCTCACATCGACTGCTGGAACTTGTTTATTGGTTCAGAAATTGTTGTGGCATACTTTGTGAGAAACTGCATCAGCAGCATGCAGCATGAACTTACAATTTTTTTGTCTTTTTACTTCTACTAAAGAACATCTATGCAAGAGCTATTTTTCATTTCCCCAGCTTTACAGGCTTACTACAAAAATTAAGTCAGTACTCCAAGTAGACGTATCTCTCCCTGACTTGAATTCATATTTTTGAATAATATTATGTCCCTATTTAATACTTTGTTGAGGGTGGCAACACTTATGTCTACAATCTTGGTGTGCTACAGCTTCCTTTTTCACATAGAGTAGCACATGATGAAGTCCTGTATTGCCACCTCACAGCCTTATAAACTTCTGATACTTCCCTTAACCTAGAGTATCACATGCCAGCATTAAGATATAGTAAGCATAAGATAGAGTATTAGGATAGAGCACAAGGGTGGATGTAGGATTTTGAAGTGGGAGGGGGGGGGTTCAAGGAAAGGCGAAATAGCTATAGCTAGGAAAGGAAAATTGTTGGCTATAATATTGTAGTTCCTCCACAAGATTTATCCTTATTTAAATACATTATTATTATGACTACCCTAACTTTAATTAATAAAGCAACTGCTAAAACTACCATGAAGAAAAGCAATTAACAAAACTAATTGACAAGAGGCACTAATGAGTGAATAGACAATTTAATCAAGAATAAAAAATTACATGGAACTGACAGCAAACATTGAACTGACAGCAAACAGGAATTGATAGCAATATGAGGAAAATAAAAATAATTTTAAAGACATTTTAGCTATGATGAAATATGACATTAAGAATGATGACATCATCCGTGTTAATAGTTAGGTCATGTTGTGCAACCCTAAATAATCTAAAACATTAATTTGGCCTCCTTAGTCACTTATTCTTTTTCTCTGGATTATCATACTTCATAATAAATCTAAAAGTTAGTCCTGGTAACCCCCAAATCTGCAGTCCAACTTGGTCTGCTCGCTACATTGAGCCTGTAGTGGCCTCACTTTCCTATTTGTCTCAACACGAGCTACTTCAGACATTCCTCAGGGATACATTGTGCTGTTGACCAGTGATACACTATGCGTGGGGAGGAGTTTCAAAAACAGGTACAACATATCAGACAGAAAAACAGACCAATATACCCAACAATTTAAACATTCATCAGATAAAAACATATGCCAATGACAACATACTGCCCAGTTTATACATGATGTCATAATCATTCTTTCATTATATCAAATAAACAGCAACAAATGTCAAAGTCAAAAAACATGTGGAATATGATGTCACTATTTCTCCTGTAATAAACAAAGAATTTAGTATTACATGTAACGAGGATAACTATAATCTTATTGCTGATCTTTATTACAAATCTTGCAATATAATCAAACAACAAGAAAAAATGCAATCTGAAAATTATAACATCATATTTCTTATGTCTGTTGTAAAATAGCTAAATAGTAACATACCTTTGCTGCGACGCTCTGGAAACTTGTCTGGATCTAATCAAATATTTATTTTAAGCATAATTTCATCGAATAAAGAACAACATCATAGCTTCTTTTTTTTAACGAAGAGTATGTAAAGAAGACAAAGCTAGCTTAGAATTCACAAAGCATAGGCCCTACAAGATCCAGTCTGTTACACAATCCGACTATAAATTTGTTCACATCAATAATGTCCTTTGTTTTCCCCTTCTTCACTAACAGTATTAGTAATTACTATCCACCTAATTCCTTAAAGATGGCTATGCATTACTGCTTTAAATGTGGACTTGTATTATAGTAGGGATAAAGCTTTAATTAACATAATATTGGCTGTTAGAACAAGAAAATTCCCTATTAGTAGGAAAAAGTTGATATAATGTTTGTTATGATATTAATCTTCTGATTATATTGTTTAGCTTGGGAGTTAAATAAAGTTGAGGTATTAATCCTGATAAAGAATCTAGAGCTGAGTTGCTGTTTTTTATAATAGAGTCCATATTATCAGATAAAGAAACTTGAGAAACTAGAGTTAAGTAGAGTGGGTTTCTTTATAATAAGATATCCAAGAAATTAACATTGCTTGAACAAAGCCTGCTTCCCTACAGGTACAGATGAATGAAGTGGGTGAAGGGGGGAGAGTAGATTTGCCCATCAGCTGCCACACTCAGCCCAGGTTAGCTGCCCTAGCTAAGCATCAGCTAACTGCCAAGACTGACCTGCTGCCAAGACTGACCTGCTGCCTAGACTGACCTGCTAATGGCTGCCTCAAATAGCTGTAGTTTAGTCTAATCTCAAGCTCAATGTCCCTGTAAGAGCTTTTAAGAAGAAGTAGCCATTCCTTCTCTATTACAGTAGTTTCAACTAATTTGGCCATAAACTTATTGTCAGGTGAACAAAAAAAAAGTTAATGCCTTGGACATTATAACCTCAAAATGCTCCTCAGGTCTATGCCCTCTGACTTAGACCATTGTGGGCCATATTCTTAGAGCTAGATTTAAACTATTACTTACTCACTCTGAATTCTGGCCAGTATTTTATTGGATCGCTACTTGTTTAGTATGACTCGAATAATTACCCCTTCATAACAAAAGCAAAGCATGGCTATCTTATATCTTTATAATTAATGAACAACTTCTATAATTGAATCTGGCATGAACTCAAGGTAAATGCAGCTTTTCCAATTATTCTATAAAGGATGGTAACCTCTGTAAATATTATTGGAGTGAATTAAACATTGCTCGAAGTTTCCACAATTCTAGTGTTAGTTACTACGACATTAATACATTGTTTTCAATGAATTAATATACAAATGTTCATACCTTCACCCATATCTCTTAATGCTTGTCTTCTAGCTTCACCTGTGAGTCCAGCTATAGAAGATAAACATAATAATAATCTAACAATACACTTTGTCAAATGATATAATATAGATACTTGTCTTTGCTCGAGGGTGCCTCTTAATGACAAGCATTGAAGTAATCATGTTGCTATCCATGTGCTTCAGAAGTACATTTTCACTTTATTGGCTATATTAATCTAAAAATACCTCCATCTAAAAATTGTGAAATTCTATCTCCGTCAGCACCTAAAAAAAATTATTAAAATAAATCCCCACTTAAACTAATAATTTAATGAATGCCAACATTTAATGGCACTATATCAAGTTACAAACTGGTTAATAAATTTATGAATAGCCAAAATTTAATTCTTTAGTACATTAATGTAGTGTAACTTAATGAACACAAAAACTGTACCACCGAGTTGGCTAACGATTAAAGTCAATGTACAGTGAAAATAAAAGCAGTAATCAACTACAACACTTAGCTCAGAGCTGCAGTTTGTCATGTTCTGACCTCAGCTTTTCTTGGCTAATTCTGTTGGGAAGATAACATCAAACATGCTATTAAAGGTGCTCAACTTGTAGATTTAGATTCTATTGATAATGATGTGCACAATTGCTCTGATGATGTAGATGTGGATTTGTCTAGTTTGTTTGACAGTGAAATTTATGATAATTCTGTTACTGTATATGACCAATTATGCTGTGTGAGAATAAAGATGTAGATGAAGTGAGTAAGGACTTAGTAACTGTGAATGGCAGTTTTGAGGAATATGTTGTTTCTTTGAGTGTTTCTAGATTCCAGATCAAATAAAACTTAAATAGCAACACCGTAAGAGCCCCTGAAAGACTGATTAAACCTTATAAACGTATGGAGAGTACATTTCGAGTTCAGCAATTAATTGTTAGGAAAAAATTGTGAGTTTAAAGAATCCTCCTACCTTAAATACAGATACTCACTATGTTTTTTGAAGTACACCACCAATTAACACTGTATGCACATATATATTAAAATCACAAATCACCTGTTCCATGTAGTCTTGCTTGTATTGCTACATACAAGAGTACATAATATAATATAAATGGAACAATATAAAACTATCTGTAACATTGTATAAAGTTAGGTTCATGGAACAGTGTAAAAGATAAAATAAAGAGAGAGGATATTCTTATTTTGAAAAAGACAGGCTGTTCGGTTAATGCAGTGGGTGTCACAGCCAAATACCGACCACAAAAAGTTCATTTCGTTCCCTTTCCACCACCTTCAAACAAAAATGGTGGCAATAGAGCTGTGATATCCAGAGTGGTTCACAAAACTAGACTTTGTACTCTTATCAACACATTTTCGTGTCAGTTTTCTTTACATAATATATGATGGAAACTAATTGGATGATAAAGTACTATAACTGATAAGACATAAAAGCTGGGATGATGATGAGTCACGGAAACAATGACAGGTCTTTGTTAATTGCATTTGATATGATGAATTGGTGTGACTAGACCTTATCCCATGGAGTGGTATGGTAAAGTCTGGCTACGCAATACTTTGTAAGCTAAGTTGTATTGCTTTTATAGCTTCAATTGTGATAAATTTCCGACCAGCGGCAGCTGGGGCTGCATTAATGATTATTCATTTGATATTTCCAACCACATTTTATCCTTATGATTCTGAGGAAAACATATATGAGTAAGGTGCTGTAATGTCACCAGAAACATTTCCCCATCACAGCAGTTTGGTATAGAGTCTGGGTAAGGCAAAACTACCAGTTTCCTTGGTTTTGCCGCTATGTTTTACTGCTAAAACTACCCAACACAGTCAAAACAGCTGCTGAGAGTATATGGGGAGCCACTAGAACAACACTCAGTATGTTACGGCCAAAAAGCTGAGTTAACTCTGGATCAGGACATTTATCAATGAAAATTCCTCAAACTCTATGGTTTAGTATACTACTTGTAACATGGTACATTTATATTATCCAATCAGATTGCTAAATTCACAGTGAATATATTTCATGCACACCTCCTAGGATATGAATAAGTAAAATGTCCAATTTAAATTAGCTTTTGTGCATATCCTATAGCCTAGAGCCGTGATACAAGTCTGATGTAACCCCTCCATGTTCGGTCTGTACATAATTAAAATTATCCTTGGGCAGTTGGCTCTCAGTTGTGAATCACATACCAACCTCCTCGTCATGGCATAACCTATACTGACTACATGCTGCTAGATATCTTCACAATCAAGTTTTAGGGACATGACCAGTGAAATATTTCACATCACATGCTGTATTGTGCAAGCTCACAACTGTGTAGTTATAGCAACCAGCCAAGATTACCAGTTTTCAGGTGTTTTGACAGCTACCTTCCTCTAAGGCAGCCTACCCAACCAGGTCAGAGTAGCTGCTAAATATCTGCTGGGGTTGTGGGAAGCCTCTATGAGCTAAAATTCACACCAACTTTACACCATGTGTTACCTACCCTAAACTACTGCAGTGAAGATATCTAGCCTAGTACATTCTCAGGCTTTTTTTCACTCACATCTGGCTCATGAAAAATCATTAGCCTGCTCACGAAATATTACACAATATATATTCTGGCTCAAGTAATAAGTATTAAGAACTACTGGATCTACTACAATATATTGTACAACTCACTATTACCTTGTTCACGTTGCTTATAAAAATTTTCTTCATCTGTTTGTGATAGCCCAGCTAAAAACACAACATCATTCATAGTAAACTAATAATAAAATAAGAAAATCTAAAGTATGTATGATATTAATTGATCTGCAAGCAATCGGCAAATTAACAAACAATCAAAAGCTCTCAAGTCAAGTAATATTCCATTCAATATTTCCATTGACTAGCTCATATTAAATTTATTTATAGCAAAGAGTGACAGTGAATGGACCATCTTACTTCTGTAGCTTGCTTTACAAACAGTATGTTATTTATTGAATATGTACAGCAGAGGTTGATTTCAAAATAACATACCTCATATTAAACTATATTTACAACAATGTTCTAAACAAATTTCAACCAAAATATTTCTCTCTCTGCCCCAGTGTATATTTACTAGATGTAGCTATTCTGTAGTCAATAGGTATAACCTTGTTTGGATGTCAATAGATAATTTACAAGATGTAGTCTAGTAGCCAATAGTTATAACCTTGTTTGGATGGCAATAGCTAAGTTACTAGATATAGTCCAGTATAGTCAATAGGATAACCTTGTTTGGATGGCAATAGCTACAATACTAGATATAGTCCAGTAGTCAATAGGTATAACCTTGTTTGGATGGCAATAGCTAATTTACTAGATGTAGTCTAGTAGTCAATAGGTATAACCTTGTTTGGATGCCAATAGCTAAGTTACTAGATGTAGTCCAGTAGTCAATAGGTATAACCTTGTTTGGATGGCAATAGCTACAATACTAGATATAGTCCAGTAGTCAATAGGTATAACCTTGTTTGGATGGCAATAGCTAATTTACTAGATGTAGTCTAGTAGTCAATAGGTATAACCTTGTTTGGATGCCAATAGCTAAGTTACTAGATGTAGTCCAGTAGTCAATAGGTATAACCTTGTTTGGATGGCAATAGCTACAATACTAGATATAGTCCAGTAGTCAATAGGTATAACCTTGTTTGGATGGCAATAGCTAATTTACTAGATGTAGTCTAGTAGTCAATAGGTATAACCTTGTTTGGATGCCAATAGCTAAGTTACTAGATGTAGTCCAGTAGTCAATAGGTATAACCTTGTTTGGATGGCAATAGCTACAATACTAGATATAGTCCAGTAGTCAATAGGTATAACCTTGTTTGGATGGCAATAGCTAATTTACTAGATGTAGTCTAGTAGTCAATAGGTATAACCTTGTTTGGATGCCAATAGCTAAGTTACTAGATGTAGTCCAGTAGTCAATAGGTCTAACCTTGTTTGGATGCCAATAGCTAAGTTACTAGATGTAGTCCAGTAGTCAATAGGTCTAACCTTGTTTGGATGCCAATAGCTAAGTTACTAGATGTAGTCCAGTAGTCAATAGGTATAACCTTGTTTGGATGGCAATAGCTAATTGACTAGATGTAGTCCAGTAGCCAATAGGTATAACCTTGTTTGGATGTCAATAGCTAAGTTACTAGATGTAGTCCAGTAGTCAATAGGTATAACCTTGTTTGGATGGCAATAGCTAATTGACTAGATGTAGTCCAGTAGCCAATAGGTATAACCTTGTTTGGATGCCAATAGCTAATTGACTAGATGTAGTCCAATAGCCAATAGGTACACTTTCCACCTAGTGTGAATGCACACTTAGCGTGAAGTTTACACTCAAGGGTAATATAGCTCTATTGCCACTATTGATAGGAGTACAAAGTCTAGTTAATTATATTCATGTGCAGAGAAAAACCAATGCTATTATTATTGTAATCTACCTTATAAATGTGGTTGTATACTTATGTGCTAGGTAAGAGAGTTGACAAATATACTCTGATTATTGATATCTGGGATTTAGGCACAAAACATACACCATTCTCTTTTTGACAATATTGCTGATATTATAATATGGAATTAACCCAACTTACAATAATTCAGCTATAATGTAAGTCTAAATCACACTGAATTTTGAGTGAAACTCAATCTGAATTTGGTGTGTACTTCACACCAAAATGATGAGGTATGCAGTTCACACCACATTTTAGTGTGACTAATGTTACAAGTGATTCACGCCTAATTTGATGTGAACTACATGTCTTTTGGTTTGCAGTGTATACCCTTGTTTGGATGTCAATAGCTTAGTGAAGTAAAAAAGACAAAATCCAGAGACAAAACCATAGCTATCTCAAATTGTTCAATGCTGATGGATGTCCAGTAGACTTTTCCTTAAATTTGGTTGTATTGGCAAACATAATCCACCAAAAAATTAGCTATTGCCATCCAAACAAGGTTATACCTATTGACTACTGGACTACATCTAGTAAATTAGCTATTGCCATCCAAACAAGGTTATACCTATTGGCTACTGGACTACATCTAGTCAATTAGCTATTGCCATCCAAACAAGGTTATATCTATTGGCTACTGGACTATATCTAGTAAATTAGCTATTGACATCCAAACAAGGTTATAACTATTGACTACTGGACTACATCTAGTAAATTAGCTATTGACATCCAAACAAGGTTATACACTGTAAACCAGAAGACAATAATATAAGGCACTGGAAGTAGTACAGAAAGTAAAGTGTGAAGATAGAGCATCATATTGCATGGGTAGCGAAATTAAATGAAAATGGTTATTAGACTATTACTTTGCCATAAAAAAAATACTGTTTTTTAAAATACATTTCCCTCATAATTTATCAGATTGGTAAAACAATCTAAAAGTTCTATATAAACATCCACTTTATTAAGCTAAAAATACCTGTATTGATAAAATATTCTACAAAACGTCTTTGCTCTTCAGTAACATCGCCTAGAAATAAAACAACAAATACAAAACAGTAAACATAATATTATAGACCACTGATTCAAACCATTTTTATTAATTACTTCTCAGATGTCAAAATATTTTGATATTTATATTAACTATATAATTAATATACTTAGCATGAAATAAATGAATTTATTCCACCCTAGATGTCTTCACAATGATATCTTTACACACATGAGCCATGAAATAACTCACGATATTTCACGGTTGTTATTTCACTGTGCACAAGCTCATTACCCTTGTAGTTATAGCAACCAGCCAAACTTGTCATTTTTCCTGGTTTTTAGAACTACCTTCCTTTGGTGTAGCCTACTCAACTTGGTTAGAGCAGCTGCTAAAATATCAGCTGGGATGTGAGGGTAGCACCTACAACCAACTTTACCTGTGAGTTACTAGTCCTTAGTACTAAATACAGCAGTGAAGATATCTAGCTTGGAATAAACCAGTTGAAGAATGTATAAATAAGTTCCAGGAATGAATCACTAACTAGATAACTTGCTAGCTACAAGTATCTGAATTTATTCCTTTCACTCAAGATCGTAAATCTTGAGCTTGTGTCTTTGCTGACAGCTAAATCGAATTTTAAAAAAGACACAAAACAGGAATCACAAGTAGTATAGAATTATAAATACCAGTTTAAAAGATAGCTTAACAATAAGTTGGAATGAGTAATGACTTGATAAAGTAGATATGTGAGAATGAGGTAACTCAAAGTGTGATTATTATAAACAAATGAATGAAGGCGACATCGACGATCAGCAAGTGGAATCAGTGAGCGTGAGCAAAATAAATGCCTGTAGTGCTATACTGGAAGTCACGGTTGATATTTCATTCTGTGCAAGCTCATTATCCTAGATATCTTCACAATGATATCTTTACACACATGAGCCATGAAATAACTCATATTTTAAGGTTGTTATTTCACTGTGCGCAAGCTCATTACCCTTGTAGTTATAGCAACCAGCCAAACTTGTCATTTTTCCTGGTTTTTTCAACTACCTTCATCTGGTGTAGCCTACTCAACTTGTTTAGAGCAGCTGCTGAAATATCAGCTGGGATGTGAGGGTAGCACCTACAACCAACTTTACCTGTGAGTTACTAGTCCTCAGTACTAAATACAGCAGTGAAGATATCTAGCTTGGAATAAACCAGTTGAAGAATGTATAAATAAGTTCCAGGAATGAATCACTAACTAGATAACTTGCTAGCTACAAGTATCTGAATTTATTCCTTTCACTCAAGATCGTAAATCTTGAGCTTGTGTCTTGTCAAATTTTAAAACCGACAAAAAACAGGAATCACAAGTAATATAGAATTATAAATACCAGTGTAAGAAATAGCTTAACAATAAGTTGGAATGAGTAATGACTTGATACAGTAGATAAGTGAGAATGAGGTAACTCAGATATTGTTTGAAAGTGTGATTATAATAAACAAATGAATGAAGGCGACCTTGACAACATCGACGATTGGAATCAGTGAGCGTGCGCAAAATAAATGCCTGTAGTGCTATACTGGAAGTGCTAGTGAACTAAATCGAACACCACTTACTACACTCCTCAGAGTGATATGACTGATATTTCACTCTCAGGCTTTATTTTCACTTGCCTCTGGCTCGTGAAAATAAAATAGCATGCTCGTAAAATATTTCACCACATCACACACTGACTCATGTAATAATAAGTACTACATATATTATTTTGGAAACTAATATATAAATACCTTCCAGTGTCAAAATGTTATTGATATTGCATTGAGAATAAAAAAATTCATGTGAGCAAAGCGAGCGAGACACTACGTGGGGTAACACAATAAAATTAATGTATATTTTTACACACACACACACACACATATATACATATATATAGACATTATGCATGCTATTTTTGTACTTTCAACCTTGTCCAAAACTCTACTACACAGATTTTTCTGTAAATAATCTTTACCCATACTACTATCTAAATAAAATTAATGATTTACTCCTTCAAATTAGGATGTTACTGACATGATCTGAATGTTGTGGGACACAAGGTTGAACAAACTTACTTGAGTTTATTTCTAGAATTAGAGGCCATGGTACATTATGTCAGTTAATATACTGTTTGTCATACTAGTCAGGTGGCTTAGCATCAATTTTTTGAGATATTGTTGGGAGGGGGGCTCCAGGGGCAGGAGCCCCTATATTGTTTTGGCACAACTTAAATGTGATTTTGGGCATGAATACCTAAAAACCACAAAATAAACAAGCCCTCAGAGCCCCCCCCCCCCCCCCCTCCCAGACCGAAACATCTTCTTTAAACAATAAACAGAATACAATGTAAGTCTTGTAGTAGTATATCCAGGGAACAAGTATGCGTGAGAGCACTGTGTATTACATCTGCTACTTAGCTAAGAGTATTGTGAAACAATAAATGTATTAGCTGCCATTTTAACTTAATTAGCTTCCTTCCAGTTTCTTTTGTGTTAGTAAGAAAATCTTACTTAGATTTAGACTGTAAGGTATAGATAATTCCTTAGAATTCAGCGTGAGTTCAAGAGTACTGTGCGTCTGCGCGTTCTAGCGCATTAGCTCATAAATTATTCATGAATATGTACGTTTTTGGTCATAGGTTTATTTGGCGAGCGAGTAAATTGGGCGAGACACTATCTGGGTTAACGCATTTCCAGTTATTTTACGTTAGTGTGAATTGTTGTTTTTTTTCAATTCTAACAGTTGCGGCAAGTTGTTAGGTAAAATTACCATATAACAAGTGTCGTTTTAGGCTTGCTCGCCATTTGTGCTCAAGCACATCACTAGTAATAATAATACTAATAGCTACTAATAATAGTAATAGTAATAATAATAATAATAATAATAATAATAATAACAATAATCTACCCACTCTACATATTAATGCTATATTTATCTGGTTAAAATCGTCATATATTGAATAGACACTTCAAAAATTAGTATGTATTACAATTTTGAACAAAATTGTGGTTCTTACACTTTCAAATTAAATAATACACATATTAATAACAAAAATGAGAATAATACCTCCACTTATAAAATGTTTCAGTATTTCTTCATCCTCAGGTGTAATTCTAACTACAGAACACAGCAATTAATTTTTTTCAATTATATATATGTTATAGTTAAAGCATGAGCGCTTAGTTTCTAGTCGATTTATTGCACGACAGCCCGAGGGCCGTAGGCCCGAGGACTGAGTGCGATAAATGTACTAGGCACTAAGCGCTCATGCTTTAACTATTTTAAATACCGGGCAAGTGTTATTGCACACTTGCCAAGTTATTACACCTGACAACAATATAGCAACGGTATTTAAATAATATTATAGCTATATATAATATGTTATAGTTATAAACCAAAATTGAGGTTTGTATGCGATTTATAAACTCCGAGACACGAGGGCGCAGCCCGAGTGGCGAGGATTTATAAATCGAAATACAAACCTAATGATTTTGGTTTATAACTATTTTATAGCCAGAACATAAACAACGAGCAAAGTATAGCGTTAGCTATCTTAGTAATTGTATTAAAGTACCCAAACTCTTCATTATTCCATTTTGCTTTGATCTGCCTTCTACCATAATTATGGTTGCTAAGAACTATATCAGACTTTTCCCCGCTAATACATTTTCTTACGGGCATACCAGACTGTATCAGATTTATAGTTCTTAACGACAAGCGCAGTCGCTCGGGTAACGGGCTATAAGTATATAATACATGTACATTGCATGCATAGTAGTACACATTGCACTGTTATTAGGTATTTTAACTGATATATTATTTGAAGACATGTAGGTGAAGTCATTATAGTACAGTCCTCAAAATCAAATGACAAACATAAGAAACATATTCATCCAATTATTTATTTCTAGCTCTCGCACAACTTAAGTGATGGATTGACAAATAAAGAAAATACTACATCACTCTACTCTTTAATCTGAACCCACTGCAACTTCAAAATCTACTGTGTAATTATAAACAGGTGTGCTGACTGGCTCAATTAATAATTTTCTTGCATAAAACTCATGCAAAATGAGAATGGTCTTCTCTACATTGGTATGAGCAAGCACGGGTAACCGTACTATTGATCCCTAATAGCACAGGTTACCGGTGCTATCAATCGCTAATACTAGGCCAGCTTTTTAAAAGTTTTGCATTTGTATTTGTAGCTACACTGTATTGTTCACACACTATCTCCTTATTTCAGGATTAGCTTCTGTAGGAACTTCAATTTCAACGTACGGCCGAAAAACTTTCCGTCTAATACGGGTAGAGCTTCTGTAGTAAACAATGACATTATCTCCAACTAAAAACTACTCGAACTGTACTCTTCCAAGTTTAATGCGGCATGCCTGCACACTTACTTATACCATTTCACTTAGCTACGTGGTATTTAACTTAGTTTCCACTTAGTAACCAAGATATTTCAATTAGTTAAGTGCCATTTCACTTTCCCTGTGCAATTTCAAATGAACAGCAATTTTTCCCATACATTTTTAATGGGAAACATACGCTTTGTACTATTATAAATAAAATATTAAAGAAAATCTTGAAAGAAGACCACAAAACCATCTTGTGATTAAAAAAATAAGCACAAAATTTAATTTTGAAAAAAATAATTTCCCATATCATTTACAAACTATATTAAAATCTAATTCTTCCTATATAATATCTTATTTATTCTATAAAAAAAATTCATTAAACAACATAAATCTAGTAGAATGTATAAAAATCAGAGATCTTAATTTTTTAACCAATAACAGAATGTTTTCACCAATGTACTTCTAAAGCTTGTGATGTTGACCTAGTTAGTTTAAAAGCTACAAAAAAAATTCAGAACCAGCACCACTTTCTATTTGAACTGAGACTACCATTTACCATTACTCAGGATGCTCCTTACTCCACAGCCTACTACTAAACATAATAAGAGCAGCTCAATTTAATATTCTGTGTTAATTTTGTTAAGTTAGTGGTTAAGTCTATACTTAGGATGCTAAAGTGGTTGAATCAGCAGGAGCTGGAGTACCCCAAGTTTTGGTAGGGTGGCTGACCCCCCAAAATGTAACATTGTTGTTTAACAGGAAACTGCAATTGTCAGCTAAAGTTAATGGCTACATAATCGTAGATACTTTTAAGAATTATCACCTGAATTGTGCCATCCTAAAAAAACTAAGGAAGCTGGAGCTACAAACTAACTTTTGGAAAACTTGACATTTGATCCTTTCGTTAAATTTGCGCACGGATATTGTAATGTCTAAATTTATCAGATTTAAGATCTAAATTTAAATGTTATTGCTGCAATTAGCTACTGTGCACAATGGCAAGTTCCCCATAATGTGCTGAGGTACATCACTGATTCAATTGCCAAAGAAACATAATGCTGTAGCTGTTAATGTGAGAAAATTTTCATATGTAGAAGACAATGAATATATCCAGTACAAGAAATTAATCATGCAACTTTGAAAATATTCTTTTGAAAATGTAAATTAATATAATTAGCAGTGTTGTATTAATTGAAGCAATTTGCTTATTCATAACTGCAATTATAAATATACCTTCATGTTGTACTCCTTCCGATCCTGCTCTGGGATTTTGTCCTAATATGAATTATAAAAGCATCATTATAATATAGTACTTGTTATATGAGTCAGATTGTGATATAGTGAAATATTTCACGAGCAGATTAAGCTATTGTCACGAGCCCAACGCGAGTGAAAATAAAGCCTGAGAGTGAAATATTCTGCCATATCACTCTGACGAGTGTAACAAAGTGCTTTGTAAAAAGGAGAGAGTGGAGGTGAGAAAGAAAGAAAGAAGATGTAACAAGCTATTTCAGAAGTCCTTACGAAATTCATTGACCATAAAACAATATGCACACAAAGACTCTAGGCATCTGTAGCTGTGGTAATAACTGCACACAAAGACTCTAGGCATCTGTAGCTGTGGTAATAACTGCACACAAAGACTCTAGGCATCTGTAGCTGTGGTAATAACTGCACACAAAGACTCTAGGCATCTGTAGCTGTAGTAATAACTGCACACAAAGACTCTAGGCATCTGTAGCTGTAGTAATAACTGCACACAAAGACTCTAGGCATCTGTAGCTGTGGTAATAACTGCACACAAAGACTCTAGGCATCTGTAGCTGTGGTAATAACTGCACACAAAGACTCTAGGCATCTGTAGCTGTGGTAATAACTGCACACAAAGACTCTAGGCATCTGTAGCTGTGGTAATAACTGCACACAAAGACTCTAGGCATCTGTAGCTGTGGTAATAACTGCACACAAAGACTCCAGGCATCTGTAGCTGTGGTAATAACTGCACACAAAGACTCTAGGCATCTGTAGCTGTGGTAATAACTGCACACAAAGACTCCAGGCATCTGTACCTGTGGTAATAACAGATTTAAGGCATCTGTAGCTGTGGTAATAATGGTACAGATTTAAGGCATATGAAAGAGTGGAAGGTAAACATTTTGTATTTGTTCCCTTAAAATCCAACCTCTTTCTTCAACTTAGTCATTTAATATAAATACTTTCCATAGGAGTTACTAGTTTAGCCAAAATTACCAATTTTTGGACTAAATCAAGATTAATCAATGAAAAACAATAAATTTAAGGCTAGCCACAATGCTATACATGAATCTTCTACACTCTCTGTGGTTAAACCTATTATGGTATCACTGCCATGTTCTATTATCGTGTTATAACATATGGACTCACTCACAAGTCCATACCACAAGTGAGTTTTGGTACATCAGTAATGACAAAAGTTTCATGAATGTAGATAATCTACACCTACCTCATCACTTGTAAAATTAATAGGACTCCCCACTAAAGCGCTCTCTGTTTGCGTATAAAGTGATGTTGGATGCATGTTTGTACAATTATGTCACCCTCATTAATACATCAATATTAATGTATTTATGGCCAATGAAGTTTAAAACAAAGATGACAATCAACGCAATTTTTTCATAAAATCTCTAAACAAATAAAAATATTTTATACCTTGATATTGTTCTGGTTCTGGTGGTCCTACAGCCACTTCTGATTCTTGTGCTGGTGGCACTTCCATATTTGGATCTTGTAGTTTCATAAACATATCTAGGTCTGACAATAAACAAATAAAATGACACTATTACAAATTTTACCTTGTTTATAACAAAGTTCATAGAAATTTTTCTACACTAAACAATTACAAAAAAATCTTCAACAGCGAAATGACTGTCGAATTGTACATCGTCAATCAGCTAAATTGTATCATACAATTACAATAATAAAAATAATAATAATAAAAGAATGAAATTAAATAATAAAAATAAAAAGGAAAGGCAATTGTGGAGGAAAAGACACTACCCCGGAGACCCCCCATGACTAAAGCTGAGTTTCCTCTCTGGATGCCAATTGAGAGGCACTGTAGCAGGTATGACGTTGAATTTGGGTCACCCGTCTGCCTATGAACTCTCCTTCCACCGTATTGACACAAATAAGTCACTTTAAGTGTGGCAATACACACCCTCACACTTTAATAGCAAGGTAATTATAACAATCTGATTGTTGGACTAGAAACTCCAGATTGGAATTGTGTGGCGTGCCTAAATTTGGTATACCAACAAAACTATACCAATGGCAATTACTTTAGGGAGTGTTTTGTTACAAAGCATTATAAACAAAATAAAAGTGAATAGCAAAAGGTAATAGTATAAAAAATTTAGGTTTTGCTCCATAGAATAGCAAAAAAATATATTTCACTTTGCAAAAAAATTGCTATTGAACTTCAACCCTAATTTCTGTATTTTTAGGCTTTCTAGTGAGATTCTTGAGTCAACTGCAGACTCTACTGTGACAGTCAATACTAGCTCTCTTCACTCTTCACCTGTCAGGTATTTATCATTTATTGCTTGCACAAAGTAAAAATCTCCACATACTCAATAAACTAGTAGTGCAAACCTCATTTTTTTACCCAGAATTCTGGCTAAGTACCAGGATGTAGTACAAACCCTTGCTAAAACTATTACTAGCCTAGTAGCCTAACACTAAGCTGCTCATTGAGCCCTCCCCTTTGTCAACGCCTATTAGCATGTGCCTTCTGGTTAGATAAATTTTAAGCAAGTCGCTCAGAACCCTATTGTTTTACAGTATCCATTGTGCATTGGGAGCAGCAACTGTTGTGAATTGCCACCTTTACAGAGTGTAGCTGCCTGAAAGTTGGAATAAGTCAGGAATATCGAGTTGTCACCAAATGTTATATGGTTTAAAGGATAGCTAGCAGTGGCTATTGCTACTAACTGTGTAGCCTACACAGCTAGCTGTTGTAATTTGAATCTTGAGAATATTAATTTTAACAGATAGTGATGCCATAATGATATAATTGGTAATGATGCAATGAAGGATGAAGTGAAAGTTTATATGCCACTTGCAGACTTGCCACAACGCACACATTTTTTTTTCATTAAAGTTAAATTAATACTTGCTGCTATTATTTCTTTACATTGTGGCAGTTCAAATGAGCTTCCTCAATAGGCCCTGCCAGATTATGCTAGCATTTTTTCTGGAATAATAGATGCTAATCAGCATAGTGGAATAATTCTAGAATAATATAAGCATTTAAGAGAATAATAAGAACAATCACCTTGCTGGATAGGTGTGGCATATTTTACTAATAAACTTACAAACTACGCCAAGACAAGTGTAAAGCAAGTATATAATATTTAGTGAGGAAAGTTTGCACAGTTAGTCTGTGAGTAAAGTAGCGGATCTGCAGCCAACATGTAGTGATCTTAATAACCTCCTTGCTTTCATTCCTGTATTCTCACATTTTCAGCCAAATTGAAACTTCGACTATCGAATCATTATTCTGCAGTTGAATATAATTCTTCCCCTCAGGACCCAGCCAGTTGCGTAGTGGAAAAGGCATGCAATAAACCTCTCACATGGATCAAAAGTGTGCAAAAGTGATTCCCGTTAATTCATACATCTTCAACAGCAGTGGAAACATCTTCAGCTGCAGTGGAAACATCTTCAGCAGCAGTGAAAACATCTTCAGCAGCAGTGGAAACATCTTCAGCAGCAGTGGAAACATCTTCAGCAGCAGTGGAAACATCTTCAGCAGCAGTGGAAACATCTTCAGTAGCAGTGGAAATATATTCAGCAGCAGTGGAAACATCTTCAGCAGCAGTGGAAACATCTTCAGCAGCAGTGGAAACATCTTCAGCAGCAGTGGAAACATCTTCAGCAGCAGTGGAAACATCTTCAGCAGCAGTGGAAACATCTTCAGTAGCAGTGGAAATATATTCAGTAGCAGTGGAAACATCTTCAGTAGCAGTGGAAACATCTTCAGCAGCAGTGGAAACATCTTCAGCAGCAGTGGAAACATCTTCAGTAGCAGTGGAAACATCTTCAGCTGCAGTGGAAACATCTTAAGCAGCAGTAGAGACATCTTCAGCAGCAGTGGAAATATCTTCAACAGTTGTGGAAACATCTTCAGCAGCAGTGGAAACATCTTCAGCAGCAGTGGAAATATCTTCAGCAGTTGTGGAAACATCTTCAACAGCAGTGGAAACATCTTCAGCTTCAGTGGAGACATCTTCAGCAGCAGTGGAAATATCTTCAGCAGTTGTGGAAACATCTTCAGCAGCAGTGGAAATATCTTCAGCAGCAGTGGAAATATCTTCAGCAGCAGTGGAAATATCTTCAGCAGTTGTGGAAACATCTTCAGCAGCAGTGGAAACATTTTCAGTAGCAGGAAAATGTGTTTTTACCATTTTATCAAACAGTTATTAATGAGTCATAAAAGTTTTGTTGTTGTTGTTGTTTTATAATAAAATATTTTTTGGAATAAAAAAAGACGAATAATTCTGAACTTTTTGAGCATATTCTGGCGGGCCCTATTCCTCAGGGGCCATCCTTATCTCACATGTAAAAACCATGTTACTAGCTGGAAAACAATATAAAAACACAAAGAACACTTTGGTCACTTGAGTAATTATTGTCTAGTATTTCATGAATTAGACTAAATTCTAGTCTCTAAATGAGCAAACCATACAATTTTACAGTCAGGTAAACTAAAAATCTAAATATTAACTTTTGTACCTTCACCCATGTCTCTTAAAAATCTTGCTCTGTCTTCACCTGTTAGTCCAGCTAATAAAATAATAAATAAATATACTTACATATAATACGTGTACAAACGTTATGTCTAGTAATGCATGTACAATACACTAGCGGTGTGCTTGAACACAAATGGGGAGACTCCCTAGTTAGACTACATTGTAAACCTAAGTACTGTTGGATGATTAATTGTAACTTGTAACACTCAAGTTCAAAGTCCTTCAGAGAGGGACACTATTAACTGAGTGTGTGCCTCCCCTCCAATTGCATTGTTAGGAGCATTCGCTTCATTCTAAATCAGTTAGGCGCTGCGCAGCCGTTGTAAACTACCGTTCTTAGGGTCCCTCAGGCCCTAAGCAGTGCCTTCGCTGCGTTAGGAAATGCTACTACACAACCTAAGACCTTCGGAACCCTAACAACGGTAGTTGCCTCTGAGGCAACGCCTTACCATTATTTATAGCCTGTTACCAAAGTGACCGTGCTTGTCGTCAAGTACTAGTCCCTGCCATTTCCGTATGAAGATGTATTCGAGGTAAGTTGCTAGAGTTCATAGCAACTATTACATGTAATGTGGGAATGACCTGACAGAGCTATAGATAGAGCTAATCGTTAAAGTTTGTTTATAATACCTAACACTTTACCTGTTATTGTTTTTTAGCAGATTAGTGCAGCCTTAAGTTCTTTTCATGGCTTAGCAAATAACTATATACAGTAATTGGCGATGAATCATTCAAAATATCAAACAATTGTAACATGTGTTTACTGAGTTAAACTGGAACACCTCTTTTGTAGTACTTTGTGTTTTGTATACGATGAAAATGAGAGCTGAATATTATTAGAAAGAAATTCTACTCAGCACACAAATAGGGAGCCTCCCTAGTTAGGTTACATTGTAAATTAAGTACTGTTGGATGATTAATTTTACTCCAGAGGGACACTATTAACTTAGTGCCCTACTCTGAGGGCAGTGTCCCTCCAATTGAAAGAACGAATCTGTACAAACATCGATGATTAACAAACATCCAGTGACAGAGAAAATAATAATACAATACATGGTAAAATGAAAGAAAATAATAACTACAAGAGGTGAATGAATAAAGGAAAGAATGAACAATTACAATAGTTGCTTGATGGCTGTTTATTCACATCAGGGAAGAATTGAAGTAATAGGCTGTTCAGTTGCCTGAACAGACACAATGTATTGTACATGTAAAACGAGCAATTACATTTGGTTTATTCTACTGTGGTAAAAGTAGACTGTTTGCATACCCCTATAAACTTTCTACATCTGTTATAACTATTTACACATAAATTTAATTACCATCATCCATAAATTGTTCAAGTTGTAGTCTGTTATCAGCTGAGGAAACAAAACATTACGAGTAACATCTATAAAGAACTACTTACATTCATTTAATAAAGAACTACTTACATTCATTTAATAAAGAACTACTTACATTCATTTAATAAAGAACTAGGCTATACATCCATTTAATAAAGAACTAGGCTATACATCCATTTAATAAAGAACTAGGCTATACATCCATTTAATAAAGAACTAGGCTATACATCCATTTAATAAAGAACTAGGTTATACATCCATTTAATAAAGAACTAGGCTATACATCCATTTAATAAAGAACTAGGCTATACATCCATTTAATAAAGAACTAGGCTATACATTCATTTGATAAAGAACTAGGCTATACATCCATTTAATAAAGAATTAGGTTATACATCCATTTAATAAAGAACTAGGCTATACATTCATTTGATAAAGAACAAGGCTTACATCCATTTAATAAAGAACTAGGCTATACATCCATTTAACAAAGAACTAGGCTATACATCCATTTAATAAAGAACTAGGCTATACATCCATTTAATAAAGAACTAGGCTATACATCCATTTAATAAAGAACTAGGCTATACATTCATTTAATAAAGAACTAGGCTATACATTCATTTAATAAGGAACTAGGCTATACATTGATTTAGTAAAGAACTAGGCTATACATCCATTTAACAAAGAACTAGGCTATACATCCATTTAATAAAGAACTAGGTTATACATCCATTTAATAAAGAACTAGGCTATACATCCATTTAATAAAGAACTAGGCTATACATCCATTTAATAAAGAACTAGGCTATACATTCATTTGATAAAAAACTAGGCTATACATCCATTTAATAAAGAACTAGGTTACACATCCATTTAATAAAGAACTAGGCTATACATTCATTTGATAAAGAACTAGGCTTACATCCATTTAATAAAGAACTAGGCTATACATCCATTTAACAAAGAACTAGGCTATACATCCATTTAATAAAGAACTAGGCTATACATCCATTTAATAAAGAACTAGGCTATACATTCATTTAATAAAAAAATAGGCTATACTTTCATTTAATAAAGAACTAGGCTATACATCCATTTAACAAAGAACTAGGCTATACATCCATTTAATAAAGAACTAGGCTATACATTCATTTAATAAAGAACTAGGCTAAACATTCATTTAGTAAAGAACTAGGCTATACATTCATTTAATAAAGAACTAGGCTATACATCCATTTAATAAAGAACTAGGCTATACATTCATTTAATAAAGAACTAGGCTATACATTTAATAAAGAACATCCATTTAATAAAGAACTAGGCTATACATTCATTTAATAAAGAACTAGGTTTACATTCATTTAATAAAGAACTAGGCTATACATTCATTTAATAAAGAACTAGGCTATACATCCATTTAATAAAGAACTAGGCTATACATTCATTTAATAAAGAACTAGGCTATACATCCATTTAATAAAGAACTAGGCTATACATCCATTTAATAAAGAACTAGGCTATACATTCATTTAATAAAGAACTAGGCTATACATTCATTTAATAAAGAACTAGGCTATACATTCATTTAATAAAGAACTAGGCTATACATTCATTTAATAAAGAACTAGGCTATACATCCATTTAATAAAGAACTAGGCTATACATCCATTTAATAAAGAACTAGGCTATACATCCATTTAATAAAGAACTAGGCTATACATTCATTTAATAAAGAACTAGGCTATACATTCATTTAATAAAGAACTAGGCTATACATTCATTTAATAAAGAACTAGGCTATACATCCATTTAATAAAGAACTAGGCTATACATCCATTTAATAAAGAACTAGGCTATACATCCATTTAATAAAGAACTAGGCTATACATTCATTTAATAAAGAACTAGGCTATACATTCATTTAATAAAGAACTAGGCTATACATCCATTTAATAAAGAACTAGGCTATACATCCATTTAATAAAGAACTAGGCTATACATCCATTTAATAAAGAACTAGGCTATACATTCATTTAATAAAGAACTAGGCTATACATTCATTTAATAAAGAACTAGGCTATACATCCATTTAATAAAGAACTAGGCTATACATCCATTTAATAAAGAACTAGGCTATACATCCATTTAATAAAGAACTAGGCTATACATTCATTTAATAAAGAACTAGGCTATACATCCATTTAATAAAGAACTAGGCTATACATTCATTTAATAAAGAACTAGGCTATACATCCATTTAATAAAGAACTAGGCTATACATCCATTTAACAAAGAACTAGGCTATACATCCATTTAATAAAGAACTAGGCTATACATCCATTTAATAAAGAACTAGGCTATATATTCATTTAATAAAGAACTAGGCTATACATTCATTTAATAAAGAACTAGGCTATACATTCATTTAATAAAGAACTAGGCTATACATTCATTTAATAAAGAACTAGGCTATACATTCATTTAATAAAAAATAGGCTATACATCCATTTAATAAAGAACTAGGCTATACATTCATTTAATAAAGAACTAGGCTATACATTTATTTAATAAAGAACTAGGCTATACATTCATTTAATAAAGAAATAGGCTATACATCCATTTAATAAAGAACTAGGCTATACATTCATTTAATAAAGAACTAGGCTATACATTCATTTAATAAAGAACTAGGCTATACATTCATTTAATAAAGAACTAGGCTATACCTCCATTTAATAAAGAACTAGGTTATACATTCATTTAATAAAGAACTAGGCTATACATTCATTTAATAAAGAACTAGGCTATACATTCATTTAATAAAGAACTAGGCTATACATCCATTTAATAAAGAACTAGGCTATACATTCATTTAATAAAGAACTAGGCTATACATCCATTTAATAAAGAACTAGGCTATACATTCATTTAATAAAGAACTAGGCTATACATCCATTTAATAAAGAACTAGGCTATACATTCATTTAATAAAGAACTAGGCTATACATCAATTTAATAAAGAACTAGGCTATACATTCATTTAATAAAGAACTAGGCTATACATCCATTTAATAAAGAACTAGGCTATACATTCATTTAATAAAGAACTAGGCTATACATCCATTTAATAAAGAACTAGGCTATACATCCATTTAACAAAGAACTAGGCTATACATCCATTTAATAAAGAACTAGGCTATACATTCATTTAATATAGAACTAGGCTATACATTCATTTAATAAAGAACTAGGCTATACATTCATTTAATAAAGAACTAAGCTATACATTCATTTAATAAAGAACTAGGCTATACATTCATTTAATAAAGAACTAGGCTATACATTCATTTAATAAAGAACTAGGCTATACATCCATTTAATAAAGAACTAGGCTATACATTTATTTAATAAAGAACTAGGCTATACATTCATTTAATAAAGAACTAGGCTGCTATACATCCATTTAATAAAGAACTAGGCTATACATTCATTTAATAAAGAACTAGGCTATACATTCATTTAATAAAGAACTAGGCTATACATCCATTTAATAAAGAACTAGGCTATACATTCATTTAATAAAGAACTAGGCTATACATCCATTTAATAAAGAACTAGGCTATACATCCATTTAATATAGAACTGGCTATACATTTATTTAATAAAGAACTAGGCTATACATCCATTTTAATAAAGAACTAGGCTATACATTCATTTGATAAAGAACTAAGGCTATACATCCATTTAACAAAGAACTAGGCTATACATTCATTTAATAAAGAACTAGGCTATACATCCATTTAATAAAGAACTAGGCTATACATCCATTTAATAAAGAACTAGGCTATACATTCATTTAATAAAGAACTAGGCTATACATCCATTTAATAAAGAACTAGGCTATACATTCATTTAATAAAGAACTAGGCTATACATTCATTTAATAAAGAACTAGGCTATACATCCATTTAATAAAGAACTAGGCTATACATTCATTTAATAAAGAACTAGGCTATACATCCATTTAATAAAGAACTTTTATTTAATAAAGAACTAGGCTATACATTCATTTAATAAAGAACTAGGCTATACATCCATTTAATATAGAACTGGCTATACATTTATTTAATAAAGAACTAGGCTATACATCCATTTTAATAAAGAACTAGGCTATACATTCATTTGATAAAGAACTAAGGCTATACATCCATTTAACAAAGAACTAGGCTATACATTCATTTAATAAAGAACTAGGCTATACATCCATTTAATAAAGAACTAGGCTATACATCCATTTAATAAAGAACTAGGCTATACATTCATTTAATAAAGAACTAGGTTATACGTTTATTTAATAAAGAACTAGGCTATACATTCATTTAATAAAGAACTAGGCTATACATTCATTTAATAAAGGACTAAGGCTATACATTCATTTAATAACAATTATATTCACAATTTTTCTCGGGCTTCTTTCATCCATGAGGTGCACTTTCACAGACTGTTTTTAACGTTACAAAATTAAAACTAAATTTTGGCCATTAGCAAGAATTAAACTTCCTTAAAGCACCAGCAGATTAATCACTGAACTGCTTCTACAACCACTGTTAAGAGGTACTGCTAATCTAAAGCTTCACTATCAACAGACCAAGAGGCAACTTTTTTTTTAGTGAATGTCTGAAATAAACTTCAATCTTTTCTTAGTCTCTTAGCTCAACTATTCTGATGAAAATTGATTTTTGGGATGAATTGTGCTGATTTGACAGTAGAAACTCCATAGATAGTGTCACTAGGGTTGATATTGTTGATGCATTCAATGGTGTCGTTGCTGTGGATGGTGTCACGGCTGTGAATGGTGTCGCTGCTGTGGATGGTGTCGTTGCTGTGGATGGTATCACTACTGTAAATGATGTTACTGCTGTGGATAGTGTCACTACTGTGGATGTTGTCACTACTGTGGATGTTGTTACTACTGTGGATGTTGTTACTACTGTGGATAGTGTCACTACTGTGGATAGTGTCACTACTGTGAATAGTGTCACTACTGTGGATAGTGTCACTACTGTGGATAGTGTCACTATGTGGATAGTGTCACTATATGGATAGTGTCACTACTGTGGGTAGTGTCACTTGTGGATAGTGTCACTACTGCGGATAGTGTCACTACTGTGGATGTTGTCACTACTGTGGATAGTGTCACTACTGTGGATAGTGTCACTACTGTGGATAGTGTCACTACTGTGGATAGTGTCACTACTGAGGATAGTGTCACTACTGGGGATAGTGTCACTACTGTGGATAGTGTCACTACTGTGGGTAGTGTCACTACTGTGGATGTTGTACTACTATGGATAGTGCCACTTGTGGATAGTATCGCTACTGTGGATGGTGTCACTACTGTGGATAGTGTCACTACTGTGGATAGTGTCACTACTGTGGATAGTGTCACTACTGTGGATGGTGTCACTACTGTGGATGATGTCACTATTGTGGATGGTGTCACTACTGTGGATGCTGTTGCTGCTGTGGATAATAATCACTGCTGTGGATAGTGTCACTACTGGGGATAGTGTCACTACTGTGGATAGTGTCACTACTGTGGGTAGTGTCACTACTGTGGATGTTGTACTACTATGGATAGTGCCACTTGTGGATAGTATCGCTACTGTGGATGGTGTCACTACTGTGGATAGTGTCACTACTGTGGATAGTGTCACTACTGTGGATAGTGTCACTACTGTGGATGGTGTCACTACTGTGGATGATGTCACTATTGTGGATGGTGTCACTACTGTGGATGCTGTTGCTGCTGTGGATAATAATCACTGCTGTGGATAGTGTCACTACTGGGGATAGTGTCACTACTGGGGATAGTGTCACTACTGTGGATAGTGTCACTACTGTGGGTAGTGTCACTACTGTGGATGTTGTACTACTATGGATAGTGCCACTTGTGGATAGTATCGCTACTGTGGATGGTGTCACTACTGTGGATAGTGTCACTACTGTGGATAGTGTCACTACTGTGGATAGTGTCACTACTGTGGATGGTGTCACTACTGTGGATGATGTCACTATTGTGGATGGTGTCACTACTGTGGATGCTGTTGCTGCTGTGGATAATAATCACTGCAGTGGTTGTATAGTTGGTGATTAGCTAGCTAGCAGTTGCTGCTCAGTGGTGGTGCAAGGGGGGAGGACTCCTCAAGCTGGAGCCCCCCCCCCCCCATAATTTTGGAGCTTAATACACACTTTTTTAACAGCAGCTATAATTGTATCACAATGCAAGTAAGACCTTCATAATGAAATCTATTGATGAGTTCAATAGAAGTGTATATTACTGTCAGTGCAAATATCAAGTCGTAAAGCCACAAGCACAGTATCAAAGCTTTTTGAAACTATTAGTACCTATCATTATGGCTCAGAGTAAGCCTACAACATTCATTTAAAATTCCTGCAAGTATAGGTAAATGCTTCATTCCTGCTCAAGGTTATTTGTGTTACTTATAAATACCAAACACTAGACGGTAATGCTGAATCAGTGGATGTTGAAGCAGACAATCCTGATTGCAGTTCCTATAAATGAGAGAATTGGAACTGAAGATGAAAAAAGTGAAGATGAAAAAGAAAGTTGAAGTGAAGATGAAAGAGAGAGTAGAAGTGAAGATGAAAATGATAGTGGAAGTGAAGATGAAAAAGAGAGTGGAAGTGAAGATGAAAAAGAGAGTGGAAGTGAAGATGAAAAAGAGAGTGGAAGTGAAGGTGAAAAAGAGAGTGGAAGTGAAGATGAAAAGAGAGTGGAAGTGAAGATGAAAAAGAGAATGGAAGTGAAGATGAAAAAGAGTGTGGAAGTGAACATGAAGAGACAATGGTTCTACATGTGGTCAATGTGAGTGCCTTCTTGTACTTGAGTGGTGGTCCACCCTACCATCCCATTGATGTAAGCAAATCTGAGCATGTGTATCCACGTAAGAGCAAGCATTCTGCTAATAAAATGCCTTATTGTAGATGTATTCAGCCTAATTGGTAAGAATCACCTCCTTAGATAACTGTACCACCAAGTATAAAAATGTTTGTCACTCCTGTTGCTATTCAAGAAAAGAAAGGGCTCCTTACTTTTTGTAATCATCATTAAAATATTTTGTAGAGGATGGATTTTGTAACTGGAAAAAGTCTTTGTAGAAATTCCGCAAACACGAAAGAAGAGATATGCATAAGGAAGCTGTATTAAATGCACATACTAGCAGCACTACTGTTAGTGCACAGCTTAGCACACAGTGCAAGCAGAATCAGACTTTCAATCAATGCATGCTTTTGAAATTAATGTCTATAATATGTTTAGCTTCTCAGGGCATCATGCATGCCTGCATGGATGTCTTGAAGATCTCACTTCTTTAGATGGTAATTTATATAAGCTCCTTTTACTTAGAGCTGAAGATGGCCAGATATGAAACTTGGATTAATTGTCAGGAGTACACCTCACCTGGAATTGTTAATGAAATATTAGCTTTGCTGGATAATACTGTGCTTAGAAGTTTTGTTATTGCTAATGAAGCAACTAATTTCTAGAAATGATCAAATGTCATTATAAAAAAATTGCCAGTTTGTAAGAACAACAATGACATTTTCATACAATTCATTCAACTTATCAAATATTCACCTAAAAGACTCACCCCGTTCGAAAGTATTAGAACTAATATCGCAATTAACTGTAAGATTGCTCCACCATCATTGAAAAATATGTGCCCAACTAGACGGACAGCTAGAAATACATCAATCTATAGTATATTAAATTATAAATCACTTCTCAAGACTGTAGATGAAAAAGCAAAGGAACTGATGCATAGACTGCAAAAGCTAATGGTTTATTGGTGAAAATGGAATGCTTTGATATTATTTGGGCTAAAATTGTTATTTCATTTTCAGTGATCACAAAGATTATCTTGTCATCATCAAGATACCACAATGCCATAAGCCAATCAAGGAGCCAGCCTTTTAGTTTCTCATTGTAAGTCAGTACATGCAGGGTCCAAATTTTGATGCATTTAATGCTGATTGGGTACAATCAGTTGGATTAACTCATTAACTTAATGACAGAAGTGCCAGTGATGTTCTACTATACCATATATAAAAAATACAATTATCCCAATTAAAGTAAAGTACAGCATACCTGAATCTGAATCTGATGGAGGAGGTGGTGTGGACTGGGTCATTATCACAATACCTACAATATAACTAGTGATGTGCTTGAGCATAAAAGCAGCAAACCTAAAACTACACTATTGTTAAACGATTAATTTTAACTTCAACACTCAAGCTAGATGGGCTTTAGCTTATTAACTTACCACAGCCACTAACTCTATAAATGGTATTCAATTAAGTTTTTTAGTTTTAGCTAAGAATTCATAGCGGTAAACAATTCAATTTTTTGGATGATACGGGTAATGACCGCTAAACCAGAGGATTCCACTTAATGACGTTTGGGTCGGGTCGAACAACGAGCTACCACAATAATACCAGAAGGTCAAAGTACAAAATGGCATAGGTACGTGCAAACATTATTGGCAAGCGAGCGTAGCTAACGAGACACTTACAGGGGTAAGACAATTGCAAATCGGGGATGTTTGTTTATCAGCGAGCGAAGTGAGCGAGACAGTATTAGGGGTGGATAATGCAAAATCGGGTATATGTTATATGTTTATGTATATAATTGGCGAGCGAGCGCAGCAAGCGAGACACTTACAGGGGTAACACAATTGAAAATCGGGGATGTTTGTTTATTTAGATATAATGTTTGGACGTATGTATGTCATTTTGTACTTTGACCCTCCGTATTTTTGTGTTCGCTCCGCGTTCGACCCGGTCCCCAACTTCACTAAACAGAATCCTCCGGTTTAGCGACCATTACCCGTATCACCTTAGAAATTGAATTGTTTACCGCCTTGAATTCTTTTGCGGGTGCAGTTATAGCGCAAAAACGTATGGGAGCTACATTTCTATTCGAGTTAGTCGCTATTTGTCACAGTTATAAGCCCTACTCAACAGCATTAACTTGTAAATTCATCACGAAGGTAAGTCTTGCGTGGGTATGTTCAGTTGTGTGAAAGTATTGTGCGTTACAACTACTATTAGGAATGTCACAAAGAAAACTTTAAGTAACGTGACTTGATTTTGTTGCTTCTTTTTCAATTCAAACAGTTGCGGGGAGCGGTTACTATGGCATTGAAACCCCTTTACCGCATACGTAATTTAAAAACTCGAGTTGTTAAAATCAATCATTTAACAATAGTGTAGTTTAAGGCTCGCTCGCCATTTGTGCTCAAGCACACCACTAGTATGTCTGTATGGATTTTACGTATGCCCTTTAAACGCGCGCGCGAGGAACTTTTTCCAGAGCTATCACTACTTCTGAAAAGCTTATGTAAGCACATAAAGTATTAATGCTGCTGAGGAAGCTACGACTACTCCAGGGATGCTGAATTATGTACTAAGCTAAATATGCTAAAATAACACTGGCCTTTCTTTTTTATAGAGCTTGTTGTCTACAGTGACTGGTAAATTCAAATAGTCAGAAAGACTCAAATTTGGTACTTATACATAAGTTACCACTGCTCAAGAAAATGAGGTAAGAAATAATTTTGTATTTGTGTGCTAAAATTGATTGTCTTTTGTTTTTGTAGGTGAGAGCTTGTTGTCAAGTTCAAGGTAATTCAGATGGTCAAAGTAACTTCAATTTGATACTACAGAAGTTATCAATACTCAAGAAATTGTATTTGTTTGCTGAAATCAAATGTCATAACTGCTATTATATAATGTTTGCATGAAGTAAGCCAAAAATAGTAACATTTTGTGTTACCTAGCTATCAGGCTCGCTCGCCATTTGTGCTCGAGAACAACATTAGTTTATATATATGTTTGGACGTACGTAAGGCATTTTTGTACTTTGACCCTCGCGTTTTTGTGTTAGTTATCTATATACCCCGTCCCAAACTTACGTAAACAGAATCCTCTGTTTATCGATCAGTAACCGTATCACCCTAGAAATAGAATTGTTACCGTTTTGAATTTTTTTATAGCCGCACACCGCCTAGCAATTTTTTGTTATGGTTGCTATGCACGATTACTATACTATTGTATACTTACAGGGGCTTCTCCAATACTACACAAGGACAAAGTACCTGCCCAAGGAGCCGCTCACAAATTTTAGAGCGAATCTGGATGAAATATCGGGGGCACGGTTATAAAACTGTAGCACTTTTTTGGAGCGGTGCGGTAAATTGGAGCTCTGCAATTTGGTGCACTACTAGCCGAGCCGATACTCAACTGCAAGAGAACGAGTTCTTATCCATTTCAATATTATTTTATGATTTATTCGCAATTTTTTCTATTTATAAGATATTAACAAATTCTCGTTGTGGTGCAGTTCATTTTTTTGGCTTACCCGTGCGTAAAATGTTTGTGTCGTTCTCATTATTAGATTCCAAGAAATACTGATACAAAATTTGGAACTTTAATTACACTGCAATTCTTAAAAAATAGACCCGAAATTCCAGCTTCCTAGTCTTCCTCTGTTTCCAAATAGTGGCGTTTACTTTTGAGACTTTGAGGCTTCATAACTCTTGCAGTTCCGTTTGTGTGTTAGTCATTCTTGATCAGTTGGCTGTCAGTTGACGGGTCTCAGAGATCCCGGGGCAGCGTGGACCTGCAAGGTATAGAATCGGAGTTACCTTCCATAGCAACAGTTAATTGATTTGTGTGTGAGCACCCATAACTAGCTTAAAATATAGCAACCGTTCCTCTGGTTTAGCGATCATTACCGTATAAGCTTAGAAATTGAATTGTTTACCGCTTTGAATTCCTTTGCCGGGTGCAGTTAAAACTCAAAAACTTATGGGAGCTCTATTTCTATTCGAGTTAGTGGCGGTTGTAGTTAATGCGCTATTTGTTATTTGTCACAGTTATAAGCCCTACTCAACAGTATTTACTTGAAAATTCATTGTCCACTAGACGAACCACGAAGGTAAGTCTTGCGTAGGTATGTTCAGTTGTGTGAAAGTATTGTGCGTTACAACTGGCGGACTTTTATGCCTCGATAGAAATTAAGAAATAGTTGACGATTTAATTTGCTCTAATTTGCGCCACTTTTTGAACGAAAGAAAGAAGGAACAAAAGCGCTAATATACAGCCGCGCCCATAAATTCGTTCACCAGCGATTTTGAATCGCGAGGGCTTACGTGGTGAGCGTACAGTTTTTACTGCTCCCAGTTCTAGTCCTGATCTTTTCATATATGGGGTGTCTTACATTAACATAGGAAAACTTTGTTGCTGGAGATGTGATTCTTTCATCAACTGTAACTGTACTTGCTCTTCAAAAAGTGTGCCATTAGTGCTCGTGCAACGTGCGTGTCAAAAAGTCCTAGCTGAATATTTAAGAACTTTCTTATTCAACAGTAATGACTTTGTTGCATATTGCGCTGAGGGTAGTACTCTCTTAGCGCTTTGGCTCACGATAGTTGCACAGCAGCGAATATTCCTAAAGCATCATCGCTAGTGATAAACGTCTCAATTAAAATAACACACTATCACTTAAGGGTGCTCACACATAGCAACGCCTGGGCGCCTTTAGTAGCGCACTCCAGCTGAATAGTAGCGCATTATCTACCACAAAGTCACGCCCCGCTTTGTAATAAATTAGAGCCCTTGAAATGCAGCTGTGCCTCACTCACCACTACGCGCGTACTGATAGGGCGGGGCGGAGTCGACTTACCATAAAAAATTCTTGCGCTCTAAAGTAATGGTGGATCCAGAATCTTCTCTTGCGTACTGCTCGGGAATGGACTAACTGCTATGGTTCAAATTTTGCCAGGGTTTAGGGCCACAAGTGGTCGACCCTATAACGTTGAGATATTTTTAATGTACGGAATTTCACTGAAATAATCGACAATCGTTCACGTGGTAAGGTGAGTAAATAGAGAAGTAAAATCAAATTCATCAACGTTATGGCATGCACGCACGGGTAAGAAAATGATATACAAAAAATCAGCTTCTAAACTACGGCGGTAGCCGTGCAGTACTGCCAAGAAGTCCAAAATGGTGAAGGGGTATTTCTTAAGATGCGATCGACTTCCAGTCTTCATTCTCGGTAAATGCTTTCTCCTAGCAGTACTTGCTGGCCTGCATAAATAAAATAATTCGGGGGGGGAAAGCAGAAGTAAGTTTAACAGGCCCTAGCAACCGTGGCCTATTTGGCGGGTTTTTCGCGTTCAAAAAGTGTTTGAGCACCCTTAATTCTTTCTTATCTGTGACCTAAAATATTGAGAAAGACATCTATTCAGAATTTTCTAATTTTGCATTCTATCTTCACAAAATGACAACTAATGTAGCTATAGTTTTGTAGATATTGTAGTTCTGTAAAGCGCAAGTTCACCAAAGCCTTGTGTAAAATTAGTAACTGAACTTATAACATGAATTGGAATAATTGCACCAAGTAATAATAGGTATCAAAATTGCTTTGTAAACTTGTTATATTCTACATTAGATAAATATGTACCTATATCTAAAACATAGTTTATCGTTAATTTTGAGTGCCAAAAATTTGACAGCACTTTAGCTACCCGGAAAAAAACAAATTTCATCACCAATATGTATATACATATTATAATGTTAATGATTCTATATATATTTTTCTTTCGCACTAACCTGCTATGCTCAAAATTGTGAACAAGTGCATGACTGTAATATTGGAAACTATAAGACTAGGTGGAATAAAACGTTAAGAAAATAAAATTTCAATACGCTTCTATATTAAAAGACGCCCAGATACCTAGCATCCGAGTGAATTCAAACGCTGGGAAAGTATATTAAATGACTGAGTCACTGCTGCGCTTTGGACGCTCTGCCGATTGATGTAAGAATTGAACAGGATTGGAAGCGTCCCCGTTCTCAGTATACCACAGAGGCTGTAAAGTTATTGCGGAATCAGATGTCCCTCCCCCAATGACCTGCAGTCATTGTACACTATATAGTGCAGGTTGACTCCCACAGTCATTGCACACTAGTGTATAATGACCCGTAAGTACAATAGAGTGGGACGACTCCTTCAGTGTACAGTGACCCCCACAGTGACAACTGCATACTTGCAGTACATTGTGATGCGGCGCAGGCCTCGGCAGGTCTAGCAAAGCGTAATGAAGTTACCGGTGTCACAGGAAATTTGGTATCCCCCCAGATTTTTGCATCCACGTAAAATAACCCAGCGTGTCTTGCACCCCACGTAAAACTTCCTAGTGTATTATGCATCCCCACGTCAAAATTCCTAAGGAAATCCTGCATCCCTTCAGGAAATTAAGACTCTCCCTGTGTTCTCAACTCTGTACTGATTCCTGGCATTTGTTGAGAAGTTGGCATAGAAGTTGGCATGGAGGAAGACTCAGAAAGTGATCAAATGTTTGAGGAAGTTAGAAAGTATCTCAGCGATGGAATGTACTATGAAGATTCAGACAAAGCCCATAAAGCAATAGTTAGAAGATCAAAGAAGTTTGAACTTCAGGATGGAACGTTAATGTACAAGGATAGCAAAGATGGCAACAATTTTCTCAGACAAGTAAATCAATAGTCTTTAAACTAGCTACTTTGTAAACTGTAGGTATTCCCACTTGCAGGTTAATTATTACTGATTAAAAAAATAAAATTCAAATTCTTCAAGCATGTCATGACGATGATGTAGGTGGGTGTCACTTTGGAAGAGACAAAACTTTGTCAAAGATTACCAGAAGATATTATTGGAAGGGAATTTGCAATGATTGGGTAAGTGTAAACATGAATTTAAGAATTTAAGCCTTACATGGTTTACTTCTATATCTATTCTCATTTCTTCATCCCATTGGTAGATCAGTTCATAGTTAGCATAATTGTCTACAATTGTTGGATGATTGGATCATCTGTCCGCACTTATTATATTAATACTAAACTATATTTTTCCTCTTGAATTTGCTCTACTAGTAGTAGTTGACTTTGTGTTATCTTCTTCTTGTGTATATCATCATTTTTCATTGTATTTATAAAATATAATATATTATGTGTGCATATCATGAATAATTATAAAGTATTGAAGTACTAGGGGTGATACGCAGACTTAAAAATGGTGGGTTATTCTATGACCACATCTAAGCCACACCTAGATCACATGTAATATAATTAATAATTTATTATCGAAACAGCAATAATTTATTGAAAAAGCAAGCTAGCACCCTCAATTCTACATGGATACTTTTCTAATTAACGAGTCCCGCCAGTGGAGGCAGTGAATCGTATAGTCCTACTGATGGATAATGGAGATACATAGAGTCCCACCGAAAGAAGGTGGAGTCTCACTCATTGAGGGTGGTGAAATAATGGCTGGTAACATAATGTTTAGGAGGAGTATGAGTCCAACTTAGGCTAGGGATTACCCGGAATATGAATGAGTGGAGTAACGGATTAGGGGTCAGCAGTCTGTGATATGTACAATTGGTCCATGTTTTGCAGGGCTTGAGGTGCCCTCAGCTGTGGGGCCTGAATTGGACTAGAGAAGGAGGAGACTGAGCCTTTGGTGTGGCTAAGAAGGCTCCTGGGAAGCCCAGGTGAGTAGGTCAAAGGCAAAGGAGAAGACACCAAGAATAAGTGTACATGTATCTGGTAGAAGATGGAGGAGTATAAGTCCCACCCCTCTCCCCCTCACTGCCAAAATCATCAACAGTAGAGAAGATTCACGGAGCTTGTGAAATTTGTAGACTTCCCAGTGTTTGATGGTGGATGTCTGGAACTAGAATGGAGTGCAGAACTCTCTGGGAGAGGAAGATCTCCAGGAATGCATGCAAGTGAACTCAAAAGGAAGGGCCAGCCGGATATATGCCAATGAATGCCCGTCGCAACTTCCACCCCAATCTCAACCCCTAGATAGGCAACCGTTACTTCCTAACAGTACTAATCCCGGTAAGCCTGTACCGATCCCCGGGAATTCACGTCCAGTCAGGAAGATTGACATCCCTGACGCACACTCCACTGTTGACCCTGTTGTTGCCCCGTCTGCTAGTGATGCCCCCATCAACCACTTTGAGGAGGATGATATTATTACGCATGGGTTAGTCAACGGCATTGACACACCTGTTGTCATTGCTTCAGGGGCTAAGATTTCTGTCATTTCGGACGATTTCATTGAATTACATTATGAACCTGTCCACTTCACCACTATCTTTGGTATTTCCCAAGAACCCAAGTCGGTTCCGTCTTCTCATTGCCAGTTAACTTGCCCACATTCGAAGGCGAATGCCTTCTGGCAGTAGATTCCCGGCTGCCCCCACGTACTGTTCTTTTGGGCCTTGACTTTGGCAGCCACAACAACATCACTGCTCTTATCAATCATATCAAGTTCTAACAGTAACTAGAGCCATGCAAGCAGACTCTGACCTTGCAGCTCATACCTCTGAGGTCCTCCATCATACTGAAGGTGCCTCACCCACTCAGTTTGAAGTTTTACCTGACATCCCTGAAGACATTGAAAACCCCTCACAACCCATTCGTGACAACTCTTTACACCCTATTGCTATTCCCACTCTTTCCTTTGATGGTGTTCTAAACAAGAGATCACGGCTCTTCAGAAAGCTGATGAGTCCTTAGCACCGCTTTGGGACCTCGCCCACAAGGGAGAGAGGCAATTTTTCATTGTAGATGACCTTCTTATGTGCACAACTTCAACTCTCAACAGTGTCTCATGCCCTAGTTGTGCCTACCTCACTTAGGGCCATAGTCCTTACAGCCACCCATGAAGGTTTAGGACACGGTGGTATAAACATCACCAGGTCATTAGTAAATAAACATTTTACATGGCCAAACCTTGCTGCTGACATTAGAGATCATGTCAAAGCATGCAACAAATGTACGGTTCACAACAAAGCCGGTGGTAAGAAAATTCCCATGCTAGAACCGGAAATTATTTCTCAAAGGTGCGAGAAATTAGCCTTCGACATTGTTAGTCCTTTACCCACCTCTAAGCAGAAGTTCCGTTACATTCTGACTTCCTTGGAAATAGCCTCAGGCTTTCCTTTTGCCGTACCCCTCAGGTCATACACCTCTGAGGAAACTGCCAAGGCAATCCTTTCAGTAATAGCTATCTTGGGTACCCCACTCACCTTTCTCACTGATCAAGGCACCAATTTCATGTCCCTCACTCATTCTCACCTCAAACGTAAGCTCCATGTCTCTTCTATACGTACTTCCCCTTACCATCCACAGTCAAATGGCAGGCTAGAGAGATTCCATGCCACTCTCAAAGCCATGTTGGCCAAATATATAGATAACAGGCAAGACTGGCCTCTTGCCTTGGACCTTGTCCTTCACTTTGCTAGGAATACTCCCAATTAATAGACATGGTTTCACCCCTCATGAGCTTCTTTTCTTGAAACCTTCCCCCTTTATACTTTCCACTCTCAAATCTATCTGGACTTCCCCGTCTCAGTCATCTGTGAATCTCCCACAGTTCATTGAGGACCTTGATAACGTTCTCTCATGTCAAACTCATTATGTAAGCCCTCAATTCTAAATTAGCTTCTTCCCATATTTCAGCTGAATCTGACTTAGTAGCTTCCTTTAAACAGGGTGATACTGTCTATAAGAGGAATCCCGGGCTCAACAAATGCCTCTTGGGATGGTCCGTACATAGTTCATCAGCTCCTCCCACAGTCAATTGTTCAATTACACCACAGAATAGAAGGTCCAAGCCCAAGGTAGTGCACCTTTCCCAACTCAAGAAATCTCAGCCTGTGTACAGAACTCTGTTAGTTCCTGAAGAATGCGCACCTGATGAATTCCAGGCGCCTATTGACAACTCTGAGCCTCTTGAATTAACACCTACCCAAAAATCTAGGCTTGATACCATTTTAGGTCAGTTCCCTGATGTGTTTACAAACAAGCCTGGTAGTACTTCTCTTGTCAAACACTCTATATCTGTCAATTTACCTACTCCTATATGGTCACCATCCTATTCTATTCCTTTGTCGTATCAAGAACCATTCAGACTCGAGATTGAGAACATGCTCGAGTTGGCGTTATTGAGCCCTCAGTTTCGAAATGGTCCAGCCCTCCCATCCCGTTCAAGAAGAAGGATGGAGGCATTCGTATTGTCATCAATTTTAGGATTAACTCGGTGACTATTAGAGAGCCTTTGTCCATGCCATCGATAGATGACATCCTAGCCCATTTAGGTAATGCGACCGTCCTTTCAAACATGGACCTTTTGAAGGGATTCTATCAAGTACCAATGGAGGATTCCTCCAAACAGTTTACGGCTTTTACCTGCTTGCAGGGAAAGTTCCAGTTCAAGGTCATGCCATTCGGGCTGACCAATGCACCATCCACGTTTCAACTTCTCATGCAATCAGTCCTTAGAGGCCTAGAACCTTTCTGTCTCCCTTACATTGATGATATAGTCATCTTCAGCACCTCTTTCAATGACCACCTTGATCATATCCTTGCTGTGCTTGCACGCCTCAGTCAGGCAGGCCTGACTGTAAAACAGGAAACGTGTTCCTAGTGTTTCTCTTCTTTCGATTTTCTGGGATTTCATGTAGGTCGTCAATCTCTTTCTATTCCTCCTCCAAAGTCTCCCACATCGCTCAGTTCAAACTTCCCCTCACCAAGTTTTCTCTTAAGTCATTTCTCGGGCTTATCACCCTTTATTCTAGATTTATTCCACGCCTTTCCCACCATACTTCTGTTTTATACCCACACCTTTCCAAAAATGGCCCGGACAAAATACAATGTAGACGACTATTGACAGGCATTCACATCTATCATTGATGCCATCTCCCGCCATTCATCTCTCATCTTACCATATTATAACGATGCTTTTTGTGTGTATACTGATGCATCCTATTTAGGTTTGGGTGGCACTCTCTGCGTTTTCCGGGATGATAGCTGGATCCCAGCCGAGTTCTACTCCCGCCAGCTCACCAGTGCTGAGAAGAACTATGCTATCCTTGACCTGGAAGCTGCTGCACATCTGGCAACTGTCGAGCATTGATGAGAGAGTGTGGCAAGGTATGACAGGTGTTTTTAGCTCGCAGCAGCTGGGAAACCTTATATGGCCTGGGACAATCTGGATGCAGTACTATATTGGTCCGATAAATAACTACACAACATCTGGTGTTGCTGCAAAGGGGCTGGGTGATGTCACAAACAGAAGTGTCCTGTGTAATCACAGATCACAATAGGGACGGGCTCAAGTGAAACAGGACACACCATGTACCATTTTAATTGCTCGAGCTATAGTGATATTTGAATAGTAGCCAATAATAATGGTGCTTATAGTAGCGTTGAGGATTGCACCTTTGTTGCTTCATTATAATTTAGAAGCTGCTTTGGTTGACTTCATTATGTTTATGATAGGATCAGCTTTCTGATGGCTGTGGAACTCTAAAACAGAATACTATGCTTAGTCCTGAATATGAACATAGTTTGCTTACCAATAATCTCAGTGTACCATCAGCTCTCTACAGTTTCACCAAATTTCTCTAGCATGAATTTGTAGCTATAACCATCTTCATTAGAACCAACTAGTCTGTCTTCCATGCTAAAAATCATATTATCTGCTCATCATCACGCTTACAACGTAACAAGCTACTTTCAAGAATCCATCACTTCTTTCCTGTTTTTGATATGGCTGGAGCTGCTCACATCGACTGCTGGAACTTGTTTATTGGTTCAGAAATTGTTGTGGCATACTTTGTGAGAAACTGCATCAGCAGCATGCAGCATGAACTTACAATTTTTTTGTCTTTTTACTTCTACACTTAAGAACATCTGTGCAAGAGCTATTTTTCATTTCCCCAGCTTTACAGGCTTACTACAAAAATTAAGTCAGTACTCCAAGTAGACGTATCTCTCCCTGACTTGAATTCATATTTTTGAATAATATTATGTCCCTATTTAATACTTTGTTGAGGGTGGCAACACTTATGTTTACAATGTCTGGTGTGCTACAGCTTCCTTTTTCACATAGAGTAGCACATGATGAAGTCCTGTATTGCCACCTCACAGCCTTATAAACTTCTGATACTTCCCTTAACCTAGAGTATCACATGCCAGCATTAAGATATAGTAAGCATAAGATAGAGTATTAGGATAGAGCACAAGGGTGGATGTAGGATTTTGAAGTGGGAGGGGGGGGGTTCAAGGAAAGGCGAAATAGCTATAGCTAGGAAAGGAAAATTGTTGGCTATAATATTGTAGTTCCTCCACAAGATTTATCCTTATTTAAATACATTATTATTATGACTACCCTAACTTTAATTAATAAAGCAACTGCTAAAACTACCATGAAGAAAAGCAATTAACAAAACTAATTGACAAGAGGCACTAATGAGTGAATAGACAATTTAATCAAGAATAAAAAATTACATGGAACTGACAGCAAACATTGAACTGACAGCAAACAGGAATTGATAGCAATATGAGGAAAATAAAAATAATTTTAAAGACATTTTAGCTATGATGAAATATGACATTAAGAATGATGACATCATCCGTGTTAATAGTTAGGTCATGTTGTGCAACCCTAAATAATCTAAAACATTAATTTGGCCTCCTTAGTCACTTATTCTTTTTCTCTGGATTATCATACTTCATAATAAATCTAAAAGTTAGTCCTGGTAACCCCCAAATCTGCAGTCCAACTTGGTCTGCTCGCTACATTGAGCCTGTAGTGGCCTCACTTTCCTATTTGTCTCAACACGAGCTACTTCAGACATTCCTCAGGGATACATTGTGCTGTTGACCAGTGATACACTATGCGTGGGGAGGAGTTTCAAAAACAGGTACAACATATCAGACAGAAAAACAGACCAATATACCCAACAATTTAAACATTCATCAGATAAAAACATATGCCAATGACAACATACTGCCCAGTTTATACATGATGTCATAATCATTCTTTCATTATATCAAATAAACAGCAACAAATGTCAAAGTCAAAAAACATGTGGAATATGATGTCACTATTTCTCCTGTAATAAACAAAGAATTTAGATATAATTATTACATGTAACGAGGATACTATAATCTTATTGCTGATCTTTATTACAAATCTTGCAATATAATCAAACAACAAGAAAAAATGCAATCTGAAAATTATAACATCATATTTCTTATGTCTGTTGTAAAATAGCTAAATAGTAACATACCTTTGCTGCGACGCTCTGGAAACTTGTCTGGATCTAATTAAATATTTATTTTAAGCATAATTTCATTGAATAAAGAACAACATCATAGCTTCTTTTTTTTAACGAAGAGTATGTAAAGAAGACAAAGCTAGCTTAGAATTCACAAAGCATAGGCCCTACAAGATCCAGTCTGTTACACAATCCGACTATAAATTTGTTCACATCAATAATGTCCTTTGTTTTCCCCTTCTTCACTAACAGTATTAGTAATTACTATCCACCTAATTCCTTAAAGATGGCTATGCATTACTGCTTTAAATGTGGACTTGTATTATAGTAGGGATTAAGCTTTAATTAACATAATATTGGCTGTTAGAACAAGAAAATTCCCTATTAGTAGGAAAAAGTTGATATAATGTTTGTTATGAAATTAATCTTCTGATTATATTGTTTAGCTTGGGAGTTAAATAAAGTTGAGGTATTAATCCTGATAAAGAATCTAGAGCTGAGTTGCTGTTTTTTATAATAGAGTCCATATTATCAGATAAAGAAACTTGAGAAACTAGAGTTAAGTAGAGTGGGTTTCTTTATAATAAGATTATCCAAGAAATTAACATTGCTTGAACAAAGCCTGCTCCCCTACAGGTACAGATGAATGAAGTGGGGGCAGGGGGGAGAGTAGATTTTCCTACAAGTAGCGGTCCAATAAAATACTGACAAGAATTCAGAGTGAGTAAGTAATAGTTTAAAGCTAGCTCTAAGAAAATGGCCCACAATGGTCTAAGTCAGAGGGCATAGACCTGAGGAGCATTTTGAGGTTATAATGTCCAAGGCAATGGACTTTAACTTTTTTTTCCTTTTGTTCACCTAACAACAAGTTTATGGCCAAATTAGTTGAAACTGTATTAGAGAAGGAATGGCTACTTCTTCTTAAAAGCTCTTACAGGTGCTTTTAGCTTGAGATTATAGACTAAACTACAGCTATTTGAGGCAGCCATTAGCAGGTCAGTCTAGGCAGCAGGTCAGTCTTGGCAGCAGGTCAGTCTTGGCAGTTAGCTGGTACTTAGCTAGGGCAGCTAACCAGGGCTGAGTGAGGCAGCTGATTTAGCATGACTCAAATAAATACCCCTTCATAACAAAAAGCAAGGCATGGCTTTCTTATATCTTCTAATTAATGAACAATTTCAGTATGATATAATTGAATCTGGCATGAACTCAAGGTAAATGCAGCTTTTCCAATTATTCTATAAAGGATGGAACCTCTGTAAATATTATTGGAGTGAATTAAACATTGCTCGAAGTTTCCACAATTCTAGTGTTAGTTACTACGACATTAATACATTGTTTTCAATGAATTAATATACAAATGTTCATACCTTCACCCATATCTCTTAATGCTTGTCTTCTAGCTTCACCTGTGAGTCCAGCTATAGAAGATGAACATAATAATAATCTAACAATACACTTTGTCAAATGATATAATATAGATACTTGTCTTTGCTCGAGGGTGCCTCTTAATGACAAGCATTGAAGTAATCATATTGCTATCCATGTGCTTCAGAAGTACATTATCACTTTATTGGCTATATTAATCTAAAAATACCTTCATCTAAAAATTGTGAAATGCTTTCTCTGTTGGCACCTAAAAAATAAAATTATTAAAATAAATCCCCATGTAAACTAATAATTTAATGAATGCCAACATTTAATGGCACTGTATCAAGTTAAAATTTGGTTAATAAATTTATGAATAGCCAAAATTTAATTCTTTAGTACATTAATGTAATGTAACTTAATAAACACAAAAACTGTACCACTGAGTTTGGCCAATGAATAAAGTCAATGCACAGTGAAAAAAAGCAGTAATCATCTACTACACTTAGCATAAAAACTTTGCCATTTTCAGATATAGTGCTAGCAGTCAGGATATCAGTCTTTAATATAGCTAATTTTAGAAACTACAGAAGTTTCTACTGTTGGGGGAGGGGTGGTGAAAGGACATAAGAAGGTATTTCTATTGGTAAGTTCCGGGCACTCCCCTCTACCAGGCACTCCAATACTGCATTATAGGTGTGGTAAGATCAGTATGTATGTACTGAGAGTTGTGCAATCAAATTACAGCTGCTGGGTTGAGTAAAGGGTAGAGTAAATTTACAGCAGCTGGATTATCTTCCCAACTGGGCTCCCACCCTGTTTACCCCCATCAAAAATGTCTACGTCTACTAAGCAGCCTACTAAGCAAAGCAATAGCAAGTCATTTCCATCTAAATGGAAAAGGTGTGTACTGTCCTTAGATACAAGACGCTATTCCTTAAAGTAAATATAATTGTAATTATAAATAAGTTATTAATAATATTATATTAAAATACAAGTGCAAATATAATTGTTCTCCGATATAGATATTTCTGAGTTACGGGCAGTGCCCGATCCCTAGCTGCCCGTATTAGGGAGTTTGAGTGTACTATAGTTTAATTGCCAAAGAAACAATGACATATTTGTGTGAGAAAATGTTGCATGTAGAAGATAATGATATATATATAATACAAGACAGTAACCATGCGACTTTGAAAATACCCTTTTGAAAATGTAATATTCCAATTATTTTAATTCGCATTGTTCTATTATTAATTGATGTAATCTGCTTATACATAAATACAATACCTTGATGTCTTGATGATTCCATTCCTGCTTCGTGATTTTCTGGAGTTTCCCCTAATTGAAAGTATAAAAAAAATAATTTAAATAAATAAGATATAGTGTATTATAATTATTACCATCATAGATTAGCAATCTTTCAAAGTTTCTTTAATTATCTAATTGTGACTGTTGATGATGATATTATTTTTATCGATAACTAATGAAATAATATTAGTAAAAACACAAAAATATACAGTAACAAAAAACTATTTCATAAAATTCCATCTAATATTTAAATTATAAGATCCGCTCTTAGATGACCACTATTTTACAGTAGTCGTGACTACTTCACAGTCGTAAGTTAATGGAATATATTGACCAGGCACTCCATTGAAGAGCACTATTGTTAAAACACACAACATAATATCTACATACACTAACAATAAAAATTGGGACAAAGCAAGAGGAACAGGTAAGAGGGTGTATCAAGCCATCAATTTATTATGTCTCGAAAAAAATAAAACTGGTAGGTACAAAAAGATCTTAATAGCCATTTTTGTGGCTCAAATTTGTTTATGGTAATGAACACTATATGCAAGGTAATGAACACTATATGTAATCAAGTAAAACAAAGAGAATCACAACCCAATGACACAGTGAATTTAGAGTTACCGCTAGTTTATAGGCGAGCGAGCAGAGCGAGTGAGACAGTATTAGGGGTGGATATTGCAAAATCGGGTATATGACATATGTATGTACGTATGTATGGATGGTACATATGCCTCTCAAATGCATGCAGGGGGCTTTTTTCTCTTAAAAACATGGCTTTTCAGTCTTGACCCCAGTTTCTTGGGATATCATGACATTAACCAAAGCTTATTATAAACTTGGACTCAAAATTGTGAGAGAATTCCTGTTAAACTGTTTTTTTTTTCAAGTCACGGCTACTAAGGCATTGAAGATCCTTTACCAGTCTTAATTTTCAAACTTCGCCATTTTGGGAGGCTACGAAGTGCCAGTTGTAGGTTGTCAAGACCCATCAGTAGTAGAATGCCTTAATATTAATGCTAAGGAGGCACCACTGCTCGGGGGAAGCTGAAGTAAATCCTTAAGTCCATATTTGTTAGCTAAAATTACAAAAATAACTCGGGCCATTCTTTTTTGTATCTGAGAACTTGTTGTCAAGAGTGACTAGTAAATTCAGATAGTCAGAATAGCTTCAATTTGATACTACAGAAAGTATCAATACTCAGGAAATTTAGGTAAGTAGTAACTCTATATTATTTGTTGTCTGAATTACAAAAATAACACTGGCCTATTCTTTTGTAGCTGAGAGCTTGTTCAAGAGTTACTGGTAATTTGGGTAGTCAGAATGGCTTAAGTTTGATAATACAGAGTTTACCATTACTCATGTAAGAGAGTAATTCTGTATATCTATGCTATTTATGTTCAACTGCTATTATACTACTTTTTTTAATTGAACTAAACTTAATATAATTATGTAGTGGCAATACTGCAGTTATATGTACCTAACTTGAGGCTCGTTTGCCACTTGTGCTATAGCACACCACTAGTATATATAATTATATGTGTGTATGGATGGTATGTATGCCCTTTAAACACGCGTGCAGGTTCCCTTATTTCTCAAAAAAACATGACTTTTTTAGGCTAGACCCAAGTTTATTCTGAAACAACAGCATTAAGCAAGCTTTACTTAAGCTTCAAAGTGGTAGAAAATTCCTGCGAAAACACTTGTTTTTCAAGACACAAGAAGTTGCTTCTACCGGTTACTATGGCATTGAAGACCCTTTTCCAGACTTAATTTCAAAATTTGGTTGTTTTAGGGGGGGGGGGGATACGAAGTACCGATTGTTGGTTACCAAGAGCCATTGGTAGTCAGAATGCCGTGCTAATGAGGCTACTATTACTCTAAGGAAGCTGATGTAAGTTCGTAATTCCATATTTGTTAGCTAAATATGTAAAAATAACTCTGGCCTTTCTTTTATGTAGCTATGAGCTTGTTGTCAACAGTGGCAGCTAAATTCAAATAGAATGGCTTAAATATTTTGATACTACGGAAGTTACCACTGCTCAAGAAAGTGAGGTAACAAAGTAATTTTGTATTTGTGTGCTAAAATTAAAAGTCACAGTTGTTTAAAGTGCATGCTGTAATGATGTGTGTGCTGATGTGTCTGAGTAGAGTAGCTTGGCAGTTCTGCCTGTGTGTTCAAACTTGGCTAATGGAGAACTACGCTACTTGGGGCCAGAGGGACCATAAAAATGGTGGTTCACAAGGGCTGCGCAGTGCCTAACTGATTTAGAATGTAGCATGACTGATCCTAACAATGCAATCATCAGAGGGGCACTAAGTGTCCTTACCCTCAAGGCGGGGGCACTAAGTTAATAATGTCCCCTTCTGAAGGACCTAAGCAGTTTTAAAGTTCATCTATCACCATACAAAAGCTACATCAGCTATGCTCTAAACTTGTTTAATGGAGAACCTAAATTTATTGACTTTGCTGCGAAGGGTAGTGTGAATGGTATTGACACTGTGTTAAATCTAGATTCTGGTGCTCATATATCAGTGATATCTTTAGACTTAAAGAGACTGGTCGAATTGTATCTTATCGATCTGTGAAGGGAATAGATGATATTTCTTGTCGTGTACATCATACTGTGTTTGTCTCACTACACCAGGTGTGACAGAAAATTGGTTGTTTTTAGTTCATCCCAAGTTGCCACCCTCTACTGTGTTACTAGGTGTTATTCTTGGTGAGGTATTTAAAGTTGTTAGATGTGGTAGAGTGTTCACCCGCTACAGTATTTTCTAATACTTTGTGCTAGTACGAAGCGAGATGCTGAAGTTGAGAAAACTGATAACATCAAGCATGCTATTAAAGGTGCTCAACTTGTAGATTTAGATTCTATTGATAATGAAGTGCACAATTGCTCTGATGATGTAGATGTGGATTTGTCTAGTTTGTTTGACAGTGAAACTTATGATAATTCTATTACTGTATTTGACCAATGATGCTGTGTAAGAAAATAGATGTAGATGAAGTGAGTAAGGATTTAGTAACTGTGAATGGCAGTTTTGTGAAATTTGTTGCTCCCTTTGAGTGTTGCTAGATTCCAGATCAAATAAAACCTAAATAGCAACACCGTAAGAGCCCCTGAAAGACTGATTATACCTTATAAATGTATGGCAAGTGCATTTTGAGTTCAGCATTTAGTTGCTAAGATAGTCATTGTGAGTTTAAAGAATCCTCCTAACTGTTCATACAATTAAATACAGAATTAAGCTTGCTCACTATGTTTTTTTAAGCACACCACCAATTAACACTGTACACATATATATTAAAATCACAAATCACCTGTTCCATGTAATCTTGCTTGTATTGCTACATACAAGAGTACATATAATATAAATGGAACAACAAAATTATCTGTAACATTGTATAAAGTTAGGTTCATGGAACAGTGTAAATGATAAAATAAAGATAGAGGATATTCTTATTTTGAAAAGGACAGGCTGTTCGGTTAATGCAGTGGGTGTCACAGCCAAATACCGACCACAAAAAGTTCATTTCGTTCCCTTTCCACCACCTTCAAACAAAAATAGTGGCAATAGAGCTGTGATATCCAGAGTGGTTCACAAAACTAGACTTTGTACTCTTATCAACACATTTTCGTGTCAGTTTTCTTTACATAATATATGATAGAAAGTAATTGGATGATAAAGTACTATAACTGATAAGATATAAAAGCTGGGATGATGATGAGTCATGGAAACAATGACAGGTCTTTGTTAATTGCATTTGATATAATGAATTGGTGTGACTAGACCTTTTCCTGTGGAGTGGTATGGTAAAGTCTGGCTACGCAATACTTTGTAAGCTAAGTTGTATTGCTTTTATAGCTTCAATTGTGATAAATTCCCGACCAGCGGCAGCTGGGGCTGCATTAATGATTATTCATTTGATATTTCCAACCACATTTTATCCTTATGATTCTGAGGAAAAAATATGAGTAAGGTGCTGTATAATGTCACCAGAAACATGACTAGTGAAATATTTCACATCACATGCTGTATTGTGCAAGCTCACTACTGTGTAGTTATAGCAACCAGCCAAGATGACCAGTCAAGTGTTTTGACAGCTACCTTCCTCTAAGGCAGCCTACCCAACCAGGTCAGAGTAGCTGCTAAATATTTGCTGGGGTTGTGGGAAGCCTCTATGAGCTAAAATTCACACCAACTTTACACCATGCATTACCTACCCTAAACTACTGCAGTGAAGATATCTAGCCTAGTACATTCTCAGGCTTTTTTTCACTCACATCTGGCTCATGAAAAATCATTAGCCTGCTCACGAAATATTTCACCATATACATTCTGGCTCAAGTAATATGTATTAAGAACTACTGGATCTATTACAATATATTGTACAACTCACTATTACCTTGTTCACGTTGCTTATAAACATCTTCTTTATCTCTTTGTGATAGCCCAGCTAAAAACATAACATCATTCATAGTAAACTAATATAATAAGAAAATCTAAAGTATGTATGATATTAATTGATCTGCAAGCAATCGGCAAATTAACAAACAATCAAAAGCTCTCAAGTCAAGTAATATTCCATTAAATATTTCCATTGACTAGCTCATATTAAATTTATTTATAGCAAAGAGTGCGACAGTGAATGGACCATCTTACTTCTGTAGCTTGCTTTACAAACAGTATGTTATTTATTGAATATGTACAGCAGAGGTTGATTTCAAAATAACATACACTGTATTTACAACAATGTTCTAAACAATTTTCAACCTAAGTATTTCTCTCTCTGCCCCTGTGTATATTTACTAGATGTAGCTATCCTGTAGTCAATAGGTATAACCTTGTTTGGGTGTCAATAGCTAAGTTACTAGATGTAGTCCAGTAGCCAATAGGTATAACCTTGTTTGGATGGCAATAGCTAATTTACTAGATGTAGTCCAGTAGTCAATAGGTATAACCTTGTTTGGATGTCAATAGCTAAGTTACTAGACGTAGTCCAGTAGTCAATAGGAATAACCTTGTTTGGATGCCAATAGATAATTGACTAGATGTAGTCCAATAGCCAATAGGTACACTGTAAAATTTATAGAGTAAAAACCCACCAAATTCAAACCAAACTGGTGGTGTGAATGCCCACTATCTATGCATAGCATGTCCTTCACACTTTCCACCTAGTATGAATGCACACTTAGCTAGAATGCACACTTAGCATGAAGTTCACACTCAAGGGTAATATAGCTCTATTGCCACTATTGATAGGAGTACAAAGTCTAGTTAATTATATTCATGTGCAGAGAAAAACCAATGCTATTATTATTGTAATCTACCTTATAAATGTGGTTGTATACTTATGTGCTAGGTAAGAGAGTTGACAAATATATTAGTCCTCTGATTATTGATATCTGGGATTTAGGCACAAAACATACATCATTCTCTTTTTGAAAAATATTGCTGATATTATAATATGGAATTAACCCAACTTACAATAATTCAGCTATAATGTAAGTCTAAATCACACTGAATTTTGAGTGAACTCACACTGAATTTGGTGTGTACTTCACACCAAAACGATGAGGTATGCAGTTCACACCACATTTTAGTGTGACTAATGTTACAAGTGATTCACGCTTAATTTGATGTGAACTACATGTCTTTTGGTTTGCAGTGTATACCCTTGTTTGGATGTCAATAGCTAATTTAGTGGAGTAAAAAAGACAAAATCCAGAGACAAAACCATAGCTATCTCAAATTGTTCAATGCTGATGGATGTCCAGTAGACTTTTCCTTAAATTTGGTTGTATTGGCAAACATAATCCACCAAAAAATTAGCTATTGCCATCGAAACAATGTTATACCTATTGGCTGGACTACATCTAGTAACTTAGCTATTGCCATCCAAACAAGTTGGCTACTGGACTACATCTAGTAATGTAGCTATTGACATCCAAACAAGGTTATACCTATTGACTACTGGACTACATCTAGTAACTTAGCTATTGCCATCCAAACAATGCTATACCTATTGACTACTGGACTATATCTAGTAACTTAGCTATTGCCATCCAAACAAGGTTATAACTATTGACTACTGGACTACATCTAGTAAATTAGCTATTGACATCCAAACAAGGTTATACACTGTAAACCAGAAGACAATAATATAAAGCACTGGAAGTAGTACAGAAAGTAAAGCGTGAAGATAGAGCATCATATTGCATGGGTAGCGAAATTAAATGAAAATGGTTACTAGACTATTACTTTGCCATAAAAAAAAAAATTGTTTGTTTAAATATATTTCCCTCATAATTTATCAGATTGGTAAAACAATCTAAAAGTTCTATATAAACATCCACTTTATTAAGCTAAAAATACCTGTATTGATAAAATATTCTACAAAACGTCTTTGCTCTTCAGTAACATCGCCTAGAAATAAAATAACAAAACAAAACAGTAAACATAATAGACCACTGATTCAAACCATTTTTATTAATTACTTCTCAGATGTCAAAATATTTTGATATTTATTATACATAATACCTAGCATGAAATAAATGAATTTATTCCACCCTAGATGTCTTCACAATATCTTTACACACATGAGCCATGAAATAACTCACGATATTTCACGGTAGTTATTTCACTGTGCACAAGCTCATTACCCTTGTAGTTATAGCAACCAGCCAAACTTGTTATTTTTTTCTGGTTTTTACAACTACCTTCCTTTGGTGTAGCCTCAACTTGTTTAGAGCAGCTGCTGAAATATCAGCTGGGATGTGAGGGTAGCACCTACAACCAACTTTACCTGTGAGTTACTAGTCCTCAGTACTAAATACAGCAGTGAAGATATCTAGCTTGGAATAAACCAGTTGAAGAATGTATAAATAAGTTCCAGGAATGAATCACTAACTAGATAACTTGCTAGCTACAAGTATCTGAATTTATTCCTTTCACTCAAGATCGTAAATCTTGAGCTTGTGTCTTGTCAAATTTTAAAACCGACAAAAAACAGGAATCACAAGTAATATAGAATTATAAATACCAGTGTAAGAAATAGCTTAACAATAAGTTGGAATGAGTAATGACTTGATACAGTAGATAAGTGAGAATGAGGTAACTCAGATATTGTTTGAAAGTGTGATTATAATAAACAAATGAATGAAGGCGACATCGACGATCAGCAAGTGGAATCAGTGAGCGTGCGCAAAATAAATGCCTGTAGTTCTATACTGGAAGTGAGTGAACTAAATCGAACACCACTTACTACACTCCTCAGAGTGATATGACTGATATTTCACTCTCAGACTTTATTTTCACTGGCCTCTGGCTCGTGAAAATAAAATAGCTTGCTCGTAAAATATTTGACCACATCACACACTGACTCATGTAATAATAAGTACTACATATATTATTTTGGAAACTAATAAATACCTTCCAGTGTCAAAATGTTATTGATATTGCATTGAGAATAAAAAATTTCATGTGAGCAAAGTGAGCGAGACACTACGTGGGGTAACACAATAAAAATTAATGTATATTTGTACACACACACACACATATATACAAAAACAATTTCAAAAGCATTATGTGCTTGAGCAGGTGACACTTCTGCCACAATAGAATCTTCATAGGGGTCTTCTTCAAACTGGTCATCATCCTCAAGATCTGTTGCAACTATTTCTTCATCACCGAGTAGCTGGTATCCAGGATCTGATTTGTCCAGTGCAAGCCATTCATCAGGATGAAGCCAATCTTGACTAGCTGCATTGAATCCCAGTTCACTAAAAAGTGTATCAAAGTCTTCTACCTCAGTTGTTTGTGCACTGTTTGAAGGAGTTGCAGTAGCTGTTACCAATTAACTAGAAGGATCTTCCAAAGTTAAAGTGGTACACGTAGATGCTAGTGAACTCCCAGAATTGTCTATCAGTAGCTTGTTCCAACCATTACTAAGAGATGTTACTGCAGCCTCATCCCATGCTTCAGCTGACCAGAAAACAGCATCTTTGATCGTTAGCCTCTTGACAATCTCTGGAATGGGTAATGATGATGATTCATTCCCAATTATCAAATGTTGGAGAAGACACTTCTTATAACGTTTTTCAAACCTTCCAGAATGCCCTGATCCATAGGTTGTATCAGTGATGTTGTGTTTGGAGGCAAAAAGATGGTGATAAATTTTCCATCACTGGATTTGAGCTTCTGAAGTGTCGGATGGGATGGTGCATTGTCGATAAGAAGCAAACCTTTGGTTCAGTTCCTGCCTGTCTGCAGTAGTCCTTCACATATGGAACAAAATAGCTATGAAACCATTTTTCAAAAATGTTGGCATTCATCCATGCTTTTAGACTGGGGGAAATAATGGACTGGAAGTTTGCTCATGTCAATGCTTTTGAAACGCCTGGGTTTAGTACTTTTATGAATGAAAGTCAATGGTAGCTTGAAGTTTCCAGTGGCATTGGCACATGCAAGCAAAGTGACCCTATTTTGATTTTTTAAAGTTTTTAGCTTGTTTTTCCCCACAGTGAACCAAAGACCTAGAAGGCATTAACTTCCACTACAAACCAGTCTCATCTGCATTGAAAAGGTGATTCAAGGTGTAACTTCCCTTTTCAATTTCACTGAAAAGAAATGAACGAAAATTTTCAATGCTTGAAAGGTCTACTGATAATGATTCTCCCTGAAGTGAGAGTGCTCTTGTGCCATTACGTTGGTTAAACTTTTGAAGCCAACCACAGCTAGCTTTGAATGAGCCAGAATCATCATCAGGATAAAGAGCATGGAACAGCTGTAATGCTTTCTCTTGCACTATTGGACCCGAGATGGGAGCACCTTTAGGTCGCTGCTGCAGAAACCAGAGGTAACAGGCTCTGTCTAGTTTGTCATAATGAGCCTCTCTCACTATACACCTTCTTTTTGCAAAATTTGGGTGATCACTGGAAGATACAACATGCTTCACTATCTTCTCTCTGTTCTTCCAAATATCTGCAATCGTAGACTTTGGGATGCTATGTATTTCAGAAAATAACCTCTGTGATTTCCCTTTCTTTAGTTCTTCAATAATGTCCAGTTTCTTTTCAAGTGTTACAACATTTCGCTTTCTCTTGGATGCCATATTTAGAAAAGTGCTGCAAGCTGAACTTCATTCAAAATAGTGCTGCCAGCTGAACTGCCCATTCAAAAGCAGCTGTCAAATTTGCTAGTTGGGATACTTTACCTAACCACAAGGTACATAGCAGCTGCCCAGTAGAGGGAGGTGCCCATAACTTTCCGGATAAGGGAGGTTCTATTGTACAGCAGACACCCTGTCCAAACCTCTGCTCGAGGACCTAGGGCTATCCACACTTTGTGATCATCCTCCTCTGTTCTTTAGCAGTCTCTCTGATCTCCTGACCGTGTCTATCCCAGACATCCAATCCAGGCACCAAGACCAGCCACACAGGAGACCTACACAAACACGCAAATAATAGTACACTAGTGTGTTCAAGTTGAGAACTCCCTTAAACCACTTCAATCACTCCAATAGAGAGATGACGAGATACTGTTGGCAGAGCTGCTTCGTTTCTCCCAGTTGCGGGGCATTCGCCTCGGGTGGCTTCCTTCTTCTCAGGTGGCTTCCTTCTTCTCAGGTAGCGTAAAACGGTAGGTACGATTCTGAAACCACTGCCACCAGTTGTGGGGCAATGGGATTGGGAAAATGTTTGTTTGGGTTTGTTTTCTGCAACCAGGTTCTAGTCAGACCTGCTCCAGGACGATAGCTAAGTGAAACTCGTCCTGGTGTCCCTTTACCCAGTCCCAAGAGTTTTACGTCTTAGCTGTAATTAAGAAAAGCATGACAGTGACAGAACTAAAATTCGAATAAATGCACAACTGCTTATAAAGTACCATTGCATGCAGTGCCTTTGCACACGGCACCACATGCACACAAAATGACACAATGATAAATGTTCCTGGTGACGCACACTACTTTGCTGAATGTTATGATGTTATGTCCGTGACCTGTCAGTGACATTCACTTTTTTTCCTGCAGGCTCTCCTCTGCTCAGGCTCCTCCTTCATGGCATGGCTGCTCCACCTTGGGGCATGGCTGCTCCTTGCTGGGGCGTGGCTGCTCCCCTGCTGCTTGCTCCAGCCCCATAGAGTCCTTTCTCCTCCTTTGTCTGTTTCTCCTGCTTCTGTACCTTTCTGTCCTTCTATCATGATTGTGGACTTAGGCATTCTGAAACTTTTGCCTTCTTTTTCTACTTTCACCTTTCTTTTTGAGACTTATGCCACCTTTACTCAACAATACAATTCCACCTGCTTTTTAGTACAATATTGAGTGCTCCCTTTGGCCTTCTCTTTTATACTTTCACCTTCTTTTTACTACACTTTCCTCTTTTACACTTTCCTCTTTTACTACCTTTCCTCGTCAATTCCACAGGCTAATTTACAAATTTTTGTCTTCTCTTTCGCACTTAGCCTTCCTTTTTTGTGCCTATGCCACCTATCCTCGTCTATTCTACCCGCCTTATGCTCTAGGTTTATCTGGAAATTCAGCGTGAGTTCAAGAGTACTGTGTGTCTGCGCGTTCTAGCGCATTAGCTCATGAATTATTCATGAATATGTACGTTTTTGGTCATAGGTTTATTTGGCGAGCGAGTAAAGTGGGCGAGACACTATCTGGGTTAACACAATTGAAAATCAGAGATATCATTAATGTTTAGACAGACAGATGTCATTTTGTACCTTTACCCGGGTGTTTTTGTGTTAGTTTGGTGGTCGACCCCATTCCAAACTCCATTCAACGGAATCCTCTGGTTTATTGATCATTACCCGTATCACCCTAGAAATTGAATTGTTTACAATTTTGAATTCTTTTGTGGGTGTAGTTAAAACATAACAATTACCGGAGTTCCATTTCTGTTAGTAAGTTTTTGTTATGGTTATAAGCCCTTCACAACAGTATTTACATGAAAATTCATTGTCCACTAAATTAACCACCAAGGTAAGTCTTGTGTAGGCATTTCCAGTTATTTTGCGTTAGTGTGAATTGTTTGTTTTTTTCAATTCTAACAGTTGCGGCAAGTTGTTACTATGGCATTGAAACCCCCTTACCATATGTAATAATAATACTCGACCTTAATTTTAGGTAGTTTAAGTTGGAAGGTAAAATTACCATATAACAATAGTGCAGTTTTAGGCTTGCTCGCCATTTGTGCTCAAGCACATCACTAGTAAAAGATAATAATAATAATAATAACAATAATCTACCTACTCTACATAGTAATGCTATATTTATCTGGTTAAAATCGTCATAATATATTGAATAGACACTTCAAAAATTAGTATGTATTACAATTTTGAACAAAATTGTGGTTCTTACTCTTTCAAATTAAATAATACACATATTAATAACAAAAATGAGAATAATACCTCCACTTATAAAATGTTTCAGTATTTCTCCTTCCTCAGGTGTAACTCTAACTACAGAACATAGCAATTAATTTTTTTCAATTTATATATATAATATAGCTATATATATATGTATATAATACATGTACATTGCATGCACAGTAGTACACATTGCACTGTGATTTGGTATTTTAACTGATATATTATTTGAAGACATGTAGGTGTCATTATAGTACAGTCCTCAAAATCAAATGACAAACATAAGAAACATATTCATCCAATTATTTATTCCTAGCTCTCGCACAACTTAAGTGATGGATTGACAAATAAAGAAAATACTACATCACTCTACTCTTTAATCTGAACCCACTGCAACTTCAAAATCTACGGTGTAATTATAAACAGGTGTGCTGACTGGCTCAATTAATACTTTTCTTGCATAAAACTCATGCAAAATGAGAATGGTCTTCACTACATTGGTATGAGCAAGCACGGGTAACCGTACTATTGATCCCTAATAGCACAGGTTACCGGTGATATCAATCGCTAATACTAGGCCAGCTTTTTAAGTCATTTGCTATTGTATTTGTAGCTACACTGTATTGTTCACACACTATCTCCTTATTTCAGGATTAACCTCTGTAGGAACTTCAATTTCAACGTACAGCCCCTCCTAATCAGTTGAAAAAGTTTCCGTCTAATACGGGTAGAGTCCAACTAAAAACTACTCAAACTGTACTTTTCCAAGGTTAATGCTGCATGCATGCACACTTACCCATACCATTTCACTTAGCTACGTGGTATTTCACTTAGTTTCCACTTAGTAACCAAGATATTTCAATTAGTTATGTGCCATTTCACTTTCCCTGTGTAATTTCAAATGAACAGCAATTTTTCCCATACATTTTTAATGGGAAACATACGCTTTGTACTATTATAAATAAAATATTTAAGAAAATCTTGAAAGAAGACCACAAAACCATCTTGTGATTTAAAAAATAAGCACAAAGTTTAATTTCGAAAAAAAATAATTTCCCATATCATCTACAAACTATATTGAAATCTAATTCTTCCTATATAATACTTCTAAAGCTTGTAATGTTGACCTAGTTAGTTTCTCAATCGGTAAAAGCTACAAAAAAAATTCAGAACCAGCACCACTTTCTATTATTGAACTGAGACTACCATTTACCATTACTCAGGATGCTCCTTACTCCACAGCCTACTACTAAACATAATAAGAGCAGCTCGATTTAATATTCTGTGTTAATTTTGTTAAGTTAGCGGTAAAGTCTATACTTAGGATGCTAAAGTGGTTGGATCAGCAGGAGCTGGAGTACCCCAAGTTTTGGTAGGGTGGCTGAGCCCCCAAAATGTAACATTGTTGTTTAACAGGAAACTGCAATTGTCAGCTAAAGTTAATGGTTTATGGCTACATAATCGTAGATACTTTTAAGAATTATCACCTGAATTGTGCAATCCTAAAAAAACTAAGGAAGCTGGAGCTACAAACTAACTTTTGGAAAACTTGACATTTGATCCTTTAGTTAAATTTGCGCACAGATATTGTAATGTCAAAATTTATCAGATTTAAGATCTAAATGTAGATGTTGTTGCTACAATTAGCTACTGTGCACAATGGAAGTTCCCCATAATGTTCTGAGGTACATCACTGGTTCAATTGCCAAAGAAACATAATGCTGTAGCTATTAATGTGAGAAAATTTTCACATGTAGAAGACAATGAATATATCCAGTACAAGAAAGTAACCATGACACTTTGAAAATATTCTTTTCAAAATGTAAATCAATATAATTAGCATTGTTGTATTAATTGAAGCAATTTGCTTATTCATAAATGCAATTATAAATATACCTTGATGTTGTACTCCTTCCGATCCTGCTCTGGGATTTTGTCCTAATAAGAATTATAAAAGCATCATTATAATAATAGTACTTGTTATTATGAGTCAGATTGTGATATAGTGAAATATTTCACGAGCAGATTAAGCTATTATCACGAGCCCGATGCGAGTGAAAATAAAGCCTGAGAGTGAAATATTCTGCCATATCACTGATGAGTGTAATAAAGTGCTTTATTATACCCTAAAGACTTACCTAAAACATTAACTTTGCACAAGTGTCACCAACTTTTCTGTGCAGAGTTGACAGTTACTACTGCTTTAGCTTATACCGATGGCGGTAAAATGCTGACTCCACCAACTAATATAATACTGCTGACTATGCAGTAGCAATCCGTGATTTCAACAATTATTGGTTTGACTAAAGGAGATGCTGGCTTGATAGTGTGCCAGTCAAATTTCATGTAATATTAAAAAGAAGATTAGTTTTAATTATAATTCTTTTACAGTTTGTTATTCTAGAATTTTTCCGATTTTAGTTATTGTTACAGTGTACAGTTGTAACTGAAATTTGGTAACTTTCAAATAGTTTTTTCCCCGATATTATATTTATTTTAGTTTGGACGATTTTATACAAATTCTAGCTGAAAATAATAAATCATTTTTTATCATTAATACAAGCACATAATATTGCCATTGGGTCATATTTGCCCAATCTAAGTAAATTTGCTTCCGCGACCCCAGCACATCACCATGACAATAAACAAATTTTAAATTAAGACAAGTTGGTATGTATTTCTTTCTTCAAACCTCCACTAACCCATACCTTAAACTACAAAACTTAATTATTGAGTTTTACTATGGTACATCAAATTGTCCAATATGGTTACTCAATTCACGTTGAATATACATATTTCATACTGAACTCCTGGAAGGTGAGTAAGTAAACCATCCAATCAAAATACGTTTTTGTGCATTTCCTATAGCCTTAAGCTATGAACAAGTCGGTTACACCACTCCATTTGGTTAATGCGGAATTTACACTATGCTTTGGCCTTTGGCTTTCAGTTGTGTAAATTCAGTACCGATTTCCACACCATGGTATAACCTATACTTATACGTTATTAAATCCTGTAATATCATTGCTCCAACTTTAAAACATTATGCAAATGTACCCCAGACTGGCGACGAATTAATAACTAGCAAATTCCTGCTTAAATAAGCATCTTACACCATGTCCTTCATTTCCGTCTGACTTATTAACATTACCCATGAAGCTCGCACAATAATAGCTCTGCCCACTCATAACAAACAATGAACAACTAAAAAATGACTTATAAGTGTATTCGTAATCCTTACATTATAAACATACCTCCATTAACCCATTCTCTAAACTACCACTACAACACTGCTGTCTATCACTAAGGACCTCCTATGTTATTCATCTGTTCAACCATTTGCCATATAACTATCTGTACAACAATACGAAAACAACACCATGGGTACTTCTCCACATATCAGTTACTATACATCATTCTACTGAATAATATGATGACATAGTAATTACCAATAATGCTCTTAGTGACTGTGAAGGAACAGGTGTGGCTGGCTTTGAGGTGATGGGACTACTGTTTCTAACTTCATTAGAAGTGCAATATTAAACCCACATACACTCTATCCTCTCTTATCTGGACGTCTCTATTAAGGGCACATCTGGGCACAAGTTAACCACTCAATTAAACGATTATTACCTCATGCCTTCGCTAATTTGATGACCATTACGAATCATGGCAGCTCAAGTTGGTTATTACTAGTTCAAGACAGTTGCAAAGAAGGCTATTGAGAGTTGCAAGCGAAAGAGGACTGTGCTTAAGCTTGAAAAAGGCTGAAACTTATTGAAAAAAGTTGGTTCAACATGTACATAGTTGCAGAGAACTATATCTTCTCTGAGTAACGGGCATTTCTGAGACATGGGAACCCTCAAGTCCCAAGGTGCCCAGAAAAGAGGGGATTGAGTGTACAGGTTTCCATATGAAATTGCTCAACTTGCAAGCTGAATATATCACCACTACTGATTCAATTAAAAACAAAAGCAAGTTTGCTCATTATTTGTGTTGAAGCACAACAACAATTAACACTACACATATTTATACTAAATCACAAATTACCTGCTCCATGAAGTCTTGCTTGTATTGCTACATACAAGAGTCATATAATATAAATTGAACAATATAATATTATTTGTAACATTGTATAATGTTACACATTATTGTACACCTAATTATACCCTAATGTGATATTTCCTATTCTTGCCAAACTCCTCCTCAGAGGTCCTTGTGATCTGTATCTACAATGTGATTTGACACACAATCTGACTCACTCAATGAGAACATATGATATCTGGAGGTACTACACTGATGGCTACTAAACAAGCAAAGTAAGTCTTGGTGGCCATCTAGCTAGGTCAGAACTCAGTGACCTGATAAAGAAAGTCACAGTATCACATCCAATGTAAAAGTGGACACATGCCCCCAGCAAACAAACAGTCATAACAAACAGCTAGAATCGTTCTGTTCTTGGTAAATATTTGCATAAATGCTAACAAGTAATTAAGCACTAAAGGCTAGATATCTTCGCTATAGAAGTTTAAGGTATATGACCAGTGAAATATTTCACAACATCACATGCTGTATTGTACAAGCTCACTACTGTGTAGTTATAGCAACCAGCCAAGATTACCAGGTCTATTAGTGTTTTGACAGCTACATTCCACTAAGGAAGCCTACCCAACCAGGTCAGAGTAGCTGCTAAAATATCAGCTGGGGCTGTGGGAAGCTGCTATGAAATAAAAGTTACGCCAACTTTACACAATGAGTTACCAGCCCTAGCACAAACTACTGCAGTGAAGATATCTATTATAGTATAAATAATTTAATACATTCTCAGGCTTTATTCACTCACATTTAGCTCACGAAATATTTCATAATAATCACATTGTGACTAATTAAATAAGTATTGAATACTACTGGATCTACTACAATATATTGTATAACTCAAAATTACCTTGTTCACGTTGCTTATAAACACCTTCTTTAATTCCTTCTGAAAGCCCAGCTAAAAGCATAACATCATTCATAATAAATTAATATAAGAAAATCTATAAAGTGTATGATGTTAATTGATCTTCAAGCAATTGGCAAATGAGAATGGCTTGTTGCTGTGGTTGAGTCCTACCATGCCAGCATAGTATCTGGTTGCTCGCCACACACTAACTGCGGGGCATCAACTTGCTGAAGCTGGGTGTACCTTATGGTGAGCTCTGGTCCTTCGATCCCATACCAACCTCCAGCTCAGGGATTTACGACCCCTGAACACCATTTTCAGGTCTCTGAACAACAATGAACTCTGGTGCTGTCACTGCACAAACAAACACTATACACACATTAAACTTTGACACTAATTAATTAACACTCTTTCTTGTTTTGTTTTGCTTTGTCATGCTGAGTCATTCTAGCTAGCCTCACTAAATAAACTTGTTCCATACACCATTCCATTGCCGAGTTGTACATATGTTATTTTTTTTAAATATGACTTTCTTCTATCACTAACATTTCTGCTTAATATAAACTTTTACGTGGTCCTCGAAACTAGCAATAGAAGAAACAGCAAGAATATCGATCATCACCGTTGAAACTCTGTGCAACAGTCAAATTGGAAGTGAACCTTCCGTAGAAATTCTCCAAATTATTCTCAACATTACAAAACAGATGGCAACTGAAACTGCTCAAGAGCTCACGCCAAGACAAAGACGACAAAAGTCATCAATCATGCAATGAGGTTCAGAAAAGATGCCTTCACTGCAATAATAATAAGCGAGTTCAGCAAACGTATAGAGCTTGCCAAAACTGCAGTGGAGGAACTAAAGGACATTCACAAAGCTTACATGGAAACGATGGAAAGTGACTCACAACAAAGCAGCTTTATGGCTAAGAATAAGTACGACTAATTTGACAAAGAATCAGAACTTGTAAAGTCGCTAAATCCACTGAGTGTTGACCTGAATGGCTACAAAGATGTGGAATTCTTTGACCAACAACTAACTGCAACAGAAGAATTGAGAAAAAGTAAATCAGAAAGCATTTGAAACATATGAAGCAGTCATGGACAACATGGATGTTATAAGGGAAAACATATTGAAACTTTGGCAGTAGCCCTAGCAGAAAAAGACATGAACCCGGAACTAGAAAAAGAATGGCAAAAACATTTTGAAAAAAGATGACAAGTTACCAACACTGGTGCATTTGCATCTCCACTCATGAGCAACCACGACAAAAGAAAATCCTCATGCCACAAACACCAGCCACAATGGAAAAGAACAGCAGTAGATCATCCTCAAACCCCAAAGGTACTAAAGATAAAGAACGTGCCCCATCTGCCCCAACGGATCCCACCCCACCTACCACTGCAAATAATTTAAAGAAGAAACAGTGTCACAAAGGAGGTTAACTGGGTTAAGCAGCACAAACTGGGCAGCAATTGCCTCCATCACAGTAACTCGACATCAGACTGCACATCAACGTACAAATGCAGGCACTGTGATGGCAATCACAATTAGCTCATACATCGGGACAATGACTCCTCGACAACCACATCGCAACCGAAAAACAAAGGCACCAGTCTCACAGCGGTGGAGCACAAGCGAGGCAAAGTAAAATTGGGCGTCATCTACACAGAACTAGTGATGGTAGCACACAATGGCTACAGCATTCCAGCCAGAACAGCATTAGACAGATGCTCTACTCACACAATCATCACAGAGTCTATAGCTCAAGATTTAAATTGTAACAGAGATGCAGTTAATGTGTTAATTCATGGTGCAGCATCAAATAGCATGCTGAAGCGTTTTGGCACAGTAATCATCTCTCCAATATTTCCATCAGACCAAGTAGTGGAACTAGACGTGATGATTGCACAGAAACTCCACATGGCAACTCCACCAGATCATGCAAAGGACATCATAAAGACAGAAGAATTCTGCAAGGAGAAATTAGCCGACTCTAGATTGGGCGGCAAAATTTATGCAATTATTGGGTACAAAAATATGACAGTCCAGAAACGCATTTGCAACATCATCACGCATGCTTATACACATATATATCATACATTTCCCTTCATTTTTGTGAGTTCTGAACACGTAGATTTTGATAACCAGTAGATTGAACCCTACCTCGTCAACTTCTGCTCAGAACTGTAGGTAGGTAAACAGTCAAAATACATCAAGATGGCAGATACCCATGTGTGATGTCTAAATGTAAAAAACCCTCCGCTGATTGGCCAATCACTACCTCTGACTAAACTCCGATTTCTACAAAACAAAAGAAAAATGAAGAAGTGTGGCATACTGACAGAATTCAATGACGGACTGAGAACTTACTAGGAAATAGAACACTCTGAAATGGTTCCCTCTGAAGAAATGGACAACGAATCGTTTTACTTACCCATCCAAGAAGTGGTCAGTCTCAGTTCAACAGCATCTAAAGTTAGACTGGTTTTTGACGGCTCCGCCAAATCCACAACAATGATGAGGAAGCACTGCAGATGCAAAAGTCATTGTGCCAACTTCAACCAGATCTCCAACCAGATCTCCAATGGCATGTGCTGAAGTACACAACAGCTTCAACGTTGACAACTATGTCTCGGGAGCAGACATGAGGAAGCACTGCAGCTGCAAAAGTCATTGTGCCAACTGTTGCATGAAGCCGGCATAATATGTAGGAAGTGGTGGTGTTCGGTAAAAGGTGTGTCCAATATTCCCGCAAACCTACAAGAAATAGACTCCAATAGAGGTTGCAAATTGTTGAAAGCATTAGGGACTCACTGGGACACTGCCAAAGACAATCTCTTTGTGACAACTCCGTCAGAAGCAACAGACACGTTGGTGACAAAAAAAAAAAGTGGCTCAAGTTGTAGCAGGGATATGGCTACGATGTCCTGGACCTGACAACTCCGTGGTGGATCGGAGGCAAAATACTACTACAAAAAATATGGTCCAAAGGAAAAGATTGGGACGAGAAAATTACCTCACAACTGCTGCAATCATGGAATCAATGGACAGAAGAATTGCCACTCATCAACAAATGGCAATACCGAGATTTGCTCAGCAGAGGGGTTTCAGCCTCAACATTGAAAAACTCATTACTCTGGTGGCACGGTCCAACATGGCTATCACTGTCAAGGCAACACTGGTCAGCAACACTGGTCAGTAACAAAAATCAGCTGTGACATTTTACCAGGACTCAAAAAAGCAGCAGCAACAACGTTGAAATCAGTTGTGAGTGAAAATTTCCCATTATGGACTCAATTCTCCAGCTACAGTAAACTAATACAAGTGCTGGCTTGGAGCAAGTTAATGTCTGGGCTATGTGAGATGCTAGGGACAGACAGTATTGCAACTTCTCCATACAGGCCTCAATCTAATGGGGTTGTGGAGAGGTTGCACGGCACCTTGAAGCCTATGCTGTCTAAGGCTATGGATAAAGGCATAGATTGGTCTGTGTTTCTCCCCTTGGCCCTCTTTGCCATACGGCAAGTGCCTAACAGGGACGTTGGCTTTTCCCCTCACTGCCTTGTTTATGGTAGAGACGTGGTAGGCCGCCTTGATGTCTTGTACAATGGGTGGGTCAACCGTGATTTTGTTAGTATTGATGTAGACGACTGGCTCCTGAGCCTCAATGATAGGTTGGCAGTTATTCATGACATAGCTGTCAGCAATGAGTCGATTAGTGGTGGCAAGAGAGCCTTAGTGTTCAACAAGAACAAGAGCGAGAAACCTTTGGAGATTGGCTCTAAAGTCCTCATGAGGGTCCCTGGTATGAAGGCTGCATTGCAGGCGGCCTGGGAAGGCCCTTACCAAGTAGTAGACAGTTCAAGCAGAGTGACCTACAAGGTCTCCAAAGGTGATGACCATCCCGTGAAGTTAGCACACCGGGACAACCTCAAGTTGTACATTGATAGGCACCTCTCAGTAAATGCTGTAACTCTTATTGCTGAGGAGCAGGGCATTGACCAGAGTCTGTTGGTTAGTAAAGCAACCCTTAGTGCGGACAAATGCCCTGGTTATAGGCAGTGTGATTTGGATAGTTTGTTAGATAGCCTCAAGTCTCATTTCAGTGATACTCCCGGGTTGTGCACGGCAGGCACCTGCAAGATTGAGCTTGCTGACGGGGCTGCTGTCGTCAACCTCCCTCCTAGACAGATACCAGTCGGTATAAGAGATGCTGTTAAGCATGAACTTGACAAACTACTTCATGACGGCATTATAGTGGAATCTACCTCTGCCTGGGCTAGCCCCTTAGTCCCCGTCCGGAAGAAGAACGGCAGTGTGAGAATTTGCATTGATTTCCGTCAGTTGAATGCTGTGACACCTCTGCGGAGGTACTGGTTGCCTTCTCTTACTGAGATACTGGAACAGGTGGGCCCTAATACATGCTTGTCCACCCTTGATTTGACTGCTGGATTCCACCAGCTGGCAATGGATGAGAGCTCTAGCGAGCTTACCACTTTTGTATGCCCTTTCGGTAAGTTTAGGTATCAGAGGATGCCTTTTGGGCTGAAAAATGCCCCGGCAATTTTCCAGTCCGTTGTTGAGAGTGTGCTAAAACCTGTTAATGACTGTTGTAAGAACTATGTGGACGATGTCATCATCTACAGCAGTAACTGGTCTGATCATCTGTCCCACATTAAGAGAATCATTGAATGTCTTGGTGCCTCTGGCTTGACCATAAAACGCAGGAAGTGTTGTTTTGGGCGTAAACACCTTATGTACCTTGGCCACAAGATAGGTGCAGGGCAGTTGGCAGTGCCCGAGCACAGGGTAGAAGCTTTGGCTGACTTTGCCAGGCCAAAGACGAAAAAACAGTTACGTTCCTTCCTAGGCTCTCTGTCATACTATAGGAGGTTTATACCCAGATTCGCAGATTGCTCAAGTGCACTGACTCCTGCGGTCTCACTCAAGGCTCCTCTCCGGGTGGTCTGGAGTGACGAGATGGACTCCATGTTTAGTAAGTTAAAAATGTTATTGTGTCAGTGTTCTGTGTTGTTTATTCCATCTCCAGTTGACGAGTTCATTCTCTACATGGATGCGTCCGGTTCCGGTGTGGGCGGGTGCCTGCACATTGTACGTAATGGTGATGAACTTCCGGTGGGCTTCTTTTCCCGCCAATTGAGATCAGCCGAGAAAAATTACTCTGTCTCGGAGCTGGAGAGTCTCGTAAATGTGGCCTCACTCAAATATTTCGAGTTCTACCTGTACACGAAAAGTGTAGTTGTCGTGACTGTTCATAAGCCTTGTTTGGCCTTGATGGAGGGATCTTCGCTCAACAAGCGCCTCCTACGGTTCGCCTTGGCCCTCCAACAGTTTGATGTACAGATCATTCATAGACCTGGAAAATCTCACTCCAACGCAGACGGCATGAGCATCAGATTCTCCCCCTGGGCGAATCTTGGCGGGGGGAGTTGTGGGCGGAGGAATGAGAAGTGAGACAGAGAAGATGACAGACAAGGAGAAAGAGATGAAGACAGAGAGAAGATAGAAGAGAAAGCATGAAGATTAAGAACATTTGTGTGTGTGTCATACAAGGACATTTATGTGTGTATTATAAGCATTGTATGTATTTCTGTATTTTTGTTATTTTAGTGTAGGCGCAGGTCACGTTGTGTATTTTGTGTCCGGATGTATTCCGTGGACCACACCACCATTTATATGTGTGCATGCGTGACTTGGAACTTATAAACCTTAGTCACGCATGCGTCAGTTCAGTTCCCCCTATATTCCCATTCTGTTAGTTACAGATTAATACTCTGTCAAAGGGTGCGGAGGGCGAACTCTGGTGGCAGCAGGTCACCAGAGCTTATGAGTAAGTGTGTGTCGAACTTCTCCTCTACCTCTGGCGACTTACCTTTCAGGCTTATAACCTTTACCCGATTGAGCCAATCAAGGTTCTCCGTGGCCTATGATCGCCAACCCACAGGGAATATGCCAAAACTAATAATTTGTCTGACGTTCTATGTGTTCTATTAATAAATTCATTGAACACTGCTGACTATCAGCAATAAGCGGTAAACTGCTAACGCTATATCGTTCTCGTGTAACCAGGCTTCTAACCATTACCGTGAGCTGTACACAAACAGTGAACCATTAATAGGCCTTTCGTACTATAAGTTATCTAAATATTTACATTACGGCACACCATAAAAATAATAGTTGTAGCGTAGCTTGCTTTATCAGTGCCATAACGAGAGCAATGTTTTGTAGTCAAGGAGCACAATGTTTATTTGAAAGCTTGGAATCAGACTAGGCCGTCCACATATAGAGTATAAAGTATATCCGGGATATATATAGCTAAATAGCAGAATATTCCATTGCGATTTAGACACGATCGACTAGAAGTAGACATACCATAAGTTAAATCAATGTGAGGTGTGGCTAAGTAATTTACTTCTGGTCACTCAAAAGGGGGGTTCGACCGAACCCCCGAACCCCCCCTGGCTACGGGTATGAATGGTGGTAACTTTACAGCAGCAGCAAAAGATTGCAGCAGCCACCTCTGCAGCATGAAAGAAATGCCAACTCAGACACACACAAATCAAGTGGCACTTTAACGTTGGTGGCTTGTGGGCCAGCAACACCCACTGAGAATAGATGAGTTGATGAACACTCTGATCCCATCAGAAGCAACAGAAACAGATGACGACCTGGTAATAACCCCTGGCCACTTTCTAATTTACATGCCGCCATTGAAATCACCTGCTATGCATCCAGCATCTGAAGCAAAATTGTCATCTCTCAGAAGATGGCAGCTCGTAAAGAGACTCAGTAAAGATCTAGAGAACACCTGGAAAGGCTGCTACTTGCAGACATTACTATAGTATTTCCAAGTTGAGTTGGCCAGAAAAAAACTTAAATAACTTTTGAACGGAAACAGCTACGCATCCGGGGTTTGCACTATTAGAAAGCTCGCGCCGAAGTGGTTGAAAATATTTCCTCAGTATACTCCAAAACCAGAGGGAAAGTGCTATTCCAAAACTCAATACAAAAGTCTATGGTAATAGTAGAAAAAAAACACAGGTTTCCCGCTCAAAACAGGCCCGCTTTTATTGATCACGCGGACTGTTTTCATTAAGAATTGGTAAACAATGAGTTGCTAGCTAAATGATAGCTATATCACTCTGAAATGTATTGGCTATACGGTATTTTTTAGCCAATACATTTCAGAGTGATATAGCTATTATTTAGCTAGCAACTTGTGATACAGCCACACTTAAGCTTTATGGTTATATTTAATTTGTGTGCTTGTCAAAAACCTGTGTTTATGCCAATCCTTTTTTCTTAGTTTATTGTAAGGATTAGGACCAACTCTGGCTGCACTCCACCTTCAACTTGGATCACAACTATATTTTGTATATGTGTACTACTTAAATTCTATCATCTCATCAATTTTCATATATATAATTATAATTAGATGAAACAATTGATAATTTTATTCAACAAGAAAGTCTAATAACTTTAGGTACAAGTTAACAGTGCTGTACTGCTGAATCCTGTGAATATCAGAATATTTCTTGGGACACAGTGGGTAGAATCGACTGATTTTAATCTGGTCTCTTTAGAAGAAGCCTCACCAGTTTGCATTTGCCATCTGCTGTGCATTATCAGCGCATAAGAAAGTTGAAAAATAGAAGAGAGGAGCTGTATAACGACCGAAAAATTGCATAAACTTAACTAAACTTCTTTCTTACAATATTTACAGAATTAATACGCACCTGCGTTACCGCCCCTTTTTCACGCGCAACGTTGATGTTTGCGCGCTTAATTGACTTAGATTCACATGACTAAATTGCTTCCGGTTAAGTACTAAATGCATTCCACACAACTCAACTTGGACATACAATAGATGTAGCCCGGTAACCAATAGGTTTAACCCAGTTAGGATGTCAATAGCTAATTTACTAGATGTAGACCAGTAGCCATTAGGTATAACCTCGTTTAGATACCTGTAGATAATTTACTAGATGTAGTCCAGTAGTCAATAGGTATAACCTTGTTTGGATGCCAATGGTTAATTTACTAGATGTAGTCCAGTAGTTAATAGGTATAACCTTGTTAGAGTGTCAATAGCTAATTTACTAGATGTAGTCCAGTAGCCAATAGGTATAACCTTGTTTGGATGTTAATGGTTAATTTACTAGATGTAGTCCACTAGTTAAAAGGTATAACCTTGTTAGGGTGTCAATAGCTAATTTATTAGATGTAGTCCAGTAGCCAATAGGTATAACCTTGTTTGGATGTTAATGGTTAATTTACTAGATGTAGTCCAGTAGTTAAAAGGTATAACCTTGTTAGGGTGTCAATAGCTAATTTACTAGATTTAGTCCAGTAGCCAATAGGTATAACCTTGTTTGGATGCCTGTAGATAATTTACTAGATGTAGTCCAGTAGCCAATAGGTATAACCTTGTTTGGTAGCCAATAGGTATAACTTTGTTAGGATGTCAATAGCTAATTTACTAGTAGCCCGGTAGCCAATAGGTATAACCTTGTTTGGATGTCAATCGCTAATTTACTACGAGAAAATTGAGCGAATTTGCAGTCCCCTGAACATAAAAGTACATTTTCAGAGTTCGACAACTCTTAGAAAATTACTTATACAAGTTAAACAAGCAACACCAATGGAGAAAAAGAAAAGAGTTGTTTACAATATACTATGCATGGACTGCAATTTAGTGTATGTAGGTGAAACTGGCAGGAATCTAGAAAAAAGATTGAAAGAACATCAATATGCAGTGAAAAGGAATGGATAACAAAAATGGCATCTCAGTACCTGCATGGAAGAAATCACACAGAGTAAACTGGGATGAATCAAGAGTTCTGAAAATGATACCAAATTACTTCTATAGGAGGCTAACGGAAGCATTAAGTATAGCTACAGAGCAGTAACACCACCTCAAATTTAGACAAAGGCCTGCCTTTATACTTGTCTGATACCTCAATCTTTTATTACAAATAAGTTAGTTAGGATTGGATGCATTTTCTCTCTCAGACAGGCTTTTTTAAGCAATTCAGAGTTAGCAAAAATTTAGTTGTCTTCAGGAATAAAAAATCATAGAATTAATAGTTTGCTGGTTGACAGACTCTGTGGTTAGAGTGTTCATGTATCTAGCAACACTCTTAAAAATAAGGAGTTCAGGTAACCCCAAAAGTGGGGTTCCAGTAACTGGACAAATTAAACTCACAGCAACTCTTCTGGGGAGTAAAAAAATTCTGTGTGGAGGATAATCTGATGAAGAAATATAAAAATTACTGAAGGTTAGCAATTCTATTGCAAACTAAAGTAAAAAAAAGGATGTTTCTTCATCCCAATATTCACAAAACGTTTTGGCTCGTAAGCTATCTTCAGTTGTGAGGTGAGGGGTATGACCATTTATAATAAAATAAAATAAACAAAATTGTCAATGATAATAATGCACGTAGCCATGGGTCAATAGAGTTCTTGTAGGAACAAAGTCCGTGTAGAGTTGAGCTCAATCAGCTAAGTAATTAATATTTTCTTCACTTATATTCTGTTAATATATTAATAAACAGAGCTGTGTTATTGGTTGAAAGATTAGATTAATTATTGTAAAGCACTGGAAGTGCAGAAAGTAAAGCGTGAAGATAAAGCATGATATTGCATGTGGTAATGAATGGTTATTAGACCATTACTTTGTCATAAAAGAATGCTATTTTATAACATTCATTTTCCTTATGTTTATAAGATTGCTAAAACGATCTAAAAAATTTGTATAAAACTCCACTATATTTAAGCTAAAAATACCTCTATAGATTGCAATGTCTACTACACGTCTTTGATCTTCAGTAATATCAGCTATAAATAAAACAACAAATACAAAACAGTAAACATAATTTAGACTACTGATTCACGTCATTTATCATCAATTACTTCTAAGATGTCAAAATATTTTGATATTCATACAAACTGTATGTAATATCTAGCATGAAATAAATGAATTTATTCCACCCTAGATATCTTCACAATGGTATCTTTATGTACATGACCCTGAAATAACTCATGATATTTCAGTTTGTGCGAGACCCTGCCACACAAGCCACAAGAGGATCACCCACATAAACAAACTGTACTAAACATTTTCTCTATGTCACCCTTTACCACATATTTTAGTTTATTTCCAGTTAATTATAATTGTTGTTCACCTCTGAAAAACTTAGTTTATATTCACTAAGGTGTGCGCGTTTTGGCTGTCTTGTCGAGACTGCAAGCCCAGGTTGGCCAGCGGTTGAGATTGGATTCGAGCATTGCGCCTGATCAAGTGGGCAGCCTGGTCCTTCGACATCTTATAAATTTCTAAGTGCTTGGGACCTCTCCGGTGTGGGAAGCTACGATCCCCACAGACGATATTGTTATTTTTCGCAATACTTGGGATGCTCATTTAGTTCATGTTGCTAAGGTTTTGGAGGCTATGGCTTAACTGTTAAGTTTGAGAAGTTTACTTGGGGTGCTGCCGAGATTGAGTTTCTTGGGTTCAGAGTTGGGAGGCATGGCATTAGCATACCTGAGGCTCGTGTGACTAAGTTTGAACAGTTTAAGAAACCAAAAACTGTGAAACAACTTTGTTCATTTGTGGGAAACATTAATTATTATCGTCATTTTATCCCTATTTTATGTTTTCATACCAAATCATTGACTACAAAACTTAAGAAGGGTCACTCAAACATTGTAAAGTGGACGACTGACATGATTCATGATTTTGATTAGAAGTTAAATTGTTTACACTTTTGAATTCTTTTTTGGGTGTAGTTAAAACATAAAAACTTACCAGAATTCCATGAGTCCTACCCAACATTATTTACTTGAAAATTTATTGTCCACTAAATTAACCACCAAAGTAAGTCTTGTGTAGGCATGTGCAGTTATGTGAAGATATTGTGTTTTTTGTTGTTGTTTTTTTATTCTAACAGTTGCGGCGAGTTGTTACTATGGCATTGAAACCCCTTTTCCAAACACGTAATTTAAAAACATTTTTGGTAGCTTGAGTGTTATAAGGTAAAATCATCATATAACAATAGCTTAGTTTTATGCTTACTCGCCATTTGTACTCAAGCACATCACTTGTAATACATAGATAATAATAATAATAATAACTAGCAAGTACCCCGCCACAGAGTAGCGCTTGACATGCTGCACAGTAAGAATGCAGTAGCATTAGTTACTTTTATTCATGGCTACAGTGGATAAGGTTACAATCAGTTTCACTCACCTGCTCTATTTATTCCTGAACTATCTCATTTTTGTATCCCCCACCTTTCTTTTTTTTTTCAGCTCATCCTTCTTGAATCAAGGAGAATTATCTACCTCTCCTGCTTGTGAATCTTTCTGTCATTCTATCATGATTGTGGATAAGTGAAACTTTTAACTTCTACTTTTTTACTTTCACCTTTCTTTTTGAAACTTATGCCGCCATTACTCGACCATTCGATTCCACCTGCATTTTAGTACCATATTAATCGTTCCCTTTTTGCCTTCTCTTTTGTAGTTCCTCCTTTTTACCACACCGCCTTTCCTCACCGATTCCACAGATTAATCAATTTTGTCTTCTCTTTCACAGTTTATCCTCCCTTTACTAAGCTTACGCCGCCTATCCTCGTCCTTTCCACCCGCTTTTTGTTGCAATTATACTAATCAAGTGCTACCGGTCGTGATGATACTTTACCCACTCTCCGGTTTGTCTGCCACTCTCATCTTCTTCCACTATCGTTGTCAAAACGAAGTGCGCGTGAAACTATAACGCCCCTCGGCCCGGATGTTGCATTTTGCGCCCCGCCCACCAAAGGTGCGCTCCGCTTCAGCTGCTTTTTAGTGAGAAGAATCGCCTACGGTTACGGTGCTGTTGAAGAATCACCTACGGTGCTGTTGAAAAAGCACCCAGCTTGTTAGATTTCGGTACTAAGCTGGGAGCGAGTCCTGCAGTGAATTTATACAGTGCTTCCAACTTAAAGAGTGGATTTTTTTAAACTACTGTATAGACCCTCACTACAGTCATTTAACATACACATACCTTTTCTTCATCATCCCAATAATGTTTGCAATAGTAAAACTGCCTGTTTAGAGAATGGAAAATGGAGAACAGCACTTTTCTCATTCACTCTAATACATTTTACGCCATTTTTGTTGACGTCAAGATTTTGCGGTAGTTCGTCATTAAACGTAGCTAGTTAAGGAGCTAAGGTCGAAGGGTTATTCCCCTGAGCGTTAAGACGGGACTTTCCCCAACTGCAAGCGGCTGTATGGATTCTCATCGTTCTACTAGCAACAAGCGAAGTCGAAATCAGTCAGAATTGTTGGCTGGTATTACTAACTTGGAGCCAAGCCTATCTAAGATGCCCTCTTTTTCAAGAGCTGAAGAAAAGCTGAAGGAGTTTAATACTCCCAAGGCTCCCAGCATTCGGTATTCTGACAACATCAGGGCGATGCGGTTGGAGTCTTACGGGTTGTGCAGCTCCAGACAGCAGCTAAAACGCTGGCCGTGAGTAGCGCCGTAAAACTTGATCCCACGGGCCTGAGAGACAACCGTAGCTAAATCAGCCATACCCGTGCAACAATTAGCGGTAAACTGGCGCCCTAGTACCTTTATGACAAAAATACGTATGCGCTGTTTTGTGACGTCGCGTTTACGTGTACTAAAGGCCCACAACTCGCTCTAAACGTCATCATTTGATGACCCTTACCGTGTGTAAAAATATTTTGGTGAAAAACAGCCACAACTCACTTAATTTTCAAGGTATAGCTACCAAAGTTATACATAATAATTTTAAGGCAATTTTACATCATGTGTCAAATTTTTAGAGATATTACTCAATAAATTCAAAAATCCTGGCTTAAACACTTTTTTTCTTAAAATTTAAAATATTTCGAGTTTCAAATTTCGTGTGCCCACAAAATTAGGCTCATATGAAACTTCAGATACTAAAGTATCAGTATACCAAGTTATAGAGATATGGACAAATAATTTCTCTTTTTTCAGCTTAAACAGTTCCAAATTCACTGTCTTGAAGCTCCCAGTTCCATAACCTATAACCACAAAAATAACCACAAACCCACAAAATTGTTTTGTCTGTATGTTAATATGACATTAATGTATAATAATACAAATTTTTAGCTTTCTATTACACATACTTGAGAAATTATAGCAGAATTAGAAACCTACAGTACCCCGTTCAGGCGATACTAGCACGTCTGCATTACAGACGCACAGGTAAGCGAATTAGCTAGTAGTGTATGGATGTGAAGAAATAGCCCACTAATTATTTGTGCGAACATTATAGGTGAAACCTTCTATGAGGTAGTGGCTCTGAAAAGAGCCTGGTTGGAAAAAAAGGACTTATTTTCTTTGGCTGTATTTGAAGTGCTTGGACAGCTTCTCCTGGAGGGGTTTGCAGTTAAGTCCTCTATCCTTCAGAATTCGTACAAATTCTTCTGGGTCCTTGCATTCAGATTTGAGCAGTTCCAAGTCTCCATAGCTCAATCCAACGCTGATCCAGAAGACTGGAATCGTATGGCTGAATTCTTCACAAACTGAGAGAGACTGGGCACATCAAACACCAAACCATTCTGTTGAGCGATAGCTGAAAGCTTCTCAACTAACTCTTGAACTGCTTCCTGCGGAGCTGGGGAAACTTCAGTGGAACTCACAACTGGATGAGAAGAGACAGGAGGAGAAGTGTGGTCATCATGTGACTCGGTAATGAGATCATATAGAACTTTAGATGGACTAAAAAATGCTGGAGGGTGTGATTCACATGGTGGAGGTAGGAGTGGACAATAAATCTTGAGAAGGTGAATCAGGGAGCACTTCTGATGATGACTCCTGTCAAAGAGAGGGCGTGACATCATGACCAGTGAAGGAAGGATCATCAAGAGTATCAGTGGAAGCCCCACCTATTGCTGGGACTTGCTCCAATCTTATGTCTATACACGATTATTTAATTTATATATAATATATGTAATAGTTATGCCATGGCCAACGAGGGGTTATGGAATATAACCGTCCCGATCCTGAGGGCGAAGCCCGAGGGATAAGGGCGGTGATATTCCATAACCCCGATGTTGCCATGGCACAACTGTTTTATACCATAGTTGCTGCTACTACTACTCTCTCTTATCCACCTATATGGGACCAGCCCTACCACATATAACTCTCCTGCCGCTCTCATACCGCAGGAATTTACCACAGCTAGCTGCTTTACTGCTTACTGCTGAGCAGCCCAGGTAGAGTTAGATCTGGAGATAACAGCTGGCAGCTACAATTCTAAAGTAAACTTGCTAAAGTAAACTTGCTAAAGTAAACTTTCTGGCGTGCTTCAATTGAATTTTAATTGAATTTTAATTTTGGGCCGGAAACACGGAAGAATTCGCTTGACACCACACCGGGAAAATATCATAGCCCCAGGAAAAATCACCGGGAAAATATCACTTTTAATTCATGGGTGTTACCGCAGCAACCATGGTATAAATGTATATATATTTTTTAATAGTTTTTATTTACATTTCTTACTTCTTCTCAAAGCACACTTCATTTTCCTCATTTCAGTGGCATGATTATAGTTTGCAGTTGAAGCTGGTTTTGTAACAACAACGTGGTCAAAGCTAACCCACGAGTAGGCTACTGAGTTAGGGACTCTCGAGATTTTTGCCCCGCTACCCGCGCTAATAATATCAAGCGGTGGTTATGCTTGCGAGAGGAATGCGGAGCCAGGTGAGGGTGGTAGATTTTCGTGGTTGATAGCACTTATCTCTTCCCACAACCTTACCAACGGTTGCTATGGGTCTCCCTCCTCCCTTCTATTCGAGTTAGTGGCGGTGGTAAGTCAATGGGCTCTTTGTCATGGTTATAAGCCTTGCCCAACAGTATTTACTTGAAAATACATTGTCCACTAGACTACCGAGAAGGCAAGTCTGTGTAGGTGCATGTCCAGTTGTGTCAAAGCATTGTGTGTTACAACCACTACTTAGCTAAAGAATATCACAAAGAAAACTCTTAAATAGCGTGTATTGTTTTGTTGTTGTTGTTTTTTCTTCAAGCAGTTGCAGAGAGTTGTTACTATAGCACTGAAATCTCTTTACCCTGTATGCGAAATTTAAAAACTGGACCTTATTTTCAGTAGCTTCAGTGTTGAAGTCAAAATCATTCATATAAAAATAGTATAGTCTTTAGGCTCGCTCGCCATTTGTGCTCAAGCACATCACTAGTAATAATGTACCTACTCTACATAGTAATGCTATACATAATCTGGTTAAAATCATAAACTAAATTGAATAAACACTTCACAAAATTAGTATGTATTACAATTTTGAACAGAATTGTCCTGCTTACTCTTTCAAAATAAATACTACACATGCATGAATAAAAAATGAGAATAATACCTCCACTTATAAATTGTTTCATAGCCTCTCCTTCCTCATGTGTAAGTGTAACTACAGAACATAGCAATTATAAAATATTTTTTATTTATATAATAAATATATACGGGTACATAAATATCTTTTCTACGAATGCATGCACAGTACTCAGTGCAGTGTGATTAGTTATTTAACTGATATAATTACTTAAAGACATGTTGGTGAAGTCATAGTAGAGTCCTCAAAATCAAATGACAAACGTAATAAAAACATATTCATCCAATTATATTTCTAGCTCTCACACAACTTTAGTGGTGGGTAGACAAATAAAGAAAATACTACAATGCTCCACTCTTTAATCTGAACCCACTGCAACTTCAAAATCTACTGTGTAATTATAAACAGGTGTGCTGACTCGCTCAATTAATACTTCTCTTGCATACAACTCATGCAAAAGGAGAATGGTCTTCTCTACATTGTAAATAAAATATTAAAGCAAATCTTGAATGAGGACCACAAAACCATCTTGTGATTAAAAAAGCACAAAATTAAATTCTGAAAAGTATCTATTTCTGGTTTCAACTAAAAACTATAATTGAAATCTAATTCTTCCTCTATTTTAATATGTCGTATTTATTCTTTAAAACTTCAGATAAAGCTAGTAGAATGTATGATAATCAGATGTATTAATTTTATAAAAGAACGATGTCACCATTGCACTTTTAAGCCAGTGATGTTGACCTATAGTTAGTGTTCGGGACCGAACAGAGGATCACCTTCTTCTCTACACTCAAGCCCGGCCGGTCCGACTTCACTACACAACGGAAACTAAATTTCACACCTATTATTATGTTTCACTTTGCTTATCTGATGTATTCTCACTTTCATTTTACTTCTAATCTTTGCTACTTATTTGTAACCGCCTCTATTCACCTTTAAGTTCTAATACTACGCACCACCCTTTACCAAATCTCATTTCCCGGGAACGGTAATGAGATTCATACAAAACCATAGAACTGCATCCGATACATTTTCTTCATAAACCGACTTCATCCGCACACACTCTAACGTCTCATCTCTCCCAGACCTCTTGCTATTCTTATCTCTAATAAATAATCCATTATCTAAACTGCTGGCCAGTAATTAAGTTAATTCCCCCTAGCTACTAATAAGCACTAGGCTGAATAACTAGTTTCTGCCATAGTCTGGGAAAGGGGCGTCATCATTGGTCCTTCGAGCCCAGCGACTACTACATCTCTCCGCTGGTTATTTGGGAAGCCGGAGCCGGAACTTCATCTTCATCCGGAGCCGCCTCTCTCACCTCTGACGCGGACGACTAGAGTGCCGCATCACCTGCTCATCTGCTCCAAGACTTCGCACCGGCGAAGCTCTGCTCAATTTCCACCAGAGTCTCACACCTCGTGGAATCTCTCACCTTGTAAGTTGTCAATTATCTTATCCACCTTGTCTTTTCTCGCACCTTAGGTATGTCTCTCGTATTGTCGGAAGACGTCCGTGCCGCAGTGCACGACTTGGAAGTCAAGCGTGGTAGCAGACGTGGCAATGTCACCAAGCTTCATAATCGGGTCGTCAAAGCCATCGCCGACGGTCCCGACCACATTCAGGCCTCCTCACTGCAAGTGCTGGCGTCTCAACTCTCCGCGGCTATTGATGCTCATGCGGCCATCCAGGCCCAGCTCGAGGAGTCTTATGAGTCCTTCCCGGAACTCCGATCATCGGTCAAAGAAACCGAAGACACCGATCTGCTCGACACGCATGTTGAGTGGAAGGCGTCCGTGGCCAACGTTCTGGTTGCCCTTCCGCTTAGAAGGCAAGCCATCTCCCTCTTAACTGACATCGAGGCTGCCATTGCATCTCCAATGCCGGACTCGCCATTCTACCGCAATTCTGCGGACAAGTTACATTCTCGACGAGTCTCCATCATTGACTCCTCGACGGAATTCTTTCACGACATGCCTGAACTGCGCACCGTCTGCGACACCGTCGTGGACCGCATGAACCATCTATTCACCATGACGGCTGCCGCCTGCAAGGAGGCCGCAGCCCCCACACCTATCATCACTCCAGCACCTGCAGCTCACACTCCTGATCGTCACTCGTTGAACATTGAACTACCCTCCTTCGATGGTGATCCTTTCAAATGGGCGAACTTTCGTACCATGTTCACCACGACTGTCGACAAGCGAGCGAAAGGACATACCCCTTTGGAGATCAAAGGTCTCCTTATCAAGACTGTCAAACACCAAGAGGGACTTTGCGTCCTGCACAACCTCCCATCCGTCGACATGCCTCTCTCCGGCATGCTGGACCGATCGGAAGCCATCTATGGCACACCTGAGATCATCGCACCCTTGATCATCCGCAAGATCAAGTCAGTTTCTTCTTGCAAACTGTCCCTGCAGGACATGGACTTCGTCTACGAGAACTTCATTCTGCCCTACCAGAAGTTTTGCGCTCTCGTAGGGGACTCGCTGGGATCGTTCCTTGCCTTGTCTGCCTCTGGCTTCATGAGCTCGGAATGTCGCCGTGAGTGGCTGCGACACCGTCCACCTGACACACCACCGGACATGGACAATCTGTGCAAGTTCATCGAGCTCCAACGCCGTGAACTCCGTGGCACCACTCATGGACCCACTCCCTCCAACTCCTATCTGCTACCCACTCCGCCTGCTAGACCACCTTCGCCGAGGGCTGACCGTCACAGACCTGCACCTGTGTCTTCACTTCCCCCCCGGAGATCTGCACTCCACTGCGCGGTGTGCGGCGAGCAATACTCCATCGTCAGATGTCCCACGTTCGCAGGATATGATGTCGAGAGGAGGAACAGCACCATCAGAGCACGTAAGCTTTGTCTTAATTGTTTTGCTGATGGGCACGGCTGTAAGTCGTGTCCTAGTAAATACTCATGCAGAACTTGTAATGGTCGACACCATTCTCTCCTCCACCGAGGGCGAGAGACACCCACTACCAGCACTGCTGCAGCCGCACCCACACCTGCCGCTGCACCGGTTCGGACGACCCAGACAGACTCCACCCCCAGAGGTGTGGCGTCTCTCTACTCCGCTCTGGTCTCCTTCAATGTGGGAGGTCGGACCGTGCTGGCTCGCGCACTGCTGGATGCCGGAGCCTCCATACCTCTCATGACAGAAAGCCTAGCTACCTCTCTAGGTCTGCCGCGCAGGCATGACCCCATCCCGATCACGGGAACTGCTGGCACAACCAGATGTCAGTTTACTGTAATGTGCACTGTGTGTTCTGTGGATTCCAGGTTTCAACTCCCTGATGTCACATTCACTCTTATTCCATCCATCGAACCCATATCAAAACCCGCCAACACTGCTGAGATCCTGAAGCAACCAGACCTTCGACACTACTCCCTCGCAGACAACGATCTCGGGGGACGCGTGGACCTAGTCCTGGGCATCACCCAGACGTCCGCTCTCACCACGGGAACGCCATTCCGTGCTGGAGAGCTCTTGGCATTGCCCACCCAGTTAGGGCTCTGCCTCTCTGCTCCTCTGGACAACGCAGCAAGGCCGGCTGTAAACACCATCACATCCAAGCCATCACTAGATGCCGACTTGTCTCAACTCTGGGAACTGGATAGTGTCCCTGAAGCTTCTCCACTCACCGAGGATGAGCAGTGCGCCCTGGATCAGTTTAACTCAACCTGCACTCGCGTCGACGGGCGCTACTCCATCTCGCTGCCTAGAGTAGCGTCACCCCCTGAGCTGGGGGACAGCCATTGACAAGCCCTCTCTCGACTCCATAGCAACGAGAGATCACTCCAACAAAAGGAAAAACTTCAAGCCTTCAATGCTGTGATTGGGGAATACTTCACCTTGAGCCACGCTGAGCTGGTACCTCCCCAAGAACTCAATCGCCCATCGTTCTATCTGCCAGTCCACGCTGTCATGAAGGTAAGCTCGACGTCCACAAAACTTCGAGCTGTCTTCGACGGATCTGCACGGACCACCACCGGCTGCTCCTCCAATGACCAGCTGCTGCCGGGTCCGAAGTTATACCCACCGCTCCTCAACGTCCTGGTACGGTTCCGGTGCCATGATGTTGCAGTCTCTGCGGACATCTCCAAGATGTTCCGCGAGATCCTGCTCAATCCGGAGGAGCGCGATTGGCACCGGTTCCTGGTCCGGATGCCTGACAATTCCATCAAGGATGCCCGGATGCGACGGCTTACTTTCGGCATTAAGTCGTCGCCATTCGCGGCTACCCAAGTCCTGCGTCATCACGCCGAGTCGACACTCTCTTCACATCCCTCTGCTGCCAATGTCATTCTCAAAGACTTTTACGTAGATGATGTCTTGACTGGGGCTTCCACCACTTCTCTCGCACACGGACTCTTCAAGGAACTTTGCTCCTCGCTCTCGGGTGCCGGAATGTCCCTACGTAAGTGGCGGACGAACGATCCCGAACTGCGAGCACTCATCCCTGCGGACCTCCTGGAAACTGAGGCATGCACCATCTCTCCTGCGTCACCCAAAGCTCTTGGAGTGCACTGGAACACATTCTCAGATGTACTCCACGTAGCCGTTCCTGAGTCTCCGCCGGACTTCTCGCACGTCACCAAGAGGATTATTGCGTCGATCACGGCCGGCGTGTTCGACGTTCTGGGCCTCTTCTGCCCAGTTGTGATCTCCGCACGAATCCTGTTCCAGGACACTTGGCGTCTTGGCCTGTCATGGGACGAGGACGTGCCCCCAGACCTACTAGACCGATGGCGGAACTGGATGTCGGACCTTCCCTTGATCCATGAACACCCAGTGCCCCGCCGAGTCTTCACTTCACCTTCCAAGGATCGTCGTATCACCTTGCACGGGTTCTGCGACGCATATAACGTCGCCTATGGCACCGTCATTTATGCCAGAACTGAATCACCGGACTCTTCCAGTAGCACCGCTCTGGTCGTAGCTAAAGCCAGAGTGCTGCCAACCAAGCCCCTGACAACACCCAAAGCAGAGTTGTCTGGCGCACTTCTACTTGCAAAATTGATGTCACATATCCTCGCACTTCTCAATCTCCCTCTCGACTCTGCATTCGCCTGGACGGACAGCAGCATTGTTCTCCACTGGTTGCCGAAGTCACCCACCTCACTCCATCGCTTCGTGTCCAATCGTGTCGCTGCGATTCAGGAACTTGTGCCCGCACAGCATTGGCGTCACGTACCTACCCTGCAGAACCTTGCTGACCTAGCCAGCAGGGGCGTCTGAGCAGCAGATCTGCTTGCCTCCAATCTTTGGTGGCACGGTCCAGACTGGCTGTCACAGGCTCCCGAACACTGGCCACCTCCTTTCAGGGCCAAACCTACCCTCCCTATCTTCTCTGTCACTATCAAACCTCCCTCAGATCTCCCTGATCCCCAAATTGCTTTCCTTGTTAACCTTGTATCTATACATTCCTCTTTCTTTTTCCTCATTCGTGTGCTGTGTTACGTGTTTAGGTTTGTCAACAATTGTCACTCCACTCCCGACCAGCGCATCACAGGACCCCTCACGTCTGCCGAGATCGACTACTCTAAGTCCACCCTCTACAGACTCTCACAACTCCAATCCTTCCCTGCCGTGTTCGCCGCCGCTCGCACTCACTCTCCTCTTTCGAAAGGACACCCTCTCCACCATTATCATGTCTCACTGTCTCCTACTGGTCACCTGGTTGTGCACAGCCGCGTGCGTAACCCGGATGCACCCAGCTCTCCATCCTTACTGGTTCATCTCTGTACTAATTCCGGACTCACGCGTCTGCTTCTCACCTTGCACCGTTTGTACGGTCATCCTGGCACGTCTACCCTCCTTGCGATCATCTCCAGTTCCTTTGTCATCTCTGGGGCAAGGAACTATCTCAAGGGTGTGTCCAGGCGGTGTGTCGTTTGTCAGCGGGTGTTGGCCCAGCCTGTATCACAGGTCATGGGTCTTCTCCCTGCTGTCAGGACCACCCCTGCACCTCCCTTCGAGAACACTGGAGTCGACTTTGCCGGTCCGATGACCCTGCGCACCGGCTACACACGCAAACCTGTGTATCTGAAAGCTTACGTTGCGGTCTTCGTGTGCATGGCCACCAAAGCCGTGCACTTGGAGCTGTGCGAAACTCTCTCGACGCAAGACTTCTTGGCCACCCTCAAACGCTTCATTGCGAGGCATGGCTGCCCTGCTCATGTCTTCTCGGATAATGGCACCAATTTTGTCGGGGCCGCCGAGGAGATTCGGGCCATCCAGAAGATGACCAAATCCGAGAAACACAACAACAACCTCATGAACTTCTGCAGCACAACAAACATCACCTGGCACCACACTCCTCCCAGAGCGCCGCACATTGGGGGGCTGTGGGAAGCCGCGGTAAAAGCTATGAAGACCGGACTTCGCAAGATCATAGCACCACACCCTCTCACCTGGTCGGAACTGACCACAGTTCTGGCTGAAGTCGAAGCCTGTCTCAATTCAAGACCAATCGTACCCTTGCATGCCAGCGACCTGGAGGAGGACAACGTCTTAACTCCAGGCCACTTCTTGGTGGGCCAGCCCTTGAGAGCTATGCCCTCCAAAAGACCATCCTCAGGAAAGACATCTCTTCTCCGACGATGGAACCTCACCGAGAAACTCAACGCAGACCTTTGGCGCAGTTGGAGCTCTTCCTATCTGTCCAGCTGTGCTACTAGGGCTAAATGGCTCCGCCCAGGGAACGCCTTCCACACAGGCGACATCGTCCTGGTCAAGGACGAAAGCCTCAAGTCCAGAAACTGGCCATTAGCCCTCATCTCTCAATTGCATCCAGGAGATGATGGTGTACCTCGAGTTGCCACACTTCGCTGTAGAGGCAGGACCTACACACGTCCAACCAACCGCCTAGTTCCACTTGTTACTGACTCAGATGAGGAGGCGCATCCTACCTCTTCTGCTTCACTTCACTCTACTTGATTCGCTACTCTCCTCAAACCCTCCCCCGGAGTATGTTCGGGACCGAACAGAGGATCACCTTCTCTTCATAAACCGACTTCATCCGCACACACTCTAACGTCTCATCTCTCCCAGACCTCTTGCTATTCTTATCAATCCATTATCTAAACTGCTGGCCAGTAATTAAGTTAATTCCCCTAGCTACTAATAAGCACTAGGCCGAATAACTAGTTTCTGCCATAGTATGGGAAAGGGGCGTCATCAGTTAGTTTCTTAGTTGGTATAAGCTACACATTTTTTCAGAGCCAGCATAGTTCATATTTGGACAGAGAGACTGCCATTTAACAGTATTTCTGCATAGAAGATCAAATCGCTTTTGTGAAAGGCGGGCGTAACTCCGCTCACACAGGACCCAAACTATGACGGCGACTTGGATCGAAGGACCAGGGTCTTGCAAGCCCTCTGGCGCTGATAGATGCTCAGACGCAACCGCTGTCACTAGCGCAATTGCAGTCTTGCCTGAGTTACCCGTAAAGCGCGCACTCCACAACAATACAGCTATGGTTTGGGTCAATACAAGAGGATAGAATTATTAGAACAGCTATATTTGGCCGGTTTTGGGAAAATCGGCCTAAACGCGGCATCTGAAGTTTTCTAATTTATTCTACCAGTAGACTGCACTGGGCCTTGGGATGCCATCCTCCTAATTTGGAAGCTGTAGCACAAGCCGTCTTCGCCCTACGCACTACAACACTTCAGTATTTTTGCTAAACTTATTATTGCTGGATTTCGAAAAAACGTCGGGTAAAGGCGTTGCTAAGGTCAGGGGGCGTGCCTTGTGTCCGTATACTATTACTACGTGTCTCTGGGACACTATGGAATAAACCGGTTACAGGCGGATTGAAAGAAGTCTAAAAGGCTTAATGCAGGGCTCCTTAAGAAACTATGATGGCAAGAATTGCGTGAGTACGTGAATTATGTAGAATAGTAAGTGAATTAGTTAGCTACAGTTTTTTCCTTGCTGTTAGTGAAAAGCCCCCCAATAATTTCTTAGCAACTCTCCGTACACGAGTCCAACCGGCTTATAGTGTTTCTAGTCTCCTAGTGTGAGTTCTAGCAACTGCGTCATAAGCTAGAGCTAACTGGTGTCTATCCATTTCTGCCATAAAAAATTTTTCGAAAAAAATTGCTTTAACCGGGGATACATGTACTGAAAAAAATTGTTTGCCGCGTTTAGGCCAATGTTCACGGGTGACGATCCTTTTCCCGGTGACGTCCTTTCCCTTTCGTAGCATTCCCAGGTTTGGCGGAGGCCCAAACAGCTTTAATGGTGGCCAGGATGTTCATCAATAAGTCATCAGAATTATTTGGCTAATTTTGTGAGAGCTAAACACAATTATATGGAAGGTCAGGGTTTAATGTTCCTGCAATTCTGATTACAAAAAGTAATAGCGCATGAGAAATATGATGTATGATTATTTGAATACTTTGAAATCCCTGTTACTATGCAACTGCAATTTTAGGTTAGTCGTATCACAGATTTCCTTTGTTGCCATGCACAAGCCATCTCAAATAGTGACAGCACCAGTATTGTAAAAAATCAAAGCATTCCTTGAGCTATTGCAGCATAGAAGTCAGTGCTACCTTGCTATATCCTGTTTTTTGTGAAGTAAAATTGATGAATAGTCAAACTGCTACTCTGGAGTTTGCTCTCTGTACTACTCATTACTCAGATCCATCACTAAGTATCCTAAAATATTCAAATAGTGCAGACGGAAGAAAGGATGTCTGATAAAGCCAAATGACCTTCTGACCTCTGACTTCTAGTGCACATTGATGATTCCAAAAGAAAAGAGGAAAGAATTTACCTGCTTGTGAATGTTCAAGCAAAAGTTAAGATTGACTGTTGCTCTGTTTTATTTGTTTTATGTCAGCAGATGAAGTGGAAAGGTTTGCTTCAGAGCAAGATAGTGAGACTTTAATGTGGACAAAACACTGTCAAAAGGTTAATGAAATCATGATTCTATTTTGTTTATGTAATCCATATGATTTACGACTAATACTGTAGTATGTGCCCTTAGCAGTACACAGATTCAACCCTTACATGCTTCCACTTCATAACACTACATGACAACATTGTAGCAGTTGAAGCTAAACGATTAAGTAGATGTGAGAAAGCCATGCCCAATTAAGACAGATTTGTCCGAGGCTTTTGCCAAATATACAATAGCCAACTACTTTTGTAGTATTCCTGATAATTGTATTCAAGTAAAAAATGAACAGGTTTAATTCATACAAGTGATACAAAAGAATTTTCTTTGAGAAATAATCTTTTTAATTTTCAGATCATGCATGCAAAGATGTGTAGCCCGGATGCTCATTACTCCACAGCTTACTACTAAACACAATAAGAGTAGCTCAATGTAAAATTCGGTGTTAATTTTGTTAAGTAGGTGGTAATGCCTATACTTAGGATGCTAAGGTGGTTGGGGCAGCAAGAGCTGGAGTACCCCAACTATTAATAGAGTATGGCTGAGCCCACAAAATTTAATGTCATTGTTTAATAGGAAACTGCAAGTGTCAGCTAAAGTTAATGGTTTATGGCTACATAATTGTAGCTACTTTTAAGAAAAATAACCTGAATAGTACCTTCCTACAAAACTAGGGGGACTGGAGCTACAAATTAACTTCAGGTAAACTTGATATATTTGAGCCTTTTTTAAATTTTGCACAGATGTAATGTCAAAATTTATCAAATTTAAGGCTTAAATTTAAATGCTACTTGTGCACAATGGCAAGCTTCCCACATGTGTTGAGGTACATCACTAGTTCAATTGCCAAAGAAACATAATGTAACTACTTATGTGAGAATAATTTCACATGTAGAAGACAATGAAGATATCCAGTACAAGATAGTAACCATGCAACTTTGAAAATACCCTTTTGAAAATGTATAATATTTAAATTAATATAATTAGCATTGTTGTATTAATTGAAGTAATTTACATATACATAAATACAATTATAACTATACCTTCATATTTTACTCCTTGCATTTCTGCTCCAGGATTTTGTCCTAATACAATATAAAGGCATCATTATTATATATAGTACTTATTACATGAATCAGAGTGTGATATGGTGAAATATTTCACAAGCAGGATAATTCATTTTCTTACGCCAGAGGCAATTAAAATAAAACCTAAGAGTGAAATATTCTACAATATCACTCTGACGAGTGTAACAAGTTGTTTATTCTACCCTAGATATCTTCACACTGTATTTTTGTACTTTAGGACCTTAACCATAAATTTGGCTAAGGGGTTCCCCAAACCCCTAGCTGTTATTTTAGCAGCTGTTCTAACCCGGTTGAGTAGGCTACACCAGAGGATCGTAGCTGTAAAAACAAGGAAAAGTGATGAACTTGACTGGTTACCATAACTACAAGGGTAGTGATCTTGCATAACACAGCATGAAATAACAATCATGAAATATCGTAAGTTATGTCATAGTAATGTACCTAAAAATAATCCAAATATAATATTTATTCCAAAATAGATATCTTCACAATGATATCTTTAGGTACATAACCCGTGAAATAATTCACTATTATGTCACCATGGGTTAGAGCAGCTGCTAAAATATCTGGTAGCCCCTACAAACAACTTCACCTGTGAGTTACCAGTCCACTAGTACCACTCATCATGAGCAGGCTAATATATTTTCACTCACCTCTGGCTCATAAAAATAAATTAGCCTGCTCATGAAATATGTCACCATATCACACTATAACTCATGTAATAAGTACTATATATATAGCTATACCTTCACGTTGTACTCCTCCCATTCCTGCTCCAGAATTTTGTCCTTATAAAAATATGCAAGCATCATTATATATATATATATATTATATATAATTGAATTATATATATATACATAATTGAATAATATATATATAATTGAATTATATATCCCCATCATAGATCTAGCTATTTTTTCAAGGTTTGCTTTTATCAAGCAATATTTTCAAGTTTTGCTTCTTGTTGTTGATGATAGTGTTGTTGATATCTAATAAAATAATATTGGGAAACTCAAAAATATACAGCAACGAATTATAGTAAGTCATTTCAACAGATTTAATATACTACTTTAATTTAAATTGGAGAAAAATCGTCTGACATGATCACTATGTTTTTGTTCTATTTTAAAGACACTACATTTAAAGGAATCATTTAAGGGTAATTTTTAAAGCACTCTGCAACAAAAAGCTCGCCACAAATACATGCAATTACTGTCCATGAAACCAGGACAAAGAAAGAAGTAAATAACGTAAGAACGAAAATGAAACGTCCTGCAAACCATATAAATGGTAGGTACAAAATGATGTTTTGAGGCCCACATTAGTCTCTTTTATTTCGTTCTTTATATCACTATCCTATTTATATCCTGGTCACTATGTATAACACTTTAATGCACAACTATCTAACTACTCATGGATGCTAAGAAAAGTCATGGAGAGTAGTGTCCACATAAATGATGTTATCAGCAATTGACTCACATTGCTTGATGTACTCTCTGAGTACAATGGCATTGATTATTACTATATCAACTTTTACTAAATCTACCATTCTCCTAAGATGCTCATTTCATGCTAGCAATGTCTTAAACTTCAAATATTCCAAACATGATGTTAGGAAAATGGAATGATACATTTTTCAGTTGAAGAATCAGGAACTACTCCAGGCCACATCACCAAGGGTGCTTAACTGGCCCAGCAGACCTGCCGGACCAATATTTTGGCTATAATTTTTTTCTGCTGATATGACTTACCTAAAGCATTAACTTAACACATATGTCAGCAAGTTTTCTGCACATAGTTGACAGCTACTACTACTTTAACTCACCACCATGGCAGTAAAATGCTGACTCCACCTACCAATATAATACTGCTGACTACGCAATAGTTATCCATGATTTCAACATTCATGATTGCTGATGCCCATCTCCCCACCCTTTACCCTCCATAACCATTACTGGAAGGAGGGGATTGGTAATGCGCAGGAGCCCTTCCTTCCAGTCAATAGTGGGTACCAGATCCTGCACCTGGCCTGCTAGCACATCTTCGTTAGCCCCTACCAGCACACACAATACTGATCCCTGCTAGCACATCCTCACTAGCCCCAGTCAGCATATTCCTTACCAATCCCTACTAGTACTCCTCACTTGCCCCTGCTCTTAGCTACTGCTTTCCTCCCTATGATCCTTCACCTTCTTTGCAATTTTCCCCTTAGATCATTACCTTCCTGATTTCTATTTTTTTTGGCGAGTGTATGTTTGTAGCATCTTCAAACTCACCCTTACAGATTGCCAGGTAGGACCAGACCTGGCCAAGCTACACAATGTATGTAGCAGAAGAGTAGTGCAATGACCCCTGTGCTATCACACTCCGAAGAGTGGAGCTAATGTTGTGTATGCATTCTGCATATATCTACACATCCCTTACTGACAGATAATTACTATAATAAAACTTACGCTACACATACAAGCACACGTTTATGTCATGTTTGCATTTCAAATCCTAGTTTCTAATTATACCGCAATTCTGTTAGACAATCTCCAGTAATACATATGCAACACATACGACCATGAGTACATGTCATATAGGCCTTATAGAACACCCAGTATCTATTATTGTCAGGTAATCACCAATAGTACCTTTGCTACATATATTATGGCTAAACAATAGCCTCAGGAGTAGGTGGGCGGGGCAAAAATTGCAGCACAGGCCTACCACTCTCATACACTTACAATTTTAACTCACCTCATAGAAGTTAGTAATCTTGACCAACACACATGTTGCCACACGTTCATGGGCAACGATACTTACCAAACCATACATCCAATGTTAACCTCATTTAAACTCGTTCAAATTACATTTAGTTTGGACTATTTTATACAAATCCTAGCTGAAAAGCTATATTCGACTTAGAATTGAAAACACTAATAGCAAAATTCATTCAATAGTTTGAACAATGCAGCTAATTCATTTATTTTTATCACACCATTTACACAATTTTAATACAAATTGTCCAATCAGATTACTCAATTCACATAGAATATATTTCATACCCACCTCCTAGGAGGTGCAAAAGCAAACCTTCCAATCAAAATCAGTTTTTGTTCATTTCCTATAGCCTTGAGCTATGGAACAAGTTGGTTGCACCAATGCAGAATTTATACTATCTTCAGGCCTTTGACTTTCAGTTGTGTGAATGAATGGGTGTGTCAGACTTTGGGGTGATGCAGACCACTAACTGTTTGCATGATACTTTGAAATTGGTTATGGCAGAGGCACAGTTTAAGAAATAACCCCACCCAGCATATGCCAAGCCGCCATATTTGCAAACACAATACTGGGTTCTGTAAGTTCAATCCCTACTAATCAACTTCTAAAATTCTGGATGTCATTACAAACATATAAAGTAATTGGCTAGTTCATTCTTCATTCTACAATCTTGTTTTCTAAGGGTCAGATACAGATATCCCACCAGATATCATCACTAGCAGAGGGGCATAGTATACCTTGAATACCTAGTCTCTGGTGGCATAGGCCACCCACCTCCTTCTCTACCTGATGCTGATTGAAGCCCGTATCTCTGGTGGCATAGGTCGCCCACCAACTTTGCTACCTGATGCTGATTGAAGCCAGTGTCTCTGGTGGCATAGGCCACCCACCTCCTTCTCTACCTGATGCTGATTGAAGCCCTGGTCTCTGGTGGCATAGGCCACCCACCTCCTTCTCTACCTGATGCTGATTAAAGTCCTGGTCTCTGGTGGCATAGTTTACCAGCTATCTAATGTGTACAGTGGATCTGCTTGTTCCAATGCCAAGGATTCCTGCTTGCTCACAGAACATCTAGCAATAGTTGTGACACCATGGATACATCAGACATACCTCTCTCACACAACCAAAAATTGCAGCACAGGCTAACCACTCTCACTGACTTGCTGTGATTTATAAAATAAAACACATTTTTTTAAATATCCCCGAAGGTCTAGGTCTACAAAATGTGGTGAACCTGTGTGATATCACAGTGGTATATAGAGAATCAAATTGAACCACTGCTAAACATTCATGTGAGCATCAAGAAAATTACATATCAGAAACTATATAGTATTTTACAAAGTAAAACAACTCGTTGTGAGCCATCTTTCTATAATTAAAAAGGCTAAGAATTGGGAATGTGCAGAAAACAGTGGATTATCTCAATCATCTTATTGTTCATAAAATTATCTACAGCCAGTCTAGCATACTCGTCATTTGTGCTGCAACATAACATTAATTAATATATCACATATGTAATCACAAATTACCTGACATTCCTTGTATTGCTAGATACAAAATTATATAAAATAGGAAATATCATAATTACTTATGCATCTCAGTTTAGTTTGTAGACAAAAAAATAATTCTGCGTACAATTTAAACCCTCTTTGTGGTATAAATTTTAACAAGATTGGGTAGGCTACACCACATGAAAGTAGTTATAAAAACTTGTAAAAGGGGTAAACTTGACTGATTGCTATAACTAATTGGGTAATGCGCTTGCACAATATAGCATGAAATAGCAACAGTGAATAATCTTCATTTATTTCATGGGTCACATACCTAAAAATTACATAGTGAAGATATCTAGGGTGGAATATATATATACATTATATTCCATGCTAGATATCTTCACATTTACAATGTTTTTTAGGTAGGCAGAGGCAGATCTAGTATTTTGTATTGGGGGCTCTTTTCAAGAAGGGTGACATAGCGAGAGCTACTCATGGAAAATGTTATATATATTGTATTTCTATTGTAATATTGAGTCACACAATAATTAGCATTATCATCTGTCTAGAACTGACATAATGAACATCTAAAATCAGGAAGGAAAAAATTAAAATTAAGAACAAAACAAGTTTACAAATTTGTGGAAATGAGTGAATAGTTAATCATGAACTTAATGGCAAAAAGCTTAAGTGTGATTGTATTACAAGTTGCTAGCTAAATGATAGCTATATCACTCAGAAATATATTGGCTATACCGGATTTGTTATTGAACAGGTAGACAAATAATTTTACCAACACCCTATCAGGTGGTCCTGTACCCTCTACGACAACAAGACACTCCATCTATCCTGTTTCTACACTCACTACCTAAGCTAATTGCGATACAGAGCTAGAAATGCATCAATCTGAGAAAAAGTCGCTCATTGTTTACAAAATTATTAATGAAGACAGACCATGTGATCAATTGAGCCCCATTTAACTAAAATCAGGCACATTTTGAGTGGGAAACCGGTAGTTTTCTATTCCCACAGACTTTTGTGTTGAGTTTTGGAATAGCACTTTCTCTCCGATTTTGGAGTATACTAAGGATATATTTTTAACAGCTTTGGTGCGAGCTTTCTAATGGTGCAAACCCAGAGGTGTGTAGGTGTTTCCGTTCATTAGTTATTGAATTGTTTAGGCCAACTCAACTTGGATAAACTATAAGAGCTTGGTGTGCTATATTATAAAAGGACTACGAATAACAAAAATAGTGAGACTGAGCATCCCTCATTTCTCATTACACATCACTATTATTGAAAAACACCACAGACAAAAAGTTATTCTGAAAAAGGGTGTTCAAACGACACCAGTTGAGCCCCCCCTAAATACTCCCCTGGGTATGTGACCAGTGAGATAACTCAAGTTATCACGAGGTATTATGTAACTGGCTACACAAGTTCATTACCCTAGTTGTTATAGCAACAGGGCCTGGCCACCAGTTTCCTGGTTTTACAGCTTCCTTTCTCTGGTAAAGCCTACCCAACCAGAACAGCTGTTAAAATATTAGCAGGGGGTGTGGGGAGCTCTTAGAGAGTTTTACAGCAAATTTCACACTAAGTGTTACCAATCCTAGTACAAACTACTTCAGTGAAGATATCTAGCATGGAATAAACCACTTATTACACTCGTCAGAGTAATTATGCTAGATGTTTTACTCTCAGGCTATATTTTCACTACCTCTGGGTCATGAAAATAAATTTGCCATTCTGTAAAATATTTTGCCATATCAAATTCTGACTCATGTAATAAGTACTATAATATATACAAATATCTTCCTGAATCTATGGCAATAATTTTTTCAGAATTACCTTGCTCACGTGCTCTAACAACATCTTCTATATCTACTTCTGCAATCTCAGCTAACAATAAAAAAACGTATATAATTGATGTGCAATTGATTGAATGCTCTCTGGAAATACACTCATAAAATAACATTACAATTATACTTCTTTTGCTCATACTTTTAGTGAACTCAAACAATGAACAATTTCAAATTATTTGACTGAATTGATTCCTGAATATTTACATTGAAATCCTTGGCTAACTCATAAAACATATTTTAAACAGACTGAATTAATAATAATGGTGTGGTAGTGATGTGACAGACTCAATGGACCACATTACATCTGCTGTAGCTTTGTTATATCAAAATTGCTGAAATACAAGAAAACTACAGGCTTAATTAATATAACCAATTAATTATGGATTGAGCACATTTATATTCTATTTTTATGAATTGTGCTTTTTGTATTGCAGTATTTTCTAAATTGTACTCAATTTTAGTTCTTCTATATTTATTTTTTCACTTCATTTTCAAGCTTCTTATACTATCACAATTGTCCTTTAGACTTTTATATATATATTTAGATTTATGTATAATAATATGTCTTAGCACCTTCAGCACTTATCCCTAGGATTCAGCATCAAACAAGTGATATACACAGTTTCGATAGTTTAGCATTATTTTGTGTATTTTCAACTGAAAAAGGCTCCACAGAGCAGAAACATCTCAATTAAATTTAACACCAGAAATCTTTGAGTATATACTATGGAATAAGTTGTCAGTAGTTGTAAATTGTATCTTATTTTAAATAAAAAAAACAGAGAATGTTTTATTTGGTTACTATTTAGACATAATTAGTATGATGTGTTTGTTCTCACGTGTGTTTTTCCCTTATAATTATCAGACTAAAACTAAATAACTTTTCATTAAGCAACAACCTCCTTGCAGCATATCTGCTACTCTGTGAAGTTCATCATCGTCAATATAAGCTAAAAGTAAAATATAAAATAAACAGTAATCATAACTTAGATCACTACTTCATACATCCTTCATATGTATCTGATTGAATTGTAATTGCTATGATATTATTATCAGTACAACACTGATAAAAAATGTTATTATACATCAAAGATTATCGTAAATTCAGTTTGTCAGTTGTTTTTCAGTTGTTTTGTTTTGTTTTTGTAAGCGCCGGGTTTTCTTTAGGGCCATCAGCACATTTTATTAAGCGCTCGATGCATTCATCTATTGCTAATTGACACTCAGCCCCAGTTTTTAGGATACCACTCACTGTTAAGTGCCTACAACGTATTGGGGAGAGAGTAAAGTGAGCTAGACACTACCAATTAAAAATCGAAGATATTTGTTATCAGTGATCATTAGGGGTGGACAATTGAAAATAGAGTATATATTCAATATATACAATACTACTACAGTGAGTTAGAGTGTGATATGGTTGAATATTGCAGGAGCTGGCTAATTTATTTTCATGTGGCAGAGGTGAGTGACAATAAAGCCTGAGAATGAAATATCTAGCCATATCACTCTGATGAGTATAATAAGTGGTTTATCCTACAATAGATATCTTCACTGCTGTAGTTTGTACTAGGAGTAACTCACACTGTAAATTGGCTGTCAGGACTCCCCATACCCCCCCCCCCCCTTCCACCCACCCCAGCTGATATTTTAGCAACTGCTTTAACCTGGTTGGGTAGGCTCCACCAGATAAAGATAGTTATAAAAACCTGGAAACGGGCAAGCTATACCAGTTGCTATAATGAGTTTGGGAAATACAGGTAAAATAACACCATAAAAATAACATTGTGAAGATATCTAAGGTAGTTTCTATATAATATATATAATTATATAGCACATTGCCTAAGCAACTGCGCCATTAAAAGTAATTGGGAAAATGACCAGAGAGAGCTATAATAGAGCTAATCGTTATCAAGTTAGGAACATTTCTTAGTAGCAGAGTACATTTTCATAGGGAGCTACAAATTGGTCTTTGCTTGGACGCTCAGAATGGCTTCAATTCGAAAGATGACAGTTAAGGTAAGAAAATATTTTCTGTATTTGTCAGCTAAAATGAATGGTCAATGGCTGCATATGTATTATAAATATAGAGAAGAAAGCCTGTTTAGAAGAACTGCAAGTAAGAACAGCGAAATTTGTATTGCAGAAACTATCATTACTTCTGAAAATAGAGGTAAGGGATGGATATATACTTGTAAGGTTAAAATAACTTAGCTAGCAGGGTAAAACAGTATATTAAATTTTTTTGGTCATCTAGCTAGTATTTCAACCATTATCACATTTAAGATTTTTTAAGACATATTTTTGTGTAGCTGAGTCAGAGTGCTTCAAGAATTATTAACACTTCAGATAATGAAAATATATAGCTTAAATTCAGAATTAAGAAATTGAGGTAAGAAAGTAATGCTTTATTTGCCTGTTAAATTATTATGATCAATATATACTGTCTTGCAAGAAAAAGACCAAATATTTTCAGCCCTGGACGCTTAAAAGTCAGGTGAGATTAGCTAAAAATATTTGTAAGCATATTCTGTGGACTCACAATTAATCAAGAAGTAAGAAGTACACATTTTATACATTTCCATGGAATCCCGTGGGCAAAGTTATGAAGTGACTAACCAAACGAAGCAATTAACAGTGTCTGGCTGGTGAGACTAGCTATCACACAAGACATTCACAAGCAAATACTTCTTCACTGGAAATACAACACCAAACATACCTTTATTTTTATTCTCTTTATGACTTAGCCATTAAACAATGGATTTTCAAGTAAGAACAGTATCATTGCATAGCTGACCTAATGCAGCCCATGGGAGGAGCAAGGTGTTTTAGATTGGTCAGGCTTTGTCCCAGTATACAGGCAATTGATGCGATTGTCAACAAGAGTATAAACTGGTTGATTATTTTTAACTTCTTGCTGCAGCAAAATTTCTTCTAATTGTACTATAATGTATCATGTTCAAGAACTATGTGATACAATGTGATACATTTGAGTTAGTTAAACTAAATGACACTGGACTATCTATGGCTAATTCAAATCATTATTATTTTTCACTTTTTTTTATGCAAAAATATTCAAAACTAAGACTTGTCTGAGGTGTTGTTAAACACTAGATGTTCTTCACGGACAAATTTCTGTTTATAGCTGTCTCCACCATCTGGTTACTAATCTCACCATGAATTAAGCTAATCTGACCTAATAAGAAATCTAATAGTTTTGCAGTACCTTAAATATACTGCTTCGTAAAATTCAACCTTCGTGAATTCATGTTGTGGAACTAATTTCTGGAGCGAATGGAGCAATGCTAGCAGGAATATACAACACTAAAAATTATAGCAAATGAGGAGCAAACTGCCCGCATTAGAGCAGTGAAAGGATTAAATAAACATTTAGAACTTTACCAGTTGCCTTAGAATATTGATCATGATCAGGCCATGGCCTGACTGGCCTGACTGGCCTGACCACTTGCACTACCCTTGCAGCCACATAGAAAATGAAGTCCTGTGTATGTTTATTAGACCTAACTGCAGTCTTGCAGTAGTCAGATACATGTCAGAGGCAACTTATTTGTAATTAAGAGAGGGAACAACCAAAATTGTTTGAAGATACAGATGAAAATCGCTGAATAAAAAAGTGTGCTTAGTATAGAGTATGGGAAGGGTCTACAAATAGGCAAACACAAAAATTTGAGGGTCAGAGTACAACCAACACACATATGTCTACATACACACACATATATACACTAAAGGTGTGCTGGAAACAAATGTCGACTGTACCTGCCTAGTTAAGATACATAAAACTTCAGTATTATTATGTGATTCATCGTAGCTTCACTTAGTAGGATGATTTACTAGTACATATAGCAGTTGACTGCTAACAACACAGAATTACTATATTGCCTGCATCTCCAACATTATTAGTGGCTTCTGTACTATAAGCCATTCTGACTTTCTGTTACCAGTAACTCTTGACTACAAGCACTAAGCTACAAAAACAAGCCTAGAGATTTTGTAATTTTAGCTAACAATAACATGATTTCATACTTTCAATGATTCAGTCATTCTCTGTGAAAATTATGATAATAGCAAATTTTAGTCGTTCTAACAGCCAATGTTGTTAAATAAAACGTAACCCTACATTTTGGCTTCTTACCGAAGTCCTCTTCAGGGGTCAACTGAGGTGAACTCTGGCCCGCGAGACTAGGTGAACTCCCCATGGTGATATAATACCATAATGTAATTCGCAAGATTTCTGGAGGATATGCTTACTGTTTATTATATTCTGGAGGGTGATTTGCATGCAGCATGGACAAGGTGATCAGAGATCTCCAGAAAGACGAAAGTCCAGATGAGAAAACATGTCTATCTCCTGATTGCATCACCGAATTATTTAGTGTACAGTATACCCTGCAGCTGTGGTAAAGTTTATATAGGTGAAACAACTAGAAAGCTTGAACAGAGAGTGAAAGAACATCAGGATGCTTGTAAGAGAGGTGATGAAATGGTTTCAGCCATTACTGAACATGCTTGGCAGCAGCATCACACCATTAAATGGGAAGAGGTGTGAGTTGTAGACAGAGCCCATAAGAATCTTGAGTTGAAGATCAAGGAAGCTCTAGATATTCAGATGACATCTGACAGACAACAACAAGTTTAACAGAGACATAGTTTTAGAGCTTCCAGGATGCTGGTTGTCCATACTGCATGCAAATCACCCTCCAGGATATAATAAACAGTAAACATACCCTCCAGAAATTGTGCTGTTCACATTGTGTTTTAATATCACTACGAGAGTTTGACCTCAGTTGACCCCTGCATAGGACTTCTGCATGATGTCAAAACGTTGTCAGGTTAAGTTATAATTAACAATATTGGCTGATAGAATGAGAAAAATTTGTTAATTTCATACTTATCTCACGTTTCACATGTAGCGATAACTTTCCGACTGTAGTATTTGTATGCGTAATAGCACAGTTACCGTCTTATTTTTCACTAATAGTAGGCCAGCTTTTGAAAAAGTCATTTGCAATTGTAGCTACACTGTAACGATCACTCACTATCTCCTTACTTCAGGATAGTCTTCTGCTGGAACTTCGTTTTCAACGTAAGGTTCCTCCTATTCTGTTGAAAAAACGGGTAGAGCTTCTGTGGTAAAGATGATATTGTCTCAAACTAGAAACTAATCAAAATAATATATGTATCCAAGGTAAACGCTACAACTATGCACACTAATCTGTACTACTTCACTTAGCTACTGCGGTATTTCACTTAGTTTCCACTTAGGTAACATGCAAAGCCAAGTATTTTTCATTACTAGTGGTGTGCTTGAGCACAAATGGCGAGCGAGCCTTAAACTACACTATTGTTAAATTTGATTTTAACAACTAACACTCAAGCTATTAAAATCAAGTCGAGTTTTAAAATTACGTATATGAGGTAAAGGTGTTTCAATGTCATAGTAACCTCTCCCGCAACAGTTTGAATTGAAAAAGAAGCAACAAAATCAAATCACGTTATTTAAAAATTTCTTTGTGATATTCTTAACAGTAGTTGTAACGCACAATACTTTCACACAACTGAACATACCTACGCAAGACTTATCTTCGTGGTTCGTCTAGTGGACAATGCATTACTACTGTAATGTAAATACTGTTGAGTAGGTCTTATAACTGTGACAAATAGCGCATTAACTTACCACCGCCACTAACTCGAATAGAAATGGAGCTCCCATAAGATTTTGAGTTTTAACTGCACCCGCAAAACAATTCAAAGAATTCAATTTCAAGGGTGATACGGGTACTGATCGATAACCGGAGGATTCTGTTTAGTGCAATTTGGGACGGGGTCGACCACGTAACTAACACAAAAACGCGAGGGTCAAAGTACAAAATGACATACATACGTCCATACATATATACAAATAAATAAATAAACAAACATCCCCGATTTTCAATTGTGTTACCCCTGTAAGTGTCTCGCTCGCTACGATCGCTCGCCAATTATATGTCTAGAAAGGGTTTCAATGACATAACAACCACCTGCACCAGGGATTTTTGACTTGAAAAAACAACAACCAAGCATTTTTAGGAAATTATCATACAGTTATAAGTCTAAACTATATCCTATAGTTACAGAAGAAGCTAATGATTAACCTAAATTATTGGCGAGCGAGCGTAGCGAGCGAGACACTTACAGGGGTAACACACAATCGAAAATCGGGGATGTTTATTTATTGGCGAGCGAGCGTAGCGAGCGAGACACTTACAGGGGTAACACAATTGAAAATCGGGGATGTTTGTTTATTTATTTATTGGGTTTGGACGTACGTATGTAATTAAACGCGCGCGCGGAAAACTTTTTTTTTCAAAAAACACGGCTTTTTAGGCTTGAACCCAGTTTATTCTGAAACTACAGCATTAAGCAAGCCTTACTTTATACTTAAAGCTCCAAAGTGTGAGAAAATTTCTGCGAAAAAGCTTGCTTTTCAAGAAACAAAAAGTTTCGACCGGTTACTATGGCATTGAAGACCCTTTTCCAGACTTAATTTCAAAACTTCGCCGTTTTAGGGGGATACGGAGCTAAAATTACAAATAATAACACTGGTTTATTTTTTCTTATCGTAGCTGAGAGCTTGTTCAAGAGTTACTGGTAATTGAGATTATCAGAATGGCAGATGTTTGATACTACAAAAGTTACCATTAATCAGGTAAGAGAGTGATTTTGTATTTGTTTGCTGGAATAAAAGGTCATAACGGCTATTATAGTTTTTGCATGAACTAAGCTAAAACATAATAACAATACTTAGTTTTATGTTACCTAACTATCAGGCTCGCTCGCCATTTGTGCTCAAGCACACCACTAGTTTATTTATTTGGCGAGCGAGCGTAGCGAGCGAGACAGTATTAGGGGTGGATAATGCAAAATCGGGTATATGTTATATATATATATGTATGTATGTATGGATGGTACGTATGCTCTTTAAACGCGCGCGGGGGGAACGTTTTTCTCCTAAAAACACGGCTATTTAGGCTTCACTCCAGTTTATTCTTAAACTACAGCATTAAGCAAACCTTACTTTATACTTAAGCTCGAAAGTATGAGAAAATTCCTGCTAAAACGCTTGTTTTCAAGACACAAAAAGTTGATTCGACCGGTTACTATGGCATTGAAGACCCTTTTCCAGACTTAATTTCAAAACTCCGCCATTTTATGGGGGGGATACGGAGTGCCGGTTGTTGGTTGTCAAGAGCTGTTGGTAGTCAGAATGCCGTAGTATTAATGCTAAGGAAGCTACTGCTTCTCGAGGGAAGCTGAGATAAGTACGCAATTCCATATTTGTTAGCTAAATATGCAAAATTAACTCTGGCCTTTCTTTTTTGTAGCTAAGAGCTTGTCAACAGTGACTGGTAAATTCAAATAGTCAGATTGGCTCAAAATTGGTACTACAAAAGTTACCAGTGCTCAAGAAAATGAGGTAAGAAAGTAATAGTGTATTTGTGTGCTAAAATTGATTGTCTTTTGTTTTTGTAGGTGAGAGCTTGTTGTCAAGAATTCAAGGTAATTCAGATGGTCAAAGTAACTTCAATTTGATACTACAGAAGTTATCAATACTCAAGAATGATGTAAGTAGTAATTCCATATTTTTTGGCTAAAATTACAAATAATAACACTAGTTTATTTTTTATCGTAGCTGAGAGCTTGTTCAAGAGTTACTGGTGATTGAGATTATCAGAATGGTTGATGTTTGATACTACAAAAGTTACCATTAATCAGGTAAGAGAGTGATTTTGTATTTATTTGCTGAAATCAAATGACATAACTGCTATTATAGTGTTTGCATGAAGTAAGCTAAACATAGTAACATTTTATGTTACTTAACTATCAGGCTCGCTCGCCATTTGTGCTCAAGCACACCACTAGTTTATTTGTATATATGTATGGACGTATGTATGTCATTTTGTACTTTGACCCTCGTGTTTATGTGTTAGTTACGTGGTCGACCCCGTCCCAAATTGCACTAAACAGAATCCTCTGGTTTATCGATCAGTATCCGTATCACCCTAGAAATTGAATTGTTTACCGTTTTGAATTCTTTTGCGGGTGCAGTTAAAACTTGAAAACTTAAGGGACTTCCATTTCTATTCGAGTTAGTGGCGGTGGTAACTCAATGCGCTCTTTGTCATGGTTATAAGCCGTGCGCAACAGTATTTACTTGAAAATACATTGTCCACTAGACTACCGCTAAGGTAAGTCTGTGTAGGTGCATGTCCAGTTGTGTCAAAACATTGTGTGTTGTTACAACCACTACTTAGCTAAAGAATATCACAGAGAAAACGTTTAAATAACGTGTATTGTTTTGTTGTTGTTTTTTTCCTTCAATTCAAGCAGTTGCAGAGAGTTGTTACTATGGCACTGAAATCCCTTTACCGTGTATGTGAAATTAAAAAACTGGACCTTATTTTCAGTAGCTTCAGTGTTAGAAGTCAAAATCATTCATATAAAAATAGTATAGTCTTTAGGCTCGCTCGCCATTTGTGCTCAAGCACATCACTAGTTATGATATAGAATATATACACAATTTCAATTGTTCAACCCCCTACTCTCTGCTTGCTTGCCAACTAACAAAAAATCCCCCATTTATGTTTCACCCCTAATGTCTCGCTCGCTTTGCTCAGTACCAAATACAAAAAAAAACAGAAATATTACCTCCAGACACATATCTTGTCATTAACTGATTATCTTCAGCTGTACCCTCGACTGCAGAACATTTAGCATTAATATAATATTAATTATTCCACACTAACTTGTTTACCAATCATTACTAAATTATATTATAGTGAACACAATTAGTCGTTTTGATGGATTTGATACTCAAATACTTCGTTGGAGAAGTCATTATTATAAACTTATGAAATGTGTACAGTGCTTCCAGCTTAAAGAGCAAACTATTTGAATTTTTGACTGTGTCATGGTTTTTATTCCACTGCAGGGAAACTAAAACAGGGGAGTAGGAACAGGGGGGGTAGGGGGGCACAGGACCCCCCAATATTTTTAGTGGGGGGGGGGGGTAAATGAGGGTTTTACCCCCCCAATAATTCTGGCACTAATTTGTAATACTAACAGTAAATATAATTCTGGCAAGAATTTATAAAATACTATTATCAAAAGCTGTTTAATGTGTTATATATATATATATATATATATATATATATATAAATACACCTTAACTGAACACTAGTTTTGTTGTCTACTTTAAAGTAGCTGGTGTTTTAATAGGCAACTATGTCCTTTTTTTACAAATAGCATTCATTGACAATAGATTCTACTATGTGGTGAGAATAAATCATGAGTACTGTTGTGTTATGAGTGTAAGTGTGATTTCTCTAGTCTTCATTCTGAGGAGAGCAATTATTTCACTATTTTAAACTCTTCAAATCATAATCAAGAGAGAGAACTAGGAGTGTATGTTTTAGCTTTAGTTATTCTGCAGTATTATCTTTACAAAAACTTTCTTTCCAGTTTTGTAAATCACAATTAGTTGCTGGCTATCACATGAATTTGGCCAATCAATTAATGAGTAATGAGGCATTTTTTGAAACACTTTTAGGGCACATATGGAAGTATTGGAGAAAGAAGTTTATCAGACTTTTGTTTTAGCTATGCTAAATTAAGGGGCAGCTGCATTTAGAAGTAACTCAACTGTTGTCAAGTCTCTCCCAACTATAAATGCAATGGAAAGTGCAATCAATTATGTCTGTCACTAATCAGGGGAGTAGGAACAGGGAGGATAGGGGGGCAAATGGTAGTTTCCCCCCCCCCCCCCTCCGCCTATAATTCTGTCAATAATTTTACTGTATCAATCATACTGTTCTCAAAATGCTGTTCTCATGATGGCTATGAATAGTCAATTTGTTAAATACCACATTACTGTGTCCTATTCATTCACACATACTAATAACTAGAATGCTTTTAAGTTGTGGTTTAAGAGGCAGCTGCAGTTGTAAGTAACTGGCATGCATGCAATCAGTCAGTTGAGAAATATGGCTGCTCAAAAGAAGATAAAGCTAGATTCTGGTCAGCTTGGTCTTAAAGCCTTCTTTTCTTCAGTGGGAGCATCAAATTCACAAGATTCTCAACCTCAAACAGGTAAGTACTTGGCCATATATGAAATAATCAGCTAAAATTTATCCATTACTGTGTAGAGCAAGAAGTGATGGAGGATACCATGATCAGTGATGAGGAAGAAACCTCTTGCACTACCTGTGATCCAATTGAAAATAGCATGAATGAGTCTAGTGCAGCAGATGGTTCATGTAGCTGTTGTTCTGGAGATATTAGTCAACCAACTGACCCATCTTTGCTCCAGAAAACTGAAAAAGTATATGGAAGCGGAAGTTGCATAAAGAAATGCCGCTTCTTAGCTAAGTGGTTCGAAGACTACAAATGGCTTCATTTATGTTCAAAATCTCTAAAAGTGTACTGCTAGTACTGTAGAGCAGCTCTTAGATCACAAGTGTCTGTAATGAGCACAAAAGCTGATCCAGCATTTTCTACTACCGGCTTCTCTAATTGGAAGAAAGGCACATCAAGTTTCAAACAGCATGAAAGCTCTCTAGCTCACAGAGATGCTCTATCTGCACATATTATGTCAAGTGTCACTCCAATCAATGAGTTACTTAAAGATCAGTGTAATGTAACTCAGAAAAATAGGAGGCAGAGATTTTTTAATCAACTGGCTGGAATTCGTTTTTTGGTACGCCAAGGCATATCTGTCAGAAATGATCACAGTAGTGGCTCCAATTTGACTGTACTGCTCAAACAAGTACTGGGTGAGTGTAACTGGGTTAAAGAAAACAAGTATCAGTCTCCTGAAGTTATAAATGAATTGATTAAGGTCATGGCCAATATAGTTTTGTTTTCACTATTATCTGATGTCCAAAAAAATCGTTGGTTCTCTATACTAGCTGACGAAACAAGGGATATTTCTAACAGAATAGTTGACTATTACTCTCCGAACTGTGAGTGAGTCATATGAAATCAAAGAAGATTTATTTGGTCTTGCTCAACTCGATGAGACCACAGCAGAACATATTCATTTGATTATTAAGGATTGTTTATTACGCCTTGGTATTCCTATAGCAAATTGTAGAGGGCAGGCATACGATGGGGCAGCAAATTTTCAAGGGTGTATTAATGGTGTAGCTAAAAAAATTGAGAGTGAAAACCCAGCAGCAATTTCTGTTAATTGCCTGGCTCATTGTGTGAACTTATGCTTACAAGACATCGCTAGGGGAAGTAGTTGCATCAAGGAATCACTAAATTTTGCTATGGAATTGATACAACTAATCAAATATTCTCCAAAACGACAAGTACTGTTTGAAACAGTCCAAAGGCAGCAAGATTGTTCCACGAATTGTGGGATTCGAACCATATGCCCTACTAGGTGGACGGTTCGCACTGGAGCAATGCATTTTGAATAATTACGAGTCTTTGCAAGAAACTATGGAAACAGCATCACATCATGGTTCTGATGACTGCTCCAGACGAGCAAGTGGAATTTTTGCTTTAATGGAGAAATTTAAAACATACTTTGGATTAAAACTATCGGTATTTATTTTTAGCATAACAGAAAACTTATCAGTTACTCTTCAAGGAGTTGACACAAATGTTGATGATTGCTTTACAGCTGTTAATGCAAGTATTGAAGCTCTCAATAACTATCGAAATGATGAACATTTTACTAAGTTTTTTGAATCAGTTAAATCTGCAGCTGAAGATAAGTGTGATCCCCCAGTATTACCAAGGCAAAGACGCATTCCAAGACGACTAAATGTGACCGTCTACGGGAAAACCGGGCACAACGCGGCGTGCGTAATATCGAGAAAAGATCGATCGATTTCTTAAAAATGTATTGTTTCAAGCCTACGGAAGGGAACGGTTAGGTCTATTATAGCAGGAACGACTAAAGCTGCGACGATAAAACTTGGAGAGCTCAATATCTGGACGCCGACAACTCCGTAAGTGCAAAAAAAAAAATTCGAAGGTGCCGCGTTGTGCCTGGTTTTCCTATAGACGGTCACAAATGATGGTACATCTCAGCACCAGTTTACTACTGTTGAAGATATGTATAGAAAAGAATATTTTGAAGTTATTGATGCTGTTAAGGGGGAACTGGAGAGGCGTTTCAGACAGCAAAACTTCCTTTTTGCACAAACTGTTGAGAAATTATTGCTAGACAGTGCTAATGGCAAGTCTGTAGCTATAACTGAGAAGATTCAAGAAATGTACAATGGTGATATTGATATGAAAAAACTGAAACTGCACCTTCAAATGCTTCCTGATGTGATTAAGTGTTCATTACTAGACGGAATTTCCATTAAAAAGGTTACACGGGTTTTGTCAAGTGCTTAATGAGAATCCAACTTGCAAAACTCTGTTGTCAGAAGTGCACAAACTACTAAAATTGTACTACACTATTCCTGTTACAACTTCAAGTGCTGAACGTAATTTTTCTGCCTTAAAAAGAATTAAGACTTACCTGAGAAGTTTGATGACTCAATCAAGATTGAACCATTATGTCCTGCTTCACGTTCATCAAGATAAAACTGATGAACTGGATTTACATACTATCGCAAAGGAGTTTGTACAAATAAATGAACGCAGAATTAACTTTTTTGGAAAGCATTGATGTATTGATTGTTATCATTGTTGTTATTACTATCATCATTATTATTATCATTGTTGTTTTGATCAATCAATGTTATTACTTTAAAAAGTCGTGTATGGCTAGGTATTGACATATTACCTATTGTTGAACACCACTGGCCAAAATAAATTGCCTTAATTTTTAAACATTTCAGCACTACAGTTGCCTCCATCAGTGAAATCACTAAATAACGATTATAATGAATCCTATCAAATTCATCGCAAAAATTTAGTGCTTCTATTATACCTTTTTTTAATCATTTCTACTGATTAAAGCATTGTATAGTGTGCCAAAAAGTTTAAAATTTTGGAATTTAGAATAATTTATTGTGGCTAATAGACCAATAAAATAACTAATAAAGCTTCAATTATTGTTTTTTCATATCGCACAGCAGACCTACCATTTTGTCCCCCCCCCAATATTTTTCATCTTCCTACTCCACTGTAAAAGCTCTACAAAGTTCATTTTTTGTATGGAGATACTAAGGCTATGTTAATAGATTCATCAAATTAGTTTGTGGTTTTGTGGTTACATAATGTGATAGGTGGCACCTTGAAGTGGCTGAATTTTATCATTTTCAAAATTTGATGTTTTTAAGCCAGGAAAAAAACAATTTTATACTTGGACCTTTCTCACTTAGCACATATGAAATATAGCCTGTGAAGTTTATAGGAAAAATAAATTGGTGCACAAATTAATTTCATTATTAAAAAATTTCGAAATTTATGGCCAAAAATGTAGCAAAAATGTGACCGGTTTTGGAAAATCGGCCTAAACGCGGCAAACAATTTTTTTCAGTATCCCGGTTAAAGCCTTATGGATCGATTTTTTTTGAAAAAATTTTTATGGCAGAAATGGATAGACACCAGTTAGCTCTAGCTTATGACGCAGTTGTAAGCTCTGGCGTGCTCTAGAGGCTAGAAACACTAGCCGGTTGGACTCGTGTACGGAGAGTTGCTAAGAAATTATTGGAGGGCTTTTCACTAACAGCTGGGAAAAACCTGTAGCTAACTAAAAATAATTCACTTACTATTCTACATAATTCACGTACTCACGCAATTCTCGCCATCATAGTTTCTTAAGGAGCCCTGCATTAAGCCTTTTAGACTTCTTTCAATCCGCCTGTAACCGGTTTATTCCATAGTGTCCCGGAGACACGCAGTAATAGTATACGGACACAAGGCACGCCCCCTGACCTTAGCAACGCCTTTACCCGGCGTTTTTTCGAAATCAGCAATAATAAGTTTAGCAAGAATACTGAAGTGTTGTAGTGCGTAGGGCGAAGACGGTTTGTGCTACAGCTACCAAATTAGGAGGTCGGCATCCCAAGGCCCCGTGCAGCCTACTGGTAGAATAAATTAGAAAACTTTAGATGCCGCGTTTAGGCCGATTTTCCCAAAACCGGTCACAAATGTGACAATGCATTTCTTTGTTTTTATACTTGGACCTTTCTAGACTTGTCAGAACATAGAGTAATAATTGAAGTTTCATATATATATTTTGTGTGTGTTGAAATATAATATTTAGTGGAAAAAATTGGAAAATTTTGGCTGACTATCAGCTTTTGCGGCAGAGATCGCCATTTGATGACGTCAGATGACGTTTATTCAGCTCTTAGCGGTAATGCCTTCTATGTAATCGCTACGTAAAATCTTAGCGCAGGCGCACTCAAGTCAATTATTGCCGGGCGGCAAAAAAGCGGGTAACACTACTTATTGTGTTTCTTTCTCCGGGTGCGAGCTAAGGCGTTCTTGGAAGTGGTAGCTAGTTTCTGCACTTTGGCCAGGAAATAAGTTTCTTGTCGTCCATCTAGAGGACGTACTAGGAGGGGACTGGCGGTACTGCTGTTTAGAACCAGGTGAAGCCGAAAACAGGAACTAAGCATTCCTGAAATGCCTGCCAAGAATGGACGCGCAGAGGCACCTTGATGAGAGGATACAGTGATTGTAGCACCTCTTCTGCGCTCTGGATTAGTAGCTAAGAGGTGAGTAAACAGTGATTTAGATTTCAGTTGACAAGTTATGTTTAAACTAGTAGTTTTAGAATAGTTAGCTAGGTTGTAAACAAAGCTTGGGAGACCTGGAGAAAAACTTATAGTTCATAATGTGAACTAAATAATATTGCTGCATCTAATTTTGCTATATGTGCTAAGCTGCATACTGATGTGTGAAACATTCATCCGTCCTGATTCCACCTCACTCTGACAGGCACTTTTCAGGCTCTTCTGGAATCCCCCTGATGTTGTCATTAGTCATTATATTATATTCCACACATTTACATTATATTTTTACCAGTTTTCTGTTATGAAGGTGCATTATCAAAAATGAAAAAATCTAGGCATGACGTTTAAATAAAAAATCTGATATAGCAACTTTATAATAAAGAAAATGTATATAAATTATGTGTTCTAGAAGAATGACTGGTCAGCATTGGCATAGTGTAGGCTTGGTGTGGTAGATAATATCCAGTTCTTTAGTCCAAGTTTACCAGTGGCATCATCTACTGACAGCTTCAACAATTACTAATACTTACTAGATGACCTTGAGCACCACCAGGAGAGGGTCAGCAGGGCCTGCTACATTATCTTTGCTGGAAAATACTTCTGGTATTAATAGTTTTAGCAATATCAACCAGTAATTTCGTTAGCTGTGTGAGTTATCGCAGTTGAATAAAGTTAAATAGCACGCAGCAATTTCTAATAAGGGAAAGTACCTACACGCGGGCAAGAAATTAATAGGGAAAGTACCGTTTGGACCGCATCATAATGACGAATTCAACACGGGTGAGGATTGAATGACGATCCGGTGACGACACGGTAGAAAATAATGACGACAAAATAAAATGGCGATAATGTATTATTAGAGTCTATGGGAGAAGTCTGGTTTGAAGTTTCTGAGGAACCTTGGGGTGCTGTGTTTGTATTGACCTATATTTTAAGTGACAAGAAATTTGTAACTACAGTTTTGTGAGATAAAGTTGATCATATCATAGTGTTTCAAAAAGTTGGCTCATGCAATTCCTACAGTAATCTGAAGAACATCAATTTGTAGGTATATGCTATAAGTTAGTTCCAAGAAATTCTAGTTTAGTTCAAATCTCCTAACTGTCACTCCTCTATTCCTTGCTAGCTGTGTGTGTATGTGGGTTTGTATTGCTGTGCAGCTATGTGTACACTGTTTGAACAAATTATATAAGTGATAATTCAATGATAAAAACATTGAGTATCAGATATATAATATGCCTGTAATCTCTGCCAACATACATTTTTCCAGCATTTTAATTTGCTACACATATACACATGGACTAACACAACACATGTGAACATAGGACTAACACAACACATGTACTCATAGGACTAACACAACACATGTACACATAGGACTAACACAACAGATGTACACATAGGACTAACACAACACACGTACACTTAGGACTGACACAACTCATGTACACATAGGACTAACACAACACACGTACACATAGGATTAACACAACACATGGACACATAGGACTCATGTACACATAGGACTAACACAACACATGTACACATAGGACTAACACAACACATGTACACATGGAACTAACACAGCACATGTACACATATGACTGACACCACATAGGACTAGCACAACACATGTACACATAGGACTAACACAACACATGTACACATGGAACTAACACAACACATGTACACATATGACTGACACCACATAGGACTAGCACAACACATGTACACATAGAACTAACACAAAACAATTATGCAAATAGCTACACAAGTAAGTTTATGTCTAACTTCAACTGGTAGTCATAATTTAATGTCACAAAACACAAGTCCTCATCAAAATATTACAAGAAAATAGTTTTTTAAAGTAAACTTCAATATCTAACAATCTAACTACCTCAAAATACTAAGTTATAATTTAGATATATATATATATTAATAGATTTTTTCTTTAAAACTTTTATTAGCTCTTACCAGACTATCTATATGTTTTCAATTTCGCTACTATTGTTATATCCAAAGTAACAATTTATGTTACAATTAGATCACTAATATTACAAAGTAAGTTTATGTAGAAAAAGTATTGAATATTGTAACCTTCATAAGTTATTGATTCCTTTTTCTCTGGTTGTGCCTCAGGCACCTCTGGTTCTGGTGTTGACACACTTTTTTCTTGTTCTTGTGCATCCATAAATTCGTCTAGATCTGATTAAACACAAGTTGTTGTTAAGTAATGTTGCATTACATAACCCATGATTATTACTCTGAACTTCTACCATGAATGCCTATTGAAAACATTCTTGTTAAGGATGGCAATACCACCACACACTTTGGTTGCTATGGTAGAATTTTACTGTTTTATTAAGTACGTGCCTATTTTTATTTCATGCAAGCAGCTAACGATGGAAGTACCTGACAGCTCAAGTGTGAAAACAGCTAGTACTGATGGTCATGAAGTTTCTACAGCATTTTAAAAGATCTGACTCGGAATTTTCAATACATTGTTAATATTTTTATTATATTGTATGATGCCTCAGGATTCATGTAACAAATCCAAAAGACTTATCTGTGGCATATGCAGTAAACAGCTAAAGAGATCAAAGCATTTACTCATTTACTACATCTCAGAGCAAAGCTGCAATTAATCATTAACTTTTACTTGTATGGACCTCTTCCTACTGCTGTGATGGATCATCAAGCATGACAGTCCTTTCCCACAAACAAACAAATGAGCTAAGCAAATAATATAAATAACATACCACATATTAAACTTAATTCTGTCCTAATTGCTTCACTCGCTCACTAGACACAGGTTGTAAAGTTCTTTATTAAGCACCGGTTTTCTTCCCGGTTTTTAGCACTTTCTATTAAGCGCTCAACATGTTGCATCTCTGCTAATTGGCACTAAGCCCCAGTTTAATTGTTCTCTTAATTAACTTAGATAACTTGGTACTGCTGCTCATTCGAATAGAATATAAAATCTGCTAAGTTTGTAATAGACCTAGCTTTTCTAATGCTCATGAATAATTTTAACTAGATATTTATTGGATTAATTAATTCAATCCAATATACAGAAAAACATTCCTCAGGCGTAGTGTAGTGCGTAACTAAAAATGCATAGCTATGTACCTTCACCCATGTCTCTTAAAAATCTTGCTCTGTCTTCACCTGTAAGTCCAGCTAAACAAATAGTCACATATACACTAAAATTGAAAATGCTCTCCATATGAGCAAAGCACAAGGTAAGTAATTCTTCAGATAACTACAATTTATTTCATTTTTAATACATCATACATCTATTTTATGTATACAATTAAATTACCTTCTTCAATAAATTGTTTAATTCTCTCTGTGTGATCACCTATGAATATACAGGATACCCATTAACATCTGCAAATGTATGTTAAAATTAGTCTACACTGTGCATATCTATTAATCTAAATTAAAAACTATCACAAGAAGTTATAGACGGCTAACATTGGTATAGGATGCAGGAAGATGACAGGTTTAGGGGGGGGGGGGGGGGGTGCAGAACCATTCTTTCAATTCAGCTACATTTATGAGTTGCAATACAGAGTAATATTAAATCATTAACATATTATTTAATACACAACAAATAGTAATTGTCTAGAAACATGTTAATTCACAATCACTCTGCTGTGCATCATTGTAGGTATTATTAAAAAATAAAAATCCAATGCAAAGACATTCGTTCTTGTTTAAAGAACAGCCACAAACCCAAATATTAATGATAATAATGTGTGCATATGAGAATATCAACTTCATCAATATGTAACTGCATCATCTTCTAGTAGTACAATTGGTGCCCCAACTATTGAGCAGCTATCTCAATTGGAAGAATCAGTTCCTCAACTTCAGAGAAATATTGGTTGTTTAATGGTTACATTTTTTGCTCTTCAATAGGTAAACTTTTTAATTGTGAGAAGCATGCGTATCTAACTTATCACAAACCACCTAGTATCTCCCAATCTACTTTGTCTCACAACTATTACAAAATTGTATATGGCATAACTGAAGAAGTATCTCTGGCTTCAATGTAGCATGGACCATGTGAGCAAAGAAAAAAGTCAGTTACTTCACCGTCCCTTTTGCATTTAGGTAAAGATCAGTGGAATGCATTTCAACAGCATAATACAATATGCCAACTGTATTATCCTAAACTGATGTAATAGCAAGCACAAATTCAAATTACCAAAAATTGCCACATTCTTACACAGAATGTAGCTATGGCTTATTTTATATTACTTTCTGAAAAACATTGCTACTATAATGAATTGAATAATTTTATGCCTTGCACTTTCCAAACATTTTGTGCAATACACATACATAGAAAAACACTGTCATGTAATTCGATGCTTGAATTTCTATTTTATCTAATTGATTAGATCATATGCAATTGTGACTATAATTGAAGTTACCTGTATCTGAATCTAAAGGAGGAAGTGGTGTGGAATGTACCATTATCATACTACCTAAGCAAATTACATAAAAATGTGGTAACCCTTACCAACATTACACTCAACAACACATGCATATGTTAATCAGTGAAAAATAGTATACATAGATTCTAACTGATTAAGATCATTTTTTGCATCCATTTTCATTACTATATCATTTACCTCTGCCTAGTCAAAGTCAAGACAGTGCTGAACAAATTTTCTTGAATACATTTGTTTATAATAAATGTGACCAAGTATTTTGGCACCAAGCTTCTACAGAACAATCTTAGTAACTCTTATATTGAGGGATGGCTAATGAATGTCACTGTTGTATGTTTACTTTAAAAAAAACATGCATATTACAATGATAAATTATTTATTAAAACTATGTTACAAGGGAGTGGGTAGTTTTTAAAGTAATCTGTAGTGTCTTAATATAGTCGTTCCTCAACCAAACCAAAAGTCGTTGACTCCTATATATTCTGCATTTTGAGCCAGAAAACGTCGGCGTTTTTCTTGCACAACTTTGGGCTCCACCCCCTCTTACTACAGAGGTCATAGAGTATAAATAATTTCAGTAATTGAACATTCCAGTAAAGCACATATTGAATAGTAGTTTCAGGGGCAAGGGTTAGAGTTTGTAGCTAGACTGATACTAAGGGCTAGTTAGAGTTTGTAGCTAGAGTGATACTATGGAAGGGCAAGGAGGATTGCATAAACATTTAAATCATTGATCATCACAGGGTATCATTGTCCCTAGCTACATACTACACAATATTTACTAGAAAAAACACTGCTGAATCTCTGCACTTTAACGGTGATAATTTTACTGTATCCATTGCTATTTTTATTGGCGAGCGAGCGTAGCGAGCGAGACACTTACAGGGGTAACACAATTGAAAATCGGGGATGTTTGTTTATTTATTTATTTATATATATGTTTGGACGTATGTATGTCATTTTGGGACGGGGTCGAACGCGGAGCGAACACAAAAATACGGAGGGTCAGTGTTCGCTCCGCGTTCGATCCCGTCCCAAACTTCACCAAACAGAATCCTCCAGTTTAGCGACCATTACCCTTATCACCTTAGTTGAACTGTATACCGCTTTGAATTCTTTTGCGGGTGCAGTTAAAACGCAAAAACTTATGGGAGCTCCATTTTTATTCAAGTTAGTCGCTATTTGTCACAGTTATAAGACCTACTCAACAGCATTAACTGGTAAATTCATTGTCCACTAGACGAACCACGAAGGTAAGTCATGCGTAGGTATGTTCAGTTGTGTGAAAGTATTGTGCGTTACAATTACTATTAAGAATGTCACAAAGAAAAACTTTAAATAACGTGACTTGATTTTGTTGCTTCTTTTTCAATTCAAACAGTTGCGGTGGTTACTATGGCATTGAAGCCACTTTACCGCATACGTAATTTAAAAACTCGACTTTATTTTAGTAGCTTGAGTGTTAGTTGTTAAAATCAATCATTTAACAATAGTGTACTTTAAGGCTCGCTCGCCATTTGTGCTCAAGCACCCCACTAGTTAATAATATGTCATTACTACAATTGCGAACTGCAGATATAGTTTGAAAATAATGGTGGACGTAATTGCAATGACCGGTGTAAGTCTTTGCAGTAACAGAGACGGTGATGGAGATAGAAGTCTGTGAAAGAATTTTTCAGACATGGAATTTATTACTTTCTCAGAAACAGAAGTTGTTATCATCTAAACATAATATATATATATATAAATTTTGAGCTGTGCACACTATTATGTGTCTGCTAATGATCATGTTTGTCAGATCTAATGTGTATCACTAAAATCCTGATGTTATCAGTTGCTATGGTAGAAATCCATTATAACTGAGTATTTATCAAAGACTCATCGCTAGAGTTTACTTAACCTTCGTATTTTTTCTAAAGTAAAAATTAAATGCAGGATTAATGTGCTCCCTTCAGCAGAGTCAGTTCCTACCCAGAATTGACCTTGGCAGAGATGTAATCTGAAATGAAGTTCACGTGAGCAGTCCGGTTGTGGAACGACACAATTTGTGCAGCATTAAGGACATAATTCCATTATTTTGTGGAATTGATAAAAATTGCTTTATCAGAGAGTAGTCTTTGTTAACACAAACTATATTTATAGTACCCTAAACAACACCGGATTTCACACCCCTCTATGTTGAATGCTTTGTTTCTTTTGCTGCTGTTGTTGTTAAAGTGACTGTTTTCTTCCTTGCTTTTAGCACTTCTTTAAGCCTTAGAGAATTTATACAATTTTGGTTCTTCTCGTCTAAAAATCAAGATCCTGTGGGTTAAACAGTAAGCAAACATTGGTCAATTTTACTGAAAATGGAACACACAAGTAAAATTCTTTCCCCCCCCCCCTTAAAATTAACTGTTTGTTGAACCAAACTGATCAGTTCAGTGTGGGGGCTATCTGCCCTTTTATATGCCTTAATAATGTTTATTGTCCGCACTAACCTGCTATAACCAAAATACTAAACAAGTACGCCATGATAATAATAACTGATGACTTAATAACCAATAAAAATTGCAGGTTTCTCCTGGAGTCTAGCACCCAGTAACTAAGTTGCTAGCGGGCGGTTAGCGTCCAAGTGAATAAAGTGACAAAACTTTACAGCGTGGGAATAGTTGCCACCCAATTAAATCCCAACACCTGCTCCCCACAAAATTTAGACTCTGCCCTGTAACAAAATAATATTTTGTTACAGGGCAGAGTCTATTGTAATACTGATATATCTGGCCAATTTGAACTTGTATGCCCAGTTCAGCTTGGCACAACTACAAATGTGGCAAAATTGAATTTGCCGAAACCGGAAACAATTAAGGTCACCTGACTGTGGTTGACGCCCAAGAGTGAAAAGTGGTGGGTCTAAGATTTGCGTTATTACAGTAGGTTTAGTTGTTGAGTGTAACAATGTATGGCAGTTTTCCGGCTATATTCAACATAATTGTGCCTGGATATAAATAATTATTCATAGTTCTGCTACAGTATGTCCACGTTGACTTGGCGCGACCACAAATGTGGCAAAAGAGGAATGCACTTGGCAAACCGGAAACCAATTAAGGTCACACGACAGTAGCAGCTCAAACGCTCGAAAACATCGATTCTATATGAATGCTTCTATTGAGTTATTTTTTGCAATTCAGGTGATGGTGTCTTCGCAGTTACACTTTTTGTGAAGTGATTGCTAACAATACAGGCTGCGGGCGTGTTGATATATACCTTTCGGCCTCAGCGGTTTTTAGTCCCAGGTTAACGACATTCATAAAGGATGAATATATCCATGAGCGGCATGTTGGCATGTCTACACGTCCAATAAGATCTAGTCCAAAGAATAATGGGAAATGCTGAGGTAGTGTTTAATAGCGCTGAGGGTTCGCACCTTTGGTGCTTCATTGAGGTTGTAAACGCCAGTTCTAACCATAAAACATGGAATTAATTATTGGCGAGCGAGCTAAGCGAGCGAGACACTCTCAGGGGTAACACATTTGAAAATCAGGGATGTTTGTTTATTTATATGTTTGGACGTACGTATGTCATTTTGTACATTGACCTTCTCGTATTTTGGTGTTAGCTATTTGTTCGACTTCACTAAACGGAATCCTTCGGTTTATCGATCATTACCCATATCATCCAAAACATTGAATGTTTATTGCTTTGAATTCTTTTGTGGGTGCAGTAAACTCAAAAACTTACTGGAGTTCCATTTCTATTCAGTTATAGTACGCCCAAGTTTAGTTGGCGCAGTAAAAATCGTTAATAACTTTGAACGAAAGTAGCTACGCTTCCAGGGTTTGTACCAATGGAAAGCTCGTGCCCAAGAGGTACAGAAAATTCCGTTTAAAACTTCAGAGCCGGCGGGAAAGCGCAGTTTCGAAACTCAATAGAAAGTCTATGGGAATAAATAAAAACCCACGTTTCCCGCGCTACACGCGGTGGGATTTAGTCACGCGCTCAAACCGGACCAACCGCTGACCACAGAGACAATTGTAAACAAAAAGCCGTCGTAGTTTGATGACTTCTTTTCTACCCTTCTGCTTAACATTCTGGTTCATTTTAGGCTCAGGAATTTGTTGCTATTCCAGGCTACTTAACAAGAGCAAGCTACAATATGAGGTACGTTTGTAACACGGGTTGTTTGTCCACTCAGACTTTCTTAACATTGCCTATTTATTTAGAAACTCAGCCAATTTACTGTTTGCTGACCAAGATAATAAGATATATAATTCATCATAGACTCTATAAGCCACTATTTATGCATTAGCAGTCCATTACACCTCATATCTATATAGGTGAAGTTCTTATCGTTATGGGGATGCTAGTTACCACCCTCCAAATTCAACTGCTGCTTGTAGCTACCACAATATAATGTCATCAAAAAATTATATAATTGGCGAAAGAGCGTAGCGAGCGAGACACTAGGGGTAACACAATTGAAAATCGGGGATGTTTGTTTATTATTTGTATATATGTTTGGACGTTCGCATGTCATTTTGTACTTTGACCCTCGCGTTTTGTGTTAGTTATGTGGTCGACCCCGTCCCAAATTGCACTAAACAGAATCCTCTGGTTTAGCGATCAGTACCCGTATCAGGGACTTCGATTTCTATTCGAGTTAGTGGCGGTGGTAAGCCAATGCGCTCTTTGTCATGGTTATAAGCCGTGCCCAACAGTATTTACTTGAAAATACATTGTCCACTAGACTACCGCGAAGGTAAGTCTGTGTAGGTGCATGTCCAGTTGTGTCAAAGCATTGCGTGTTACAACTACTACTTAGCTAAAGAATATCACAAAGAAAACTTTTAAATAATGTGTATTGTTTTGTTGTTGTTGTTTTTCCTTCAATTCAAGCAGTTGCAGAGAGTTGTTACTATGGCACTCAAATCCCTTTACCGTATATGCGAAATTTAGAACTAGACCTTATTTTCAGTAGCTGCAGTGTTAGAAGTCAAAATTATAAAAATAGTATAGTCTTTAGGCTCGCTCGCCATTTGTGCTCAAGCACATCACTAGTATATACAGTATATATCATTATTAGTATTTATGTCAATTTTTTTTAATTCAAAAAAATTGAAATTTAACAAGTAGATAGTAATAGTAAATCATGAATATAATAATATGAATGATTCAGTGTGAAGGACAAAGTAATAATAGAATGTTTGTGGCCATAGCTAACTGTGTAGGTGATGTACTGGATTCTTCACATTACTGTTGAGTACTTCAGAAGTTCGTCACACCAAGAAAGCAAGAATAGAGTTTAAATACACGCTTAAGCACACAACAATCAGACTTGCTTAGGCATTCAGCTGCGGTCCTGCGGTTATTTCCCTCGAAGATTTGTGCTACATTAGTTGCTCCAGATCACCCTCCTCAACCTTCAGCCAGTTTAGTTATAACCAGGCATAAATTGAATACAGCCACGGAAGAAACTGCTATAGCTTCTTTTTCATTTCAACTAGTAAACTTACTGTAATAATGCGCACCTAAGACCCACCCGTTTTTACTGTGGGCGTCGACGTATTCACGCGTTTGAGCTACTATTGCCATGTTCGTTTGCCTCATTTGTGGGCATACTAGTGCACAATGACTGCGGGTCATTTTTAAGGGGGAGGGGCATCCCACTCCGCAACAACGTTACCGTCTCTGTTGTCCAATTCCTGTTCAATTCCTATATCAATGGGCAGAGGGTCGTCCAAGGCGCACAACCAGTGACTTAGTCATTCAGTATACTTTGAATTCACTCGGATGCTAGGTAGCTATGCGTCGTTTATTTAGAAGCGTGTTGAAGTTTTATTCTGAACGTTTTATTCCGCCTAGTCTTAAAGTTTCCAGTGTTACCGTCATGCACTTGTTCACAATCTTGAGCATAGCAAGTTAGTACGAAAGAAAAGTAATTGTTAAAATGGACATTTTATGTATATACATATTGGTATGAAATTTGTTTTTTTCCGGTAACTAAAGTGCTGTCAAATTTTGGGCACTAAAAATTAATGATAAACTATTTTTTAGATATAGGTATTTGAATATAACTAGTTTATAAAACAATTTTGATACCTATTACTTCGTGCAATTATTCCAATTCATACTGAGTTCAGTTATTAATTTTACACCAGGTAAAATTAGAAAAGCTTGGATAGATGTATTGCTCAATGTTTTAGGTCACAGATAAGAAAAAATTAAGGGATAGTGTGTGTTTTTTTTATTCAGACGACGCTTATCACTAGCGATGACGTTTAGGAATACTCGCTACTGTGCAACTATCATGAACCAGAGCGCTAAGAGTGCTACCCTCAGCGCAATATGCAACAAAGTCATTACTGTTGAATAAGAAAGTTCTAAAATATTCAGCTAGGACTTTTTGACACGCACGTTACACAAGCACTTACGGCACACTTTTTGAAGAGCAAGTATAGTTACAGTTGATGAAAGAATCACATCTCCAGCAACAAAGTTTTCCTATGCTAACGTAGACACCCCATATGAAAAGATCAGGACTATAATAGGTCCAAGTTGAGATGGCCAGAAAAAAACGAATAACTTTTGAACTGAAGCAGCTAGGCATCCGGGGTTTGCACCATTGGAAAGTTCGGCGCGAAGCGGTTAAAAATATTCCTACAACAATCTATAAAAGTTCCGGTAAAGTATAGTTTTGAAAAACCTATACCAACGTCTATGGGAGTATAAAAAGGCCGCCGCATTCCCGCTCAAAACGCGCTCTAATTTAGTCACGCGCCTACCGCAGTCGGAGCACGTGAAACTTTGTTTACTCCGCGTGTAAGTGCTGACTGGACACGGGCGACTGTTTACAACCAGGAGGGTGAATTCTTCCATTTATTTCTCGTTGGCATCTATCTGAAGGGATTTATTCGCGTAAGTAGAGATTATTTGTGACCGGATTTGTGAAAACCCGGCTAAACACGGCATCTAAAGTTTTCTAATTTATTCTACCAGTAGGCTGCACGGGGCCTTGGGATGCCTTCCTCCTAATTTGGAAGCTGTAGCACAAGCCGTCTTCGCCCTACGCACTACAACACTTCAGTATTATTGCTAAGCTTATTATTGCTGATTTCGAAAAAACGTCGGGTAAAGGCGTTGCTAAGGTCAGGGGGCGTGCCTTGTGTCCGTATACTATTACTGCGTGTCTCCGGGACACTATGGAATAAATCGGTTACAGGCGATTGAAAGAAGTCTGAAAGGCTTAATGCAGGGCTCCTTAAGAAACTATGATGACGAGAATTGCGTGAGTACGTGAATTATGTAGAATAGTAAGTGAATTAGTTAGCTACAGTTTTTTCCAGGCTGTTAGTGAAAAGCCCGCCAATAATTTCTTAGCAACTCTCCGTACACGAGTCCAACCGTCTAGTGTTTCTAGCCTCCTAGTGTGAGTTCTAGAGCACGCCAGAGTTTACAACTGCGTCATAAGCTAGAGCTAACTGGTGTCTATCCATTTCTGCCATAAAAAATTTTTTGAAAAAATCGACCCATAAGGCTTTACCCCGTGATACTGAAAAAAATTGTTTGCCGCGTTTAGGCAGATTTTCCCAAATCCGGTCACATTTTATAGCAGGACTAAATCAGTAGATTTTTAAAGGCTGATGATAACTTCGGATAGCTTGAACTTTGGATAGCTTCGAAATACGGTCAAGTATAGCGGTTTCTTTTGGTAGTATTCTATTAAGGCTTACTACTCCTCTTTCTATTTTTAGGGGGTGTGGCCTATGATAACTGGCTGGAATACTTTGATGCAGTTGTTAGTGAGTCATGGTGTTGAAAGGAAAGGCTCCCTACTCCCTTTAATCATCACTCATCATTCTGATATAGTGTATATTGCTTCATTGAAAAGCTATTTTTTATATAATAAATATTTTTTATAATAATGTTTTCTTTATCAATCAGGATACTAATTATAAAGTTAAGTGTTAGTATTAGTTTTGGGCATTGTTCAAGAAAGGGCAAGTATTTACTCACAAGCCATCTACCAGTAGTAGTAACCAGTTGACTGTTTCATTACCCACAAACTTGAGTGCACAAAATGGAGCAAGGTCAAAGTTCAATCAAGTTAATCTGAGTCATCTGAAGATGATGTGTCGGCTTCAGAGTCTAAATCCGATTCAGAGTCCCCTTCTAAGATATAATGAACTCTTCCACAAGCTCCTGTTGCAGTCCATCGACCTCCCAAAAGTAGTTTTCAACATTTTGTTGGACGTGAGTGATTAGAGATTTCCATCAATCAGGAGCAACCACAGTGAAAGCTGTACGAGTTAATCTCTCTATTTCAGTTAGTGTGAACTTAATGTTGTTTTTCCTGATGTAATTCTTAATTTGAGCCCATGTTTCAATAGGATTAAGTTCACAATGGGCAACAGGGAGGCGAACAACTTCATGGCTAGCAGATTTAGCCACTTGATCGACTGCATATTCTGGATGAATAGGTTGATGACTATTGACAATCTCCCAAATCTTCTTTTTGAGACATTTTTGAGGATAGACTATTTCTTTCTGTTTGAGCCATGCGACCATATTCTTCTTTGTCCAACTCTTCACAGGATATGGTTCACTTCGACGACTGTGATATGAAGCGTTGTCCATAACAATGAGACTGTTACAGGGAATGTTTGGGAGTAGTTGTTCTTCCCACCAACGCTCAAAGCAATTGGACGTCATCTCACCATGATAGTCACCTACATAGTACACATGCAACACACGTACAGTGTGGGAATTAGAATATCAATAATTCATAATTATAAACAATAATACAATACACTAAATAAATATTAGATTTCCCTCGTGCAATGTACCTGTACTCTTTCCTGATTTGAACACTAGAGCACAGCTTGGCACCCACCCATTTTCTGATCCAGCATGAAGAATAATTAATCGAGAACCTAAGCATACAGCATATACACATATAGTAACAACATGTTTACAGTACTCATCATGTTTAAAACTGCATACCTTTACCAGAAGAACGATGAACACCACCAATAGTACCACCAGTCACTGTGTCTTTTTCCACCCATGCCTTATCTTTCCCATAGTGTGCATTTGCCCAGGTTTCATCTAGGTAGACGACATGCTGTTTCTCTTCTCTGTTTTGTCTCATTCGTCTTAAATAAGCATGTCTTTGCTCAATAACTTAGGCTGCTCATAGTAATGTCTGAAATTCAAATTGTAGAACATATTCAGAGCACTTGCGTTACAACTTTGTTAATTAGTGGCAAAACAAATTGAATGTTATTTGAATAAATGAAGTGAAATTTAATGCTTTACAGGTGGATGTACACTTAATAATGCCCCCTATCCTACTCCAAAGAAGTGTAATATGAATAATGAAAACCAGAGTTTTTCCCCTGACGAGATAAATAATTAGTAAAAAAAATTATCAGTACCATTATTTATTACTTTTGTCATTGATTTTCTTGTATTTAAATCCCATATCTTTCAGCAGACTTGCGAGTGATGACCGCCCACCATCAAATAATTCGTCTTCTTGAAGAATTTCAAGAATAACATTAAGAGTGAAATGCTGTTTTTGTTCATACAGATGATGAATTTTATGATGTATAGCATCTCTATCAAAAACGTCCCCTAAGATTCTCTGCCTGGACTGATTATAGCGCTTTTTGGGGGACTCAAAAGTTGTATATAGTAGGAATGGTCATCTTGTCAGATACTATGCGACACACGGTGCGTGGGGTATGTCTGGAATAAAATGGAAAATATATTACAAAATTAATCAGAATAGAAGACAAAAAAAAACACCTTGACATTAAGCACACTCTGTCCTTTTTGTTTTTGACACAATATAGCTGTAGAACTATAGCTAAGCTAGCTATCTGTAAAACTTTACTTACTGGTACTTCTGAGGTTCTCTTTAAAGCAGAATGAGAAGTAGCATATCTTCTCTTGGTCTTGAGATCCATCTTCTCGAAGTACCTGTAGACACTGGCCACAACCTCCTTCGTCTCGCTCCTCAGTCGCTTCCCTACAGAACAAAAACTACGCACAAAAGGGAGAGAAAATACTACAATACAACGGTAAAAGTAGCAATGAACGGTATAACGAATGTACAATAGAACTTCAGAGAATTCACAACTAGACGCAGCAGAACTGAAAAGATTAGCAAAACTCTCCGCGCAGCCTGCCGCTGCTTTTCCGCGCACAGCGTTTGGTGTGCACGCGCGGTAGTGTCCTAGTAACGGTCATGTGACTTAATTATATCGGTTTGGGCTAAGTGCATTCCTGTTTTACCGCGCATTTGGCCGTGCCAACTCAACTTGGACATACTATCGAACTGGGAGCGGTAAAAACTGTACGCTCACCACGTAAGCGCTCGTGATTCGAAATGGCTGGTGAACTAATTCATGGGCGTGGATGTATAGCAGAGCTAATTATATTGTTTTTTCTTTCTTTCGTTCAAACAGTGGCGCAAATTAGAGCAAATTAAATCGTCCTCTACTCGTAAGTTTCCATCGAGGTATATAAGTCCTTCCTCGGTGGGAATGAAACGACAAACTGTAACCTCGGTGGTATGGGTGATCAGGCCTTAGTTAGAGTCTTATAGTAGTCCCTTCCAAATTATTCCCAGCAGCATATCTTGTTAGTAAAGAATATCAAACTAGCTAAAATTGTCTACGAATCGTCTAGTGCCCGTCTAGTGCCCAATTAAGCGTAGCGGCTGGTTACTCAGTATAAGCAACATAATGAACGAACACTGCACTGGGAAAGTGTCGCTTCCTGGCTATTGGGTATAATCACGCGCATGCGCTGTTAATGTTAATAAAAAACACAGGTAAAAATAAATATGTATGTATGTATACTTACAACATAGCTGGCTTAGTTTTTGTACTGTGAGGGAGGGACTTCAAATCCTTTAGATGCTTCACTATAATGTAGTGCCCTGCCTTCAGGGCAGGGCTTTTATATGTAGAATCTTTCCAATTGTAGTACTAGGAACGGTCTATTAAAAATTTGTGAGGCAATATACTTCAACATCGATTGGTTGTTAAGAAAACGGTTGCTATATATTAAATTAGTTAAGCTATGCCTAGCCTTCATTTAAATACAGCTGTATTAAGGATCCATCAGGTCCTAAATGTAGCACCCTCATTGAGCTCAGGATGCTACAGCGCCTAGGACCGTCAAAACCCTAAATACAGTAGTTCCCTCTGCAACAGGGAGGAACTATTATATATTATATATTATGCATATTTATATCTACAATAATTATATTGTAGGTATTATGATAATGACCCAGTCCACACCACCTCCTCCATCAGATTCAGATTCAAAGGGTGTTCGAGCCCCCGCCCCCTCCCCCCAAAACTCTTATGCAGTTTAATACAATAATCTTCACTGACAGAAGTGCTAGTGATGTTCTACTTTACTTCAATTGGGATAATTGTATTGTTAAATACGGTATAGTAGAACATCACTAGCACTTCTGTCAGTGAAGATTATTGTATTAAACTGCATAAGAGTTTTGTTCTCTTTATAATGTAACAGACTCAATAGCACATTTCACATCAATAAGTATTATAGGTCAAGCAAAATAATACACATACAACAACAATAAAAGCAACAACAACAAACAAAAACAAAAATAAGAATGAACTTCAACAAATTGGATTATGTTGATGTTGCAATATCACTGTAAAATTTATTGATGATTTACCATTGAATCATTGTCCGTAACGTGATGGTGCGAAGTCAATGTGATGAATAAACATATACCAGTAATATATCAAAAATACAAATTATTATGTGAAATATATATAAATAAAAGACAAAACGTTAAAATAAATTCAATCATTAGATATGTTGATAAGGATTACTTCTATGCTACAATCTCATTCTCAACATACCTACAAAACATAGGTGGCTGAGGTGGGGGTCAGGGTGTTCGAGCCCCCGCCCCCTCCCCCCAACTTGGATAGGTTGGGAGAAGAGCCTCCTCAACTTTTGGATAGTGATGGTTATTACATATTTTTGTTGCTAGAACCTAATAGCCATGTATACAATCACCATTGAAAGTTTTACATAGTCTCCTATTGTTAGACTGCATCAATTCATACCAACTGCAGCATTAGCAAACCTAGCACTGTGGTCAGTAGTTGATGTGAGGTAAGGTATTGAAATATCAGATACTGGAATCATTGTGGTAACTAATTATCAGTCTCTTAGCACCAGTGGAAGATGTTTTGGCATGTGGGAGGGAGGTGCCTGTTTAAAGGCATTTGTGTAAAAAAAAACCCACCCTTTGTAGGCTAGTTAAAGTGTAGCACGGTTAAGTTTAGTTTACAATTACTATTCAATCAAAGATTACTTAAATGATGCTTTTACAATTAATCTTTAAAATAGAAAATAAAGGTGGCGTAATGAGTGAATGAAAGAGTAAATGCTGTGTTATTACATTTTTTCCGAAACAGCTAAGTATTCTGTGTTCACAGATATGAACACTTTAGCTGTTAGGGCTAAATCTATATCATCTGTTTTGGTTGGGTGAATAATGGAATAAACAGATTGTTCATTCTTGACTGTGTCATTGAATTTCTCAAGAATGTTTTTATTCTCTTTAAAGATGAAAATGATTGTTCCGCTGATGCAGTGGTCACTGGGGAAGTAAAATTGAATTTCAAAAATTTTGAGTACTTCTTTAAGCATTCTTAAAACATTTCACTTTGACTGATGCCTTCAGCTATTGTTCTATTAAATAGTTAATAGGAAGACTCTGAAAGGCATTCTTTATCATGTCTGTAATCATATGCCACTGAATAACTAATTCCTCCATGTCTGTGTGATGCTCCAAGTATGTAAATAAGGACTGCTCAGGCTTCAAGATCTCTCCATTAGCTGCATTTAGGAGTAGATTCTCTAAAGACTTCACGATTCGATAATCTGTTTGGCCAAATCTGCTTTTAACTTCTCCCAATGCTAATTCTAGTACCTCAAAACACACGTGCGTTTACCTATTTTTAGGTGCTTGGCAGATATATGGATGCTCTCCGTCATCTAATCTTCTAGGTCTTTTAGGATGGATGCCTTGGAAGACAAGGTTCTTTAGTTAATCCAACTGATTGTACCAAAACATCAGCATTAAATGCATCAAATTTGGACCCTGCATGTACTGACTTACAATGAGAAACTAAAAGGCTGGCTCCTTGATTGGCTTATGGCATTGTGGTATCTTGATGATGACAAGATAATCTTTGTGATCACTGGAAATGAAATATCAATTTTAGCCCAAATAATATCAAAGAATTCCATTTTCATCAATAAACCATTAGCTTTTGCAGTATATGCATCAGTTCCTTTGCTTTTTCATCAACAGTCTTGAGAAGTGATTTATAATTTAATATACTATAGATTGATGTATTTCTAGCTGTCCATCTAGTTGGGCACAGATTTCTTAATGATGGTGGAGCAATCTCACTGTTTATTGTGATATTCGTTCTAATACTTTCAAATGGGGTGAGTCTTTTAGGTGAATATTTGGTAAGTTGAAGGAATTGTATAAAAATGTCATCGTGTTCTTACAAACTAGCAATTTTTAGTAGCACTCAGAATGCTTCAATTCAGACTATGTGCCAAGCAGTGAACAGATAGTGCACAGATCTCTTCTTTCTTTATTAATGCTTGCACCCCACATCTCACACCACTCATGGCTTGCTGCTCCATCAAAAGCTTCACATTTGCAATGTCCAAGTGAAAGTGAGCACCTAATAAGAACATTCTTAAGCAAATAATAAATGGTATAATTGACTTTAGTATTAGGCAAGAATTGAATCAAACCAAGACAGTCCTCATAGATTTGATATTTGTCATCAGTCCATCTGATAAACAATGACATTTGATCATTTCTAGAAATCAGTTGCTTCATCAGCAATAACAGAAGCCAGGAACTACACTGAATATATGATACTAAACTTCTAAGCAAAGTATTATCCATCGAAGTTAATATTTCATTAACAATTTCAGGTGAAGTGTACTCCTTACAATTAATCCAAGTTTACATATCTGGCCATTTTCAGCTCTAAGCAAAAGGAGCTTATATAAATTACCATCTAAAGAAGTGAGATCTTCAAGACATCCATGCAGGCATGCCCTGAGAAACCAAACATTTAATGACAAAGATCAATTTCAAAAGCATGCATTGATTGAAAGTCTGATTCTGCTTGCACTGTGTGCTAAGCTGTGCACTAACAGTAGTGCTGCTAGTATGTGCATTTAATACAGCTTCCTTATGCATATCTCTTCTTTCGTGTTTGCGGAATTTCTACAAAGACTTTTTCCAGTTACAAAATCCATCCTCTACAAAATATTTTAATGATAAAAGTAAGGAGCCCTTTCTTTTCTTGAATAGCAACAGGAGTGACAAACATTTTTATACTTGGTGGTACAGTTATCTAAGGAGGTGATTCTTACCAATTAGGCTGAATACATCTACAATAAGGCATTTTATTAGCAGAATGCTTGCTCTTACGTGGATACACATGCTCAGATTTGCTTACATCAATGGGATGGTAGGGTGGACCTCTCAAGTACAAAAAAACTCACATTGACCACAAGTAGAACTATTGTCTCCTTCATGTTTACTTCCACTCTCTTTTTCATCTTCACTTCCACTCTCTTTTTCATCTTCACTTCCATTCTCTCTTTCATTTTCACTTCCATTCTCTGGTTTATAGGAACTGCAATCGGGATTATCTGCTTCAACATCTGCTGATTCAACATTACTATTTAGTGTGTGGTACTTATAAATAACAGAAATAGCCTTGAGCAGGAATGAAGCATTTACGCATACTTGCAGGAATTTTAAAGAATGTTGTAGGCTTACTCTTAGCCATAATAAAAAAAAACTTGCTACCTACTGTGCTTGTGGCTGTAGGACTCTATATTTGCACTGACAGTAATATACACTTCTATTGAACTCATTAATAGATTTCATCGTGAATGTCTTACTTGCATTGTGATCAGGGGAGGAGCAACGTATTTTAGATTGGTCAGGCCATTCGACATCACTTGTCTGTGGTAAAGATTGTCAGTAAGACTAAATTAGTAGGAAATTGCATGTATTAATGCTATAACCATTAAATAAGTAATATTAATGTTATTATGTTATATTTCAGGAAATAAATGAAGATGACTGGTTCATGAAAAAAGTTTCAAGAAGTAAATGTACCAAATATTTGCATTCTGTGTTTGGAATCACTAACAAATTCAATGTAGAATCCTTCCAGTGTGCATATCCTCTATTAATCTATACAAAATGTTACTTGATGTAGCTAAAAAGAAAGTAAAAATTGCATTAAGTGAACTTACAAATGCTGCATCAGCCTTAGAACAAGATTTTTTTCTCTTTAAACATCTTCAGGCAAGTAAAACAGAACACAGTGTCAGTGTCTTCCTTGTAGTGGAGAAAAAGCCACTTTTCAAACCAGGAGTGCTGAAAGCACCTCTGTACTATATTCTTTTTACCAAAAGAGGGTTTGGGAAATTTAAATGTAGGTCCTGGTTGGGTAGGCGTGTCTGGAAGGTCATACAAGGAAGAGAAATCAATGCCTGCCGTTACACAGTATCCTCCACGTGGAAACGCCGATTCCTGTGCGACCGATTAACTCTCAATCGTTAAAGATTCTCGACTAATTAACGATGCGTACCATACAAATCAATTCATACCAAATGCCACCCATAGAATATTGGTCAGGCCATGGCCTGACTGGCCGGACCACTTGCGCCGCCCCTGATTGTGATTATAGCTGCTATTAAAGAAAAGTGTATATTCTGCTCCAAAATTATGGGGGGGGGTCCAGCCTGAGGAGTCCTCCCTTCTTCCTAGTCACTGAGGCACAGCAGCTGCTGGCTAGCTAATCGCCAACAATGCATCCACAGCAGTGATTATTATCTACAGCAGCAACAGCATCCACAGCAGTGACGACACCATCCACAGTAGTGACATCATCCACAGTAGTGACACCATCCACAGCAGCAACAGCATCCACAGTAGTGACACCATCCACAGCAGCAACAGCATCCACAGCAGTGACACCATCCACAACATCCATAGCAGCAACACCATACACAGTAGTGACACCAACCATAGCAGTGACACCATCCACAACATTGACACCATCCACAGCAGCAACACCATCCACAGTAGTGACACTATCCACGGCAGCAACATCATCCACAGTAGTGACATCATTTACAGCAGCAACACCATCCACAGCAGTAACAGCATTCACAGCAGCAACAGCATCCACAGCAGCTACACCATCCACAGCAGCGACACCATCTACTGCATCAATAATATCAACCCCAGTGACACTATCTATGGAATTTCTACTGTCAAATCAACACAATTCAACCCAAACATCAATTTTCATCAGAATATTTGAGCTAAGAGACTAAGAAAAGATTGAAATTTATTTCAGACACTGGCTAAGAAAAAATGTTGCCTCTTGGTCTGTTGATAGTGAGATTGTAGATTAGCAGTAACGCTAACAGTAAAAAATATGAATTTGTCTGCTGTTGGTTGTAGAAGCAGTTCAGTAATTAATCTGCTGGTGCTGTAAGGAAGTTTGATTCTTGGTGAAAGCCAAAATTAATTAAGTCTTAATTTTTAACGTTAAAAAACAGTCTGTGAAAGAGTATCTCATGGATGAAAGAAGCCGGAACAAAATTGTGAATATAATTGTTATTAAATGAATTTATAGCCTTAGTTCTTAATTAAATGAATGTATAGCCTAGTTCTTTATTAAATGAATGTATAGCCTAGTTCTTCATTAAATGAATGTAAGCCTAGTTCTTTATTAAATGAATGTACAGCTTAGTTCTTTATTAAATGAATGTATAGCCTAGTTCTTTATTAAATGAATGTATAGCCTTAGTTCTTTATTAAATGAATATAATATAGCCTAGTTATTTATTAAATGAAATAGCCTAGTTCTTTATTAAATGAAGGTAGACCCTAGTTCTTTATGAATGTAAGCCTAGTTCTTTATTAAATAAATGTAAGCCTAGTTCTTTATTAAATGAATACAGCCTAGTTCTTTATTAAATGAATGTAAGCCTAGTTCTTTATTAAATGAATGTACAGCTTAGTTCTTTATTAAATGAATGTATAGCCTAGTTCTTTATTAAATGAATGTATAGCCTAGTTCTTTATTAAATGGATGTATAGCCTAGTTCTTTATTAAATGGATGTATAGCCTAGTTCTTTATTAAATGAATACAGCCTAGTTCTGTATTAAACGAATGTAAGCCTAGTTCTTTATTAAATGGATGTATAGCCTTAGTTCTTTATTAAATGAATATATAGCCTAGTTATTTATTAAATGAAATAGCCTAGTTCTTTATTAAATGAAGGTAGACCCTAGTTCTAATCCTAGTTCTTTATTAAATAAATGTAAGCCTAGTTCTTTATTAAATGAATACAGCCTAGTTCTTTATTAAATGAATGTAAGCCTAGTTCTTTAATAATTGAATGTACAGTATAGCCTAGTTCTTTATTAAATGAATGTATAGCCTAGTTCTTTATTAAATGAAGGTAGACCCTAGTTCTTCATTAAATGAATATACAGCCTAGTTCTTTATTAAACGAATGTAAGTAGTTCTTTATTAAATGAATGTAAGTAGTTCTTTATTAAATGAATGTAAGTAGTTTTCTATTAAATGAATGCAAGGAGTTCTTTATTAAATGAATGCAAGTAGTTTCTTTATTAAATGAATGTAGTAGTTCTTTATTAAATGAATGTAAGTAGTTCTTTATTAAATGAATGCAAGTAGTTCTTTATTAAATGAATGTAAGTAGTTATTTATAGATGTTACTCGTAATGTTTTGTTTCCTCAGCTGATAACAGACTACAACTTGAACAATTTATGGATGATGGTAATTAAATTTATGTGTAAATAGTTATAACAGATGTAGAAAGTTTATAGGGGTATGCAAACAGTCTACTTTTACCACAGTAGAATAAACCAAATGTAATTGCTCGTTTTACATGTACAATACATTGTGTCTGTTCAGGCAACTGAACAGCCTATTACTTCAATTCTTCCCTGATGTGAATAAACAGCCATCAAGCAACTATTGTAATTGTTCATTCTTTCCTTTATTCATTCACCTCTTATAGTTATTATTTTCTTTCAATTTACCGTGTATTGTATTATTATTTTCTCTGTCACTGGATGTTTGCTAATCATCGATGTTTGTACAGATTCGTTCTTTCAATTGGAGGGACACTAAGTGTCCTTGCCATCAGAGTAGGGCACTAAGTTAATAGTGTTCCTCTGGAGTAAAATTAATCATCCAACAGTACTTAATTTACAATGTAACCTAACTAGGGAGGCTCCCCATTTGTGTGCTGAGTAGAATTTCTTTCTAATAATATTCAGCTCTCATTTTCATCGTATACAAAACACAAAGTACTACAAAAGAGGTGTTCCAGTTTAACTCAGTAAACACATGTTAATTGTTTGATATTTTGAATGATTCATCGCCAATTACTGTATATAGTTATTTGCTAAGCCATGAAAAGAACTTAAGGCTGCACTAATCTGCTAAAAAACAATAACAGGTAAAGTGTTAGGTATTATAAACAAACTTTAACGATTAGCTCTATCTATAGCTCTGTCAGGTCATTCCCACATTACATGTAATAGTTGCTATGAACTCTAGCAACTTACCTCGAATACATTTTCATACGGAAATGGCAGGGACTAGTACTTGACGACAAGCACGGTCGCTCTGGTAACAGGCTATAAATAATGGTAAGGCGTTGCCTCAGAAGCAACTACCGTTGTTAGGGTTCTGAAGGTCTTAGGTTGTGTAGTAGCATTCCCAAACGCAGCGAAGGCACTGCTTAGGGCCTGAGGGACCCTAAGAACGGTAGTTTACAACGGCTGCGCAGCGCCTAACTGATTTAGAATGAAGCGAATGCTCCTAACAATGCAATTGGAGGGGAGGCACACACTCAGTTAATAGTGTCCCTCTCTGAAGGACTTTGAACTGGAGTGTTACAAGTTACAATTAATCATCCAACAGTACTTAGGTTTACAATGTAGTCTAACTAGGGAGTCTCCCCATTTGTGTTCAAGCGCACCGCTAGTGTATTGTACATGCATTACTAGACATAACGTTTGTACACATAATATGTAAGTATATTTATTTCTTATTTTATTAGCTGGACTAACAGGTGAAGACAGAGCAAGATTTTTAAGAGACATGGGTGAAGGTACAAAAGTTAATATTTAGATTTTTAGTTTACCTGACTGTAAAATTGTATGGTTTGCTCATTTAGAGACTAGATTTAGTCTATTTCATGAAATACTAGACAATAATTACTCAAGTGACCAAAGTGTTCTTTGTGTTTTTATATTGTTTTCCAGCTAGTAACATGGTTTTTACATGTGAGATAAGGATGGCCCCTGAGGAATAGGGCCCGCCAGAATATGCTCAAAAAGTTCAGAATTATTCGTCTTTTTTTATTCCAAAAAATATTTTATTATAAAACAACAACAACAACAAAAATTTTATGACTCATTAATAACTGTTTGATAAAATGGTAAAAACACATTTTCCTGCTAGGGGTAGGTTGTAAGTTTATTAGTAAAATATGCCACACCTATCCAGCAAGGTGATTGTTCTTATTATTCTCTTTAATGCTTATATTATTCTAGAATTATTCCACTATGCTGATTAGCATTTATTATTCCAGAAAAAATGCTAGCATAATCTGGCAGGGCCTATTGAGGAAGCTCATTTGAACTGCCACAATGTAAAGAAATAATAGCAGAAAGTATTAATTCAACTTAAACGAAAAAAAAATGTGTGCGTTGTGGCAAGTCTGCAAGTGGCACATAAACTTTCACTTCATCCTTCATTGCATCATTACCAATTGTATCATTATGGCATTCTGTGAGCGGGTCTGGGAAAAGGGACCTTACGGCGCAAAAATTGAAATTGAGATATAGGCTCCAGAAGTAAGTCATCGGAAAAATTCTTTCTTTCTCCTATTTTTGTTTTTTGCAGAATTAGTCTTAGTGACCCTTACTCTACGTCTATGCTAAATTTCGCATGTCAAAACGACTTAAAAGACCCCAAGCGTGCCGTGAAAAGACAAGCTACTTTTTATTCTCTCTCATTCTCGAAGCACAATAAACGGGGAATGGGAGGAGTTTCAACTAGCAGCTTAAAAAAAACGGCATAGCTTTGAGACTACTACTCTACAGCTTACCTTTGGCTTAAAGTTTACCGCTACAGCGAATAGAGCCGCCAAGAATTCCAACAAGACAGGTCGTGAGACGCTCTGAAAGCTAAAAAGAACTCTACGCAAACTTCGTTAGTCGCCGAAAAAGCGGCTGTACGATTTAATTGCTTATGCGGAGTACGCCGTTAAGTATACGGAAACGTTAATTATACCGGAAGTGGAAATTCAATTTATGTTTTCTCGATTTCTAGTTCAATTGCTTTGCTGAATAGGGCCCAGTTCAACTGCCAGTTTCTCTGCGTGTCGAAGGTTTTACCCTCCAGTATTTTAGCACTAAGTTGAGATAAATTGTATCTTTTTATTAGCATAAAAAACTCAAATTTTTTTGATTTGCGCCATAAGGTCCCTTTTCCTAGACCCACTCTCTGTAAAAATTAATATTCTCAAGATTCAAATTACAACAGCTAGCTGTGTAGGCTACACAGTTAGTAGCAATAGCCACTGCTAGCTATCCTTTAAACCATATAACATTTGGTGACAACTCGATATTCCTGACTTATTCCAACTTTCAGGCAGCTACACTCTGTAAACGTGGCAATTCACAACAGTTGCTGCTCCCAATGCACAATGGACACTGTAAAACAATAGGGTTCTGAGCGACTTGCTTAAAATTTATCTAACCAGAAGGCAGATGCTAATAGGCGTTGACAAAGGGGAGGGCTCAATGAGCAGCTTAGTGTTAGGCTACTAGGCTAGTAATAGTTTTAGCAAGGGTTTGTACTACATCCTGGTACTTAGCCAGAATTCTGGGTAAAAACATGAGGTTTGCACTACTAGTTTATTGAGTATGTGGAGATTTTTACTTTGTGCAAGCAATAAATGATAAATACCTGACAGGTGAAGAGTGAAGAGAGCTAGTATTGACTGTCACATTAGAGTCTGCAGTTGACTCAAGAATCTGACTAGAAAGCCTAAGAATACAGAAATTAGGTTTGAAGTTCAATAGCAATTTTTTTGCAAAGTGAAATATTTTTTTTTGCTATTCTATGGAGCAAAACCTAAATTTTTTATACTATTACCTTTTGCTATTCACTTTTATTTTGTTTATAATGCTTTGTAACAAAACACTCCCTAAAGTAATTGCCATTGGTATAGTTTTGTTGGTATACCAAATTTAGGCACGCCACACAATTCCAATCTGGAGTTTCTAGTCCAACAATCAGATTGTTATAATTACCTTGCTATTAAAGTGTGAGGGTGTGTATTGCCACACTTAAAGTGACTTATTTGTGTCAATACGGTGGAAGGAGAGTTCGTAGGCAGACGGGTGACCCAAATTCAACGTCATACCTGCTACAGCGCCTCTCAATTGCCATCCAGAGAGGAAACTCAGCTTCAGTCATGGGGGGTCTCCGGGGTAGTGTCTTTTCCTCCACAATTGCCTTTCCTTTTTATTTTTATTATTTAATTTCATTCTTTTATTATTATTTTTTTTATTATTGTAATTGTATGATACCATTTAGCTGATTGACGATGTACAATTCGACAGTCATTTCGCTGTTGAAGATTTTTTTGTAATTGTTTAGTGTAGAAAAATTTCTATGAACTTTGTTATAAACAAGGTAAAATTTGTAATAGTGTCATTTTATTTGTTTATTGTCAGACCTAGATATGTTTATGAAACTACAAGATCCAAATATGGAAGTGCCACCAGCACAAGAATCAGAAGTGGCTGTAGGACCACCAGAACCAGAACAATATCAAGGTATTGAATATTTTTATTTGTTTAGAGATTTTATGAAAAAATTGCGTTGATTGTCATCTTTGTTTTAAACTTCATTGGCCATAAATAAATGTAATATTGATGTATTAATGAGGGTGACATAATTGTACAAACATGCATCCAACATCACTATATACGCAAACAGAGAGCGCTTTAGTGGGGAGTCCTATTATTTTTACAAGTGATGAGGTAGGTGTAGATTATCTACATTCATGAAACTTTTGTCATTACTGATGTACCAAAACTCACTTGTGGTATTGACTTGTGAGTGAGTCCATATTATGTTATAGCACATGGCAGTGATACCATAATAGGTTTGACCACAGAGAGTGTAGAAGATTCATGTATAGCATTGTGGCTAGCCTTAAATTTATTGTTTTTCATTGATTAATCTTGATTTAGAATCCAAAAATTAGTAATTTTGGCTAAACTAGTAACTCCTATGGAAAGTATTTATATCAAATGACTAAGTTGAAAAAAGAAGTTGGATTTTAAGGGAACAAATACAAAATTTTTACCTTCCACTCTTTCATATACCTTAAATCTGTACCGTTATTACCACAGCTACAGATGCCTTAAATCTGTGCAGTTATTACCACAGCTACAGATGCCTAGAGTCTTTGTGTGCAGTTATTACCACAGCTACAGATGCCTAGAGTCTTTGTGTGCAGTTATTACCACAGCTACAGATGCCTAGAGTCTTTGTGTGCAGTTATTACCACAGCTACAGATGCCTAGAGTCTTTGTGTGCAGTTATACTCACAGCTAACAGAGCCTAGAGTCTTTGTGTGCAGTTTATTACCACAGCTACAGATGCCTAGAGTCTTGTGTGCAGTTATTACCAAGCTACAGATGCTATAGTCTTTGTGTGCCCTTTATTACCACAGCTACAGATGCCTAGAGTCCTTTGGTGCATTATTACTACTACAGCTAACAGATGCCAGAGTCCTTTGTGTGCAGTTATTACTACAGCTACAGATGCCTAGAGTCTTTTGTGCAGTTATTACCACAATCTCCAGATCCTCGAGTCTTTGTGTGCAGTTATTACCACAGCTACAGATGCCTGGAGTCTTTGTGTGCAGTTATTACCACAGCTACAGATGCCTACAGTCTTTGTGTCCAGTTATTACCACAGCTACAGATGCCTAGAGTCTTTGTCTGCAGTTATTACCACAGTTACAGATGCCTAGAGTCTCTGTGTGCAGTTATTACTACAGCTACAGATGCTAGAGTCTTTGTGTGCAGTTATTACCACAGCTACAGATGCCTAGAGTCTTTGTGTGCAGTTATTACCACAGCTACAGATGCCTAGAGTCTTTGTGTGCAGTTATTACCACAGCTACAGATGCCTAGAGTCTTTGTGTGCAGTTATTACCACAGCTACAGATGCCTAGAGTCTTTGTGTGCAGTTATTACCACAGCTACAGATGCCTAGAGTCTTTGTGTGCAGTTATTACCACAGCTACAGATGCCTAGTCTTTGTGTCCAGTTATTACCACAGCTACAGATGCCTAGAGTCTTTGTCTGCAGTTATTACCACAGCTACAGATGCCTAGAGTCTTTGTGTGCAGTTATTACCACAGCTACAGATGCCTGGAGTCTTTGTGTGCAGTTATTACCACAGCTACAGATGCCTAGAGTCTTTGTGTGCAGTTATTACCACAGCTACAGATGCCTAGAGTCTTTGTGTGCAGTTATTACTACAGCTACAGATGCCTAGAGTCTTTGTGTGCAGTTATTACCACAGCTACAGATGCCTAGAGTCTTTGTGTGCAGTTATTACTACAGCTACAGATGCCTAGAGTCTTTGTGTGCAGTTATTACCACAGCTACAGATGCCTAGAGTCTTTGTGTGCAGTTATTACCACAGCTACAGATGCCTAGAGTCTTTGTGTGCAGTTATTACCACAGCTACAGATGCCTGGAGTCTTTGTGTGCAGTTATTACCACAGCTACAGATGCCTAGAGTCTTTGTGTGCAGTTATTACCACAGCTGCAGATGCCTAGAGTCTTTGTGTGCAGTTATTACCACAGCTACAGATGCCTAGAGTCTTTGTGTGCAGTTATTACCACAGCTACAGATGCCTAGAGTCTTTGTGTGCAGTTATTACCACAGCTACAGATGCCTAGAGTCTTTGTGTGCAGTTATTACCACAGCTACAGATGCCTAGAGTCTTTGTGTGCAGTTATTACCACAGCTACAGATGCCTAGAGTCTTTGTGTGCAGTTATTACCACAGCTACAGATGCCTAGAGTCTTTGTGTGCAGTTATTACCACAGCTACAGATGCCTAGAGTCTTTGTGTGCAGTTATTACCACAGCTACAGATGCTACAGAGAGTCTTTGTGTGCAGTTATTACCACAGCTACAGATGCCTAGAGTCTTTGTGTGCAGTTATTACCACAGCTACAGATGCCTGGAGTCTTTGTGTGCAGTTATTACCACAGCTACAGATGCCTGGAGTCTTTGTGTGCAGTTATTACCACAGCTACAGATGCCTAGAGTCTTTGTGTGCAGTTATTACCACAGCTACAGATGCCTAGAGTCTTTGTGTGCAGTTATTACCACAGCTACAGATGCCTGGAGTCTTTGTGTGCAGTTATTACCACAGCTACAGATGCTGGAGTCTTTGTGTGCAGTTATTACCACAGCTACAGATGCCTAGAGTCTTTGTGTGCAGTTATTACCACAGCTACAGATGCCTACAGTCTTTGTGTCCAGTTATTACCACAGCTACAGATGCCTAGAGTCTTTGTGTGCAGTTATTACCACAGCTACAGATGCCTAGAGTCTTTGTGTGCAGTTACCACTACAGCTACAGATGCCTAGAGTCTTTGTGTGCAGTTATTACCACAGCTACAGATGCCTAGAGTCTTTGTGTGCAGTTATTACCACAGCTACAGATGCCTAGAGTCTTTGTGTGCAGTTATTACTACAGCTACAGATGCCTAGAGTCTTTGTGCAGTTATTACCACAGCTACAGATGCCTAGAGTCTTTGTGTGCAGTTATTACCACAGCTACAGATGCCTAGAGTCTTTGTGTGCAGTTATTACCACAGCTACAGATGCCTAGAGTCTTTGTGTGCAGTTATTACTACAGCTACAGATGCCTAGAGTCTTTGTGTGCATATTGTTTTATAGTCAATGAATTTCATTAGGACTTCTGAAATAGCTTGTTACATCTTCTTTCTTTCTTTCTCACCCCCACTCTCTCCTTTTTACATATGTTCATTGGCAGTTATAGTATACTTATTCTTCTTTGTAACAGTGTTTTTGTGGCTGAGTGCCCTCTGATGAATTGGCTTTAAATGGTACTCACAGACTAAGTGCTGTCAAGTTCAAGTGTATAGTGTATGCTTTGCCCTAATTGAAGTAGCTATTACATTAAAATTTGTTGAAATAACTGCAATTATATCTGCTATGTTTTTGTACCTGTCATTAGAACCTGATTACAGAGAAGGAATAATAGCATCAAACCTGCAAGGTATATATTATTGTATGTATATATAATAAATGAAGATTGTAAATTAATAACAAAATTAAACTGAAGTACATTACACTAATTCAAGTGTTTCACTAATAAAATTTGTGCTACTCTAAACAAAGTTTCAGTACCAACCTAGAATATTTTATACTTACATGTTTATTAAATTGATCAATAATCTATTTTTATAAGTTACAAATTTCCTACGATAATCAAATACTGATATGCAATTAATAGAGCAGCTGCATTGTTGAAACTGACAATATTTTGGACTTCATCAGTGACAGCTTTTCTAGCATTAATCCAATAGACCCATAAAATCTAACAAAAATGGAATGTCATTTTAATTACCTTTCGATAAAGTTATTCATTATTCTGACTCAACAGAAAATGGAAACTACAGGATAGGAGAGTATAGTTGTGTCTTTGGGGAGATATAGCTGAATGTGGCTTCTGTCAACAATTTAATTCATAAACTCCAATATGTATGATTAGAGTAACTGATTTTACTACAAATATGCTCAAATTGGTAGTTAAGTGTTGCTTTAGAGCAGCCTCATCACTACTCGAGTATCACTGGACAGTTTTACACTTACTTTGGAGTGCTGTTCACATGGTTAAATAGCTCATTGTCTGGTGTGCTCTATTTTGATAGCTGTACACTCAGAATGACAAAGACACACAACACAAATGGTAACAGTAGAACATTCTTCTAGGGTTGTTGTTACAAGCAATGGGTAGCAGTGACAAAATACCTATAAATAATTATTAATGTCCAATTGACTTGAAACATTTGGCACAGCTTCAGAATGCTTCAATCTACAGAATGAAATAATATTGAAAACAACAACAACAGCAAAAAGTCAGCGAATAGCTACACTTCAACTTCGGTACTATAAAAATACTACAGCTGGGATTTCAGAAAACAAAGGGTAACCATTTATAAAATTCACAATGTATGTTTTTATTCTGTTTTTATTTCAGGATACACTCTCTTTCTACCTTAGCCTATTATAACATGTTCAAAATATAGCGGATGTAAAAATGAATCTTTCATAGAATTATTTTAATTGACTCGTCGATGCTGAAGCACACCTGTAGTTCTATTTCATCATGAGTATTGTTATAGTAACTATAACTTGTGAATAGTTTGAGATACAAACATAATTAAATTGAATGTTGGAATTCAATTGTAATTATTCAAATATAGTATTGATTTTAATAATATATGTTTTGCAGATACTGACAGAGACGCAATTCTAAAATTTTTAGATGAAGGTATTTTTTTGATAAGTGTGCATAGAATAAAAGTGTCTTAAGAATATGCTTCTGTGATTATGTCTGAAGTATGTATGACTAGTTTTGATTGTCAAGTGTTTTTCACTCAACTCCTTCAATTAAATGTACATAGTTTTTTATATCCATATTATTTGACACAATGGATGTATTTTTCTATAGCTGGACTTACTGGTGAAGCTAGAGATGAAGCTTTAAGAGATCTGGGTATAGGTATAAATAAACGTTGATTAATTTATTATTTCATTGTTTATAATAAATGCTTTGTTAGCTAGTCATATTTAATATAAGTATTTTATCTCTGGTTGTGGCAAACACTCGAGTCAACTTTGAGAAAAGCTTGTTTTTACTTCTAATGTCCCCAGTCACTCATTTACTCCCAAAATACCTTCACAAGCTGTATTTACCTAAGAGAGATTAATGTCAGATTTGTGTTATGGTGAACAAATAGATATATGACAGTGATTACTAGTTTAGATAGGAATACATGATTGGCATTAACAAATTTACAGCACGACTTTGTAAAGTACTTACTTTGAATTTGGAATTATTAGATTCAACTATTACTTTAATTGAATACCAGACAAATTTTATCTTCTCAATTTTGTTCAGTAAGTTTAAAATTCTAGTGTGTTTAGACTTTTTTCTAACAATAAGTGATATGAAATTTTTTTTTTATTAGATCCAGGCCGGTATCCAGAGCCCCGCAGCAAAGGTATATTATTATACTTAATCTATGACTTACTTTACTATTCAGACATGTGAACTTTGACTGTTATTCTGTTAAAGTGTTCTGGACTATATACAGTGATAGAATTACTTACTAGCTATCACTATAGATATAGCTATGCCAATTAAAAATGTTTTTGTAATCATTCTCAACTTAGCATAGTTATTAGAGCCAGTAATTTAAATAGTATTTAAGACTTATCCGGCTATTTCAATGTCTTGTTCAGGAGTGTGATTTCAACAACATAGCTGTAAACAAAACATACATAGCAAGTGTGTAGCAAAGCATTCTAACTGAGTACTTCCTCCTGGTGACTTGCACCCGCAATAGTTAGCTTGAAAGCTAAGTGTATATCGATTAAACAATAGGCTTGAGCAAGTAGCATATAAATGTGACCAGAAGGTTTAGCTTTGCTGAACATGATCAATACTAAAAGAGGTAATAGTTATAGTCCGAACCAACAACAGCTCCATTAATCTTAATTGTTTGGAACTTCCAGGATGCTGGTTGCCTGTACTGCATGAGTGACCTTGTAGGACATGTAAAGGTAAGTGTGCCCACCAAATGACTTGCTGTTCGTTATTTGTTAATTTTTTTCCACTTTCTGAGGCAATCAACATACCAGGTTAAGTTTTAAATATATGCATTTTATTGCCTTCAAAAACAGGCCTCACTTATTTACTGCTGTTGAAATACAGCTTGTAACGATGGTATAATAAACTATATCCATTTATGTGTTATGCTTTTATTGCAGGAGAAATTGCAACTTCATATTACTTAAGTGAATGTATTTTAACTTTGACCCTTGCTGTGCAACTCATATAATGAAAGAATGATTTTTTGACATTATCTAATATTCTTGTGTGTATGAGATAGTCTGTTGTCTAGTATGTGAGATATTTGTTAAGGTGTCAGGTCTAGAGTCTACCCCAATGATGCAGAAAAGAGGCAGTGTTCAGTTTCAGCCATGGACCTTGAAGAAATGCAGCAGTTTTCCGCTGCTGCCTTTGTAAAGTACAGACTGAATGGCAGTAATAATTAGGCAAAATGATCAAAAGTTTTGGTAAAAATAATAAAATGGTCAAGTGTTGAAATGCTACAACAACAGATCTAATTGACATGGAAGAAAAGTAATACAAAGATTTTTTTTTAGTATACCTCATTACTGATCTCATTACTCTTCACCATTTCTTTAGTAGCTAACTATGTAGCCATTAATCTTCCAAAACCATGTAGTGGGAAGAGTCACACGAACAGAAGATATTATTTGTTATATTTGTGTGTGTCTATGCAGCCTGCAATCTTCTATTGACTATTTCATCTATTTGTGTTTTTTGATGTGTGCATTTTTCACCTCAGAGTGGTCATGAAGTCTGGAGTTTACCTGGACATGATAATCTAGCTGACTACAAAATACTCAATATAGCGTCTGAAGTAAAAAAAAAAGGTTTTTCTCATTTAAATTACAAGTTGCTTTGAACACCAAGTAGCTCCATCTGTATCTACAAAACTATCTTCGATGGTATCAAGAATAACAAAATATTTACACCATTCTCACTAACTCAATTACAAGTAGCTCTTGACAACTCACTCTATGAAACAAACATTTGAATGTGTGGTAAATGGTTTCAATACTGCAATAACCACTCATGGTAGTTTTGAATGGCTTGAGAAAACCAGAATTTATATGGTTTAAAAGGGGACATTATAGGCCTAGTTCATAAAGAGGATTTAGGGGCTAGAGTGGGATGGGGGGGGGGGGGGGGGGGTTCACAGCGAGGTGTGCATGCTGACTACTAGTATTCGTACTAATGGTTGTAGTTAGTGGTACCATAGTTGCAACAAGAACAACAAGAGTCTTTTAATTGAGTGGGGGAGGGTTAAATAGCTTGGAAGTGGGATATTGTGAGACATCCAAATTAAGATTGGAATTGGCTGAGAAACATAATTGGAAGGGGCTGAGAGACACCTTAGCTTAATTGGAAGTTTCCCCCTAATTGGCAGTGGCATAGAGACACCCCTAGTAAGCAGCTGAGAGATTTCACTAATGCAATTAGAAAGAGCTGAGAAACTCTGGTAATTGTCAGGTGCAGAGAGACACCCTTAGTGTAATTGGAATGGACTGAGGGTCATTCCTATAGATTGTGTAATTGGAAGGGGCCAAGAGAAATACTTTAAGGCAGTTGGAAAGGATTGAGATATACCCCATAAGATGGGGCTCCCTAAAGTAATTAGAAGGGGCAGAGAAGCACTCGGAAAAGTGTTGAGAGACACTCTTAATTTTTTTCAGGCAAGACGAAAAGGAGAAGTTTAGGTAATTTGTAGTGAAATCTGGTCAAATGGCTGGCCAACAGAGAAACAAAGGTAGTGATGGTAATAATAGAGTAATAACATTACAACTGAAGTTGAACAGTTAGTATAAAATGCTGAAGAGGAGAAGGCTATTGGTTGCTCCAAGGAGTAAGAAAACACAGGAATTACCAGCTTTTTGTACCTTGCATTTAGAAACCCCACAATTTAAAGAGTATTGCCTTTAATTATGTATTTTCTATGAGAACAAGGGATTTCAAAGCAGCATTTCCAAAACTTGTGAAGAGAGAAATTGTTGGACAATAATTCCATGCGTATTCATGCATCATCAAACGTCATCATATTAATTGAATTGTGGGTGTGGTTTTGTTCTGTGCAATAAAAATTCTGTCAAGCGTGCTAGTCTGGCGGAGCCGACCCTTTACCTTCTTTGTTGGTGGGCGGGGGAAGGAAAGGGTCTGGTATCGTTAGCAAATACGAGTTGTGCAGGCACAACTATAGTTGCGCCCCAATCAGATTGCAGAGAATTCTGATTACATCATAATAATGATGCATTATGACATCTACGTACACTGTAGCACGCGCGTCCACACCTGTCAAAAGCTTACGCCGTAAATATTTGCTATTTGCTGAGAGATGGCCGAAGTTCAGATCTTACCTGCTTTTGGAAAGAGAAGCAGCAACGGACAATAAAGTCGAAGATGAAGAAGCCATTGAAGATGAAGAAGCCATTGAAGATGAAGAAGCCATTGAAGCTAAAGACTATATAGCATCTATCCAGCTAATAGTCCCGCGCAAAAAAATAGCTCACGCATGCGTGGGAATGACGTAAGAAAAAGTGATGTAATGGAAGTGTCTGCTGCACAACTCGTATATGCTAACGATACCAGACCCTTTCCTTCCCCCGCCCACCAACAAAGAAGGTAAAGGGTCGGCTCCGCCAGACTACAAGCGTGCATGCAAGGCGGGCGACGAAGACCAGGGCAGGAGCCTTTAGCAAATGGTCCTTCGAGCCGGATTGAGTAGAAACTAGCCGATAGAAAGCATACTGAACCTAGTCTAGCAGTTTTGACCTCGCCCTGAAGAGACCCACGAAGCATGACCAGCACAGGCACCACGGACGAACTCGCAAGGAAGAGGAGAGTTCGAGGAGGACATCGAGGTTCGGCCAAGAGAATGATGGGCCAGCTGGAGACGGTGTTAGCGACTTCTTCGCCCGACCTTGCGCAGGTATCCCAATTAAAGCGCAGCCTCGAGGAAAAGGTCGACACGTTAAAATTGCTTGATGCGGAGATTTTGAATTATATTGATGAGGATTCAGCTATTGCCGAAGAGATTGAACAGTCAGATGAGTTCAAGGGTGCAGTGTATGCAGCCATTGTCAGAGCTGAGAAGGACCTCCCTGGTGTCCCTACTGGGGGTGTTGTTGGTCCATCTGGAGCTGCCACTCCTGCTAAGGCCAATAGGGTGAAGCTGCCCAAGCTGGAACTGCATTCATTTACAGGTGATGTTACGCAGTGGATCACCTTCTGGGACTCTTACAAATCTGCCATCCATGACAATGATCAGCTGGTGGCCGTAGACAAGTTCAACTATTTGAAGTCTCTCCTCACTGGCACTGCACTTGAGGCAATTGCAGGCCTGACTCTTTCTGCCTCTAACTATGAAGAGGCCATCACGATACTGGAGAGAAGGTTTGGGAACCGCCAGCAGATTATTGACAAGCATATGGACCAGCTGCTCAGTGTCAACCCGGTAGCTTCTGATAGTAACCTCAGTGGTCTTCGCCACCTGTATGACTATGTTGAAACACACATCAGAAGTTTGAAATCTCTTGAGGTTACAGCAGACTCGTATGGTGACCTTCTTTCGTCTGTGTTGCTCAAGAAACTGCCCGCTGATGTGCGACTCCTCATCAGCAGGAAGATTCCAGAAGAGGACTGGAGTTTGGATGCTCTCTTGAAGGAGCTTCATGAGGAACTACGAGCCAGAGAGCGAGTGGCAATAGAGAAGCCTCCAGTGGCCGTGGGGAAAGGTGGGAGTAATGGTCGACACACGGCCTCCACCTTGGTCTCTGGTGCAACCCCGGGAGTCCCATTCTGTTGTTACTGTAGGCAAGCACATCAGCCAAAGGAGTGCAAAGTTGTCACCCAAGCTGACCAACCATCCACCTAGTTGTCCGAGCAGTTCTGGACCTCGGGAGTCAGCGCTCCTACATTACTCAGCGAGCAGCCAAGGCCCTGTCATTGGAACCTGAAGGAGTGCTCAAAATGTCCATCTTCACGTTTGGGTCATCAGAGAAGACGCTCTCTGACTGTGAGAGGGTCCGGGTGGCAATGGACACTTTGGATGGGGGAATGGTGCTGCATCTTCTTGCTGTCCCAGTCATCTGTGAACCACTGGCAGCTCAACCACTTGCCCTGTGTCTTGAGTCCTATGAGCATCTCTCGAATCTGGAATTAGCAGACTCCACAAGTGATAATTCTGCTATGGAAATTGATCTTTTGGTGGGATCAGACTACTATTGGGAGCTTGCCACTGGGAGAATATGTTGTGGGAATGATGGTCCCATTGCTGTTGAGACTAAGTTGGGTTGGGTCCTGTCAGGCCCTGTCCCAGCAGTTGAATCCTCATGTAGCCTCCTCACGGCACACACGTTGAAGGTGGACTCCCGTGAAGAACGGAGCCTGGATGATGCTTTGCGAGCTTTCTGGGAATTGGAATCTTTAGGGATCTGTGGAGCTAACCAATCTGTCCACCAGGAGTTTGAGCAGAATATCTCATTCAAGGATGGCCGCTATGAGGTGGGACTACCATGGAGGAAGCCACGTCCCATCCTGCCCGACAACCACGAGCTCAGCCAGAAGCGTCTGCATAGTTTGCTGCGACGCCTTCGCCAGTCACCTGCCATTTTACAGGAGTATGATGCGGTCATTCGCAAGCAAGTGGAGCTGGGGATAGTTCAGCAAGTACCAGATTCTGATTTTGGTATAGTGGGCAGTGTTCACTACCTCCCGCACCATGCTGTGGTAAAGCAAGAGAAGGAAACCACCAAGGTTCGGGTGGTTTATGATGCCTCCGCAAGAGCTGGGGGTCCCTCCCTCAATGAATGCCTATTCGCAGGGCCTAACTTCAACCAGAAGATCCTGGACATCCTCCTCAGATTTCGTTCTTACCCAGTCGCACTCGTATCGGACATTGAGAAGGCCTTCCTGATGGTCTCCATATCAGAGGAGGATCGAGATGTATTGAGGTTCCTGTGGATAGATGATGCCACCAAAGCTGACCCAGCAGTCCAGGTCTTCCGCTTTACACGAGTGGTTTTTGGTGTGTCCTCCAGCCCTTTCCTTTTAAATGCCACTATTGATCACCATCTGAAGCTGTTCTCAAGCACAAAATCAGAGTTGGTGAGACTTCTTCTCCAATCAATCTACGTTGATGATGTTGTGGCTGGGGCCAGAGATGTTGATGCTGCCTTGCAACTGTACAGGGACTCCAAGGGAATTTTGCGGGAAGGTGGCTTCAACCTACGCAAATTTGTGACAAATGAACCACAACTTCAGAGAGCCATCAACGAACTAGAGGGAGTTCCGTGCAGTCCTGACACTGACTACGTTGACGAGACAACTTATGCGAAATCCACTCTTGGGGGAGTCCAGGAGATGAGCCCTACGGACCAGAAGGTCCTTGGCGTGAGATGGGATGTCTCAACAGACTGCCTGGTCTTCAGTGTCCAGGAGATGACAGACCTTGAGGAGCCAACAAAGAGGAAGATTGAGAGCACTGTGGGCAAATTCTATGACCCATTGGGGTTCTTTCACCCGTAGTTGTGAAATTCAAGATGTTCTTCAAGGAACTCTGTGAAGAGGGGTTTGAGTGGGACCAGAAACTTGTTGGTGATGCTCTTCGTAAGTGGCAGTCACTCATTGCAGGTCTGAAAGGTGCTCCGATTTTCTCTATTCCCAGATTTTGTATGCAGAATGTTGACACAGCATGCAGTTTACAAGGTTTCTGTGATGCATCTATGGGAGCGTATGCTGCTGTTGTATATCTGGTGGCCCAGCCTGGTTCCGAGCCATGTGTGAGATTTGTTGCTTCCAAAACCAAGGTTACTCCTCGCCGAGAGCTGACCATACCACGCTTGGAGCTGCTATCAGCATTACTCCTAGCTAGACTACTTGACGCTGTCACGAGAAGCCTCTCACCCAACCTTTCTCTTGGCCAGCCCACATGCTACACGGACTCACAGGTGACTCTATGCTGGATTGTTGGTCAAGACAAGCAGTGGAAACAATTTGTCCAAAACAGGGTGTTGGAGATCCGTGAACTTCTCCCAGCCAGCTGTTGGAGGCACTGCCCTGGAAGCAGCAACCCTGCTGATATTCCATCACGAGGCTTGACCCCAATTGAGCTCTCTGCCAACAAGTTGTGGCATTGTGGACCTGACTGGCTGTGGCACGGTGAACCACCAGGTGATGATGCCATGGAATTTTCTGAGATACCAGTGGACTGCCTAGCTGAGGTGAGGTGCAAGGATCGGGTGACTTGTTCTCTGCTTGCTGGAGATGCTGCTGTCAGTCTGAAGAATGTCATGGAGTGTGAGAAGAATGGCTCATTCAGTCGCCTCCTGGCAGTCACAGCCTATGTTGTGAAATTTGTGCGAGCACTCAAGCAAGCCATCAAGAATCACCACTACATTCCTGGCGGTAGTCCAAATCTCGACCCACCTGTGTTGGCTGAGGCGGAAACAATGTGGATCAAGGAATCTCAGCTTCAACTCGTGAAGGATAGTCACTTCTCAACCTGGACCAAACAATTTAATCTTTACCGTGATAAGGATGGAGTATGGAGATGTGGCGGTCGTTTACAAAATGCCAACATACCTCAGTCAGCCAAACACCCAATCATTCTTCCCAGGGATCACCACCTGACTGCACTCATTGTGGACAGGGCTCATCGCAAGGTGTGCCACAACGGCACGAAGGAGACTCTGACTGAAGTTCGGTCGAGGTTCTGGATCATCAAGGGGAGGTCCTTGGTAAGAAGACTGATTCATCAGTGCAGAGTTTGCCGATGTTATGAAGGTCAGCACTATCAGACTCCACCACCCCCACCTCTGCCTGAGTTTCGTGTGAGTGAGCGACCACCCTTTACCTTTACAGGAGTGGACTTTGCTGGACCACTGTATATTCGGTACCCCGGCAACACTGAAACTCGCAAGGTCTGGCTGTGCCTTTTCACCTGTTGTGTTACTCGAGCAGTGCATCTGGATCTCGTCCCTGACATGACTACCACTGCCTTTCTCAGGTGTTTGAAGAGGTTTGTCGCCAGGAGGGATGTCCCAAGTAGGATCATTTCTGATAATGGTCAGACTTTCAAGTGTGCTGACAAGAAGATACAGGCCATGATGAAGCAGCGTGAGGCTCAGTGGTATCTGGCTGACAACAGGATCCAATGGACATTCAATGTGGAGAAGGCTCCATGGTGGGGTGGATTTTTTGAGCGGCTGATCAAATCTACCAAGAGATGTCTGCGCAAGATTGTGGGCCAGGGGAAGTTGTACTATGATGAGATCCGCACTGTGTTGGTGGAAGTGGAAGCCGTGATCAACTCCAGACCCTTGACTTACCTCTCAGCAGAAGATTTGGACGAGCCTCTCACTCCCTCTCATTTCTTGTGTGGACGACGGATTTTGAGTCTACCAGATGACCTCTCTGAGCAGGATGTGAATGAGGAAGAGTTTACACTGACCCAACCTGACCTCAGCCGGCATCTGAGATATCTTAATGCAATGCTCAACCAGTTTTGGAAGCGGTGGAAAGAAGAGTACCTCTTGGAGCTCAGGGATGCTCATCGCCGGCATGGTGGGAAGTATGACGCAGTCCCACCTGCAGTGGGGGATGTAGTACTTGTGGAGGATGAAGACAAGCCTCGAAGTCTCTGGAAACTTGCTAGGGTCAGTCGCCTCATCATTGGTAGGGATGGTCGTCCAAGAGGAGCAGTTCTTCATGTTCCCTCCAGTGGGAACAACAATAACACACTACAACGACCTCTGCAACGCCTGTACCCAATTGAGGTAGCTGAATTGCCAGGATCGAGTGGGGAGGATTCTGCCCCACACTCCCCGGAGATTGCTCAAGAGACTCCCGAGATGGAACCAGAGCCGGGAGGTGTGACTGGACCAAGCCAATCGAGGCCAAGACGAATAGCAGCAACTCGTGCCAGGGACAGGCTAGCAGTGTGTGCTGCACTTGAGGACGATAACATTTGATTTGACTGTGCTATGGACACATCATTGAGTATCATACACCCACCCCATGTATGTGTGTGCATTGTCCCTGTCTGTTGACCATGTCTGGTCAACAGGGGGGAGGATGTTGGACAATTATTCCATTGCGTATTCATGCATCATCAAACGTCATCATATTAATTGAATTGTGGGTGTGGTTTTGTTCTATGCAATAAAAATTCTGTCAAGCGTGCATGCAAGGCGGGCGACGAAGACCAGGGCAGGAGCCTTTAGCAAAGAAATGATGACTGAAGCAAATTAGTATATCCAGTAGACTTGCACATGTGATTGATGTACATGCTGCTGATGAAGTGTATATCAACAATAATGTGAATTTTAGTACATCAAGGAATGTCCCAAAGCAGCATTTATCTGGGTGTACTGTAATGCATATCACTACAGAATGTGTTACTGCTGGAAGACCAGAAGATTTAGACAGAGTTGTAGGACATTTCAATAGACAGTGGCTTTCTTGAGGGAAAATGATGAGGAGCACTCACCAATCAGTGGCTTGATTGAAAAGGATCAGCATTATAGTAAAGTCTACATGTAACAAAAGCTGAAGGACAATTTTGTAATGAGATAATTATTACTTGGTTAAGTGGGAAGCAGATATTGTTACTTTTCGTATGAATGTCTCCACCATAATGAAAAACTTCTATAAGGGAAAAAGGTGGATAATTCTAAATCTGAAGCAATGTGCACAAAACTGATTAAAAAGGAATGAATACCACACACGTGAAAATTATTCACCGAAATTTTTTTGGATGGACTCTGAATCAGCTTTGAATTATCAACTAGAGACATTGCAGGATCCCCCTTACCTTATACACGTAATTTAAACTTGACTTTTTCTTAGTAGCTTGAGTGTTGAAGTTAAAATTAATCGTTCATCAAATAGTGTAGTTTTAGGCTCGCTAACCATTTGTGCTCAAGCACATCACTAGTCTACTATATGTTTGTTTAAACCTTCTATAATCAGCACACAACCTGACCTAACCATCATGTTTCTTAACTGGCACAATCTAGGAGAACCAGGGACTAGTTGAATGTTGAATAATTCCTTGCTCCCATAGTCCAGCAATCTCCTCCACGACCTGTAGATATAATGTACTGGGGATAGCTACACCCATAGTTTCAGGGAATACCCATAATTTATCTTAAATATTGGTAGAGGTGGTAACTATACTGCATGGGTGGGGGGGGGATTTTTTTCCCCTAAGTACAGGTACCCAGGATATCCAAATTTGGGGGTACCAATTTTACTTGAAAAACCAGCTATAAAAAAAAGAAGTGAATACTGACATGCCCAATGACCTTTAGCTAAAAAAAATTAATGGTTCAAAAAGAAATCATAGCTCTCTATTCTTTCAATTTAACCTACACCTAAATTAAAACGAGTGCCATATCACATACAGAGCTATATTAATATTTTTTTGCAAGTGGTATAGCACAATAATCAAGTTTAGCTCCTATCACTGCTACGTGTGTGTGCCAAATACTGGTTGCTTGAAGATATCCATCAGCATTGTATCAAGCGTACTCAGACAGTAAGCTGTACGACACCCTGTGCCATTGAATTTAGCTGCGTCAATGGCAAACAGTGCTCTTCTCCTTTCTGCTTCAATGCAAACCGTAATCTTTTTCTCTCTGCGTCAATGGCAAACCGCACTCTTCTTTCTGCGTCAATGGCAAACCGCACTCTTCTTTCTGAGTCAATGGCAAACCGCACTCTTCTTTCTAAGTCAATCCTTTCTGCATAGCGTGATTTTCCAACAGTATGTCGTGGATGCTGTGCAAAAATTACACTGTTTTGAGGCCTAAAGGGATATATCAACACGCAGGCAGCGCGTATTGCCAGCAATCACTTCACAAAAAAGCATAACTGCAAGCCACCACCACTTGAGTTGCAAAAGAAGTTCAGGGCTACGCCTATTTATACGAGAAATTTAGAATGGGCGAGAAAGAGCTGTTTCATATAGAATACTCTCAGGGAATCAATGCAACTGTGGGGGGATTGAATAAGTCGCTACCACCAGAATTCAGAACAGGCACGGAGCAGGAGGAAAGGTGGGTCTTCAACTAATTACTGAGGTGGAAGTATAGAACTGAAACCCAAACGGAAGTGCAGGCTGGTCTTATATGGACCCGTATACGCACATGATCACAATGATACAGGAAATAATTCAGCGAAGCGAGCGAAGCAAGCGGAGCTGACTCTCTAATGAGTTCCCGATATATATATATATTTAGGTCTAGAAATTGTTTTTGTTCTTGCGTGGGCGTACGTGTGTACCTTTTCTCCTACTCGCTTGAGCGGGCCGCCAGTAGACAAAACGTTAGAAACGCTCGGTCAAGAGCTTTGAGGGCGTTAGAAACTCCTGAAGAAAAATTAGTAAGGAGGGCGATAAGAAATGAAAAAGACAGGGCAAGGAGGAGGAGAGCTGAAACAGAAACAGGTATAGTATGTCCAAGTTGAGTTGGCGCGGTAAAAACCGTTAATAACTTTTGAACGGAAGTAGCTACGCTTCCGGGGTTTGTACCATTCGAAAGCTCGTGCCGAAGCGGTCCAGAAAATTCCCTTTAAAAACTTCTGAGTCAGCGGGAAAGTGCAGTTTCAAAACTCAATAGAAAAGTCAATGGGAATAAATAAAACCACACGTTTCCCGCGCTACACGCGGCGGGATTTAGTCACGCGCTCAAACCGGGCCAAACAAGTGCGCAGTACCTCAGAGACAATTGTAAACAAAAAGCAGTCGTGTAGTTTGGTGACTGTTTCAAGCTACAATGTGAGGTACGTTTGTATCACGGGTTGCTTGTCCACTCAAATTTTCTTTCCTGTTTAAATAGGGCCACTCAAATTTTCTTACCTGTTTAAATAGGGCCTATTTATTTAGAAACTCAGCCAATTTACTGTTTGCTGACCAAGATAATAAGATATACAATTCATCATAGACTCTATATGCCACTATTTATGCTTTAGCTGTCCATTACTCCTCATGTCTATATAGGTACAGTTCTCTATGGTTATGGTGATGCTATTTACCACCCTCCAAATTCAACTGCTGCTTGTATCTACCACAATTTCATGTCATCATAAAATTATATATATATATATTGTACATGTCATTATAAAATTATATTAATTGTCAATTTTTTTTGTATAATTAAAAAAAAGTTGAAATTTAACAAGTAGATAGAAAATACAGTAAAATCATGAATAAAATGATATGAATGATTCAGTGTGAAGGACAAAGTAATACTGGAATGTGTGTGGCCATAGCTAAAGTGTAGGTGATGTGCTGGATTCTTCACATTTACTGTTGAGTACTTCAGAAATTCGTCACACCAAGAAATAAGAATAGAGTTTAAATACACGCTTAAGCACACAACAATCAGACTTACTTAGGATTCATTCAGCCGCGGTCCTGTGCTTCTTTCCTCTAAGCTTTGTAGCTCCAGATAACACTCCGCAACCTTCAACCAGTTTTAGCGCACAACTAGAAGCTCGTACAAACTATAAACTACGAGTGATTAGTTATAACTGGGCATATATTGAATACAGCCGCGGAAGAAACTGCCATAGCTTCTTTTTCATTTCAACAAGTAAACTTACGGTAATAATGCGCACCTTGGACCCGCCCCGTTTTTACTGTGGGCGTCGACGTTTTCGCGTGTTTGAGCTACTACTGTCATGTGAACTTAATTGGTCTCCGGTTTCGCCAAGTGCATTCCTCTTTTGCCACATTTGTGGTCGCGCCAACTCAACGTGGACATACTATAGCAAAGTAAAGAATTTTCTTTTTGAAAAGCCATTAAATGTTCCTTATTTTTTTATTAGAGAGGATTACGGTATCAGGAGCCTTCATCATAGTAAAAAAGCTACCACTATTGTTTTCTCACTTTGACAGTATTTTGTAGCCACACCAAGCATGCATGGAATAGCTGCAATTACAGGGAACATGCATCGCTCGCTTCGCAATTTTGTGCTGCTATTAGAGCACATCACTAGTATTATAACAATTGCACACGACACTAGCTATTCTATACCACGCACACCACAATGCTAATACACTAAATACTAATTTAATGACACACACACACATACAGGTTCAACACATAATTGGCTTTATTCTTCTTTTGGCTTCTCTCCTTCTTCCTTCTCTTCTTGTCTTTCACTCTGCTTCTGCCTGGCCCCACAACTACCATCACGTTTCCGCGCTACATGTGGTGGGATTTAGTCAAGCGAGCAAACCTGGTCAAGCAAGTCAGTAGTACCTAAGGCGATTGTAAAATGTAAAGCACTGGTCCGTCACGTGACTTCGTTTCTAGCCTTTTATTTGACATTATTATTTACGTTTTAGGCTCAGGATTGTGTTGCTATGAATGACTTAATAAAAGCTAGCTTTCATGTGAGGTAAGTTTGTAGCACTGGTTGTTCATATATAACTATTAGATTTTTGTACCATTTTATAGCACCTAATTATATAGAAACACAGCCAGTATGGCTGATAAGTGGCCAAGATAATATGATTAGTCATCATTGATTTTATTTTTTAACTGTATATTACTACACCTCATATCTATGTGCAGTTATTTATTGATCTGGCTTTTTACACCGTCCAAATTTAACCGTTGCTTGTAACTACAACTACTCATGTCATAATATATAATATAATAATCATCCAAAAATTAACCAGTAAAATAAAACATGAATATAATGAGTTCAATGATTCTTGTGGAGAGTACAAAGTAATACTGGAATGACTGTAGCTATAGTTGTGGTGATGTACTGGATTATTCGAATTTCTGTTAAGTACTTCTGATGTTCATTACACCATAAAGAGTAAATACGTGCTTAGACTCACAATAGTCAAACTCAGTTACGGTATGTATAGTATGTCCAAGTTGAGTGGGTGCGTTAAAACTTTAATAACTTTTGAACGGAAGTAGCTACGCTTCTGGGGTTTGTACCATTCGAAAGCTCGTGTCGTAGCGGTACAGAAAATTCCCTTTAAAACATTAAAGCCGGAGGGAAAGTGCAGTTTCAAAACTTAATAGAAAAGCCTATGACAAACAAATACAATCACACGATTCCCATCCTACACCCTTCTGCTGAATGAGCACCTTAGACCCGGTGTTTTCGCGCGTTTGAGCTACTACTCTCATGTGACCTTAATTGGTTTCCGGTTTGCCAAATGCATTCCTCTTTTGCCACATTTGTGGTCCCGCCAACTCAACGTTGCCACACTATAGCAAAACTATGAATATATTCAAGCTAGTACACTTGAACAACTAAACTTACTATTATTATACGCAAATCTTATACCCGCCCCTTTTTTACTCTTGGGCATTGACGTTTTTGTGCGTTGGATGGAGCTACCACAGTCAGGTGACCCTAATTTGTTTCCGGTTTTGCAAATTCAATTTTGCCACATTTGTAATCTTGCCAAATTGAACTGGGCATAGTAGGGCCAGATATATCAGTGTTACAATATTTTGTTACAGGGCAGAGTCTTAAGTTTTGTGGGAGCAGGTGTTTGGGATTTAATTGTGTGCCAACTGTTCCCACGCTGTAAAGTTTTGTCACTTTATTTCACTTGAACGCTAACTGCCAGCTAGCAGCTTAGTTACAGGGTGCTAGACTCCAGGAGAAACCTGAAATTTTTATTGGTTATTTAGTCATCAATTCATCAATTATTATTATCATGGCGTACTTGTTTAGTATTTTGGTTATAGCAGGTTAGTTGGACAATAAGCATTAGTAAGGCATATAAAAGGGCAAATAGCCCCCCCCCCCTCCCCCCCCCAGCACTGAACCGATCAGTTTGGTTCAACAAACAGTTAATTAAGTGGGGGAAGAATTTTACTCGTGTATTCCATTTTCGGTAAAATAGACCAATGTTTGTTTACTGTTTAACCCACAGGATCTTGATTTTGAGACGAGAAGAACCAAAATTGTATTAATTTTAAAGAAGTGCTAACAGTAAGGAAGAAAACAGGCACTTAACAACAACAACAACAACAACAACATATATAAGAGTCAAAGACTTCTGGTTTGGTTGAGGAACGACTATATTAAGACACTACAGATTACTTTAAAAACTAACCACTCACTTGTAACATAGTTTTAATAAATAATTTATCATTATAATGGGCATGTTTTATTTAAAGTGAGCATATAACAGTGACATTCATGAGCAATAAGATTATTTTAAAATATAAGTTAATACAAACACAGCACCACAAGGCTCTTCAGAAACTTCAAACCAGATTTCTCCCATAGAATCTAATACATTATCGCCAATTTATTTTGTCGTCATTATTTTCTTCCGCGTCGTCACCGGATCGTCATTCAATTTTCACGGGCGTTGAATTCATCATTATGATGCGGTCCATAAGGTACTTTCCCTATTAATTTTGCCCGCGTGTAGGTACTTTCCCTTATTAAAAATTGCTGCGAGCTCATTAACTTTATTCAACTGCGATAACTCACACACAGCGGACTACACTATGCAAATGCTGACCAGTCATTCTCCCAGAACACATAATTTATATTTACATTTTTTTATCATACAGTTGAGATTTTTTATTTTTAAAAATGTCATGCCTAGATTTATTCATTTTTAATAATGCACCTTCATAATATAAAGCTGATAAAAATATAATGTGAATGTATGATAATATAATATTATGACAAATGACAACATCAGGGATTCCAGAAGAGCCTGAAAAGTGCATGTCAGAGTGAGGTGGAATGAGGAGGGATGAATGTTTCACACAACAGTGTGCAGCCTAGCACATATAGCAAAATTAGTTGCAGCAATATTAAGTATATTGGTTAACATTATGAACTATATTTTTTGTCCAGGTCTCCCAAGTTTTGTTTAAAACCTAGGTAACTATTCTAAAACTAGTATATAGTTTGGACATAATTTGTCAAAGAATCAAAATTACTGACTACTCACCTCTTAGCTACTAATCCAGAGCGGTGCTAGCTGCTACAATCACTGAATCCTCTCATCTCTCATCAAGGTGTGGCGCCGCCTGGTTCTAAACAGCAGTACCGCCTGTCCCCTCCTAGTACTTCCTCTAGATGGACGACAAGAAACTAATTCCCAGTCCAGAGTGCGGAAACTAGCTACCACTGCCAAGAACGCGTTAGCTTGCGCCCCCGAGAAAGAATCACAATAAGTAGTGCTACCCGCTTTCTTGCGGCCTGGCAATAATTGACTTGAGTGGCCTGGGCCAAGATTTTACATAGCGATTACGCAGAAGGCATAATTGACTTGAGTGGCCTGGGCCAAGATTTTACATAGCGATTACGCAGAAGGCATACCGTTAAAATCTGATAAGGTCATTTAACGTCATCAAATGGCGCTCTCTGCAGCCAAAGCTGTTAGTCAGCTAAAATTTTCCAATTTTTTCCACAAAATAATTATAATATTTCAACCCACAAAAAAAATATACATGAAACTTCAATTATTACTCTATGTTCTAACAAGTCTAGAAAGGTCCAAGTATAAAAACAAAAAAATACTGGCCTAAACTCTTTTGGCACTTTTGGCCATTAATTTTGAAATTTTTGAAAAATGTAATAAATTTGGTTCACCAATTTATTTTTACTATAAACTTAACAGGCCATATTATTTCATGTGTGCTAAATGAGAACGGTCCAAGTATAATTTTTTTTCCTGGCCTAAACTTTCTTTTTCCTGGCCTAAACACATCAAATTTTGAAAATGATAAAAAAAAATCAGCCACTTCAAGGTGTCACCTATTACCATGTAACCACAAAACTACAAACTAATTTGATGAACCTATTAACATAGCTTTAATATCTCCATACAAAAAATGAACTTTGTAGAGCTTTTAGTTTCCCTGTAGTGGAATAACAACCATAGCACAGTCAAAAATTCAAAATGTTTACTCTTTATGCTGGAAGCACTGTCCACAAATGTATTCAGGCAAAATTACTTCAGCACTATTTTAACTTTGACGGCTGAGGTAAAGGATATAGTAGAGAAATGGATGCAAAAAATGATCTTAATCAGTTAGAATCTTGTTTGCAAATGTACACTATTTTTCACTGATTAACATATGCATGTGTTGTTGAGTGTAATGTTGGTAAGGGTTACCACCATTTTATTTAATTTGCTTAGGTAGTATGATAATGGTACATTCCACACCACTTCCTCCTTTAGATTCAGATACAGGTAACTTCAATTATAGTCACAATTGCATATGATCTAATCAATTAGATAAAATAGAAATTCAAGCATCGAATTACATGACAGTGTTTTTCTATGTATGTGTATTGCACAAAATGTTTGGAAAGTGCAAGGCATAAAATTATTCAATTCATTATAGTAGCAATGTTTTTCAGAAAGTAATATAAAATAAGCCATAGCTACATTCTGTGTAAGAATGTGGCAATTTTTGGTAATTTGAATTTGTGCTTGCTATTACATCAGTTTAGGATAATACAGTTGGCATATTGTATTATGCTGTTGAAATGCATTCCACTGATCTTTACCTAAATGCAAAAGGGACGGTGAAGTAACTGACTTTTTTCTTTGCTCACATGGTCCATGCTACATTGAAGCCAGAGATACTTCTTCAGTTATGCCATATACAATTTTGTAATAGTTGTGAGACAAAGTAGATTGGGAGATACTAGGTGGTTTGTGATAAGTTAGATACGCATGCTTCTCACAATTAAAAAGTTTACCTATTGAAGAGCAAAAAATGTAACCATTAAACAACCAATATTTCTCTGAAGTTGAGGAACTGATTCTTCCAATTGAGATAGCTGCTCAATAGTTGGGGCACCAATTGTACTACTAGAAGATGATGCAGTTACATATTGATGAAGTTGATATTCTCATATGCACACATTATTATCAGTAATATTTGGGTTTGTGGCTGTTCTTTAAACAAGAATGAATGTCTTTGTGTTGGCTTTGTATTTATAAATAATACCTACAATGATGCACAGCAGAGTGATTGTGAATTAACATGTTTCTAGACAATTACTATTTGTTGTGTATTAAATAATATGTTAATGATTTAATATTACTCTGTATTGCAACTCATAAATGTAGCTGAATTGAAAGAATGGTTCTGCAACATCTTCCTACATCCATATACCAATGTTTGCCTTCTATAACTTCTTGTACAGTATCTAGTGATTATAGTAGTTTGATACAAAACTAAATATTTAATAAAAGATACTACAATTACTTGATTATAATAGTGGCTAACAGATAGATCAAGTTATTTAAATTTAGATTAAATATAATATGCACAGTGTAGACTATTTTAAACACACATTTGCTCATAGGTGATGATCACACAGAGAGAATTAAACAATTTATTGAAGAAGGTAAATTAGTTGTAGATATAAATTAGATATACGATGTATTAAAAATGAAATAAATTGTAGTTATTTGAAGAATTATTTACCTTGTGCTTTGCTCATATGGAGAACATTTTCAATGTTTGGTGTATATGTGACTATTTCTTTAGCTGGACTTACAGGTGAAGACAGAGCACGATTTTTAAGAGACATGGGTGAAGGTACATAGCTATGCATCTTTAGTTACTCACTACATTACGCCTGAGGAATGTTTTTCTGTATATTTGATTTAATTGATTAATCCAATAAATATCTAGTTAAAATAATTCATGAGCATTATCACTAAAGGTACTGGTGCAAGCCCATCACATTGTGAGATTCAATTGAGATTTTAGTCTTTGTATATGTACATGGCTAAAGACCAGGTTAATGCGTGTCCACCCCTGGAGGTTACTATGTTAACTTTATTGTGGGTGGAAAAGTTAGACAGAAGCTAGGTCTCTTACAAACTTAGCCAACTTCATTTTCTATTCGAATTAGCAGCAGTGGCAAGTTATCTTAGTTAATGCACTGTTTATCATACACACCATATCATAAATGCAATAGAATTGTTCTTGTTAAAAATCCATTGTCCAATAGTCAAGTCACTACTAGAAAAATGCAATGTAATGCTTTATATACTTGAGCTCTGGTACAATGTTGAGCATTGTAGCTAAATGAATTGGTCATTGAGAGGATCGCTGGTTTACTCTTACAATCCTTTAGTTTAGTGATCCTTACCTGTGTCATTTAATAAACATTAATATTAATAGCAAATTTTTCTCTTTTAACTTAACCTGACATTTCAACTTCTTGTCAAAGTCCTCTTCAGGAGTCAATTTGCTATTATTTCAGCCGAGAATGACTGAAACATTAATAATATTGTTTCTTTCTTGCATGATCTAAATGTTGATTAACACAGTTTATTACAAGCTTTGCAAAGTTCATCCAATTGGCGGCGTGTAAGTTATTTTGGTTAAGTCGCAGTCGCCATAGCTGTAGCATTACCAACAGAATGATTCTTATTTGAAAATCTATTGTCCAAAAGTTAAGTCACTTAGAAAATACAATTAAAAGCTGGTATATTCACAATATTAGATTTTAGCTTTTGCATGAAAATTAAAATTTCTGCTGACTTTAGATAGGCCAGCTCACTCGTCTTTTGAGTTAAAGCACATCATTAGTTGTTCATATTTTGAAGCTCCTAATTCAGAATTTAATATATGCATCCTAGCATGAACTTATAAAGACTCATCACTGGGGATAGTAAACACATAAATCAACTTTTTTTGTTACTCAGAGAAAGCATGATACTATTGCAGTGCATGGTGAGTAAGTAAAGTTTGTGAGACAATGTTTCGACATTAAACTTAGCAGTTCATATAGTACCATATACTGAGGTTGTTAAGCGGCTTGCATATAAACGGTAAGGAAATGGGCGCTTAATAAAAATGTGTGCTTAGCGAGTAGTATCAAAAAAAACTGGGGCTAAGCGCCAATTAGCAGAGATGTAACATGTTGAGCGCTTAATAGAAAGTGCTAAAAAGCGGGAAGAAAACAGGTGCTTAATAAAGAACTTTACAACCTGTGTCTAGTGAGCGAGTGGCAATTAGGACAGAATTAAGTTTTAATATGTGGTATGTTATTTATATTATTTGCTTAGCTCATTTGTTTGTTTGTGGGGAAGGACTGTCATGCTTGATGATCCATCACAGCAGTAGGAAGAGGTCCATACAAGTAAAAGTTAATGATTAATTGCAGCTTTGCTCTGAGATGTAGTAAATGAGTAAATGCTTTGATCTCTTTAGCTGTTTACTGCATATGCCACAGATAAGTCTTTTGGATTTGTTACATGAATCCTGAGGCATCATACAATATAATAAAAATATTAACAATGTATTGAAAATTCCGAGTCAGATCTTTTAAAATGCTGTAGAAACTTCATGACCATCAGTACTAGCTGTTTTCACACTTGAGCTGTCAGGTACTTCCATCGTTAGCTGCTTGCATGAAATAAAAATAGGCACGTACTTAATAAAGCAGTAAAATTCTACCATAGCAACCAAAGTGTGTGGTGGTATTGCCATCCTTAACTTGAATATTTTCAATAGGCATTGCTAATTATGGTAGAAGTTCAGAGTAATAATCATGGGTTATAATTATAATGCAACATTACTTAACATTAACAACTTGTGTTTAATCAGACCCAAACACATTTATGGATGCACAAGAACAAGAAAAAGTGTGACAACACCAGAACCAAAGGTGCCTGAGGCACAACCAGAAAAAAAGGAATCAATAACTTATGAAGGTTACAATATTCAATACTTTTTCTACATAAACTTACTTTGTAATATTAGTGATCTAATTGTTACATATTGTTACTTTGGATAAAACAATAGTAGCGAAAGTGAAAACATTATAGATAGTCTGGTAAGACCTATAAAAGTTTTAGTATATTGAGAAAAATCGTTTATTAATACATATATAACCCAGTTATAAATTAGTATTTTGAGGTTGTTAGATTGTTAGATTTGAAGTTTACTTTAAATAACTATTTTCTTGTAATATTTTGATGACTTGTGTTATGTCACATATTCAGTTATGACTACCAGTTGAAATTAGGCATAAACTTACTTGTGTAGCTATTTGCATAATTGTTTTGTGTTAGTCCTATGTGTACATACGTTGTGCTAGTCCTAGGTGTACATGTGCTGTGTCAGTCCTATGTGTTCATGTGTTGTGTTAGTCCTATGTGTACAAGTGTTGTGTTGGTCCTATCTGTACATGTGTTGTGTTAGTTCTATGTGTACATGTGGCCTGTTAGTCCTATGTGTACATGTGTTGTGTCAGTCCTATGTGTACATGTGTTGTGTTAGTCCTATGTGTACATGTTTTGTGTTAGTCCTATGTGTACATGTGTTGTGTCAGTCCTATGTGTATATGTGTTGTGTTAGTCCTATGTGTACATGTGTTGTGTCAGTCCTATGTTTACATGTGTTGTGATGGTCCTATGTGTACATGTGTTGTGTTAGTTCTATGTGTACAGGAATTGTGTTAGTCCTACATGTACGTACATGTGGTGTGTTAGTCCTATGTGTACATGTATTGTGTCAACATGTGTTGTGTTGGTCCTATGTGTACATGTGTTGTGTTAGTTCTATGTGTACAGGAATTGTGTTAGTCCTACGTGTACGTACATGTGGTGTGTTAGTCCTATGTGTACATGTATTGTGTCAGTCCTATGTGTACATGAGTTGTGCTAGTTTAATGTGTATGTGTTGCAAAATAAATGCTGAAAGTGTATATGGGCAGAGATTACAAGGCATATTATACATCTGATAATCAATATTTTTATAATGGAATTATCGCTCATATAATTCGTTCAAACAGTGTACACATAGTTACACAGCAATACAAACCCACATACACACATGGCTAGCAAGGAATAGAGTATTGACAGTTAGGAGATTTGAACTAAACTAGAATTTCTTGGAACTAACTTATAGCATATAACTACAAATTGATGTTCTTCAGATTACTTTAGGAATTACATGAAGCTAATATATTTGCAACTTTTAAGTCAGCTTGGTTTTGTAATGTACTACACATTTCAATATAAGTTTATAATAATCACTTCTCCAACGAAGTATTTGAGTATCAAATCCATCCAAGTGACGAATTGTGTTCACTGTATTATTAGAATTTAGTAATGATTGGTAAACAAGTTTGTGTGAAGTAATTAATATTATATTAATGCTATATGTTGTGCAGTCAAGGGTACAGCTGAAGATAGACAGCTATTTCAAAGATTTGTGTCTGGAGGTAATATTTCTATTTTTTTGTATTTGGCACTGAGCAAAGCGTGCGAGACATCACGGGTGTAACATAAATATGTTAGTTGGCAAGCAAGCAGAGAGTAGGGGGTTGGACAATTGAAATTGTGTATATATTCTATATCATATAATTTAGGTTAGCCATTAGCTTCTTCTGTAACTTATAATATGATATAGTATACTTAAAACTGTATGATAACTTCCTAAAAATGCTTGGTTGTTGTTGTTGTTTTTTCAAGTCATAAAACCCTGGGGCAGGTATTGAAACCCTTTCTAGACATAATAATAATTAAAAAATACTTGGCATTTTTAGTTTCTGGTTTAGTGTATAAAAAACAACTGGTAATTCAGATAGTTTAATACTTAATATTATGGCACGTAAATAGCCTATTAAAAAGTATAGGAAAAATTGCTGTTCAATTGAAATCACATGGAAATAGTGAATAGCACATAACTAATTGAAATAGCATGGTAACTAAGTGAAAACTAAGTGAAAAACCATGGTAGCTAAGTGAAATAGTACAGATTAGTGCACACGCTTGGAGCATTAGCCTTGGAAACATATAGCTTGAGTAATGCCTAGTTAGAGACAATGTATGTTCAGTAATGGCTGAAATCATCTCAGCACCTCTCTTACAAGCATCCTGGATGTTATTTGACTCTCTGCTCAAGATTTCTAGTTGTTTCAACTATATAAACTTTACCACAGCTGCAGGGTACACTACACTAAATAATTGGGTGATGCACTCAGGAGATACACATGTTTTCTCATCTAGACTTTCATCATTCTGGAGCTTATCTCTGATCACAGACACAGCATTGTCCATGCTGCATGCAAATCACCCTCCAGAATCTAATAATCAGTAAGCATATCCTCTAGAAATCTTGCTGATTACGTTGTGTTATTATATCACCACGGAGAGTTCACCTCAGTTGACCCTTGACAGATGATGGAGAAAAATATTTTAAGCCTATGAACAGAAAGTTGGTCCGTGAAGAACATCTAGTGTTTAACAACACCTCAGACAAGTCTTAGTTTTGAATATTTGCATAACAGGGAGTGAAAAATAATATAGCCCCAATAGCCAATTTTACAGTGTGAGTTACTCCTAGTACAAACTACAGCAGTGAAGATATCTATTGTAGGATAAACCACTTATTATACTCATCAGAGTGATATGGCTAGATATTTCATTCTCAGGCTTCATTGTCACTCACCTCTGGCACATGAAAATAAATTTAGTCAGCTCCTGCAATATTCAACCATATCACACTCTGACTCACTGTAGTAAGTATATTGAATTTATACTCTATTTTCAATTGTCCACTCCTAATGATCACTATAACAAATATCTTCATATTTTAATTGGTAGTGTCTAGCTCACTTTACTCTCTCCCCAATACGTTGTAGGCACTTAACAGTGAGTGGTATCCTAAAAACTGGGGCTGAGTGTCAATTAGCAATAGATGAATGCATCGAGCGCTTAATATAATGTGCTGATGGCCCTAAAGAAAATCCGGCGCTTACAAAAACAAAACGAAACAACTGAAAAACAACTAACAAACTGAATTTACGATAATCTTTGATGTATAATAACATTTTTTATCAGTGTTGTACTGATAATAATATCATAGCAATTACAATTCAATCAGATACATATGAAGGATGTATGAAGTAGTGATCTAAGTTATGATTACTGTTTATTTTATAATTTACTTTTAGCTTATATTGACGATGATGAACTTCACAGAGTAGCAGATATGCTGCAAGGAGGTACTTTACCTTAGACAAAATTGTGTTTGCTAATAAAAAATGTTGCTTAATGAAAAGTTATTTAGTTTTAGTCTGATAATTATAAGGGAAAAACACACGTGAGAACAAACACATCATACTAATTATGTCTAAATGTAACCAAATAAAACATTCTCTGTTTTTTATTTAAAATAAAATACAATTTACAACTACTGACAACTTATTCCATAGTATATATTCAAAGATTTCTGGTGTTAAATTTAATTGAGATGTTTCTGCTCTGTGGAGCCTTTTTCAGTTGAAAATACACAAAATAATGCTAAACTATCGAAACTGTGTATATCACTTGTTTGATGCTGAATCCTAGGGATAAGTGCTGAAGGTGCTAAGACATATATATAAAAAAGTAGGACAATTGTGATAGTATAAAAAACTTGAAAATGAAATGAAAAATTAAATATACAAGAACTAAAATTGAGTAAAATTTAGAAAATACTGCAATACAAAAAGCACAATTCATAAAAACAGAATATAAATACTCAATCCATAATTAATTGGTTATATTAATTAAGCCTGTAGTTTTCTTGTAGTTCAGCAATTTTGATATAACAAAGCTACAGCAGATGTAATGTGGTTCATTGAGTCTGTCACATCACTACCACACCATTATTATTAATTCAGTCTGTTTAAAATAAGCTTTCAATGTAAATATTCAGGAATCAATTCAGTCAAATAATTTGAAATTGTTCATTTGTTTGAGTTCACTTTAAGTATGAGTAAAAGAAGTTTGACTGTAATGAATTTTTATGAGTGTATTACCTGAGAGCATTCAATCATTTGCATATCAGTTATATATTTTATTATTATACTTTTAGCTGGGGTTACAGAAGCACATATAGAAGATGTTGTTAGAACACGTGAGAAAGGTAATTCTGAAAATAATATTGCCATAGATTCAGCAAGATATTTGTATTACATATAGTACTTATTACTTGAGTCAGAGTTTGATATGACAAATATTTTACAAACTGGCAAATTTATTTTCATGGGCCAGAGACAGTGAAAATAAAGTCTGAGAGTACAATATCAAACCATATCACTCTGACAAGTGTAATAAGTGGTTTATTCCATGCTAGATATCTTCACTGAAGTAGTTTGTACTAAGATTGGTAACACTTAGTGTGAAGTTTGCTGTAAAACTCTCTAGAAGCTCCACACATCCCCAGCTAATATTTAGCAGCTGTTCTGGTTGGGTAGGCTTCACCAGAGGAAGGAAGCTGTAAAACCAGGAACTGGTGGCCAGGCCCTGTTGCTATAACTACTAGGGTAATGAACTTGTGCAATACAGCCAGTTAGAAAACACCATGTGATAACTTGAGTTATCTCACTGGTGACATACCCGCACCATGTGATAGCTTGAGTTATCTCACTGGTCACATACTCGTGGATTTAGGGGGGGGGGGGGCTCGACTGGTGCTTTTGAGCCCCCTTTTTCAGAAAGAGTCTTCTTCATTGTTTAACTAGTCTGTTTCTTACTGATAAAAGTATAATACCATAACTTTTTGTCTGTGGTTGTTTTTCCACCTCCAATAATCACAATTGAGTGAGCCACTTATACTTATGGATAATATGCTGAGTCACACTATTTTTGCTATTCATTGTCCTTTTATTGGCGAGTGAGCATAGCGAGCGAGACACTTACAGGGGTAACACAATCGAAAATCGGGGATGTTTATTTATTTATTTATTTATTTATTTGTATATATGTTTGGACGTACGTATGTCATTTTGTACTTTGACCCTCGCGCTTTTGTGTTAGTTATGTGGTCGACCCCGTCCCAAATTGCACTAAACAGAATCCTCTGGTTTATCGATCAGTACCCGTATCACCCTAGAAATTGAATTGTTTACCGTTTTGAATTCTTTTGCGGGTGCAGTTGAAAACTTAAGGGACTTCCATTTCTATTCGAGTTAGTGGCGGTGGTAGTATAAGAAGTCAATGCGCTCTTTGTCATGGTTATAAGCCGTGTGCAACAGTATTTACTTGAAAATACATTGTCCACTAGACTACTGTGAAGGTAAGTCTGTGTAGGTGCATGTCCAGTTGTGTCAAAGCATTGTGTGTTACAACCACTACTTAGCTAAAGAATATCACAAAGAAAACTTTTAAATAACGTGTATTGTTTTGTTGTTGTTGTTTTTTCTTCCAAGCAGTTGCAAAGAGTTGTTACTATGGCACTGAAATCCCTTTTCCCTGTTTGCTAAATTAAAAAAACTGGACCTTATTTTCAGTAGCTTCAGTGTTAGAAGTCAAAATCATTCATATAAAAAGAGTATAGTCTTTAGGCTCGCTCGCCATTTGTGCTCAAGCACATCACTAGTAATATAGCAGACCAAGCTCTTATAGCATGTCCAAGTTTAATTGGCCAGGAAAAAAATCGAATAACTTGTGCCGGAAACAGCTACGCATCCAGGGTTTGCACCATCGGAAAGCTTGCGCCAAATGATTAAAAATATTTCCTCAGTATACTCTAAAATCGGAGAGAAAGTGCTATTCCAAAACTCAATACAAAAGTCTGTGGGAATAGAAAAAAAACACATCTTTCCCGCTCAAAACGTGCCCGCTTTTTGTCACGCAGTAAGGCTCAAGTGATCACGCACACTGTCTTCATTAAGAATTTTGTAAACAATGAACACCTTCATCTCAGATTGATGCATTTCTAGCTTTGTATTGCGATTACCTTAGGTGGTGAGTGTGTAAACAGGATAGATGGAGTGTCCTGTTGTCGCAGAGGGTACAGACCACCTGATAGGATGTTGGTAAGATTATTTGTCTTCCTGTTCAATAACAAATGTGGTATAACCAAAATAACTTCAGAGTGATTTAGCTATCATTTAGCTAGCAAATTGTAATACAACCACACTTAAGCTTTTTGCCGTTAAATATAAATTGTGTGCTTGTCAAAGCTATGTTTATTCCAATTCCAATGCCAAAATTGAGCAAGTATAACATTAGTTTCTGACAGAATGGTATTGCATTTAGTGGTAATTCAATTTTTTCTTCATGGTTGAATTATAGCTATGTAACTACTTTCTATATTAGCTAGAATGTCCTCATGAAATCAGTTACCATTTATTCACAAAGATATCTTTGTAAACTTGTTTTGTTCTTAGTTTTAAATTTTCCTTCCTGATTTTAGCTGTTCACTATATCAGTTCTAGTCAGTTAGATGATAATGCTAATTATTGTGTGACTGAATATTACAATAGAAATACAATATATAAACATTTTCCTTAAGTAGCTCTTGCTATGTCACCCTTCTTGAAAAGAGCCTTCAATACAAAACCCAAGATCCGCCTCTGCATACCTAAAAATATAACAATGTGAAAGTGAAGATATTTAGCATGGAATATAATGTATATATATATATTACTTATTACATGAGTCAAAGTGTGATTATGGCAAAATATTTCATAAGTAGGCTAATTTATTGTCACGAGCCAGAGGAGAGTGAAAATAAAGCATAAGAGTGAAATATCTAGCCATATCACTCTGACAAGTGTAATAAGTGGTTTATTCACCAGCCGGACATTTTAGCAGCTGCTCTAACTCAGTTGAGCAGGGTACACCTGCAGACGAAGGTAGCTGTAAAAACCAGAAAATTTTTAAGTTTAGCCTGGTTGCTATAACTACAAGGGTAATGAGCTTGCGCAGTACAGTGTGAAATAACAGCATGAAATATCTTGAGTTATTTCACGGGTCATGTACCTAAAGATATCATTGTGAAGGTATCTAGGGTGCAATAAATATATATACATTCCATCCATGATATGTTCACAATGTTATTTTTAGGCACGTGACCCATGAAACAACTGAAGATTTTTTACTGTTGTTATTTCATGCTGTATTGTGCAAGCTCATTACCCAAGTAGTTATAGCAACCAGCCAAGTTTACCACTTTTCCAGGTTTTTATAGCTACCTTCATCTGGTGTAGCCTACCCACTTGTTTAAATTTATACCACAAAGAGGGTTTAGATTGCACACAGAATCATTTTTGTCTACAAACTAAACTGAGATGCATAAGAAATTATGATATTACCTATTTTATATACTTTTTGTACTTAGCAATACAACAAGGAATGTCAGGAATACGTCAAACAGGTAATTTGTGATTACATATGTGATATATTAATTAATGCTGTGTTGCAGCACAAATGACGAGTATGCTAGACTGGCTGTAGATAATTGTATTAACAATAAGAGGATTGAGATGATCCACTGTTTTCTGCACATTCCCAATTCGTAGCATTTTAATTAATTATAGAAAAGATGGCTCACAACGAGTTGCTTTACTTAGTAAAATACTATATAGTTTCTGATATGTAATTTTCTTGACGCTCACGTGAATGTTTAGCAGCTCATTGTCAAATTTATTCTCTATTATACCACTGGCTTAAGTCACGTATCTCACACAGGTTCACCACATTATGTAGACCTAGACCTTTGGGGATGTTAAAAAAATGTGTTATACTTTATAAATCACAGCAAGTCAGTGAGAGTGGTTAGCCTGTGCTGCAATTTTTTTGTCTGCTACCTGTGTGAGAGGTATGTCTGATGTATCCATGGTGTCACAACTATTGCTGGATGCTCTATGAGCAAGCAGGAATCTTTAATCTTGGAACAAGTGGATATACTGTATGCATTGGATAGCCAGTGAACTATGCCACCAGAGACACAGGCTTCAATCAGCATCAGGTAGAGAAGGAGGTGGGTGACCTATGCCACCAGAGACCAGGGCTTCAATTAGCATCAGGTAGAGAAGAAGGTGGGTGAACATGCCACCAAGAGACCAGGGCTTTAATCAGCATCTGGTAGAGAAGGAGGTGGGTGACCTATTCCACCAGAGACACAGGCTTCAATCAGCATCATGGGTAGAGAAGGAGGTGAGTGACCTATTCCACCAGAGACACAGGCTTCAATCAGCATCATGGGTAGAGAAGGAGGTGAATGACCTATTCCACTAGAGACATGGGCTTCAATTAGCATCAGGTAGAGAAGGAGGTGGGTGACCTATGTCACCAGAGACACAGGCTTCAATCAACATCAGGTAGAGAAGGAGGTGAGTGACCTATGCCACTAGAGACATGGGCTTTAATTTGCATCAGGTAGAGAAGGAGGTGGGTGACCTATTCCACTAGAGACATGGGCTTCAATTAGCATCAGGTAGAGAAGGAGGTGGGTGACCTATGTCACCAGAGACACAGGCTTCAATCAGCATCAGGTAGAGAAGGAGGTGAGTGACCTATGCCCACTAGAGACATGGGCTATAATTTGCATCAGGTAGAGAAGGAGGTGGGTGACCTAATGGAGTAGAGTAGCCAAGGATTCCGACAAGACAGGCTGTGAGATGCTCTGAAAGCTAAAAAGAACTCTACGCAAACTTCGTTAGTCGCCGTTAAAAAGCGGCTGTACGATTTAATTGCGTATGGGGAGTACGCCGTTAAGTATACGAAAACCTTAATTATACCGGAAGTGGAAATTCAATTTATGTTTTCTCGATTTCTAGTTCAATTGCTTTGTTGAATACAGCCCAGTTCAACTGCCAGTTTCTCTGCCCGTCGAAGGTTTTACCCTCCAGTATTTTAGCACTAAGTTGAGATAAATTGTAGCTTTTTATTAGCATAAAAAACTCAATCTTTTTGGTTTGAGTGAAGTGCCCCCTTTTCCCATAGACTGTCACCATTGTTATAGCCACTCATTCAATATTGCTGCTGCTTGTGATGCTGTTAAGAAATCAAAAATCTTAAAATCAGCTCTGGAGACAACACATGAGATTACGAAGCTTATAAAAAAAATCACCACGACAGAATGAAATTTTTTAACAATTGAAAGATGAAAGTGATTTGTCCTCTGAAAAATTAGTAGTGTTAATGTTAAAGTTCTTTGTCCCACTCGATGGACGGTACATGCTGACTCCCTCTACAGTATAGATAATTATTCTGTTTTACAGAGTACTTGGGAGAAAGTGGGTGAGATTACCAGAGATACAGATAAACAAAGCACGGATTCAGGGGGTATCTTCACAAATGAATACATTTAATTTTCTCTTTGGTACTTATTTAGGTGAGTTGGTGTTAAGACACACAGACAACCTGAGCAAAACTTTGCAGCATCAATCATTATTGGCAGCTGAAGGGAAAATTGTTGCAGACATGGTTATTCAAACAATTAAAAACTTCGAGATGAAGATTCATTTGATTTGTTTTGGCTAAAGGTACTGACGATGTCTGAATCACTTGATATGGAACCTCAGCTTCCACGTCAACACAAACGACCCCAAAGATTTGAAAATGGATTAGCAGATGCAGAATTTCATGATGATGTTAAGGCCTACTTCAGGCATTAAACGGACCGTGGAACTAACTTCACATCTAAGCTTATGAATGAGACAGCCAAACATCTAGGTATAGTGGCCTCACCCTACCACCCCGAGTCCAATAGGGTGCTAGAGAAGTGGCATAGTATGCTAAAGGCTATGTTGACGGAATCTAGTCGTGGTATGAAGGAGTGGGACGTACTCTTGCCAACCCTGTTGTTCGCCTATAGAGAAGCAACTCACGAGGCGACAGGATTCTCTCCCTTCGAAATAGTATTCAGTAGACATGTTCGAGGCCCATTAGATCTTGTGAAAGAGCAATGGGAAGGATTGCAAGAATTGCCAGTATCAGCTGCAGAATACTTGTCCAACTTGTATGAGGCAATGTCAGATATGGCAGAGATCGCCAAGGAATGGGGGGATCAGCAAGCTAAACTCAAGTACAAAGAGCTTTATGACAGAGGAGCACGAGAGAGAAGCTTTGAACTTGGAGACCAAGCATTCATTTTGATGCCAGATGGCCAGAGTAAGCTAGAAGCTGCTTATTCTGGGCTCTATACTGTGGAAGAATGAGTGTCACCAGTAACCTATCGCCTGAAGCTACCGGGACCTGGCAAGAAGAGAAAAAATGTTCTAATGAAAGTGTGGAAATCTCCACCAGTATCGACTATGAACATAGCTACTCAGTCAGAAGTCTGGACAGAAGGTGAAGGTGAACTAATCACTTTGGACACTTCGGATGTTGACAAACCACAACTTGGTAATAATTTGAAGTCAAAACAAAGTGAGGAAACTAACGGTTACTTGAAAAATACATGACTGTTAGTTCATGTCCTGGAAAAACATCGAGAATTCAGCACAAAATTAGAACGGGAGAATCTCAACCAGTGCGATCAGCTCCGTACTGAATTCCTGTTATGTACTTATGTGGAAGCAGTCAGACAGGAGGTAAAGAAGATGAAAGATGCAGATATTATAGAGTCATCTAAGAGTCCATGGATATCTTTGTTGGTCACAGTCAGAAAAAAGGATGGGTGAGTTAGGCTGTGTGGAGGCTATCGTCGGTTGAACAGTATCACCGAAAATGATCCGTACTGCATGCCAAGACCTGAGGAATTATTGGACATGAAGTGCAAGGTAAACTACATCTCTACATTGGACATATTAAAAGGGTAATGCCAAGTGCCTATGAGCATTGAGGATCAAGAGAAAACAGCATTCATCTCTCCACTAGTAAAGTTCCAGTTTAAGCGAATGCCATTTGGCCTTAAAAACGCACCCTCAACATTTCAGAAACTTGTGGACGACTTATTTGATGGTACCTCTGAGTTTGTAGTGGCTTACATAGACAACATCATTGTGTATTCTGAAACTTGGGAAGAACATCAAACACATTTGGAAGAAGCTTTTAGTCGAATCAAGGAAGCTGGACTTACACTAAGGCCAGACAAGTGTTCAATTGGGAAATACTCATGTGAATTTTTGGGACACAATGTTGGAAGTGGTACAATACGACCACTGGAAGCCAAGGTCACAGCTATACATGAATTTGTTCAGCCAAGTGACGAAATCAGATGTGAGAGCTTTTGTTGGGCTTACGGGATATTATCGACGTTTTATTCGAAATTATGTGGCACAAACAGTTAGTCTCACAGATTCATTGGGTGGAGCTAAAGCAAACAAGCTTAGATAGACAGAAGCTATGGAAAACGAATTTAAAGATCTGAAAATTAGCTCTGTCTGGTGGGTTAAGAGCACCAGATTTTTTGCAAACCTTTCTTCTACAAACAGACGCATCTGGACTGGGTATTGGTGCAGTACTAGCACAAACAATTGATGGAGAAATCGGCCAGTAGCGTATTTTAGCAGAAAGCTCAACAAGGCCCAATCCCACTACACTGCTACCGAGAAGGAATACCTAGCCATGGTGAAATTGATCGAACATTTTGCAGTGTATTTGCTGGGGAAACTATTTGAATTGCAGACAGAACATAAGGCATTATTAAAGATACAAACCATGCAGAATGGGAATAATCGATTAATGCGTTGGTCATTAGCCTTCCAGCAGTATCAGTTCACCGTCAAACACCGGCTGGGAATTGAACTTACAAATGCAGATGGTCTCTCCCCGGCAAGTGATTACGGAGCCCGCCTTAGGCTATAGAAGGGAAGGGAGATGTCAGGGACTGTCCCCCAGGTGAGCTGGAGATGGCAGTCCTGACAGGAAATCCTCGAATCTAGGAAAGAACTATTATAATGGTTATACATAAATGATAAATATTAGCAGTTTAGTGGCTCTCGTATTCCCCCAGAATGATATCTTGGACATGCTAGTTCTAGGAGTAATGCAGTGAAATAAAAATTTCCAGTTTCTTGAGGTTTCTTTCCCATGAGACATCCTTGTAGATTCGCTCTACATGGAGATCAATGTCTGTTCTAACAACAAAATCGTACCATTGTCTATGTGTACAATATAGCTGTGCCTGAATTTGATGAAAATAGTCATGATTTGTTTTTAATATTAATTTATTGTCTTTTGTTTTCAGGCAAAATGATGATTTTTCGGCTGCTTCAGCCAAAGTATGATTGAGTGCACTGTAAGGGTTTTTTATTTCTACCAAGCCTAGTGAATGTTCAGTTTCACTAGGATCTGTGACCAATCCGTCTGGTGTAGCAGCGAGCCATGGTGTATCTTTCGATATAAAAAGACCACAGTCGAGAATAGCTAGTCCTGGGTGTTGCTGTTGCTGATATATCTTATATTCTTCTTTTGCTCTGTCTTCTTAGTACCTGGCCATAACGAGTAGCTGCGTTTCCTTTAAATTTTCTGTACAGCAAATGTTCCACTTTTCCAGCCTTCTTTGTGTTATTTCTCATTTTTATTATCCCCCCAACTACAGATGCTGTAAGTCTTTTCCTCCGTTCTGCTATCCAGGCGTCACTGTCAACCAGGCCTCTTGTCAATTCTTCCATGCGGCTGATTTCCCCACTTGTCACTTGCAATTTTGAGTTATAAAAACTAATTTTAATGCCTCCAAATGATCTGGAGACGTACTAGTAGTAGTAGTAGTAGTAGTAGTAATCGTTATTATAATAATAATAATACAACAAAACTATCACTAAAATTATTTGTTTATGTGAAATGAGGAAATCTAAAGACACTCATTTAGCATTAGAGCTTGCTAATGCATACACATCTATGTAATAAGAACAAACACTTGGTAGTATAAAGCGGGGGAAAACACTTTGAAGTGAAATGCACATGTGTTAGCATTCAACATTTCAGGCTTGACTTACATGCTAGTTCATCTTCTTCGAGTTCCAACTCTTTTTCTGGATTCGACTGGGCTGCAGCTTCCTGCACTGGAGGATTCTCAGAAGCCAGGAGTCTATTATTTGCTGAAGAACAAAAGTCTGGATTGCAAAGCTGGTGATTCCCAAAGCAGTGATTGGGCCCATTCTTAAGATCAGCTCTTAAGAGTTTCACACCCAGCCTTCTGTCTGGCTCTTTGCTGCGCATTTTGATAGCACAGCGAGCTGCACTTACCAGCCTTCTCCTCATCTTTTCCGTGAGACCACCACTTCCCTTGTATGCTGGGTTCTCTCTGACCAACTTTCCAAAGCACTTCTGTAGCACTTGCAGATGTGGTTAGCACACTCCAGCTTTTTTATGCGGTGACCCCAGATCTGATCAACAGCGTGGAGCTATCTCTTTTCCCGGGAAAACCATCAAAGGCAGCTGGTTGCGTTGGCGGTTCCCGCACATTCAGCTAAAGCTGATGGTTCCTCCAGGAAAGTATGCAAGATGGGAATGCAATTTGGCAGCAGTATGGGGCCAAATGGTGACGGGAAGTGGACATAGCCATCTTGAGGAAGCTATGGGAGTTTTGGGGGTGCCAGTGATGACCAAGTCGGCCTTCATCAAAACTGAGCGGGACATAAGGGAGTGGTGGAAGGAGAAACTGAGTCAGTCCATGCTGGAGGCAGGTAGAGAAGAGAAGAAGTTGGCAGAACAGGCTGGTTCTTACCATGAGGGAGTCCCTGCAATTGCAGTGATTGTGGATGGAGGCTGGAGTAAGTGGAGTCATAAGCATTCCTACAATGCCAATTCGGGGGTTGGGATTATTGTAGGAAAAGCAACTGGTAAGCTACTTCATGTAGGGGTGCGCAACAAGCTTTGCTCGGCTTGTGCTCAAAACATCCCCAAAGAGAAGCACCACTGTTTTAAGAAGTGGGAAGCATCATCTTCAGAAATGGAGACAGATGCAATTGTCGAGGGATTTATTGCTGCCAAGAAGGTGCATGGAGTTCGATACACCACAGTGATTGGAGATGGGGATAGCTCGGTCTATCCTTCACTTATTCAGCAGATTCCTGGCTGGAGTGACCTACTTCTGCATCATATTTTCCCTATTTCTCTGTAAGATTAGACCGTAAATTTTGAGTTTCTTATTTAGTGGACTCTGGGAAATGTACCGGTAAAAAATTTCTCAAAAATCCACGAGAGAGAGAGACTTGTGGAGGGCCTTGGGAGGTAAAGCGTTTGAAGTGATGGAGAGTGTGATAGTTACTTAGCATTGATTATTGGAATGTGACTATATCTGGATCTGTGGTAGGTATTGTTCTTCTTAGAAAAGCATAGTAAGAGAGACTTTGATTAGTGATAGTATAATAAAACTGACGCAGCTGCTGACAATCATAACAATTAGTAACAAAATCCTAGATTGGAAATATAAAGTTAACTGTAGGGCTTCTGGGAAGCTCTTAATGGATTTTTTACTTTCTAAGGTTTGGCTTAGTCAAGAAATAACTTGATTGTTTAAACTCTTATCTTCCATTTTAATAACTCTACGCTTGTTGAACTGGGCTAGCTAGACGCGGGCAAGTGTGAAGGTGGCTCTAGTAGCTAAAGTTGGGGTAGAAACCGTCACACACACACCCAGCTGATATTATTGAAGCTGTTCTAACCCAGTTGAATAGCTAAACACAAGGAAGATAGCTGTAAAAATCAGCAAAAATGACAAGTTCAGCCACTTGCTATACCTACATGAGTAATGAGCGTGCGCAGTACGACATGAAATAGCAACTGTGAAATATCGTGTTATTTCACTGGTCATGTACCTAAAGATATCATTGTGAAGATATCTATGGTAGAATGTATATATATTTATTCCACCCTAGATATTTTCTCAATGATTTTTTTAGGTACGTGACCGGTGAAATAACTCACGATATTTCATTCTTAATTTCAAGCTGTATTTCCTAGCTCATAACCCTTGCAGTGATAGCAAACTGTCAAGTTCAATACTTTTCCTGGTTTTTACAGTTACCTTCCTCTGGTGTAGCCTACTCAACTTGTATAGAGCCCCTGCTAAGATAACTGCTGGGGTTTTGGGGAACCCTTACAGCCAACTTTATGGATTTAGTTAAGGTCCTTGTACAAACTACAGCAGTGAAGATATCTAGAGTAGAATAATATATATAATAATGATGCTTATATAATAATATATATATATAATTATATTATATATATAATACTTATTACATGAGTTAGAGTGATATGGTGAGATATTTCATGAGCAGGCTAATTTATTTACACGAGCCAGAGTCGAGTGAAAATAAAGCCTGAGAGTGAAATATCTTGCCATAACACTCTGACAAGTGTAATAAGTGGTTTATTCCACACTAGATATCTTCACTACTGTAGTTAGTACAAGAGGAAGGATAACTCACAGCGTAAAGTTGGTTGTATGGGGCTCCCCACACCCCCAGCTGATATTTTAGCAGCTGCTCTAACCCTGTTGAGCAGGGTAAAGAGCAGCGTACAGGAAGGTAGCTGTAAAACCAAGAAAATTGAAAAGTTTGGCCGGTAGCTATAACTACAGGGGTAGTCATGTACCTAAAAATATCATTTTGAAGATATCTAGGGTGGAACAAATATATTTATAATGATGCTTTTATAATTTTTATTAGGACAATATCCCGGAGCAGGATCGGAAGTAGTAAAACGTACTGAAGGTATAGTTATAATTGTATTTATGAATAAGTAAATTACTTCAATTAATACAACAATGCTAATTATATTAATTTGAATAATATACATTTTCAAAAGGGTATTTTCAAAGGTGCATGGTTACTGTCTTGTACTGAATATCTTCATTGTCTTCTACATGTGAAATTATTCTCACATAAACACAACATTATGTTCTTTTTGGTAATTGAACTAGTGATGTACCTTATTAAATTTAGACCTTAATTTTGATAAATTTTGACATTACATAATATGTGTGCAAATTTAACGAAATGATCAAAATGTCAAGTTTTCCAAAAGTTAGTTTGTAGCTCCAGCTTCCCTAGCTTTTTTGAGGAAGGCACTATCCAGGTGATTATTCTTAAAAATAGCTATGATTATGTTACCATAAGCCATTAAAGTTGACAAATGCAGTTTCCAATTAAACAATGATGTTAAATTTTGGGGGTTCAGCCACCTACCAAAACTTGGGGTACTCCAGCTCCTAAATTGAGTTGATCTTATTATGTTTAGTAGTAGGCTGTGGAGTAATGAGCATCCTGAGTAATGGTAAATGGCAGTCTCAGTTCAAATAGAAAGTGGTGATTGCTCTGGAAAAAAATGTGTAGCTTATACGAATTAAGAAACTATCTATGTCAACATCACTAGCTTTAGAAACTATCTATGTCAACATCACTAGCTTTAGAAGTGCAATGGTGAAAGTATTGTTATTTGTTTAAAAAAATTAAGATCTCCCATTTTCATACATTCTACTTGATTTATCTTTGTTTAATGAATTTTTTTATAGAATAAATAAGACAATATAGAGGAAGAATTAGATTTCAATATACTTGTAGAGGATACTGGGAATAATTTTGTTCTAAATTAAATTTTGTGCTTTTTTTTAATCACAAGATGGTCTTGTTGTCCTCTTTCAAGATTTTCTTTAATAAATGATTTATAATAGTACAGAGTGTATGTTTCCCATTAAAAATGTATGGGAAAATTGCTGTTCAATTGAAATCACAGGGGGAAAGTAAAATGGCGCTTAATTAAATAAAATACCTCGGTTACTAAGTGGAAACTAAGTGAAATACCACAGTAGCTAAGTGAAATGGTATGAGTAAGTGCGCACGCGTGCAGCATTAACCTTGGAAACATACAGTTCGAGTAGTTTTAAGTTGGAGACAATGTCATTGTTTACCACAGAAGCTCTACCTGTATTAGACAAAATGTTTTTCAACTGATTAAGAGGGGTGTACGTTGACATTGAAGTTCCTATGGAAGCTAATCCTGAAATAAGGAGATAGTGAGTGAATGATACAGTGCAGCTACAATAGCAAATGACTTTTAAAAAGCTGGCTTACTATTAGCAATTGATAGCACCAATAACCTGTGCTATTAGTGATCAATAGCACAGTTACCATGCTTGCTCATATACCAATGTATAGAAGACCATTCGTATTTTGCATGAGTTGTAGCAAGAAAATTATTAATTGAGCCAGTCAGCACACCTGTTTATAATTATACAGTAGATTTTGAAGTTGCAGTTGGTTCAGATTAAAGAGTATGAGCATTGTAGTATTTGTTAATTTGTCTACCCAGCACTAAAAATAAATAATTGGATGAATATGCTTTTTATGTTTGTTATTTGATTTTGAGGACTGTACTATAATGACTTCACCAACATGTCTTCAAGTAATATATAGTTAAAATATACCTAATCACAGTGCACTATGTATGTATGCATTTAGTAAAGATTTTATTTTATGCACCCATATTATTATATACATAAAATAAAAGTATTTTTAATTGCTATGTTCTGTAGTTGAAGTTACACCTGAGGAATTAGAGGCATGGAAACAGTTTATGAGTGGAGGTATTATTCTCATTTTTGTTATTCATGTGTAGTATTTAATTTGAAAGAGTAAGCACCACAATTTTTGTTCAAAATTATAATACATCCTAATTTTTTTACGAGTCTATTCAATATAATATGACGATTTTAACCAGATGAATATAGCATTACTCATGTAGAGTGGGTAGATCATTATTATTATTACTATTATTATTATTATTAATGCTGTTATTATTAATATTATTATTATTATTGTTATTATTATTATTATTATTATTATTATTAATATTATTATTGTATTGAAACTGTCACTACATTATTAGAACTGAATTGAACTATTACATCATGTCATATTATTCTTATTTATAATTAGGTTTACCTGTTTATAATTATTGTTCACTATGTTTTTGTTTCTCTGTGTATTTTTCCATGTTTATTTAGTGTTTAACCATTCTTATCTTATTTCTAATTACATTCAACCTTGGTGTTCATTTACATTTGTGTCCATTTATTCAAATATCTTCTTCCCAACTTGTATTACATTCCCTCATCCTTATCTCTAGTTATACACACCAGTTTTCCCCATACCATTTCAGTTGTTGTATTTCAGCCTTGTTTAATGATTAAACTCTTTATACACCTTAAGAGTTAACCTCCAGGTGATTGGGCAGCCCCAGCAACTCTGGTGGCAGCCTTCTCTCTATAAATATTCAGTTAACCCTGAATAACTTTCCATCCTGTGCATTCAGTTAATCCTGACTGAACCAGTTCGCTCACACTTGGCAACAACAGTAAACTAGAAACCCGGGTGACTCTACTGGTACACCTGTTGACTCAACTTGATCTTACCACCACTATCTTGAGAAGACACCATCGCTATCGTCCTATACCTACTACTCGCTCAGTGACCCATTTCCTCCATATATATCACTCTCTACCGACTACTTTGGTCCTGTAGTTTGAATTCATCTCATTGTGATTAGTTAATTGTGTTTGTTATATTTTATATATCTTTACAAAATTAATATTTGTCTTCAGCTCACCTGTGAATGACACTGTTGTAGCTTTACTTCATTGTTTTGTCAACCATTGTTTGTGTCATTTTATAATTGGCTATCGGAAAGAATTTCAATGTTATAGTATCCATACACTCGCCACAATTTTTTAGACTTATAAAAAAAACTCAGCATTTCTAAGGAATTATCTAAACCTTAGAGTCTAAATCAAAATAAGATTTGCTTACTAACAAATGAAACTGGGAGGAAGCCAAAGAAGCTAAAAAGGCAGCCATTACATTTTTATTGTTTGACTCACAATACTCTTAGCTAATTAGCAGATGTAATACACAGTGCTCTCACGCATACTTGTTCCCTGGATATATCACTACAAGACTTACATTTTATTCTGTTCAGTGGTACAGCCCTACTCAACAGCATTTACTTGAAAATTTATTGTTCACTAGACAGACCACGAAGGTAAGTCTTGCATAGGTATGTTTAGTTATGGAAAGTATTGTGCGTTACAACTACTATTAAGAATATCACAAAGAAAACTTTAAATAACGTGATTTGATTTTGTTGTTTCTTTTTCAATTTAAACAGTTGCGGGAGCGGTTACTAAAGCATTGAATCCCCTTCACCCCATAGTAATTTAAAAACTCGACTTCATTTTTAGTAGCTTGAGTGTTAGTTGTTAAAATCAATCATTTAACAATAGTGTAGTTTAAGGCTCGCTCGCCATTTGTGCTCAAGTACACTACTAGTGTATAAAGAAACAAACATCCCGATTTTCAATTGTGTTACCCCTGTAAGTGTCTCCACTAGTTTATATGTATGGACGTACGTATGTCATTTTGTACTTTGACCCTCCGTATTTTTGTGTTCGCTCCACGTTCGACCCCGTCCCAAACTTCACTAAACAGAATCCTCCGGTTTAGCGACCATTACCCGTATCACCTTAGAAATTGAATTGTTTACCGCTTTGAATTCTTTTGCGGGTGCAGTTAAAACGCAAAAACTTATGGGAGCTCCATTTCTATTCGAGTTAGTCGCTATTTGTCACAGTTATATGCCCTACTCAACAGCATTAACTTGTAAATTCATTGTCCACTAGACGAACCACGAAGGTAAGTCTTGCGTAGGTATGTTCAGTTGTGTGAAAGTATTGTGCGTTACAACAACTATTAAGAATATCACAAAGAAAACTTTAAATAACGTGATTTGATTTTGTTGCTTCTTTTTCAATTCAAACAGTAGCGGGAGTGGCATTGAAACCCCTTTACCGCATACGTAATTTATAAACTCGAGTAGCTTGAGTGTTAGTTGTTAAAATCAATCATTTAACAATAGTGTAGTTTAAGGCTCGCTCGCCATTTGTGCTCAAGCACACCACTAGTATATAAACAGACAAACATCCTGATTTTCAATTGTGTTATCCCTGTAAGTGTCTCGCTCGCCAATTATTATAGACAAATATCAAATATTTTGACCTCTGAGAAGTAATTAATAAAAAATGGTGTGAATCAGTGGTCTAAACTAGTGATGTGCTTGAGCACAAATGGCGAGCGAGCCTAAAGACTATACTATTTTTATATGAATGATTTTGACTTCTAACAGTGAAGCTACTGAAAATAAGCGAGCCTAAAGACCATTTTGACTTCTAACACTTTAACTGAAAATAAGGTCCAGCATACAGGGTAAAGGGATTTCAGTGCCATAGTAACAACTCTCTGCAACTGCTTGAATTGAAGGGGGGGAAAAGCAACAAAAACAATACACGTTAAAAGTTTTCTTTGTGATATTCTTTAGCTAAGTAGTGGTTGTAACACACAATGCTTTGACACAACTGGACATGCACCTACACAGACTTACCTTCGCAGTAGTCTAGTGGACAATGTATTTTCAAGTAAATACTGTTGCGCACGGCTTATAACCATGACAAAGAGCGCATTGACTTACCACCGCCACTAAGGATTCTCAGAGCTCGTTTATTGAAAAATACTGGAACTGTGAACGCTTTACCTAACTTACGTAATTAGAAGCGAAATTTGATGAAATGATAAAATTGTGATCCGAGTTGAAGGTGGAGTGCTGCCTGAGTTGGTCCTAATCCTTACAATAAACGGCATCTATAGTAGTAAAGGAAAGGAATTGGCATAAACACGGCTTTGACAAGCACACAATTTAACAGCAAACAGCTTAAGTGTGGCTGTATTACAAGTTGCTAGCTAAATGATAGCTATAATCACTGTGATATTTGCTATACGGCAGTTGATATTGAACAGGTAGACAAATAATCTTACCTACATCCTATCAGGTGGTCCTGTACCCTCTGTGACAACAGGGCACTCTGTCTATCCTGTTTCCACACTCGCAACCTAAGCTAATCGCGACACAAAGCTAGAAACGCAACAATCTGAGAAGAAGCCATTGTTTACAAAATTCTTAATGGAGACTGCGCATGATCAATTGAACCATACCGCGTAACTAAAAGCGGGCGCGTTTTGAGCGGGAAACCTGTGGTTTTTCTATTCCCATAGACTTTTGTATTGAGTTTTGGAATATCACTATCTCTCCGGTTTTGGAATATACTGAGGTAATATTTTTAACCGCTTCGGCGCAAGCTTTCCAATGGTGCTAACCCTGGATGCGTAGCTGCTTCCGTTCAAAAATTATTCAAGTTTTTCTTGCGGCCAACTCAACCTGCAGGCTTCCGGGACATACCGTAGAGCTATTTTGCACTTTCCGGGACTCCGTGACAGAGTGATAAATCCGGGACTGTCCCAGATGATCCGGGACAGTTGGCACCTATGCAACTGGACATACACCTACACAAGACTTACCTTCGCGGTTAGTCTAGTGGACAATGCATTTTCAACCATGGCTTATAACCATGCCAAAGAGTGCATTGACTTACCACGGCCACAAACTCGAATAGAAATGGAAGTCCCGTAAGTTTTCACGTTTTAACTGCACCCGTAAAAGAATTCAAAATGGTAAACAATTCAATTTCTAGGGTGATACGGGTACTGATCGATAAACAGAGGATTCCGTTTAGTGAAGTTTGGGACGGGGTCGACCACCGAACTAACACAAAAATGTGAGGGTCAAAGTACAAAAATGCCTTACGTACGTCCAAACATAACTAGTGGTGTGCTTGAGCACAAATGGCGAGCGAGCCTGATAGTTAGGCAACATGAAATTAAGTATTGTTTCTATGTTTTAGCTTAGTTCATGCAAACACTATATGTAATAGCAGTTATGACCTTTTATTTCAGCACACAAATTACAAAATCACTCTCTTACCTGAATGGTAACTTTTGTAGTATCACACATCTGCCATTCTGATAATCTCAATCACCAGTAACTCTTGAACAAGCTCTCAGCTACGATAAAAAATAAACCAGTGTTATTATTGTAATTTAGCCAACAAATATGGAATTACTACTTACCTCATTCTTGAGTATTGATAACTTCTGTAGTATCAAATTGAAGTTACTTTGACCATCTGAATTACCTTGAATTCTTGACAACAAGCTCTTACCTACAAAAACAAAAGACAATCAATTTTAGCACACAAATACAAAATCACTTTCTTACCTCATTTTCTTGAGCAGTGGTAACTTTTGTAGTACCAAATTTGAGTCATTCTGACTATTTGAATTTACCAGTCACTGTTGACAACAAGCTCTTAGCTATAAAAAAGAAAGGCCAGACTTATTTTTGCATATTTAGCTAACAATATGGAATTACTACTTACCTCAGCATCCCTCGAGTAGTAGTAGCTTCCTTAGCAAATACTTTATGTGCTTACATACACTTTTCAGAAGTAGTGATAGCTCCATTAGTACTGACTACAGGTGGTTCTTGACAACTAACAAGCCGCACTTAGCCAAAAAAAAGGCGAAGTTTTGAATTTAAATATGGTAAAGGATCTTCAATGCCATAGTAACGGGTCGAATCAACTTTTTGTTTCTTGAAAAGCAAGTGTTATCGCAGGAATTTTCTCACACTTTGGAGCTTAAGTATAAAGTAAGGCTTGCTTAATGCTGTAGTTTCAGAATAAACTGGGGTCAAGCCTAAAAAGCAGTGTTTTTTTAAGAAAAAAGTTCCCCGCGCGCGCTTAAAGGGCATACGTACAATCCATACATACATACATATATACATATATACATATAACATATACCCAATTTTGCATTATCCACCCCTAATACTGTCTCGCTCGCTTCGCTCGCTCGCCAAACAAACAAACATCCCCGATTTTCAATTGTGTTACCCCTGTAAGTGTCTCGCTCGCTACGCTCGCTCGCCAATTAATATAGCGAAATCTCGATTGCGTTACCCCTGATAGTGTCTCGCTTGCTTCGCTCGCTCGCCAATAAACAAACATCGGGTAGACTATACTTTAGGTACTACACACGACGCCGACGCAACGCGTCGCGTTTTCATCGCGATTCATCGCTAGTGAAACACTCGCTATTCCTCTCAATTAAAAACAATATTTTGACAAAAAAAGAGCAAATTGGCAGCCCTAGCCCTAGCCCTAGCCCTAACTCCCTAGCCCAGCCCTAGCCCTCAACTAACCCATCCCTTGTGTTTAAAACACATTATCCTTTAACCACCTAGCCCTCAACTAACCCATCCCTTGAGTTTAAAACACATTATCCTTTAACCATCTAATAGTTGGGGGCTAGGGCTAGGGCTAAGGGCTAGGGCTAGGGGGTTAGGGCTAGGGCTAGGGCTAGGGCTGCCAATTTGCTCTTTTTTTTAATAAACGCATGCTTCCACTAGGGAATCGCGGGGTGCTTTCGCGAAAATGCGTCGGCGTCGCGTGCGTGTAATACCTAAAGTATAGTCTACCCCAGTTTAGTAATTGTTATTTTATTTCTAGATGATGTTACTGACGAGAAAAGACGTTTTGTAGAAAGTGTTATAAATAAAGGTATTTTTAGCTTAGAAAAGTAGAGTTTTACAAGAATGTTTTAGATTGTTTTACCAATCTGATAAATATGAGGGAAATGTATGTTAGAAAGCAATATTCTTTTTATGGCAAAGTAATAGTCTAATAACCATTATCATTAAATTTCACAACCTATGCAATACGATGCTTTAACTTCACACTTTACTTTCTGTACTACTTCCAGTGTTTGCATTATTTAATCTAATCTTTCAACCAATAACACAGTGTTTTTTTATTAATGTATTGCCAGAATAAAGAGAAGAGAAGATGTTAATTTATTTGGTGGTTGCCTCTACACTTGTCTGATACCTCAATATTTTATTACAAATAACTTTTTCTCTCTTAGACAGGCTTTACAAGCAATACAAAGTTAACAGAAAATGTTGGCTGTTTTCAGGAATTAAAAAAATCATAGAATTAAAAGTTTGCTGGTTGTCAGGCTCAGTGCTTAGAGTGTCTGTGCATCTAGCAAGTGTTCATAGGATTGATCCTGAAGACTGCTAAATTCTTAGTTGTTTTAAAAAGCTTATGTAGAAGAGAGAATAAGTCTAAAAAGTCTGAGACAATTATGAAGTGGTAAATTAGTGGAGTAAAAAACAAAATCCACGAAATCTATCTCAAATTGCTCAATGCTGATGGATGTCCAGTAGACTTTTCTTTAAAATTGGTTGCATTGGCAAACATAATCCACCAAAAAATTAGCTATTGCCATCCAAACAAGGTTATAACTATTGACTACTGGACTACATCTAGTAATGTAGCTATTGCCATCCAAACAATGTTATACCTATTGACTACTGGACTATATCTAGTAACTTAGCTATTGACATCCAAACAAGGTTATAACTATTGACTACTGGACTACATCTAGTAATTTAGCTATTGCCATCCAAACAAGGTTATAACTATTGACTACTGGACTACATCTAGTAATGTAGCTATTGCCATCCAAACAAGGTTATACCTATTGACTACTGGACTATATCTAGTAATGTAGCTATTGCCTTCCAAACAAGGTTATACCTATTGACTACTGGACTATATCTAGTAACTTAGCTATTGATATCCAAACAAGGTTATAACTATTGACTACTGGACTACATCTAGTAACTTAGCTATTGACATCCAAACAAGGTTATAACTATTGACTACTGGACTACATCTAGTAACTTAGCTATTGACATCCAAACAATGTTATACCTATTGACTACTGGACTACATCTAGTAACTTAGCTATTGCCATCCAAACAATGTTATAACTATTGACTACTGGACTACATCTAGTAACTTAGCTATTGCCATCCAAACAATGTTAGACCTATTGACTACTGGACTACATCTAGTAACTTAGCTATTGACATCCAAACAATGTTATAACTATTGACTACTGGACTACATCTAGTAACTTAGCTATTGACATCCAAACAAGGTTATAACTATTGACTACTGGACTACATCTAGTAACTTAGCTATTGACATCCAAACAAGGTTATAACTATTGACTACTGGACTACATCTAGTAACTTAGCTATTGCCATCCAAACAAGGTTATAACTATTGACTACTGGACTACATCTAGTAACTTAGCTATTGACATCCAA